>Ga0182015_10004491_pt1 | contig 15002 bp, 12 predicted proteins | sample 712P3MmetaG_FD_120478 | JGI IMG/M metagenome (GOLD analysis project Ga0182015, IMG submission 120478) | Permafrost microbial communities from Stordalen Mire, Sweden - 712P3M metaG | ecosystem: Environmental > Terrestrial > Soil > Wetlands > Permafrost | place: Sweden: Stordalen | collected...
AACTTCCGCCAAACGACCACCTTCCGCGATCGGAACAAATTTGCCCCATGAAACCGCTTCAGTATACGTGCTACCGCTAAGCCCGCCCCAATGCACAGGCTCGGGACACACGCGAACACCGTAGTTGTAGCGCTTCAACGGAATGTCTTTGTAGCCGCGACGCGCGAGCAATTCGGCGTACACACCAAATTGCTGCGCCCAGTTGCGGGGCACCCCGCCGCCAACGGTGAAAATTCCCATACGCTTGGTGGCCAGCATAGTGTTGGCAAATTTCTCGAAGTCTTCGAAGGGATCAAAACGCAGAAGAGGACGCTTTTCTTTCAAACGGATCATTTTATGAAGAGCGAAATCGATACCTAGCTCGGAATCGGAAAAGGCCGGAACGAATACGGGAACCTTCATTTCGTACGCCGATTTCAGAATTCCGCGCCCCGGCATGGTTTTGTGCAGATATTCGCCGATGCGCTGATGCACTTTCCAGCTACAGACGGTTTCTTCGGAGTCCCACTCGTTTAAAATGCGCTCCATCACTTTTTCAACGTGATCGAGATTCGTTTCGGGCTCCAGTGAATCGTAAACGCGGTTGTAACCGGCTTGAAAAAGCTCGTTGTCGTCCATCTTGGTTTCGTCATAGCGAAAATGAGAGCGGCCGGTAGCTTCCACCAAGCCATGAGCCATGAGCGCGCCCGTGGAGACGACCGCTTTCACAACGCCAGATTCGATCAGATCGCAAAAAATCAGGCCCATTTTCCCGACGGTGAGGGCGCCCGACAAAGTCATGGCCACGAAGCAGTCTTTGTCGCGAGCCATGGCTTCCAAAACGTCGGCAGCGTCGCCAATCTGGCGGCCGGTGAAGGCGGTGTCGCCCATGGCGCGCACGAGTTCGTCGATAGTGCGGCACTTGGAAAGGTCGAGCGGAAAAATTGGCCGCAACTTGTCGCTGACGGGATCATGTAGCACGCGACCGGTCGCGGTTTTCTTAGGCTGCTGCTTCGCCATTGAATCTCCTCTGGGTTCAAATGCCACATTCTATAAATCATTACGCGAGCATCGCGCCTCAACGTATGCGTGTTGAACTTAGGTGAGATTGATAGTACAAACGCGGCCAGAAAGAAAGAACAAAACGGTCGAGCAGTGGCCGCAGAACGAACATGTTAAACTAAATTTATGGCGGACAAATTTATCGTTGGCCTGGTGCAGATGAAATGCACCACCAACGCGGAAGAAAATCTTACGCATGCGGTCGAGAAAATCCGCGAAGCAGCGGCGCGTGGGGCGCAAATCATCTCGCTGCACGAATTATTCCGCAGTGAGTATTTCTGCCGCACGGAAGATGCGGAGTTATTCAACCTTGCGGAGGCGGTTCCGGGTCCGGTTACCGAGCAATTAGCGAAAATTGCGAAGGAAAACGGCGTGGCGCTGGTGGTTTCGCTTTTTGAACGGCGAGCGCCGGGAATTTATCACAATACTTGCGCGATTCTGGATGCGGACGGCAGTTTTCTTGGAAAATACCGAAAGATGCACATTCCCGATGATCCGCTTTACTACGAAAAATTTTATTTCACTCCCGGCGACTTGGGTTTTCCTAATTTTGATACCAAGTATGCACGCATCGGAGTGCAGATTTGCTGGGACCAATGGTATCCGGAAGGCTCGCGCATTACCGCGTTAAGCGGCGCACAGGTAATTTTTTACCCCACGAGTATCGGGTGGCATCCGCACGAAAAGGCGCAGTTCGGCGCGGCCCAACTGGACGCCTGGAAAACGATTCAACGCAGCCACGCGATTGCAAATGGGGTTTACGCCGCGGTGGTAAATCGCGTGGGTTTTGAAGGCGGATATGCGAAGGGCGATACTGGTCTGGAGTTCTGGGGCAATTCGTTTGTTGCGGATCCATTTGGAGAAGTTGTTGCGCAGGCGCCGAATGACTGCGAAGAAATCCTGGTGGTGGAATGCGACCCGGCGAAGAGTGAAGACACGCGGCGAAATTGGCCGTTTTTGCGCGACCGGCGCATCGATGCGTACCAGCCCATTTTAAACCGCTGGCTTGCGGAATAATGCCACTGGCGCACGTGAACGTCGAGGGCCCGACTCCGTTCGAACTCGGCTACCAGATGCCTGCCGAGTGGGAACCGCACATCGCCACATGGCTCGGTTGGCCGCACGAAGTGACGGATTGGCCTGGCAAATTTGCGACCATACCGTGGGCCTTTGCAGAAATTGTGCGTCTGCTTTCCGCCGTCGAACGCGTGTATCTGATAGTGGAAAATCGTGAAGCGGAAAAGCGCGTGCGCAGCATCCTGAAGAAATCTGGAGCGCATCTGGAGGCGGTAGATTTTTTTCGTGTGCCCACTGATCGGGGATGGATGCGCGATTCCGGGCCAATCTGCGTCACGAACCGCGATGGCGACGTGGGCTTCAATCATTTTGCGTTCAATGGGTGGGCCAAATATCCGAATCACAAAAAGGATGCGCTGGTGGTGGCCAAGGGCAACCGGCAGCTTAAAAAGCGGCTTTGGGAACCGATGCACAAGGGCCGGCGCGTGGTGCTGGAAGGCGGGAGCATCGACGTGAACGGCCACGGAACGCTGCTGACCACAGAAGAATGCCTGCTGAGCAAGACGCAGGAACGCAATCCGGGATTCACCCGGGAAGATTACGAAGAAATGTTTTGCAAATACCTGGGCATTCGCAAAGTGCTGTGGCTGAATCGCGGGATAGCCGGCGACGATACGCATGGTCATGTGGACGATCTCACACGTTTCGTGAACCCGACGACGGTGGTGACGATTGTGGAAGAAAACCCGGCTGACGAAAACTATCAACCACTGCAAGAGAACCTGGCACGGCTGAAGAAAATGACAGATCAGGACGGCCAGGCGTTGCGGGTAGAAACGTTACCGATGCCAACGGCAATTTATTTTGACGGGCAACGACTTCCGGGGAGCTACGCGAATTTCTATATTGCGAATCGGATTGTGATCGTGCCGACGTTCAACGATCGCAACGATCGCGTGGCGCTGAATAAGCTGGCGCAACTGTTTCCAGACCGCGAAGTCGTGGGTGTGGCGTGCAGGGATCTGGTGCTGGGACTGGGAACACTACACTGCATGACGCAGCAGCAACCTGTAGCGTTTGCGCCGCAGTAAAAGCATTGCGAAACCTGAAAGTGTTTTTGCTCGCAAACGAACGGCACCGTGGTATCCGGGTTCAGTTATGTTGCGGGAATAAGAGCAACCATAGTTTGGTAGACTAGCGGTCCGCCGGGAACGGCGGCTTGTTCTTGCGAGATTTTGGAGGGGTAATGCTAGCCACTGTGTTCGCTGCATTTTTTGAAACGCGCGTCGTGGAAGTTGACTATTACCAACGCGGAATCATCGGCTGGATTTTGATTGGATTGATCGCCGGATGGCTGGCAGGAAAAATCGCACGCGGCGCGGGCTACGGGTGTATCACGGATATTTTGCTGGGACTAGTTGGATCACTGTTGGGCGGATGGATTTTCGCGCGACTGGGAATCTTTGGTAATGGTGGATTTATTTACTCTCTCGCCGCGGCAACGCTGGGCGCCGTGATTTTAGTTTCCATCGTGCACCTGATTGCCGGCGACCGGCGCTAAATCTAAAAGGGCATTCCTTGTTTCCGTAGTACCACCAGGGTACTAACGAAAATCCTTCGCTTAAGCAGATTCGAGCAACCCGGCGCTATTGGCGCGACCTGCGCATTTGTGTTCGTGATACGATTCAGCCACGCGTTTTGGAGATGACGCTTCATTGAATAAGAGTTCTCAATCCCTCACGGTAGTTCCCCTCGGCGGTCTCGGCGAATTCGGCATGAACATGATGGCTCTGCGATTTGGCGAGGATATTCTCGTCATCGACGCGGGCATGATGTTTCCGGAGTCGGAGCTTCTGGGCGTTGACCTGGTCATCCCGGACATAACATTTCTGAAGCAAAACCGCGCGCAGGTACGCGCCATTGTTTTGACCCACGGGCACGAAGATCACATCGGGGCGCTGCCGTACATACTGCGCGATTTGAATGTTCCGATATATGGAACACGTTTCACGCTGGCGCTGGTAAAAAAACGGCTGGAAGAAGCGGGACTGCTGCAATCGACCACGCTGCGCGAAGTTTTGCCGGGACGCAAGGTAGAGATCGGGCCGTACGAAGTGGAATTTATTTCGGTCACGCACAGCACCATCGATTGCGTGGCGCTCGCGGTGCGCACGCCTCTCGGGGTGATCATTCACACCGGCGATTTCAAAATCGATCAGACCCCGGTGGGCGGTGCGCCCTTTGATCTGCACGCGTTTGCGCGTTATGGCGCCGAGGGCGTGCTGGCCTTGTTTAGCGATTCTACCAACGTGGAGCGACCAGGGTTCACGCCTTCGGAGCGCGCCATCGTGCCGCGAATTGAAGAACTGTGCAGGTCGGCGCCGCGACGCGTAATACTTTCGTGCTTCGCGTCGTCGATTCATCGCATCCAGCAGGTCATCGACATCGCCTCGCGGGTCGGGCGCAAAGTCGCGTTCGTGGGCCGCAGCATGGTCGACAACGTGGAGATAGCGCACTCGCTGGAATGTCTGCGCATACCGGACGGCATGGTGGTGCGGCCGCAGGATGTTCGCGGCTTCGATCCCAAGCGCATCGTGATTCTGGCGAGCGGCAGCCAAGCGGAGCCGATGTCTTCCCTTTCGCGGATCGCGGTGGACAATCACCGCTTCGTTTCCGTGGACGAAAATGATTCGGTGATACTTTCCGCGCGCATCATTCCCGGGAACGAAAAAGCAATTTTTCGCATGCTGGATCATATGTTCCGCAGGCGCGCGCTGGTGTATTACGACAATTCCGCGGGTACGATCCATGTTTCCGGCCATGCCAGCCAAGAAGAGCAGAAACTTTTGCTTCAACTAGTGAAGCCGAAATACTTCATTCCTGTTCACGGGGAATACCGGCACCTTTTCCGGCACGCCGCGCTGGCTCATCAACTGGGCTGCGTTTCGGGCGAGATTTTGTTGCTGGAAGACGGCAAGACCATCGAATTCACAGAGGACGGAGTACAGCGCCGCGACCCAGTAACCGCGGGACGCGTGTGCGTGGATTCCGGCTCGCTGGAAGAGATTGAGGAAGTGGTGATCCGTGACCGCAAACATCTTTCCGAAGATGGCGTAGTGGTCTCCATTATTGCCATCGACAAACACACCGGAAAAATGGAATCGCATCCCGAAATTGTGACCCGCGGACTGATGAGCGATAACGGCCAGGAATTGATTGCCGGAGCGCGCGCGGTCATTATCAACACGGTGGAACAGTCGAACGCGGAAGAAAAATCCGACTGGGGCGTTATTAAAGAAAAAATTCGTGTGGACTTGAAGCGCTACATTAATAAACACACTTCGAAGCGGCCGCTGATACTTCCGGTGATCCTGGAAGTCTAAAACCTACCTATCGATTCGATGAGCGATCCAATTCCAACCGGGCAAGAAAGTGTGCCAGCCGGAATTGCTCTTCCGCCCGCCACAAATGGCGGAAAGGGTTCGACGCGCTCCGGGCAAGCGGCCTTCGCCTTTATCTTTGTAACGATTCTTCTGGATATGCTGGCCTTCGGGATCATTGCTCCCGTTTTGCCGCTGCTGATCAAGCAATTCGAAGGCGGCAATATCGGGCGAGCGGTGGACATTACTGGGTACTTTGGATTCGCCTGGGCCACCATGCAATTTATTTTCTCACCCATGCTGGGAGCATGGTCGGACCGTTATGGCCGCCGGCCGATTATCCTGATTTCCTGCGCGGGACTGGGCTTCGATTACATTCTGATGGCGCTGGCGCCCACGCTGGGATGGCTATTCGTGGGCCGCATCATTTCGGGGATCACTACTTCCAATATTTCCACGGCGTTTGCGTACGTGACGGATGTGACGCCTCCGGAGCGCCGCGCCAAGCAGTTTGGATTTATCAGCGCGGCTTTCGGATTGGGTTTCGTTATCGGCCCGGCGGTGGGCGGGCTACTGGGCAACATTCATCTGCGGTTGCCCTTCTGGGCGGCTGCGGGATTAAGTCTGGCTAATGCCATTTACGGCTTTTTTATTTTGCCGGAGTCGCTGCCGCCGGAGCGCCGCTCGAAAAACGCCTGGCACATGGCCAATCCGCTGGGGTCGCTGAGTTTGTTGCGATCGCATCCGGAACTGGGCGGCTTGGCCATCGTGACGACAATTTATTATCTGGCTCACCAGGTATTGCCTTCCGTGTTTGTGTTGTATGCCGATTACCGCTACGGATGGACGGAACGGACGATTGGCTTGTCATTGGCCGCAGTGGGGGTCTGCATCAGCTTGGCGTCTGCTGGTCTCGTGGGACCCTTTGTGAAACGCTTCGGCGAGCGGAAGGGACTACTCTACGGCCTAATGTTTGGCGTGCTGGCTTTCCTGGGATTCGCATCGGCCACCCGAGGGTGGATGATCTTCGCCACGATCCCCTTGATTGGCTTGTGGGGCATTGCAGGGCCAGCGATGCAATCGCTGATGTCTCAGCGGGTGGACCCGACGTCACAAGGAAAATTACAAGGAGCCATTAATAGTATTCGCGCCTTAACGGGAATGATCGGGCCGTTGCTGTTTACCCAGGTATTTGCGGTGGCGATCTCGCCGCATGTCCGTGTGCATATTCCGGGTGCGCCTTATTTCCTGGCAGCGTTGTTGATGTTTGCCAGCTTTAGCGTGGCTTATGTGGTAGCGAAGCCGACAAGCGCGCAGCCGACCCACCAGAACACGGGAGACTGAAGCCCATCACCGTGACGTTTGGTTAGGATCGAGTTCGGCAGCAGATAGCCGCTTGTTCATCTCCGTTTCCAGGCAATCCAGGCGACGGCGAATCACGTCAATTGTTTCCCCTATGTCATTCTCGTTAGTGACGGTTTCAGGTGGTTGCGCTAGCTCGCGGGCGCTCCTTGAACGAGCGATGGCTTCTCCTAGCTCCAGGGCGTCGTCCGACTGTGCAGGAAGCGGTTGAGCTTTGGCTCCTCTGAGAAGCCGGTAGGTTTCAAAGCTCATAAGGACGGCTTGAGGCTGTCCGTGCTTCGTAATCAGGTAGCGTTTTGCGGGCGCTCTGCGAAAGCCATCCACGACGGCCAAGAGTTTGCCGCGCAAAGCCGTAACGGTGCTGTACTCGACTTCATCTTCTAATTGAGTCGGGGAATGACCGACGTGCCCAACCGTCATAAAGCCTCCCAGGCTATACCGTACACTATAATGTACACTTTTATGTCAGCCTTCCTAGAAGAGTAAGAACAGGTGATAGATAATGGACTGTATTTCGTGGAGCCGCAGAATCTGATATTAGTTTGAGAAGACCCGTCTGGTAGCGGGTTTAACTTGTTATGAAGTGTCCCAACTGCGGAAGTTCCAGAGTTCGGCAATCGAAGCGCACTGCGGCAGAGAAGGTCTTTCTCAGCATGCTGGTCACGCGGCCATTTCGATGCGAGGACTGCATTGCGCGATTTAATAGCTGGATCTGGCGGTCGGCGCCCGATCAAGCGACAACTACGCCGGACGAAAATAGCCTGGTGTATCGATCAGCGACCGCTGCGCTGCATACTGGCGTTTACCGTTCGCGTAAGAAACGTCGCAGAGCGAAAACAGGGAATCTGCGGCCTGCGGCGACCTCAATATCAAACTCGGTCGGATCGTGGCTGAAGAAGCCGATCCAACAACCAAAGGTCGTCGGGCAAAAAGCTCAAGTCGCGATCGTTCGCCAGATTCCTGATCCTGCACCGCAGGGATTTTTGCCAGTGATCCTTGGCGTGATCCTGGAGATGAAGCACGAAACGAGCTAGCGCTTCGGGATACCCTCTGAGTCGGTCTGTGGACTGAACGACTCTTCTCTCCCCCTTCCGCCTTCCCGTCCATGAAGTATTTACAATTTGCGAAACGGCCTTTGACTTTTGAGGCGGGGCAGTACGCTTGCCTCTACCGGTCCGCGGGTATACGCTTCTTTCTCGCAGGCTTAATTTTTCCAGTCATGGCCAAGCGCCCTCGATGGTGAACCTACAGGCCTGAAACAACACAGAGCAGTGCGCAGGGATAATTTACGCAGCAAAGAACAATCACGACACAGGAGGTTTGAGAATGGCGACGGCAACGACGGTGATGGAACCGAATGTCAAAATTAATGCGACAAAACTTCTGATTAACGGGCAGTGGGTGAACAGCGCATCGGGTAAAACTTTTCCGACCATCAATCCCTCTACCGGCGACGAAATCTCGCAAATCGCAGAAGCGGATGCGGCCGATGTGGACAAGGCGGTAGCTGCGGCACGCGCCGCGTTTGAAAAAGGGGCGTGGCGCAAGATGACTGCTGCCCAGCGTGGCGCCTTGATGTACAAACTGGCGGACCTGATCGAAAAAAATCTCGACGAACTTGCGCAACTGGAGGCATTGGATAACGGCAAACCGTATGGTGTGGCGCGAGTCGCCGATTTACCACTCACGATTGCTTGCTACCGCTACTACGCGGGATGGGCGGACAAGCTGCAAGGGAAAACTATCCCGGTGAGCGGCAACTATTTCACATACACGAAGCACGAACCGGTAGGCGTGGTGGCGCAGATTATTCCGTGGAATTTTCCGCTGCTGATGCAAGCGTGGAAACTGGGTCCCGCGCTGGCCACCGGCTGCACGGTGGTGATGAAGCCCGCGGAGCAGACGCCGCTGACGGCGTTGCGCGTGGGAGAACTAGCGCTGGAGGCAGGATTTCCGCCAGGAGTTTTGAATTTGTTGCCGGGCTATGGACCGACGGCCGGCGCGGCGCTGGCTCGCCACATGGATGTGGACAAAGTGGCGTTCACCGGCTCGACCGAGGTGGGGCACCTAGTAATGAAAGCGGCGGCAGAATCCAATTTGAAGCGGGTCACGCTGGAACTCGGCGGCAAGAGTCCCAACATAATTTTTGCCGATGCGGACATGGACAAGGCTGTGGAGGGCTCGCACTTCGCGTTGTTTTTCAACCAGGGACAATGCTGCTGCGCGGGCTCGCGGACCTTTGTGGAAGACAAGATCTACGACGAATTCGTGGAAAAGAGCGTGGCGCGCGCGAAGAAGCGCACGGTCGGAAACCCTTTCGACAAAAACACCGAGCAGGGGCCGCAGGTAGACCAGGAGCAGTTCACCAAGGTGATGGGCTACATCGACTCCGGCAAACAAGACAAAGCCAAGCTGATGACCGGCGGTAATCGAGTAGGCGAGAAGGGCTTTTTCATCGAGCCGACCGTGTTTGCCGAGGTGAACGACGACATGAAAATCGCGCAGGAGGAAATTTTTGGCCCGGTCATGTCGATTCTGCGATTCAAGGATCTGGGCGACGTGGTGGAGCGCGCCAACAAATCGTTGTACGGCTTGGCTGCGGCGGTATGGACGAAGGACATCACCAAGGCTCACGCGATCGCAGACAATGTGCGCGCGGGTACGGTGTGGGTGAATTGCTACGACGTGTTCGACGCCGCGGCTCCGTTCGGCGGATTCAAACAGTCGGGCATCGGACGCGAACTGGGCGAATACGGACTGGCCAACTACACAGAAGTCAAAACCGTTACGATTAAACTGTAAGCATTCTGATTGAGAATCTGCGGTTATGATGGCGAGATGACCAGTGCGCCTAAATCGCAGTTAGTTCGGATTGCTTACCTCTTGTTCCTTTTCCTAGGGCTTGGACCGACTGCCAAGGCCCAGGCACCCAACGCCGAAGCGCGAGCCAAGCTGGCGCGCAACCGGGCGGAACATTTGCGCCACGGCATAAACCTCAGCGAGTGGTTTGCGCAGGTATATGACCCCAAGGGTTACACCAAGGAACATTTCGAAACGTGGAACACGGCGCAGGACATTACGCTGATCAAGGCGATGGGCTTTGATCACGTGAGACTAAGCGTCAATCCGCAGCCGATGTTTCGGCAGCGGCAGGCCGACAACATCCCGGTCGACTATCTCAACGAGCTGGACGCCGCAGTGAAGATGATTCTCGATGCGGGGCTGGCGGTGATGATCGACATTCATCCGGACGCGGACTTCAAACAAAAACTCGCGACGGACGGCGAATTCACCGAACAGTTTGGAGATTTCTGGCGCAGCCTGGCCCATCACTATTCCACGTTCGATCCCAACCTGGTGTTCTTCGAGATACTAAATGAGCCGGAGGCGCGCGATGCGTATCGCTGGTATGGCGTGCAGGCGCGGCTGGCGGTGGCGATTCGCGAAGGGGCTCCCAACCATACGATCATCGCCACGGGCGCACGGTGGTCCGATGACGACGACCTGCTGGCCATCGAGCCGCTGGCGGACGCGAACGTCATCTACACATTTCATTTTTATGATCCGCACGTCTTCACCCACCAGGGCGCAACATGGGGCGAAAATTACTGGCACTTCGTGAAGGCTCTTCCCTACCCGTCGACGCCGGAAAATGTGCAAGCTTCGGTTGCGGCTATTCCGGAACCGGAGCGCCGCCTGGTGGCTGCGCGCTACGGCATGGATCGCTGGAACGCGGCGCGCATGGATGAGGAGTTCGATCAGGTGGCCGCGTGGGCCGCGCAATGGAATGTGACGGTAATCTGCAACGAATTCGGAGTGTATCGCAAGGAAGCGCGTCCGGAAGATCGTGCCGCATGGATTGCCGATGTGCGCAAATCACTCGAGAAACACGGCATTGGCTGGACCATGTGGGACTACAGCGGCGGATTTGGTGTGGTGACCAAAAACCAGCGGCAAGCTGCCAGCGGTCAGACCTCGGGCCGCCAGGAGGCCGGCAATCCGGCATCGAGCAGCCAGCCGATTGTGGACGAAATGACTGTCAAAGCGCTGGGCCGCACCATGCCACACGCAAACTGAGATGCAGCTTCGTGAGTACGAATGGCACGATTTCAATGCCATATACAAACTTGACCAGTCCTGCTTTCCCCCGGGCATCGCCTATTCGAAAACCACGCTGCGTTATTTTTTGTCGCTTGCGACGGGCCAGAGTTTGCTGGCGGTAGAAAATAACGAAATCGCCGGATTCATCCTCAGCGAAGTGAACGGTTCTCTGGCGCACATTATTACGCTGGATGTTGGCAAAGCTTATCGACGCTGCGGAGTTGGCTCGAAACTTCTATCAGCCATGGAAGATGCCGCAGCTGCACAAGGCGTGCGCACGGTGCTGCTGGAAACGGCAGTGAACAATGAGGCCGCGGTGGCCTTCTGGCAACGGCACGGTTATAGCGTGGAAGGTGTTTTAAAGCGCTACTACTTGAGCCACATCGACGCATACGAGATGCGAAAATTGTTGGCGGTGAAGGAAAAATAATAGCTCTCCGCGCAGTCAAGCAACGTCTTCAAGATAAACATTTGTTCATTATTTCGATATAGAAACAACGAACGGATACCTTCATGCTTTGTGTAAGCTTTATAGAACGACGGAGGGGTTTTGCACGAGTATCTGGTATCTGTAGTGCTAGGGATCGTTGAGGGTCTGACAGAATTTTTGCCGGTCAGTTCGACGGCGCATTTGCGCATTGCAGAAGCTCTCTTACACATCAGCCTGCAAAGCGGCTACTGGAAGATGTATACCGTGGTGATTCAGCTGGGCGCGATTATGTGCCTGCCGGTTTATTTCCGTGAACGCATCGTTGAATTGATATCGTCTTTCAGAAGGCGGCTGCAAGGCGAGCGCAGTGTGTTAACGCACCCGTTAACCCTGGTGATGATCGCGTTTGTGGTCACCGCGATTCCGGCTTTCCTGCTGACCAAAATTATCGGCAAAAATCTGGAGAGCCTTTTTGTGATGGGCATGTCACTGCTGGTTGGCGGCATCGTGATGTGGATTGTCGACGGGATAAACGCGAAGTCGGAGTTCATGGGTGAGCAAGCCGCGGACCGCGGGCGCATCCAAACGTGGCGAATGGATGCGATGAGTGTGGGCCAGGCAGTGTGGATTGGCGCATGCCAGATTTTGTCGGCGGTGTTTCCGGGCACATCGCGGTCGATGTCGACGATTGCAGCGGGCCAAGTGGCGGGAATGTCGCGGGCAGCGGCGCTGGAATTTTCTTTCTTTCTGTCCATACCCACCATGTTCGTAGCAACTTTTTACGACCTACTGAAATCGATGATGGGTAAAACCGAGAACCCTATAGGCGTTTCGCAGATCGATGCGCATGGATGGATCGTCCTGGGGATCGGTTTCGTGATCTCGTTTGCAGTGGCCTACGCAGCAGTGGCCTGGTTTATCGGTTACGTAAGAAAACATGGCTTCATGCCTTTCGCGGTGTACCGAATCATTCTGGGTGGGGCGGTTTTGTATTACGCCACCAGAGTCGCCGGATAGCGATGGGATTTGAGCATCGGCGCGCCACGCGCCCATGCTATAAACAATCCTTCCCTTGGAATTTTTCTACCTAAGCTCGAAAATGCCTACATCCGTTTCCTGGATTTCCTGCCGGCTCCATGCAAGCGCATCGGTCTACGTGAGCGTTGCGTGAACATGTCCTCTGGTGCGGTCATCCAAGTTTCCGGAATGCGTAAAACCTACGGGCGCACAGTGGCGGTGGAGGACGTTTCGTTCGAGGTGAACAACGGAGAAATCTTCGGGCTCATCGGACCTAACGGCGCGGGCAAAACCACCACGATGGAGTGCATTGAAGGTCTGCGGACCCCCGACCGAGGGACGATAAGCGTACTAGGTCTGGATCCTTTTCGACAGGTCTACAGACTGCAAAATCGCATTGGAGTACAGCTTCAACAGGCGCAATTGCAGAAACGGATCAAGGTGTGGGAAGCCGTGGACCTGTGGGCGTCACTTTACGGAAAGAAATCCGTCGACGGTGAACGGCTGCTGCAGCAGCTCGGTCTGGAAGAAAAGCGCGACGCCTGGTTTATGAACCTTTCGGGCGGACAAAAGCAGCGACTGTTCATTGCCTTGGCGCTGATCAACGATCCGGAGTTGGTATTTCTCGATGAACTGACGACCGGCCTGGACCCACAGGCGCGCCGCGCGATCTGGGATCTGGTGCGCGGAATACGCGAGCGCGGAAAGACAGTGTTCCTGACCACTCATCTTATGGAAGAGGCCGAGCGCTTGTGCGATCGGGTGGCGATTATCGAACGCGGCAAAATCATTGACATCGACACGCCGGAGGGCCTCATCCGACGGCATTGCCCGGAGCGCACGATTATCCTGGCCACCGATGCGCCTGAGGCTGAAACGCATTTCAGGGCGATTCCGGGAGTCGAACAGGTGACTTCCAAGGATTCGCGTTTCACGATTCTGGGACAGGGCGAAGACCTGGTCAGCGAGGTGATTCAGTGTTTGTCGGAAAATCACATGCGGGTCACGGATTTCCGCACGATTCTTCCGAGTCTCGAAGACGTTTTTCTGAAGCTGACGGGCCACTCTATTCGCGACTAGGCGCTCTCTGATGCTGCGTGGACTCTGGAAACTAAGCTGGATTGAGCTGAAAGTCTTCCTGCGGGAGCCGCTGGGAGCCTTTGGGACTATTTTCATACCAGTGGTCATCTTCATTGGTCTCGGTCACATCACCGCGCTCAAGGCTGGCCCCTCGCCATTGGCTGCCAGTTCATTTCTTCATGTAGGGCTGCCGGTTCTTGCGTCGCTGCTGATCGCCATCAGTTCAGTGCTGTCGCTGGTCACCATTATTTCTATTTATAGAGAGGGCGGCATTCTCAAACGACTGCGAGCGACACCGCTGCGCCCCCAGACTATCTTGACCGCCCACGTCATGGTGAAACTGCTGCTCACCGCAGCCACGCTGGCGTTGATGCTGCTGGCCGGCAAACGCTACTACCCGGTTGGAGTACACGCGCCATTATTTAAATTTACGATCGCGCTGCTGATCAGCACCTGGAGCATTCTTTCGATCGGTTTTGTGATCGCCAGCATCGTTCCCACGGCGCGGTTTGCTCAGCCGATCGGCGCGGTCATCCTGTACCCGATGATTGGCTTCTCCGGGCTGTTCGCGCCGGTGGCGTCGTTGCCGCCCGGGCTGCAACTGGTGGCCAAAGCGCTGCCGCTGACGTACGCGGTATCCCTGCTCGATGGAATCTGGAAGGGCGATGCGTGGTCCGCGCACCTGGGAGACATAGCCGCGCTGGTCGCGGTATTTATAATTTGCACGGCGGTCTCGACGAAAATATTTCGGTGGGAGTAGCACCGGCCGGCGATTCGATTCCTCGGCGATACGAAATCATCGTGAACTCCTGGATAGTCGAAGCGCTCTGTTCATGATTTCTAGACGGCTTGCGTTTCGGCGAAGGCGGAGACGATGTCGACAAGAAAGAAACACGCGATGTAAAAATAGTTGTTGCCTGTTCTTCGTTTGGTATCATCTGGACGTTCCTGATTCCTCCAAGCGAGCCGTGCCAGCGCCAGCGTGTTCGCCGCGACACTCAGCCTTCCCCAAAAGCTGAGGTGAAAGACTTGCGTCTCCTGACTCCTACGGAAAATAAACGGCTCAACGAGCTGATCGGATTTTTGTGCATTACGTTCGCCATTCTCAGCGCGCTGGCGTTGATTTCCTATTCTCCGCGCGATGCGGCGTGGAATGTCAGCACCAATGGTCCGGATGCGGGAATCACGCGTAATTGGATCGGGCCAGCCGGAGCCTACTCTGCCGACTTGCTATTTCAGGTCTTCGGCTTCGCGGCCTTCCTCTTGCCCATGGCATTGGCGGTGTTGGGTATGCGCTGGCTGAAACATCGCCCGGTCAATTCTCAGGTCGCGACGCTGGTTGGTTACGGGCTGATGTTGCTGTCGCTGCCATCGCTGCTGAACCTGTGGCATTTTCCCGATGTGCGCGGGACGGTGCCACCAGGCGGCATGCTGGGCTCGCTGGTATCCGGTGGACTACGCTCAGGCTTCAACCCGATCGGCGCGAACGTGGTGGCTTTTGCTCTCCTGCTTACCGCGTTGTTTATGACCACAAGGTTTTCATTTTCCGGCGCGCACGCATGGGCCAGTGGGCC
>Ga0182015_10004492_pt1 | contig 14998 bp, 12 predicted proteins | sample 712P3MmetaG_FD_120478 | JGI IMG/M metagenome (GOLD analysis project Ga0182015, IMG submission 120478) | Permafrost microbial communities from Stordalen Mire, Sweden - 712P3M metaG | ecosystem: Environmental > Terrestrial > Soil > Wetlands > Permafrost | place: Sweden: Stordalen | collected...
GACGTGGCCACCGAGGCGGTCGGCTGCGCGCACGGGCCGCTCGAGGTTCACGAGGTCCCCGGGCTCGAGGAGGCCAAAGTTCGTCCTCAGCAGTGTCTCGGGCGTGAGCTCGGTTTCCCAGGCGTCGCCCGAGTGCGCCACGACTGTCACGCAGCACCCGTTGACGGCTATGGAGTCGCCGACCTGGATGCCTTCCAGCACCGATTTGGCCATGATCCGGTAGCGGTCGCCGTCATGGCCGAGATAGGTGCCCATCTCTTCGATGAGACCTGTGAACACGGATTCGACCATAGCAACCTGTCGCTCGCCCCGTCAGGTGCGACAGGTTCCTCGCCGGGCCGAAGGCGTTCACTGGCGGGCGAGCAGGAGGCAGCCGACGCTCACGCCGAAGGCGAGCACGATCACGCGCAGCAAGAGCGGGCTCAGCTTGCGGGCAAAGCTCCCGCCGAGCCGTCCCCCCGCCAGGCTGGCCACCGCCATGATGGCCACTGCGCTCCAGGCGACGTGGCCGAAGATCCCGTAGGCGACCACGGCGACGGCGTTGATGAGGACCGACATGACCTGTTTCAGGCCGTTCAGCCTCTGCAGACTGTCGGCGATGACGAGGCCGAGCACGGCGAGCAGGATGATGCCGAGGCCGGCCCCGAAATAGGCGCCGTAGACCGCCGCGCAAAACACGGCGGCGTGGAGGCCCACCGAACGGTGCTCTTTCGATCCCGTCCGCCGTTCGGCCAAAGTCCGCGAAACGAGCGGCTGCAGGCCGAACAAGGCACAGGCGAGCAGGACCAGCCACGGGACGGCGGTCTTGAAGACACTTGCCGGAGTGGTGAGCAGCAGCGTGGAGCCGGCGGCACCGCCGAGGATGCTCGTCACACCGAGGGCGACGAGCCGGGGGCGCTGGCCCTCGAGCTCGGGCCGGTAGGCGGCCGTCGCCCCGACATATCCGGGGAACAGGGCCACGGTGTTGGTGACATTGGCTGTGATGGCCGGGTAGCCCACGGCCAAAAGGGCGGGGAAGGAGATGAGCGAGCCACCACCTGCGACGCTGTTAACCGCTCCGCCGAGCAAGCCGGCGATGCCGAGGACGATCCCGTGCTCGGGGGTCAATCAGTTACCGCGCTCGGCCAGTTCTCGTCGCGAACCTCTGCCATGAAAGCGGCGTGGTTGCGCGTCAGCTCGGCGACGCTGTCCCCCCCGAACTTGCGCAGCGCCTCGGAGGCGAGCACGAGGGCCAGCATCGTCTCAGCCACCACGCCCATGGCGGGGACAGAGGTGACGTCGGTGCGCTCTTTGAACGAGACCGTCTCCGCCTTGGTCATGACGTCCACGGTCTTGAGCACGGGGCGGTTGAGCGTGGCGAGCGGCTTCATGGCCGCGCCCGCGAGGAGCAGGCCCCCGGTGGAGATGCCGCCCTCGATGCCTCCGGCGAGGGAGGTCTCCCGCTTGTACTCGCGCGAGCCGGCGTCGAAGAAGATCGAGTCGTGGCCACTCGAGCCCCGCCGGCGGGCGATGTCGAGGCCCTCGCCGATCCACACGGCCTTGACGGCCTGGATGCTCATGAAGGCGCCGGCGATGAGGGCGTCGAGCTTGCGGTCCCAGTGGACGTGGCTGCCGAGGCCGACGGGCACGCCGTAAGCGGCGACCTCGACGGTGCCCCCGAGCGAGTCCCCCTCCTTCGCGGCCGCCTTGATCTCGGCGATCATCTCGGCCTCGGCGGCGGGGTCGAAGCAGCGCACGGGTGACTCGTCGACCACAGACAGATCTCCGGGGAGCGGGCGCGTCCCCCCGGCGGTGCTTGCCTCGCCGATCTGCACGACGTGGCTCACGATGGCGACCCCGATCTGGGCGAGGAGGGCCTTTGCGAGCGCGCCGGCGGCCACGCGGGCCGCCGTCTCGCGCGCAGAGGCCCGCTCGAGGACGTCGCGGGCGTCATCGAAGCCGTACTTCTGCATGCCGGCGAGATCGGCGTGGCCGGGGCGGGGCTGGGTGAGCCGCCGGGCGGGATGGCCGGCCTCCGGCGACATCTCGGTCTCCCACTTCGGCCACTCGGCGTTGGCGATCTCGATCGCCACCGGTGAGCCGAGCGTACGACCGTGGCGAACACCTCCGAGGAGGGTGATCTCGTCGGTCTCGAAGCGCTGGCGGGGCCCGCGTCCGTATCCGAGCCGCCGGCGGGCGAGCTCCCCGCGGATCTCGTCGACGGCGATCGGAAGTCCTGCCGGGAGCCCCTCCACGACGGCGACGAGCGCACGCCCATGGGATTCCCCGGCGGTCAGGTAGCGCAGCACCGCCGTAGCCTACGGCCGCTCACCACCGGCTGGGAGCTGGCCGATCTCATGCGCTGTGAACGGCCCGGTCGGGCTGTCGCCGACGAGCTTCGACCACGATCCTGTCGGCAGGTCGAGCTTGATCGCTCCCAGGCAAGGCACGAGCAGACCCAACAGCGCCCGCAAGACGGCGTCGTGGGTGACAAGGGCGACCGGGCGACCGGCGAGTGCGCCTGCGCGGGCGGCGTCGTAGAAGGCCTCCTCGGCCCTCGACTCCAACAGCTGCCAGGCCTCCACCAACGGAGCGGCGTCGATCGAGCCGAATCGTTCCTCCGCCTTGGCGAGGGACTGCCCGGCGAGCTCGCCGTAGAAGCGGTCGCTGAGCCGCTCGTCGACGAGGACCGCGGCCCCCGTCGCGCTGGCCACGGGGCCGGCGGTGTCGAGCGCCCGCTTGAGCGGGCTCGATACGACCGTGGTCAGGCGAATCTGCCCGAAGGTGTCGCCGAGGGCGATGGCCTCGGCGCGGCCCGCCTCGTCGAGGGGCACGTCGAGCTGGCCCCTCAGTACCCCGGCCGCGTTGAGGGCCGTCTCGCCGTGTCGGATCAGATAGATGCTCACCTGGGCCACAGCCGACACGGTAGGCGAAGCCACCACGCCAGCTCGCAGCCCGGAAGGTGAATACTTGGGATCGGTCGGCGCCGTCCTCGCGCGATCAAGGAGGTCCATTGTCGAGCTTCCACAGGATTGTCGTGGGCTGGGACGCTTCGAGCGACTCCCGCCAGGCTCTTCGCACCGCGGCGCAGCTCGCAGAGGCCGTCGCCGCCGAACTCGTCGTCCTCGCCGTGGTCAAGGCGCAGTCGCGGGCCGAAGCGGCGGACGAGGCGGCCGAAGAGGCCGCCGAGCGGCGCCGCGGTGCCCTGGCGGAGATGCAGACCGAGGTACACCGCACCGGTATCTCCCCCGCGGTGCGGGTCCGTTGCGAGGTGGTCGCAGCCGACCAGACCACCCCCGCCTTCGACGCCTACGTGCGTGAGCACGGGTTCGATCTCGTGGTCGTCGGAAGGCACGGGCGCGACCGGGCACTTCATCCCCGTATCGGCGGGGTGAGCGAGCACCAGGTCCGCCACGGCGCCTGCCCGGTCATGGTGGTCGGTTCCGACTGAGCCGACCCGGCGGGTCGGCCAGCACCCTCAGCGAAGCGCGGCGACCACTGTCAGCACGACGAGCAAGGCGACGAGCATGTAGGCGATGTAGGCATCGAGGCGCCCGGACTGGAGGCGCTTGGCGAGTTGGGCTACCTGCAGCCACGCCGCCCGGGCGGGCCGGTAGAGGTAGGCCTCGGCCGGCTCGACGACGGTCATTATCACCTGCAGACGCGTGCCGCTGCGTGCCGCCTCCCCCCGGCCCTGCTCGGTGGGCTCGACGACCTCGGAAGCGTGGCTGGCGCCGAGGACATTGCCGAGCACGTGGCGAAGCACGTTCGCGTACCCGAAGGCGCTGTAGCGATCCGGCCCGGAGACCCCCGGGCTAGCCGAGCGCCAGGGAGGGACCCGGCGGGGGCGCCAGAGACCCCCTTTGGACAAAGCCGTGGCGGCGAGGCCGACAGTGACAAAGGCGATGGGCAGCTCGACCATCAGCCACGACGGCGAGAGGATCGAGAACCCGGAGAACACCGGCTGCAGCACCCAGGGCGCCTTGAGCGCCTGCAAGCTGGCCGAGGACGGGACTACCGGCGCCAGTCCGCGGGCGAGGAACCGGACGAGGACCGGAGCCGCGGCCGAGAGCGCCACGCAGGACAAGGTGAGAAGCACGAGGCCCCCGCGGCCTACCGTGCCGCCGCCGTCGCTGCCCTTGCTTGGCGCCGGCCCGGAGCTCCTTCCGAGCAGAGTGAAGCCGATCAGGCGGACGAAACAGAAGGCGGCGACGCCGGTCGTGAGGGCCACGAGGGCTCCCGCGGCGGCCATGGCGAGACGCAGCGCGAGCGTGTGCAGGCGGAACTCCTGCAGGAGGGCCTCGAGCAGGAACCACTCCGAGACGAAGCCGATCGTCGGCGGGAGCCCGGCCAAGCTCGCCGAGCCGAGGGCGAAACTCGCCCCGCTGAAAGGCACCCGGTGCCCCGCGCCCCGCAGGGTCTCGAGGTCGTCCGACCCGTGGTCGGAGGTGATGAAGGCACCCGAGGCGTACAGGCCGGACTTGGCGACGGCATGCGCGACGACCTGCAAGCTGGCGGCGAGGAGGCCGACGGCGACGATCTCTGGCCGCCGCGAGACCGCACCGGCGAGGGCCACGCCGTAGCCGACGAGGATCAAGCCGGCGTTCTCGACGCTCGAGTAGGCGATGGCGCGGTTGAGGCGCGACTGGACCGCCGCGAAGCAGATTCCGACGAGCGCCGTGAGCCCCCCGAGCAACAGGACCGTCACGACGAGCCACATAGGCGGCCGCCCGAGGATGGCGAGGAAGCGCCAGAGCCCGTAGAAGCCGACGTTGGCAGCGAGGCCCGCCATGGCTGCGCGAACCGGGCCGGGCGCGGCCGGGTAGCCGATGGGCACGAAGACCTGGAAGGGCAAGAGGCCCACCTTGGCGCCGAAGCCGACGACGACGAGGACGAAGGCGGCGGCGTGCAAAGCGCCGCCGGGCACATGGGCCCAGGCAGCGAGGGTGAGGCTGCCACTTCGACCGGCGAGGAGCAAGAACGCCAGCAAGAGGGCGCCCCCGCTCATCTTGCCCATGGCGAGCGTCGCCCAGGCGGCCCGGGCGTTGGCTTTGTCGGCCCGGCGAACCCCGACGAGGACGTAGAGGGCGACGGTCAGGCTCTCCCAGGCGAAAAGGAAGCTGAAGGCGTCGCCGGCAACGAGGATGACCGACACCGAGCCCAGCAAGAACAGGTAGCCCGACGCCATGCCTCGCCCGGCGGCCCGTCCCGCCGGCCGCACCCAGCCGACGAGGCAGGCCGAGAGCGCAACCGCGAGGCTGCCCGTGAGGGTCAAAAAGAGCCCGGCCAGCGGGTCGAAGCGGACGGAGCTCTCGCCAACGCCGAAGAGGGCGCCGAGCGAGACGGCACCTTCCGGGCGGTAGACGGCGAGCAGGCCGGAGGCTGTGACAAGGCCCGCGCCGAGGATGCCCGCGACATAGGGCAGGACACGGGTGCCGGCCCTGTCGGCGCCGGTGAGCAGGTCGAGAGCTGCCCCGAGAGCAAAGAGCGCCAAGGCCGCGACGAGAAGGGTGCCGGTCATCGGGCACCTTGGCCGGGCAGCAGCCCGACGGCGAGGAGGATCCCGTGCAGCAGGCTGAACGGGCTCGGTGGCGAGCCCGGGACGAAGACGTCGACAGGCACGGTCGAGCCGACGCCGTCGCGTACGGCATAACCCGGGCTGAGAAGGCCTCCGCTTATGGCGTCGGTCCCCGCCGCGAGCACGATCTTGGGCGCGGGCATCGCCTCGTAGGTCGTGCGCAGCGGCCCGCACATCGCCGCAGTTCCGGCTCCGGTCACGAGCAGCAAGTCCGCGTGCCGTGGGGTGGCGGTGAAGAATATCCCGAGGCGTTGCACGTCGTAGACCGGGTTGAGCAGGGCTGCGACCTCCCACTCCTCCGAGCCGTCCGAGCCGGCGTCGAGGTGGCGCACGTGCACCGAGCGCCTCAGTGCCCGTACCTTGGTGCTGAGCTCGGCGCGGATCAGATCGAGCTCCTCGTCGCTCTCGGCCCGGTCCGGGACGAACAGGCCCGAGCGGTGCAACGTCGCGACCTCGGCCGAGGCCTCGAACCTGAACCGGTCGGGTCGCGCCTCGACGCAGCGGCCGCACAGGATGCAGCGACCGCGGTCTAAGACGACCTCGTCCGACCGCTCCTCGATGGCACCTGTCGGGCACAGCGAGGAGAGCCCCGCGTCGGCGTTGGGCTCCGCGCGAGCGCTTCTGACCGCGGCCTGCGGGCGATCACCGGTCACCGATACCGCGCCCTTGAAGCTCGCCCCGTAGCCGTCGGCGCGCTTTGGGTAGCGCGTCGTGACGATGCCTTCGCGCAGCCCGCGCAGCACCCAGGCCATCAGCCCGCCACCCCGGCCATGGAGATCCCGAAGCTCGCCTCGATGAAGCTGAAGTCGGTGAGGATGTCGCCCGCGAAGGCGTCGGGGAACAGCGCCAGGTTGTGGAATGAGGCCGAGCGCTGCTTGACCCTGGTTACCCGCCCGGCCTCCGCCTCGACCATGTAGACGAGCTCTCCCTGCGGCGCCTCCGCCGAGCCGAGGCCGAGTCCGTCGACGGGCGGTAGCGCCACGCGCCACGGCGGGCCCGAGTCCGGCTCGGCGAGCTCGTCGAGCGCCTCGCGGGCGAGGTGGAAGGAGGTTGTGACCTCCTCGAGGCGGACCTGCTGGCGGGCGAGGGCATCGCCGTCGGTATAGGTCTCCGCCGGGGTGAAGCCGAGAGTTCCATAGGCGCCGTAAGGGCGCTCGGCGCGGACATCACCCGCAAGCCCTGAGCCGCGGGCCACCGGACCGAGCGCGCCGTGGGCGAAGGCAACCGCCGGTGCGATCACACCGGTGCGCCGTAGGCGGTCGAGGAACGACGGCGTGCTCATGAGGGCGCGGGCGTCGTCGGCGATGGCGCGCTCCAGCACGCGAAGAGCGGGCAGCACCTCGGCGGGGTCAGCGAGCATGCCGCCGGAGACGCCTCCGGGCACGACTACGCCGCGCCCGAATCGGTGCCCGCATAGCTCGGCCCGAAGCCTCTGGGTCCGCTCTTTGTGGAGCGTCATACGGGCATACGCGACCGACTGCCCGGCTCCTTCGCAGTGCCGGGCAACAGAGTCGAGATGGCTCGCCACACGCTCGAGTTCGGCGTGCACGACCCGGAGCAGGGCGGCCCCCCTTGGCACCTCGACCCCGCCGAGGCCCTCGAGCGCCTGGCAGTAGGCGAGGCCGTGCGCGACCGCGGCCGTGCCCTCGACGCGCTCGGCGAGCAGGACGCCGTCTTCGGGGCCGAGCTCACCGAAGCGCCGCTCGATGCCGCGGTGCTTGTAGTGGACGCGGCTTTGCAGGTGCGGGATGTCTTCACCGAAGGTCTCGACGAGGTACTCGACCGACTCGAAGACCCCTGAGCGCACGGGTCCGTAAGGGATCGTGAAAAGGCCCTGCCCGGCCACGTGGCTCGCAAGGGCGCCGTCGTGAAGCTCGAATGGCTCCGCCGCAAGCGGTTGCCCCGGCCCGGGGCGGGGACGCCACGGCTCGTGGCCTGCCACCGCCAGCACGAGCGGCTCGAGGCGGGGGTGGCCGACGGGCACTACGGCGAAAAGGTCGTGGATCTCCCGCTCGTACCAGCAAGCTGCCGGCACGAGCGGGGTCAGGGCCGGGTACCGGTCCACACCCGGGTCGAGGCGTGCCTCGACGACTTCCAGGCCGCCGCGGGGCGCAAGCAGTGCCCGGATCACCGTCGAGCCGTCGCGCTGTGTGGACGCGAACAGCCCGGCGAGGCGGTCGCCTCCCTCCACGCGTCGCGCGACCGCGCTCGCGAGCGCGCCTGGGCCGACGAACTCGACGTTCACCGGCGGGCTCACCGGTGTGCTCCGAGCTCTGCCGCGGCCCGTTCCAAGAGTGCGGACAGCTGCGAAGGCGGATGCACGCCGAGCACGAGGAGGGCCCCGAGGCCGATCACCATCGACGCGGCCATCCAAGTGCTCACCTCGCCCCGCACGACGCTGTCGGGCGTCGGGGTGAGCATCGTCGAGCTGGCGGACCACGAGATCCCCAAGAACGCGCAGGTGACGAAGACGACGAGTACAGCCGCCAGTGCCGTCGAGCCGTGGGAAAGCCCGCCCTCGACGATGAGGAATTCGCTGCGGAACACGCCGAACGGCGGCATGGCCGACAGGGCGAGAACGGCGAGCAGGAGCATCGGCCCGCTCCACGGCAGCGCCCCGACGCCGCCTTGGATGCGGTTCATGTCCTTCGTGCCGAACTTGCGGATGACGCTGCCGGCGCCGAAGAAGGCGGTCGCCTTGGCAGCCGCGTGAGCGAGAACGTGTAGGAGGACGCCGATGATCGCGACGGGCGCCGAGAAGCTCATCCCTATGGCCAAGATGCCCATGTGCTCGATGCTCGAGTAGGCGAAGAGGCGTTTCAGGTCGCGCTGGCTGGCGAGGTACAAGGCGGCGAGCACGAGCGAGCCGAGTCCGAACACCAAGAGCACGTCACGGGGGAAGGCCGGACCGACCGCCTTCGCCGTCACCTGGTAGAAGCGTAAAATGGCGTAGAAGCTGACTGTCAACAGCGCCCCCGACAGCAGCGCCGAGACCGGGGTGGGGGCCTCCGAGTGGGCGTCAGGGAGCCAGGTGTGCACGGGGACGAGGCCCATCTTCGTCCCGTAGCCCAGCACGGCCAGCCCGAACGACAGGCGCACGATCTCAGGCGGGAGCCTTGATGCCGCCCCGAGCAGCCTCGGGTAGAAGATCTCGTAGGACCCCCCGAGCACCGTGGCCCCGGCGTAGTACATGAAGACGGTCGCCAACAAGGCGATGCCGAGGCCCATCGAGGCGATGAGGACGTACTTCCAAGCCGCCTCGACGGCACCGTCGGTGTCGCCGATCGCGACCAGCAGCGCCGAGACGACGGTCGTCACCTCGACGGCCACCCACAAAAGCGCCAGGCCGTTGACGACCGGAGTCATCGCCATCGCCCAGGCGAACAGGTTGAGACCGGCGAAAAAGCGACGAGAATAACGCGCCTCGCCCGGGCTGTCACCGGGACGGAGGTAGCCGATGGAGAAGACCGCCGTCGCCGCGTAGAGGAAGCTGACCGCGACGAGGAACACGACCGAGAGGGCATCGGCTCTCAGCCAGCCGGCTAACGCCGTCGCTACCTGGTGGGACGGCACAAGTGAGAGCGCAAGTCCGAAGGTCGCGACTCCGCTTATGAGCGTGGCCGCCTTGGCGAGGCGCGCAGGGGCCTTCAGGCACAGCAGGCTGGCTGCGAGGGGGACGACGAGGATGGCGACGAGGACCGGGCCCATCTCAGCCTCGCAGCCGATCGAGCGTCTCTGTCGAGAGCGTGCCCGCCCGCCCGTGATGCACCCGCATCAGCAGGCCGAAGACCACCACTGCCACCAAGAGGTCGAACAGGAAGGCGAGCTCGACGATCAAAGGCAGGCCGGCCGCGAGCACCAGGCTCGCGACCGAGACCCCGTTCTCAAGTGAGAAGAATCCGATCGCCTGGGAGACGACGTCGTTGCGGACGATCACGAGCAAGAAGGAGACCAAGATGACGGCTGCGGCGAGGGCGAGGGCGAGGATCGGCAACGACTTGGAATGGACCGGGAGGCGCCCGACCACGAATATGCCGAAGACCGACAATACGATGGCCAAAAGCACCATGGTCGCCACGCCGAGGCGGTGGCTGCCGGTGACGTCGACGCGCACCTCCTTGACGAGCCGGAGGATGATCATGGGCACGACGATGACCTTCAAGACGAACGACAGGCCCATCAATCCGTAGAGCTCGCCGATGTGGCGGGTGGCGGCGACCAAGCCGGCGAGCGCGCTCACGCAAAGCGACTGGAAGGCGTAGAGCCGTACCTGCGAGCGCGAGAGCGAGGAGCGCAGCATGGCGAACTCGCTCAAGAGCACGAGGAGGGCGACCACGTCCGCGGCGTCGGTGAGGCTCGACGGGGAGGACCCGAGCACGGCCACCTACCGGCCCCCGAGGAAGAGCACGAGCACGGCGAGCACGGCGAGGAGGAAGGCCACCGCCATGAACTCTGTGATCTTGAATAGGCGCAGCTTGGAGAAGCTCGAGTCGATGACGGCGAAGATCGCCCCGACCCCGAGCGCCTTGCCGATGAAGGCCGGGATCGCCAAGAGAACCGGACCGACGCCGCGCGAGCCCGCCTCACCGAACGGCGCCGCGAAGACGTTGATCAAGATCACGTACAAGATCAGCTGCTTCATGGCCGAGCCCCATTTCAACAACGCGAAGGCGGGACCGGAGTGCTCGAGGGTGCGCGCCTCGTCGATCATCCCGAACTCAAGGGTGCTGGCATGGGTCTCAACCGGGATCCGGCCGGTGTCGCTCAGCACGACGAGGAAGAACGCCACCGCCGCGAGCAGGTGGGCCGGGTCTATCGCCTGTCCGAGCGAGGAGCGAACGGCCGCAGCCTCGAAGTAGGGCAGGTCGGTGGCAGTCACCAGCGCGACCGTGAAGGTGACAAAGAGGATCGACGGCTCGACGAGGGCCCCGAAGGTCATCGCCCTGCTGCTGCCCAGCTGGGCGTAGGGACCGCCCGTCTCCAAGGCGGCCAGAGCGACCGCGAAACCGGCGAGGGAGAGAATGAAGCCCCCGCCCAAGATGTCGCCCATGTAGCCGAGCGGGAGTGGGTACTGGGTGAGGACCGGGATGAGGAGGGGGACGGTGAGATAGCAGGCGAAGGCGACCACGGGTCCCGCCAGGAAGACCCAGCTCGCCTCCTCGGGCACGAGCGTCTCTTTGCGGAACAGCTTTGCGATGTCGTAGTAGGGCTGCAGGATCCGCGGTCCGCGCCGTCCCTGCAGGCGAGCCTCGAGGTGCGCGACGGCGCCGCTGACAAAGGGCGCGAAGACGAGGATCGTGAGGTCCTGGAGTACCTGGATCTCGACCGGGTCCAGTTGGGCTCCTGGCAAAAGTGCTCCTCCACGCGTCGCGATTACGAGCGCAGAGGCCATCAGCCCTTGAGGGCAGTTCGGGCTGCTCAGCCGGTGGGAAATCGCCAGCTGCACATAACTCGCCCGCCGGAGCCTCATCCGACCGTGCCAGCCTAGCCCGTCCGCCTTCAGCGGTCGCGCCCACGCCCGGGGTGGGCGCGTAGTTCAGCCGAGCCCGTAGGAAAGAGGCTGGGCCACCTCGATCTCGATGAGGCGGTTGTACTTCGCGACGCGCTCTCCACGCGCCGGGGCACCGGTCTTTAGCTGCCCGCAGCCGGAGCCGACGACGAGATCCGCGATGAAGGTGTCCTCGGTCTCACCCGAGCGGTGCGAGACCATCTGGGACCATCCGGCCTCCCGGCAGATGGCGATGGCGGCGAGGGTCTCGGTCACGCTCCCGATCTGGTTCACCTTGATCAGCGCCGAGTTCGCCGCCCGGCGGCCGATCGCCTCGGTGATGATGGCCGGGTTCGTGACGAGGAGGTCATCGCCGACGATCTGCAGGCGCTCGCCAAGGCGCTCGGTGAGGCGCACCCACCCGTCCCAGTCGCCCTCTGCCAAGCCGTCCTCCAGACTCCAGACGGGGAAGTCGGTGATGATCTTGTCGTAGCGGTCGATCATGTCCTCGCTCGAGAGGGACTCGCCGGCCACGTGGTAGGCGCCGTCGCGGAAGAACTCGCTCGCGGCCGGGTCGAGGGCGATCGCCACTCCGTCGCGACCGGGCCGGTAGCCGGCTTGCTCGATGGCGGTGACGAGCAGGCCGAGGACCTCCTCGGGCTCGTCTATCTCGGGGGCGAAGCCCCCTTCGTCCCCGAGGCCGGTGGCGAAGCCCTTGCCCGAGAGCAGCTTTCGCAACGCAACGTAGACCTCGGCCCCGGCACGGACGGCCTCGGCCATGTTCGGGGCACCGAGGGGGGCGATCATGAATTCTTGGAAGTCGAGCTTGTTCGGAGCGTGCACCCCGCCGTTCACGACGTTGAAATGCGGGACGGGCAGCCGCGGCGTCACCCCGGAGGGGTTGAGGCACTGCCAGAGCGGAACCCCTGCCGAAAGCGCTATGGCCCGGGCGGCGGCCATCGAGACGCCGACGATGGCGTTGGCCCCGAGGCGGGCCTTGTTGTCGGTCCCGTCGAGCTCGATCATCGCCTGGTCCAGCTCGGCGAGATCGGCGAAGTTGCGCTTCGTGATCGCCTCCGCGATCTCTCCGTTGACGCTTCCGACCGCTTTCAGCACGCCCTTGCCGTTGTAGCGGGCGCCATCGCCGTCGCGCAGCTCGACCGCCTCGCGCGAGCCGGTCGACGCCCCCGATGGAACCCCGGCGCGCGCCGTGGTGCCATCGCTGAGCGTGATCGTGACCGCCAGGGTCGGGTTGCCTCGGGAGTCGAGGATCTCTACAGCTTTGACGGCTTTGACGTTCGAGTCCATCTCCGGCTCTCCTTCACATCCGACGGTCGCTCAGTGGGGGACTGGTGACCTATTGAGTGTCGCCCCCGCGGGAAGGTATGAGCAAGCCGGGTCATCTCCGAGCGGGTCCCCGGTCGCCGCGAAGGCGCGCGCCCTCGACCCGCCGCACACCTCGGAATACTCGCAACATCTGCAGCGCCCCGCGAACTCGCCCTTGCGGATGGCCCTTAGCACCGGAGAGTCCCGGTAGATCTCGAGCAGCGGGGTGTCGCGGACCGACCCGAGCGCCAGCGGCAGGAAGCCGGCCGGGTACACCTGCCCGTCGTTGGCGACGAACACGATCCCTTTGCCGTCGCGGGTGCCCGAGGTCGGCGCCTGCACCTCGGTACGGGCTGCGCCCAGCTGGGCGCGCAGTTGGCCGCGCAGCTCACGGTACAAAGGGCCGAGCCCGAACTCGGCCGTCGGATCCCCGGCCGGGTCCACGGCCTTGGAACGCCAATCGCACACCCGGCGGAAGAAGGGGGCCTCCACAGTCCGCACCGTCATGGCGTAGCTGGCGGCGTCGACGAGGAAGTGGCACACGTCCTCGTACTGGCTGGGTTCGATCTCCGAGATGGACTCCCCGCGTCCCACCCCGATCAGGAAGAACACCTCCCATGTCCGTACTCCGAGGCCGACGAGCAGGGCGGCGATGTCGGCGAGCTCGTGGACGTTCTGGGCCATGACAGCGGTGTTGACCTGGACGCTGAAGCCGCTTTCTTGGAGCAGGCCGATGGCGCTGATCGTGGCGTCGAAGTGACCGGGGACCTGGCGGACCTGCTCGTGGGTGGTCGCGAATGCCCCGTCCAGGCTGAGCGAGGCGGTGCGTACGCCGTTTGCCCGTAACCAGGAGAGCGTGGCCGCGTTCAAGCTGGGCGAGACCGACGGCGAGATGGCGACCGGCACTCCCAAGCGGTGGGCGTAGCTGGTCAGCTCGAGAAGATCAGGGCGTTGCAGGCAGTCCCCGCCCGTCAGGATCAGGACCGGGGTAGGTGCCGGGGCGCCTGCGAGCTCGTCGATCAGGGACATCCCTTCTTTGGTCGAGAGCTCTCCGGGCGCCGGGGATCGCTGCGCGGTGGCCCGGCAGTGGACACAGGCGAGCGGGCAGGCCTTCGTCGTCTCCCAGAAGACGAGCCGGGGTACCTCGTCGAAGGACATGGCATTGCCTCGCGGTGTTCCGGCCCCGTGCCTCGAAGTGGTCACCGGATCTGTCATCCCCCTCGTCCTCGACTCGCCGACACCGAAGCCTCCGAGGTCGGCCTCGTGCCGTCCCAGTCTCGGTCATTGCAACCCCCCCCAAATAGGGCCGAAAGTCTCCTCGCGTCGGACCTTGGGTCCTTAGCCGGCACCCGCGAGCTGATCAGCCGGCGGGCGCTTCAGCGCCGGCGCCTGCCAAGGCAGCACTGCTTGAACTTGCGCCCGCTCCCGCACGGGCAGGCATCGTTGCGACCGGTGCTGGCCCAGCGCGCCCGCTCGTCGCGTTCGGTGAGTTCGAGCTCCTCGCTGATGACCGATATCGGGCTCCCGTTGACAGAAAGGACCGCCATGCGCTCGAGGTAAGGACGCACGTGGGCATAAAAGCGCCTGTAGCCCGGGCACAGGTAGTTGAGGCCGGGCTCGCCCTCGGGCGAGGTGGCGATGCGGTCCTTCGGGCAGCCGCCGTTGCAATAGCGCAGCACTGGGCAGTCCCGGCAGTAGCGCGGCAGGCCGTCACCTTTGGCCTGGCCGAAGGCGATCTGCTCTGGCAACTCGACAAGGGCGGCCAGGGAGCTACTCATCAGATCCCCCAGCTTGTGAGCGGGATCGACGAAGTGGTCGCAGGCATAGACCCCGCCGTCGTGCTCCATGGCGAGGATGCGCCCGCAGGTCGACGACATGACGCAGATGTTGGGCGGCCGGCCACTTGCGACGAGGAAGCACTCGAGGAAGTTCTGCACCCCGATCCGCTCGATGTCGTGGCGGACCCACTCATCGAAGACGGTGCAGAGGAACTCGCCCATCGCCTCCGGCGTGACGGAGCGCTCGGAAAGCCCGCCGCCTGCTAGCCGCTCTACGACCGGGAGGAACTGCAGCCAGCGCACGTCGTGCTCGACGAAAAAACGGTAGACCTCGGCCGGCCGGGCGGCACTGGAGGCGTTGAGGGTGCACAGCACGTCAGGGTCGACCCCGGCCGCGCGGAGCAAGCCGAACCCTCGCATCGCCCGGGCATGGGTGGGACGCCCCCGCCGGTCACATCGATGCTCGTCATGCAAGGCCGCAGGGCCGTCGATGCTGATCCCGACGGCGAAGTTGTGCTCAGCGAGAAACTGACACCAGCGCTCGTCGAGCAGGGTCCCGTTCGTCTGCAGGTTGTTGATGCAACTCCAGCGAGCCGGCAGGTACCGGCGCTGGAGCTCGACGACTCGGCGGTAGAACTCGATTCCGGCCAAGGTCGGCTCGCCACCGTGCCAACCGAAGTGCACCACCGGGCCAGGGCTGGCCGCGATGAACGAGGACACGTAGGCCTCGAGCACCTCGGGAGCCATCTTGAAACGCTCCCCGGCCGGGAACATCTGCGACTTGTCCAGGTAATAGCAGTAGCCGCATTCGAGGTTGCAGACAGGGCCGACGGGCTTGGCCATGACGAC
>Ga0182015_10004494_pt1 | contig 14992 bp, 14 predicted proteins | sample 712P3MmetaG_FD_120478 | JGI IMG/M metagenome (GOLD analysis project Ga0182015, IMG submission 120478) | Permafrost microbial communities from Stordalen Mire, Sweden - 712P3M metaG | ecosystem: Environmental > Terrestrial > Soil > Wetlands > Permafrost | place: Sweden: Stordalen | collected...
AGAACGTGTAGGCGTAGGTATAGGCCGAGACGCCACCGGGCACCTTGGCCCCGTCGGCCAGCGCCAGCATGACCACCAGCGCCACCTGGTTGGCCAGCACCCACCCGAAGGTCCACCCGGCGAGGCGGGTGATGGTCCGCACGGCCTCGTGGGCCGGCTGCCACAGGAACCGGATGTGCAGGTCGGCGCGTAGCAACGACGGGAGCAACAAGGCGGCCTGGACGACGACGCCGAGAGTGGTGCCGATGCCGAGCAGGACCAGCCCGGTGTGATGGGAGTCGATCGACGCCAGGCTCGGATGGGGGACCAGGGCGTGGAACCAGACCAGGACGGCGATGACCACCAGGTTGTTGGCGATGGGCACGAACATCGGGGCCGCGAACTTGCCCCGGGCGTTGAGGAGGGCGGTGAACAGGGCGATGAGGCCGTAGCAGGTCAGCTGCGGGACGAACCAACGGAGCAAGAACACGGCTTCGCTCCGCTGGGCGATCACATCAGGGTTGTGGTTGCTCACCGTGTAGAGGTGGATGATCTGGGGCGTGAGGAGGAAGAAGGCCACGGTGGCGGCGATGAGTATGGCGATGGTCACCGTCACCACCGCCGAAATGGCCTCCCAAGCCTCCTTGCCCCGTCGGGTGGAGAGGTGGTCGACGAAGACCGGCACGAACGTCGCCGAGAGGACGCCACCGATGACCACGTCGGTGATGATGTTCGGCGTGGTGTTGGCCAGGTTGTAGCCATCGGCGAAGCCGGCCCCGCCGAGGGCAGTGGTCTGGGCGATGATCCGGGCCACCCCGCTGATGCGGGACAGAGTGGTGCCGACGGCCATGCCCAGGGTGGCGCCGGCAAGCCGGCGGGGGCCACCGCCCGGCGCCGGAGGGAGGCCGTCGATCTCGATACCGGTCACCGGACTCCCGCGGGCGTGCCGGCGTCCTCAGCCTCCTGGTCCCGCCGGAGCGCCCGCCGCTTGCGTGAGGTTCGGATCCACCACACCACCAGCACCACCACGGCACCGAGGGAGAGGACGATGCCCACCACCGACGTGGCCGTGGACCGCACCTCGACCTCGCCGCTCGACAGTTGGAGCCCTCCGGCAGGGGAGCGCACGCTGACGTCCACCTTGGACACGCCGGACCCCCGTGACTGGACGGTGACGTCAACGATGTTGGTGTGGCCGTGTAGGGGGATCGGCACGGTCAACTGGTTGGTCCGGGTGGCCGCGAATAACAGCTGGTCGCTGGTCAGCGTCATCGAGGCGACCACCGGATACGAGGCCGACGACTCGATACTGATGGGGACCGAGGCTCGGTTCGAGGTCAGGGTGATGGTCTGGTCGCCGACCGCGAACTGGGTCAGCTGAGCGTCCAGCGCGCTGCCGGCGTTGTCGAGCACCCGGGCCTGTGTCGCGGGGCGCAGCAGTTCCGACTCGCCGGTCAGCACCAGATCGCCGAGATCGTCGCTCAGGTCACGGGCACTCGGGGCTGCCGAAGCAAAGCCGTTGATGCGTTGGCGCTGGGACCGGATGGCCGCCACCGGCAGCTGGGTGCCGGTGGCCCCGCCGACCAGCCGGCATCCGTCGCGGCAGGGAATGGGGGCGCCGACGGCGTCGAAGAGACCGCTGGCGGTCACCGGCTGGATGATCGGGTTGCCGGCCAGCGCGCCCAGCAGGGCGGTGACGAAGGCTGGATCGGGCACCCAGTCGTTCGGAGCCACCGCCACCACCGCACGGGGGGTGGTGTCGTTTGGCTTCTCGTAGTAGATCTGGGACAACTCCGCCACCAGCTGGTGCGCGGCCAGCACCGGGTCGCTCGACGGGCCGGTGAAGCGGGAGGCCAGGTCAGCGTTGGAGGCCATGGCGGTCATCGTCGTCCCGCGGGTGCCGGCCAGGGGGAAGGGCTCGGCGGTGGATCCGTCGGTCGGCGACGACGACGAGATGCTCCCGGCCGGCAGGATGACCTGGTTGAACCCGTCCGACGACAGCTGGGTGAGGGTGGTCGGGTCGAGGGCGTCATTGGTGATCCAGGCCCCGAGTCCGGCGCCGGCGGCGGACGGCTGGTGGATGGCGGCGGCCAGGGTCTGGGTGCCGCGGGACACCTGGGCGGCCAGCTCACTGCTCAGGCCGGCATCGACCAGTGTGGCCGCATTGACGGGGGTGAACGAGGTCGAGGCGAACTGATGGACCGATGGGGTGGCCCCCAAGGCAGCCAGGGCGTTGACCAGCGACTGGTGTCCGGACTCGGCCAGTGCGGCCACGGTCTGAGGGCTCACCTCGAGGGTTACGGCCACGCCGGAGTGGGTGGGGGAGTCCAGGGCCGCCACCAACGCCGACGCGCCGGCCACGGCAGCAGCCGAGGGCGGATCGAGGGCGGCGCCCGGCCGAGCCAACAGCGATGCCGTGGCCGGCGCCGTGGCCGGGACCGGCGCGATCTGGACGGGGAGCACGATGGCCACGCGCAGCTTTTGGGTGCCGGCGGCGGCATCGGCATAGACGAGATGGGTGGTGATGCCGGCGATGACCTGCTTGTCGGTCGTGTTCACCAGGTCCACCCGCACCGGATAGACGCCGGAGGGATAGAGGCCACATTGGTCACTGGCCGAGGTGAGGTCGATGGTGAAACCACCGGAGGAAGTGCCGGCGTCGCCGCCCCCCACGACCACCGGCATGGAGAGATCGAACCCGCCGCCGCCCACCGCCGGGAGCCCGGAGACCGGCAGCGGCGAGGGAGTGGAGGAGATCGGGGTCCCCGAGGGTCCCGATGAGGCAGAGACCGACTGGTCGAACGCCGACACGCTGGAGAGACACGAGTAGACCGCCACCGTCACCCCGAGGTCGGCAGCCGGGACCGAGCTGCCGCTGGCTCGCAGTTGGAGGTCGAACAACGGCTGGCTGGGCGACACCGTCGACGACTGGGACAATATGGTGAGGGGTCCGGAGGCGGTGGACGACGCCACCAGGGGGTGGGCACTCGACGGTGCCGAGGGGTGCGCGGCGGCGACCCCCGGGACCACGCCGACACCGATCCCGACCGAGACACCGGCCGTCACCAGCGTGCTGCGCAGGAGCGAGCGGAGACCGGACCGTCGCCACGGTGAGCGGCGCCGGGGAGCGGCCGACCACCTGGTCGACCGTCCCGGCCGATCACGGCGCTCTCTCGCTCCGACGGGCGGCCCGGGCCCGTCTCCGATCGGCATGCCGCCCCGGGGGTGGCTGCCGCTGGGCCACAGGCTGCCTAGTTCCCGATCCACTACGGACGGCAGCCTACGCCAGTCGCACTACCCTCGGCGGCGTGCTCCCCGACCGACTGCAACCGTTGGTGCAGGCCACCGCCGAGATCTCCGATCGCTTTCGAGCAGCCGGTCACTCCCTCTATTTGGTGGGGGGATCGGTCCGCGACGCCATCGTGGCCGACCCCGTGGCCACGGCGGCCGACGGCGAGCGCGACCTCGACTTCACCACCGATGCCCGACCGGATGCCATCGAGGCGGTGGTGTCCGACTGGGCCGACGCCATCTGGACCCAGGGGAAGCGGTTCGGGACCATCGGGTTCTTGCGGGCCGGCCAGAAGTACGAGATCACCACCCACCGAGCCGAGGTCTATCGCCCTGACTCCCGCAAGCCCGACGTGGCCTTCGGTGACACCGTCGAGGGAGACCTGGCCCGCCGCGACTTCACCGTCAACGCCATGGCGATCCAGCTCCCCGAGTTGGAGCTGGTCGATCCCTTCGACGGCCTGGCCGATCTGTCCGCCCACCGGTTGCGCACGCCGCTCGACCCCGACGTGTCGTTCGCCGACGACCCGCTTCGCATGCTCCGGGCCGCCCGGTTCGTTGCCAAACTCGATCTGGAGCCGGCACCCGAGCTGGTGGAGGCGGTCCGCACCGGCCACCACCGCCTGTCCATCGTCTCGGCGGAGCGGATCCGCGACGAGCTGGACAAGATCGTCATGGTCCCGGTGCCCTCGGTGGCCCTCTGGTTCGTGGTCCGCACCGGCCTGGCCGACGAATTCCTGCCTGAGCTGCCGGGCCTGGCCCTCGAACAGGACCCCATCCATCGTCACAAGGATGTGTTGGCCCACACGCTGGCCGTGGTGGACAAGACCAGCGCCGACCGGGTCCTGCGCCTGGCCGCTCTCTTCCATGACGTGGGCAAGCCGAAGACCCGGGCCTACGTCGACGGGGGGGTGACCTTCCACCACCACGAAGTGGTCGGGGCCCGCATGACCCGACAGCGCATGCAGGCCCTGCGCTACCCCAACGAGGACGTCGAGGTGGTGACCGAGCTGGTCAACCTGCACCTGCGCTTCCATACCTACCGGTTGGGATGGACCGACCGGGCCGTGCGCCGTTACGTGCGGGATGCGGGCCCCCTGCTCGACCGGCTCAACGAGCTGACCCGTTGTGACTGCACCACCCGCAACGTGAACAAGGCCCAGGCGCTGGGCCGGAGCATGGATGAGCTCGAGGCACGGATCGACGAGCTGCGCCAACAAGAGGAGCTCGACGCCATCCGCCCGGACCTCGACGGGGCGCAGGTCATGGAGGAACTGGGCATCGGGCCCGGACGCGACGTGGGCCGCGCCTTGGCCTTCCTCCTCGAGTTGCGGATGGAGGAGGGGCCGTTGGGCGAGAAGGAGGCTCGGAGGCGTCTGGCCGAGTGGTGGGCCCAGGCGTCCTGATCGGGCTATTGCGCCCTCGCCGGGCGGCTCACTCCTCCGGCCACACCGGGCCGCGGTCCCCGGCGGCGAAGTCCTCGACCATCTGGTGGCAGATGTCGTCGTGGTACTGGACCGGCGGCGACTTCATGAAGTAGGCCGACGGCCCGACCAGGGGGCCGCCGATGCCCCGATCGAGGGCGAGCTTGGCGCACCGGACCGCGTCGATGATCACCCCGGCCGAGTTGGGGGAGTCCCACACCTCGAGCTTGAGCTCGAGGTTCAGGGGCACGTCGCCGAAGTTTCGCCCCTCCATCCTGATGTAGGCCCACTTGCGATCGTGGAGCCACGGCACGTGGTCCGAGGGCCCGATGTGGACGTCGTCGGCGGGCAGCGCCCCGTGTTCGATCTGGCTGGTCACGGCTTGGGTCTTCGAGACCTTCTTCGATTCGAGCCGGTCCCGCTCGAGCATGTTCTTGAAGTCCATGTTGCCGCCCACATTGAGCTGGTAGGTGTGGTCGAGGGCCAGGCCTCGGTCCTCGAACAGCCTGGTCAGGATCCGGTGGACGATGGTCGAGCCAACCTGGCTCTTGATGTCGTCGCCGACGATGGGGAGGCCGGCGGCGTGGAACCTGCGGGCCCACTCGGGGTCCGAGGCGATGAACACCGGAATGGCGTTGACGAAGCCGACCCCGGCCTGCAGACAGGCGTCGGCATAGAAGCGCTGCGCCTGCTCGGAGCCGACTGGGAGGTAGCTGACCAGGACGTCTGCCCGGCTGTCCTTCAGGACGGACACCACGTCGACTGCCTCGGCAGGGGACTCTTCGACGGTCTCGCGGTAGTACTTGCCGAATCCGTCGAGCGTCGGGCCCCGCTGGACGGTGACACCCAGTTCGCCCACCCCGGCGAAGCGGATGGTGTTGTTCTGGCCGGCGAAGATGGCCTTGCCCAGATCGGTGCCGACCTTGGCCGCGTCGGCGTCGAAGGCGGCGACGAACTCGAGATCGCGAACGTGGTAGCCACCGAGTACCACATGCATGAGGCCGGGGACCGTTTCGGTCGGATCGGCATCGCGGTAGTACTCAACTCCCTGAATGAGTGAGCTGGCGCAGTTGCCCACGCCGGCGACGGCTACTCGGATGGTGCTCATTGACGGGTTCCCTTCGTTAGTGTCACTGCGTCCCCACCTCGGGGCTCGCGATTCTCGGATCGGGATGTTGCCTGTTTCTGTCCCTCGAACTCGATGAGGCGGTCGAGCCAGGCGATGTCGTGCTCGGTGGCCTCGGTGCTGTGCTCCACCAGGGAGCGGGTGTAGACGTCGAGGGTGTCCCCCGCGGCGCGGCGCTGATCGCTGGCCAGGCGGCGGGTCAGTTGGGCCCGACGGCGCTCGAGCAGGGCCAGTCGGGCCTGCGGCGCCAGGTGTCGGGCGAACGCCAGCCGCAGTCCGAAGCTGCGGGCATCATCAGTCCCCGCCGGCTCGTCGGCGTCGAGGAGTTGATCGAACAGCTGCCGACCGTGGTCGGTGATCCGGTACACCTTGCGTGACCGCTTGGTGCCTCGCGTGGTGCCGGCCCGGCGCGCCCGCAGCCCGGCCCGCTCACCACTCAGCGACCCGGTGGGGGGGATGGGCCCGGTCCCGGCCGACCCCGACGACTCGGTGACGGTCACGGCACGGGCCGCCTCGAGGCGCGACAGCGCCGGGTAGAGCGATCCGAAGGAGATGTTGGCGAACAGGCCCAACTCGTCGCGCAGGCGTCGCCGGATCTCGTAGCCGTGCATCTCCTGCTCGTGCAGGAGGCCCAGGATGGCCAGATCGAGCATCAGGAGGCCCACCGGCGTCGACGGGGGGCGGGGCCGGCCTCGGAGGACCGGGCATCGTTCCCCTCACGGGTGTTCACCAACAGCACACCGTGAACGATATATCAATCCGATATATCAATGCAATACATCGGCGAGGGCCGGCCCTCCGCCCTCCCCGCCGATCCTCGGCTGGCCACGGGGCGGGTACGCCGGCCAGGTCCACGGCGGAGGAGACGCCTCGAGGCGGCGCCGACCCGCCCGTGGGCCGCCCGACGGACGGTGTCCCCTTGCCCCCAAGGCTGCCGACACGCGCCTGACGGATTACCCTGGTGCCGTGGGTTTCCGACCCGGAACGCTCGAGGGCGTGCAGACATCCCCGACCGGGGGACGCGTCGAGTACCTCCTTGCCCGCAATGCGGTGATCAGCGAGTACCGGAAAGGCCGACTCTCCCGGCTCGATGTCTGTGACGCCCACCCCGAGCTCCTGCGGGTGGCTCGCAACCTGGGTCGGCCGATGGGGCAGCAATGCCCGATCTGCGAGGAGTCCGATCTGGCCGAGGTCACCTTCGTTTTCGGTGCTCGGCTTCCCTCCGGCGGTCGCTGCGTGGCTACCCAGACCGAGCTCACCCGCTACTGGCGCCGCAAGGAGCCGGTGGTTTGCTACGTCATCGAGGTATGCACCGAGTGCTCGTGGAACCACCTGGCCCGCATGTATCCGGCGGGCGCCGGCGTGGAGGTGGCGGCCCGAAAGCCGTTGCGGGGCCGGGCCACGCTGTAACCACCGGCCATGCTGCGACAGCCGTCCACCGGCCGCCCGCCCCTCTGGCTCGAGCAGTTTTCCCGCGGCTCCCCGCTACATCGTCTAGAAGAGGGGAATGATCCTCCAGGACAAGACGGTGCTGATCACCGGGGTGGGCCAGGGCCTCGGCCGGGAGTGTGCCAACAGTGCCCTGCGCGACGGGGCCAACGTCGTGCTGGCGGCCCGCACCGGAGACAAGCTGACCGCCATCGCCGAGGAGCTCGATCCGAGCGGTGAGCGGGTGGCCACCCACGTGACCGACATCACCGACGCGGCGTCGTGCGCCTCCTTGGCCGACCTGGCCCAGAGCCGGTTCGGCTCGGTGGATGCCCTCATCCAGGTGGCGGCCTACGAGAACGTATGGGGCGGACTGTACGACCTCAAGTTCGAGGCCTGGCGCAAGGCGTTCGAGACCAACGTGATCGGTGCGCTCACCGTGATCCGCCCGGTGGCGGCGGCGATGAAGGCCAGCGGCGGCGGCTCGGTGGTGCTCATCGGGTCCCAGTCCATGTTCCAACCGGCGCTCCCCCAGAGCGGCTACGCCGCCTCGAAGGGGGCGCTGCTCTCCACCATGTACTACCTGTGCGACGAGCTCGGCCCCGACAACATCCGCTGCAACATGGTCGTGCCCTCGTGGATGTGGGGGCCCAACGTCGAGATGTATGTGACCGGCACCGCCACCAGCCAGGGTCGCACCAACGAGGAGGTGCTCGACGACATCGTCGGCACGTTCCCGCTGCGGCGAATGACCGAGGACGGCGAGGTGGCCGACGTGGCGGCCTTCTTCGCCTCGGATCATTCCAAGGCGGTCACCGGCCAGTACCTGCTGGTCAACTCGGGGGAGATGATGCGATGACCGGCAACGTCAAGCGAGTGGTGGTCTGGGGAACCGGGTTCGTGGGGAAGATGGTGATCCCCGAAGTCGTCCGCCACCCTGCCTTCGAGCTGGTGGGCGTCGGGGTGAGCAATCCCGACAAGGTCGGCACCGACGTCGGTGAGATCTGCGGGATGGGGAAGATCGGTCTTGCTGCCACCGACGACGTGGACGCGCTGGTCGCGCTCGGGCCCGATGCCCTCGTGCACTTCGGGCCGACCGCGCAGTACGCCGACGAGAACATCCGGGACATCGGCGCCTTCCTCCGGGCCGGCATCGACGTGTGTTCGACGGCGATGACGCCGTGGGTGTGGCCGTCGATGAAATTGAACCCGCCCGCCTGGATCGAGCCGATCACCGAGGCGTGCAAACTCGGTGGCGCATCGTGCTTCACCACCGGGATCGACCCCGGCTTCGCCAACGACCTGTTCCCCATGACACTGATGGGCCTGTGCGGCGAGATCCGCCAGGTGCGAGCCCTCGAGATCCTCGACTACATCAACTACGAGGGGGACTACGAGGACGAGATGGGCATCGGGCGGCCCTCCGAGTTCACCCCCCTGCTCGAACACACCGACATCTTGGTCATGTCGTGGGGAGCGACGGTTCCCATGATGGCCCACGCGGTGGGTGTGGAGCTCGACGAGATCACCACCACCTGGGAGAAGTGGGTCACCGACAAGCCCATCACCACGGCCAAGGGCCTGATCAACCCCGGTGAGGTGGCAGCCATTCGCTTCACCATCAACGGGATCTACCACGGGGAGCCCCGCATCTGCCTCGAGCACGTGAACCGGGTGGGCAACGACGCCGCCCCGGACTGGCCGCGGGGTACCCGCGACGATGTCTACCGGGTCGAGATCGAGGGAACCCCGTCGATCATGCAGGAGACCGCCTTCCGCTTCACCGACGGGTCTGGTCGGGACGCCGCCGCCGCCGGGTGCCTGGCCACCGGGCTCCGTGCCCTCAACGCGGTCCCGGCCGTCAACGACCTGCCGCCGGGATGGGTCACCGCCCTCGACCTCCCGCTCGTCCCCGGTGTGGGAACCATCCGGTAGTGGCGGCTTCAGTACGGTTCGGAGGACCCGACGCCCCGAGGAGTGACGATGACGCCTGATGACCTGGTCGAGATCGAGCTGATCAAGCGGTTGAAGTACCGCTATCTGCGGTGCCTGGACCAGAAGCTCTGGGACGTGATGGAGTCCTGCTTCACGCCCGACGCCACCGCCAGGTACGGGGGTGGGCTCTATGAATTCGACGGGCGCGACGCCATCATGGAGTTCCTCCGCACCTCGATGGGGGCGACCACCATGTTGAGCAGCCACCGCTGCCATCATCCCGAGATCGACCTGGTCGACCCCACCGCGGCCACCGGGGTCTGGGCCCTCGAGGACGTGGTGATCCTCACCGACCTCGGGATCAATGTGCAGGGTGCAGCGTTCTACACCGACCGGTATGTGAAGGTCGGGGACACCTGGCTCATCGAGCACACCGGGTACCAGCGCACCTACGAGGAGCTGATGCCCCGCTCGTCGATCGCCGGTCTCAAGCTGACCGCGGACTGGTGGGCCACCGGGGGGCGCTCGACACTCGGCTGACCGTACCCAGCGCGTCGACGACGGGTAGCCGGCGGTCCGATCAGGCCAGGGTGGCGCCGTCGATGAGGATATCGGCGCCGTTCATGTGGGAGGCCTCGTCGGAGGCGACGAAGGCGATGGCGGCGGCGATCCCTTGGGGTGTGCCGAAGTCGCCGAGCGGCGTCACCCGGCTGAGGAGCTTGATGTCGGCACCCTCTGGCAGGTGGAAGGCCGCCGTGATCGGCGTGTCGATGGCCCCGGGGCTGATGCTGTTCACCCGCACGCCGGCGCCCGCGTACTCGACCGCCAATGCTCGGGTGAAGGCGAGGACACCCCCTTTGGTGGCGGCGTAGGCCGACGCCCAGGGCTGGCCCTTGTGGGCGGCGGTCGAGGCGAGGTTCACGATGTTGCCGCGGCTGGCCACTATGTGGGGGAGGGCCTGGCGGCAGACGAGGAACGTACCGGTGAGGTTGATGGCGACCAGCCGACTCCACTCGTCGAGCGACTGCTCGTGGGTGTGCGAGAACGAGAGCACCCCGGCCACGTTGACCACCACATCGAGTGATCCCAGGCGCTCCACCGACTCGGAGACCAGTTGCTCGACCCCGGCTTCCGAGCTCACGTCGCCGACCAGGGTGGAGATGGACCCGCTGCCCCCGTGCTGGTCCTCCGCCAGCGCGGCCAGCAGCTCCCCGTTGACGTCGACCGCCACCACGGCTGCCCCCTCGGCGGCCAGACGGAGGGCGGTGGCCCGCCCGATGCCCGACGCCCCGCCGGTCACCAAGGCAGTTCGTCCGGGGAAGCGATCGGGAGCCATCGCCAGACTGTAGGGCGCGGTCCGAGGCCCGGTGGAACGGATGCGCGGCGTGATGGTCATGACCGCGGGAGCACCGACGGTCCGCGAGCGTGGCGGCGCGATCCGTTCCCGACTGCGTCGAAGTGCTCCCGCTAGTGTGATCGCCTGGCGGCTGGGACCGATGGGGCGCACCGGAGGAGATCGACGATGTCCAGCACCAGCGCCGGCTCCACCGTCGGCGGGTCGAAGAACCTGATTCTGGCGGCGATGATCTTCGCCGTTTCGATGACCTTCATCGATCAGACCATCGTCTCCATCGCTGTGCCCGAGATCCAACGGGAACTGGGTCTGACCGCCACCGGCGTGCAGTGGGCGGTCAACGCTTACCTGCTCTCGCTGGCCGCGTTCTTCGCCTTCGGCGGACGGTTGGCCGACACCCTGGGACACCGCCGGATGGTGGTCCTGGGCGTCATCATCTTCGCCGGCGCCTCCACCATGTGCGGGCTCACCCCCAAGGGCAGCCTGGCCGAGGCGTGGATCGTGACCTTCCGGGTGGTCCAAGGGGCCGGCGGGGCGATCATGTTCCCCGCCGCACTGGCGATCGTGGTGCAGACCTTCCCCCTGCGGGAACGGGGCAAGGCCCTGGCCGCCTTCTTCGGCATCGCCGGCGGCCTCACCGCCATCGGTCCCATCCTGGGCGGCTATCTCACCCAGTGGACCTGGCGGGCGATCTTCTGGGTGAATATCCCGGTGGCCATCATCGCTCTGGTGCTGATCGCCCTGTCCAAGCCGACCACGGCCTACCAGGCGGCCAAGATGGACTACCGGGGCCTGGTCCTGATTGCCTCCGGTGTGGCCCTCAGCGTGTTCGGGTTCCAGCAGGCGTCCAACTGGGGGTGGAGCAACCCGGCCATCGGGCTGTGCATCGCCGGAGGCCTGATCCTGTTGATCGCCTTCTACGTCGTCGAGCTCCGCACCCGGTCACCGCTGATGGAGGTGCGGATCTTCCGGATCCGGGCGTTCCTGGTGGAGAACATCGTCCTCGGGGTCTCCATGCTGGCCTTCATCCCGGTGTTCTTCTTCGCCAGCGAGTACGCCCAGATCTCCCTGGGCAAGTCGGCCTCGGAAGCCGGTCTGTTCCTCTTGTACTTCTTCATCGGCTTCGTGGTTGCCGCCCAGATCGGTGGGCGCATGCTGGACAGAGCGGGCGCCAAGCGCCCGGTGGTGCTCGGTTGCGCGGCGGCCGCGGTGGGCTTCTATCTGTGGGCCGAGAAGGTCACCCAGCTCAGCTTCCACTCGCAGCAGTGGTACATCATCCTCGCCGGTGCGGGGATGGGGATGATGCTCGGTCCGGCGAGCACCGACGCGGTCAACCGGGCGTCGCGCCTGTCCTACGGGGAGGCCACCGGGATCACGCAGACCGTCCGGAACTATGCCGCCAGCCTGGGATTGGCCATCTTGGGCACCATCCTCGTCTCCCAGTTCCGATCCCATCTCACCACGTCATTCGAGAAGCTGGGCCTGTCCGCCGGTCAGGCGGCCAGCAAGGCGGCCACCTTCGCCCAGCAGTCCCATGGCGGGGGTGGGAGCAGCCGGTCGATCCCCCACTTCGTGCAGCTCGACTTCGCCTATGCCACCCGCTCGGTCCTCCTCGGGATGGCCCTGGTCATGGCGGTCGCTGCGGTGGTCGGGCTCTTCGGGCTCGAAAGGGGCCTCCAGGCCGACCCGGCGGCGACCGCCGACCCGGGAGCGATCGGAGCCGATCCCTCTCCGCGGCAGGAACAGGAGCCGGCCGAGGCCTGAACCACCTCGGCGCCGACTTCTTCGAGCCGGCGCCGGACATTTCCCTCTGCCCACGCGCCCGCTACGCTGGGAGGCGGTAGTACGTAGTGCTCCGCGGTGCCGAACGTCACCGCCACATGCCGCCGGCAGCCATCGGGCGCTGGACGGTCGACCAGGAGGATTGCCATGCCCGACCCGCGGCCAACGCCGATCACCGTGCCCGTCGTTCGCGCCAGCAAACGCCGTGACGGGCACGCCCCCCTGGTGATGGTCACCGCTTACGACGCCCCCGGTGCCCGCATCGCCGACGCCGCCGGCGTCGACCTCATCCTGGTCGGCGACTCGGTGGCCAACAACGTGCTCGGCTACGAGGACACCCTCCAGGTGACGGTGGAGGACATGGTCCACCACACCGCGGCGGTGGCCCGGGCCAAGCCGACACCCCTGATCGTGGCCGACCTGCCCTGGATGAGCTACCACCTCGACCGGGTGGACACCGTCCGAAACGGTGCCGCCCTCATCCGGGCCGGGGCCCAGTCGGTGAAGCTGGAGGGCGGCGCCACCCGGGTCCCGATGATCGAGGCGCTGGTGGACGCCGAAATCCCGGTCATGGGACACCTCGGCCTCACCCCGCAGTCGGTCAATGCCATGGGCGGGTACCGGGTCCAGGGTCGGGACGACGCCACCGCCCATGCCCTGGCCGTCGACGCCAAGGCCCTGGTCGCCGCCGGCTGCTTCGCGGTGGTGCTCGAAGGCGTGCCCGAGGCGGTGGGGGCGGCGATCACCGAGTCGATCGATGTGCCCACCATCGGCATCGGAGCCGGGCCCGCCTGTGACGGGCAGGTGCTCGTCTTCCACGACCTGCTCGGATTCAATGCCCGTGCCCCCAAATTCGTGCGCCGGTACGCGGAGTTGGGGACGGCCGCCACCGCCGCGGTGGCCGCCTACGCCGCCGATGTGCGTTCGGGGGGATTCCCGGCCGACGCCGAGGTGTATCACTGACCAGCGGACCGACCGGCCGGTTCGAGGGAGCGGTGGTTTGCCGGTAGGGTGATGCGGTTGTTCTGGCCACCTGCGGGTGGCCGCCCAGTTCCGACCTGCCCCACGCCGTGGGGCTCGGGCGCCAGGGTGCCCGATCCAGAGGGAGGTGAGCCGCACGTGCGGCCCTACGAAGCCATGGTCATTTTCGATACGGGCGCCGATGAGGCGGCCGTCAACGGGGTTCTCGATCGAGCCCTCGACGCCCTGCGGGCCAAGGGTGGGAACCCCGGTCGTGTGGAGCGTTGGGGACGGCGGACCTTCGCCTACGAGCTCCAGCACAAGCGAGAGGGCTACTACGTGGTCATCGAGCTCACCGCCGAGCCCCCGGCGGTGGCCGACATGGAGCGGGTCTTGGTGCTGGCCGACGAGGTGCTCCGCCACAAGGTGATGCGGCTCCCGGACAAGGTGGCAGGACGACGGGCCGCGGCTGCGGCCACGAGCAGTGAGGAGCGCTAAGTCATGGCCAACGGCAACAACGTCACCCTGGTGGGCAACATCACCCGTGACCCCGAACTCCGCTTCACCAACACCGGCCAAGCCACCTCCAGCTTCGGTCTCGCCGTCAATCGGCGGTGGCAGAACCGCCAGACCCAGGAGTGGGAGGAGGCCGTCTCCTTCTTCGACGTGGTGTGCTGGCGCGAAATGGCCGAGAACGTGAGCGAGACCCTCACCCGGGGTGCCCGCGTCATGGTGGCCGGTCGCCTGGAGCAGCGCAGTTGGGAGACCCAGGAGGGCGACAAGCGCTCCAAGGTCGAAGTGATCGCCGACGAGATCGGCCCGTCCCTGCGTTGGGCGACCGCGCAGATCACCAAGAACGAGCGACGGGGCCCGAGTGACGGGTCACCGCGTGGAGGAGGTGGGAACCGGCAGTCGCCGGCCCCGCCCCCGGCTGCCCCCAACAACGGTGGCGGATACGGATTCGATGAGGAGCCCTTCTAATGGCACGCAACAACCAACGCGGCGGGACCACGACACGTCGGGCCCCCAAGGACCTGGGGCGCCGGGTCAAGAAGAAGCCCTGCGCGCTCTGCCGGGACAAGACCGAGTGGGTCGACTACAAGGACGTCCCCATGCTGCGCAAGTACATGAGCGACCGGGGCAAGATCCGGTCGCGTCGGGTCACCGGCAACTGCGCCCAGCACCAGCGGGCCCTGGCCCAGGCCATCAAGACGGCCCGCGAGTTGGTCCTGCTGCCTTATACCCAGCGCACGGTGACCGAGCGGCCGGGCGGCCGGGGCGGTGGCCGCGACCGTGGCGAGCGGGCCGAGCGCACGCTCAGCGACACGCTGTCGGCCGACGCGCCCCGTGACCGCGGCGCCCGTGTCGAAGTGCCCGCCGGCGGCGGCAGCGGCAGCGATGGCGTGGTCGAGGTCGACGTGGTCGAGGTCGACGTGGTCGAGACCAAGACCGAGGCTCCCGAGGCCGAGACCGCCAGCAGCGAGGGTGAAGACGCATGAAGGTTCTTCTGCGTGACGACGTGGCCGGTGTCGGCCGCCGTGGTGACATCGTGAAGGTGGCCGGCGGCTTTGCCCGCAATTTCCTCCTGCCCGAAGGCCGGGCCATCGTGGCCACCGACGGCGTGGCGGGCCAGGCCCAGCAGATGCGCAAGGGTCGTGACCTGCGCGAGGCCCAGGACCGCGGCGCCGCCGAGGCCCAGGCGAAAATCTTGGC
>Ga0182015_10004495_pt1 | contig 14988 bp, 10 predicted proteins | sample 712P3MmetaG_FD_120478 | JGI IMG/M metagenome (GOLD analysis project Ga0182015, IMG submission 120478) | Permafrost microbial communities from Stordalen Mire, Sweden - 712P3M metaG | ecosystem: Environmental > Terrestrial > Soil > Wetlands > Permafrost | place: Sweden: Stordalen | collected...
GTTGTTTGGGGCGATACCTGCACCTAGGAGCGCGGTCAACGTAGTGGTGGGGTAATTGGCGAGCCCGATGTAGTATCCAAACGGGTTGCTATCGGGTTGGAAGTCGAAGATCTTCATCGAAATGATAAAAGGGTCGCCTGGGTTCACTGGATTGTCACCGGCCCCTGCAGATCCATACCCGCTGTCACCGCCCCCGTCACCGCCCCCTGCAGATCCATACCCGCTGTCACCGCCCCCGTCACCGGCCCCACCGCCTCCACCGCCGCCACCGTCGCCACCGCAACCGTCATCGTCGCTGCCGCAACCTTGCTCGTCTTCGAGTCCAGCCGGGTCAATCAAGCTCATCGGGTTGTTCAGCGCGTAGGCGTATCGATTAAAGCTTTGCGGATTGCTGAGGCGATGACTGCCGAGGTACGGATCCGGCGAAAGCCAGCGGCCCTGAGCCGATGCATAGTTGCGGAACTGTGCGTGTTCTGTGCCGCTCTCCGCATCATGCTCCAGCCCGGCATAGTGCTCGTTGTCCTGATCGCCCCCGCTGTTGTTCACCGCTGCGGTGTAGGCATCCCCCCACGGCAACGATGTGTAGGTTGACCCCACCCCGCCGGCGTAGTTGGTCCGCATCCGTTCCGTGCCGAGCGTGTCCTGGTGGTCGAAATAAGTCGTCCCATCCAGGGGCCGGAACGCGAACTGGCTTCCGTCCCAGTAGATACGGCCCTCATTGGCTACGGTCCCACTCGTCCAGCTGGAAATCCTTCGCCCGGCATAGTCGTACAGGTAGTCCAGCGTACCGCTTTGCGTGCGGCTTTGAATCCGCCGGTTGAACGCGTCATAGACATACACGCCCGTGCTGCCGCTATCGACCGAGATGATGTTGCCATCGGCATCGTATGTGTAGCTGTGCACGCTGTCGCTGGTCATATTGCCCGCCGCGTCGTAGGTGAACCCACTGTTGGTGATCCGGTTGTTCGCCGGGTTGACCGTCGCAACAAAACTGTAACCGGTCTCAAGCGGCGTCTGCGTAAGACGATTGCCATAGCGATCGTAGCTGTAGGTGTAGTTTTGCTGCGTTCCCGCGCTCACCGTGCGTGAGGTGAGACGGTTTAAGCCATCCCCGTACCCAAAGGTGACCTGCTGATTCAGCACCGTATCGCTCTGGTGCAACACGTTGGCTCCCACGCGGGCAGTCGCCGTGCCATACACCTGGGTACCGCCGCTGCAGGAGGCCGCCGCCGGGCCATTGCACACGAACACGCCCGCCAGCCGGCCCAGTTGGTCATAGGTCCTATCCACGTTCAACCCATTGCCCAGCGTGTAGCTCACAGGCCCGAAGGGGCCGTTCACTACGTTCGACGCCAGGTTTTCAGGATTATACGGCATGTTCTGGTAGGTTTCGTTGGTGATCGAGGTCACCTCACCGGCTACGGACCGGCCATAGGTAATTGTGCCACTGACTGTGTCCGATTCCTGCGTCAGATTGCCGTTCCAGTCATAAGCAAACGACAACGAACGCGCGGTCTGGTTTGCGGTACCGCAGGTGGAGGGATAGCAGGCCCACAGGCCAACCACGCGACCCATGGCGTCGTAGCTAAACAGCGAACCATTCCAGTTGGCGCTGCCGGAACCGCTGACCCCGGTCACAGCGAGCCGCCCCTTCTGGTTGTTTGCGGTAGGCGTCTGCCAGGCGTTCACGTCGTAGAGATAGGCTCGGTTGGGTGTTCCGTCGCTATAAACCACTTCCTGTATCCGCCCCAGTGAGTCGTATTGGGTCGTCGTGGTTGTGGTGGCACTGCCGGTCTGGTTGGCCTGGGGACGTACTCGGTTCACTATCAAGCCCAAACCCGCGGTTGTGCTGTAGCTATAGCTGTAGGTGGTCACCTGGGTCTCTGGTTCCACCACCAAAGTAGTTCTCCCCAGAAAATCAGTCTCAAAATACCGAACCTGCGACCCTTGCGTGACTGTGAGTTCCTGGGCGTTCGCCCGGCTGTAGTCGGTATTATACACGTAGCTGGTAATGAATCCCGTACCGGCGATATCCAGGTTGCACGCTGCGGGCGCTACCCCCGCCAGCGTGGTGCCCGTCACTTCGCAGACGTACGTGGTTCTTCCCAGCCCGTCTACCTGCACAATGCGGCTGAAGCCATTCTCGTCCGTCATCTTCGTTGCTCTGCCATTGTAGGAGAAGCTCTTGCCGGTTCCATCCCCGTGGTCGACGGTGAGCACCCGCCCGAGGGCGTCGTAGGTGTAGCTATCGCCTGCGCCGGAACAGAGGAAATTGTTATTGTTTGTGGTGCGGTAAGCGGCAAACTGACGGTTGCCATTATTGTCGTAGCAATAGTAATTCCAGTAGTAGCCATCCCCATTCGTCTGAGCTTGCCAATAGAGTTGGCCGAAGCTGGTTAATTGGGTTTCCAGATCTGCGTAGGTGCTGGCGTTCATATATCGGGCTATGCCCACATGGTTAGCGGAATAGTTTACGATTAGCTTTCCTCCATCGGGATAGGTGATCGTTGTAGGCCGCAGAAGTGGGTCGTAGCTGACGTACGTCGTGGTCTGGCTGTTGGGATCGACCGAGGTCAGAGGTACCCCCGAATTGGGATCGTTGGTGGCGGATGAGGGCAGCGAGACGCCGCTTGAGGGCGTGGGCGGGGTGGACGTAGTAAGGAACGCGTCAGTCGCGGGATCATAAGAGTACGTCGATGTGCCGTTAGGGGTGGTGACACTGACCGGATTACCCGTATCCTGGTATGCGCTGGTGGTCGTCAGGTAGCTACTAGGATTGAAATACTGAGTCATCGTCGTCAGATTGCCCCGCTGCCCTGCGGAAGTATGGTTCGGCAGTCCCGACGTTGTCACCAATGGCGCATGGCCCGTCCCTGACGTCTCATCATAGGTGTAATTGGTGAGGCCTATTAAGGTGTTACCGTCATTTACCGAATCGGAAGATACCAGATCGGCAATACCTTCTGTTGGATACGCCCAGGTCTCTCCGCGCAAAATGGAACCGTGGCTCGTCAGATTGGTGGAAAAATCGTAGTCGGTTTCGCTGGTCTTGAGCCCAAACGTGTTGTACGCGACCTTCGAGCCATGCTGCTCGCTGCCATTCAACGTTTCGTAAGTGTCGATCTGCGTAATTGGCAGGGTGAGGGCGGTGGTCGAACAGGGGTTGGTTGCACCGTTGTAGCAGGTCTGGCGGGAAAGAAGAGCCGTCGACGCCCCCTGGTTTACGGTGCGGTTGGTTTCGTAAAACGCTTCGGGCGCCCCCGCCATCACGAAATTGTAGGTCGAACTATTCCCCAATCCGTCGGTGACGTTGGTTTGGCTTGTACTCGCTGTTACCGTGGGGCGGGTATAGGTCCGTCCCGGGCCGCCGCTTATCGTCAAACCGGCCGGCGTTCCATCAGCACACTCGATACCGTTGCTCGGCGTGTAGGTGTAATTGATAACACCGCCTTGCGGCAAGGTCAGTTGCGATAACCTGGCCGTCACGGCGGAGGGAACCCCTGGCGTCGGTTCATAGGCAAAGGTGTAGACGCTTCCGTCGGCCAGTGTAATGGTGTTCACGAGGTCCTGGGATAGAACGTATTGGTTGACGGCGCAAGCGAAGGTTGTTTGTACGTTATAGGTCTTGTAGGTAACCGTGACGTTTGCGGTGCCGGTAAGGGTGCTATAGGTAAATACCCGCGGTGAAGAGGCGGTACCACTGCCCGTGATGGTCAGTGCGGTCTTGCCAGTTGTATCCGTGAATGTTCCATTACCGTTATTGGTGATGTAATTTCCATTGTTGTCGGAAATAGTCCCACCCGATGTCTGATTATTGACAGGCGCACTGATCTGTTTGCCGTCGTTTGAGGTCACGATGGCGCCGTTGAACGAATACCCGGAACCATCTGTCGATGGGCCCGCGCCGGTAAATGTTTCAGTGCAGTAATTAGCGGAATAAGAGAACGGATGGGAAACGCCAAACTGATCGTGATAAACGTATTGGGTGTAAACCGGTGGGAAGGTAGTCGTCCCGTTGGCGATACACTTTGGGTTATTGGTGCTGTACGAGAGATAGCCCTGGAAACCTTCGTTGACTTGCCCGTGAAGTCCCCAGCCGGTGGCGGGGGTCCAAGTCGCTCCGCCATTCGCAATCACGGGGGTCCAGATGAGGCCATCATAAACAAGTTGGTACTGGAACCCAAGACCCCTGCCCTGCTTGGTCACCACCGGAATGGAGAAATGAACGTTGAGGCTGCCGCGATCAATCGAATCGAAGCCCAGGTTGTCGAAGGAGCCATACGGGTAGAGTCCGGATTGAACCTGCGCCGATAGCGGCAACACACTGAGCAGGAGCGAGAGCGAAAAGACGATCTTTTTAAGCACGGGGCCTCCCGAGAGAACAGGTGGTGAACAATCAGTTGACTTGGGCAGAGCTGACATCGATCTCAAGCTGGAGAGAGCCGTTGACATAGCGCTGGATGGTGAACGGTATTTGCACGCCGCTGATTGCCTGATAGTTCGAGTAGTGGATCTCGATGGCAATCGGTATGGGGGCGCCATTGTCTGGCCGAATGGAATAAGCCAATACGGCGGGCAGCCGGGTTGTCGGATCCAGGCCCAAGTCCGCAGTGCTACGCTGCATGACGTCATTGGCGAGCGAGGTCGAGATGCCGGGCAAAACCAGATCGGTTTGAAGATGGCGGTAGGTGGCCGCGCCGAAGCCGACCGTACTGGTGCCGAGGTCGACTGCTCCCAGATAGGTGGGTAGCAGCGAGGGCTGGAGAGACAGCGGGGGCAAAAACCAGAGGACCGGCCTCCAACAGTTGCCGGGATCGATCGCGTGCGTGATGCCGTCTTCGCCAGTCCAGGTACACGCCAAGTCCGTTCCCTGGCCCGATTGTGCCTCTGTTCTAGTCCCGGAAGACGATAACGAGAGCTGAAGCTGCGAGGATCCGGTTGTCGCTGCGGAAAGCGTCGCAGACCCGGTGTCGTTTAAGCTGCCGGCGTGCCAGCTGGCATTGCCGGTGAGCTGAACCTGGTGCACCAGGTTCCCGCCCGAAAAGGCTGTCGATAGCTGTGTGAGAAGCGCAGTCGCGCTGGTACCGGTTGTGCCGGTGGTTGTGGTGGCAGGAGCACCCCACAGCAAAGCAGGCGCCGTCAGCAGGTAACAACACGAACCTAAAAGCAGACCTCGTCTCACGCTACCCTCCACTCGCTGGTCGTTGGCGTTTGCTCCAATCAGCGAGTGAACGAAAAGTAATCGTGATGGTTCTCTATACGCTAGAGTACGAAGGTGGGATAACTGAAGATGGGATGATCGACGGCTAGAAGGTAAACAGCTAAAAAGGCGTGACAAGCTAAAAAGGCGTGACAGACGAGACGTTCACTTACCTGCAGGCGCGCGGTAGGGTCCGCCGTTCGCCGAATTTCTCCAGGTTTGCAATCGCGAACGGCAATAGAAACCCTGGTCACCCTATCGGCGTTCGCTGCTGCAGGGATTTCCCTGGATTTATCGTTGCTAGGATCGGAGCCGTCCGTCAGGAACCTATCGTCACGGTCGAAATGCGGCCCCAATGGGATAGCTGAATTTCCGTGGTGGAAATGCCGAGGCCCCCGGGGCACGCGGTCTTTGCGTGTCTGGGGTGGAAAGAATGGCCGCACATAACTGATCCCACCCGACGAAGGTATTAGCAAAAATGTGTCTGGGTGGCGTCGCTGAACTCTATAGAAAAGCCAAATTTTATCGAATTCTACAGCTGCTCCGAGGCGTTAGCTCGGAGGCGGTAGTGCGGTATAGCTTTGCATCAGGTCGTGGCTTTAACCGATGCCTTCACAAGCAGGACAAATCTCACAAGCTAGTTTGCTGACGGCTTTTCGACATGATCGATCACGTAATACTCCACCGGCCCCTTTTGCGCCTGTAGTCTTAGTCCGAGCTGCTGCTTCAATGCGTCGAAGATCGACGGCCGATCGAAGAAGCTTGGAGGCAGATTTTCTTTGGCAACATTGGGCGGCAACTCCGGCGCAAACGACAACGTGAAGTCGTAGGTTTTATCGAGCCCAGTCAGGTTGATCACCGGCCGTTCCTCCGACTGAAGCTGCTGGCCAAGCCACCAACAAAAGCAAGGCATGGGAACCCTGGTTCCGACATAGACGTTATCCGCGCCAGGCAAAAGGGGAATCTTGAAATCCTGAGGGCTGTCATTCACCGTCATCTTCGACCCTGTTTTATCCACCAGCAACGCGTAGACGGGGCCTTCTTTGATTTCCTTGTGGAACTTGAGGTTGAACCGATCTGCCAGCAGGTTCTGAAACATCACGTGAAGGTCGTCAATGCTGTATGCGTGGTCCGCCTTGGCCTGGATGTCATAATGTTCCGTGTCAAGCCACTCTGGAGCGGTGATGTCTGCTATCTTGCCCTTGAGTAACGCTTATGACGCGAGACAAGGTCGTGATTGCTCTGACCGCTGTAGGCTCGGCCTGGTGCTGGTGGCCGGTGTTCCGCGAGCCGAGTTTGGAGTTTCCCCGCTGGATACTTCTCGGGCTGATCGCACTGATGGCCCTCTTCGCGACACTCGTCGCAAATCGGCGGTGGCTCAGCGTTGTCGTCGCGGTCACACTTGGCTCTTTCCTCGGGATGTGTGCCGGTCAGGCCATGTGGCCCTCCGACGATGGAATCGCCAACTCTTACGCGGGGATTGCAATCGTGATCGCGACGTTGGCAGTCCTTGTCTTGGCGCTGGTCGCGGGTCTGACGGGACGAGCATTCTCCGTAACCAATCCAAGCGCTCGACCTGTTCTCTGGATCGCGCTGATGGGCTGCATCGCGTTCGGGCCGGTCTTGATGGCGGTGACACCTCCGTTGGTCGCTCGCCGGATAGCGCGCAATGACCGGCTCGCCACGGAAAGGTTAGCGGCTATGAAGAAAGCTATTGACTCGGCCCGGGCGGAAGCGGATGGCGCAAGGCAAGGCTGCGACGTGCACGCGTTAAGCCATCGCTACTTCGGGCCAACTTTTAGCCAGTCGGACTGGCTTCGCGTCCTTGGAGACAACGCGGTGAAGGAGGACGGATATGTCTTCCTAATAAAGTGCCTGGGCAATGGCACGTACAAGATTAACGCGATTCCTGAAAGAATCAAAGGCGATGGCACGCGCAACTTATGTGCGGATGACTCGGGAAAGATCACCATAGGTATGGTTTACGATGAGCAGCAATGGCGGAGTGCGATGAACGAAGCTGGCTTGCCGCGCTGTCCTTAATGAACTCTGGAATGGAAGCCCGTAATTGCCAATCGTGCTTTTATCTCGGCAAACCAAATGGCGCACCGTCGTTAAGAACGACCCTCCAACCGTCAGGGTCTTCGAATGTGTAGCTCTTGTTGAGCCAATATGGGTTCTCAGGATCAACAGCAGAATGACCCTTTAGCTCCATGCGGTGGATTGCCTTCAAGTAGTTGGCGTGATCGGCGAAGTAGAGTACGAGCAGGTTGTCCTTTGTGGGTGCGGGACAAGGACTTCCTTGGTCGGCATGGGTAAATTCAAGGTGCATCTGAGTGCCTGGTATTTCAAGCATGACCCCCGAATACCCAGCATGCCCTTGAAACTGCCCGATGACAGGCAGGCCGAGAGCATTTTGATAAAACATGACTACCTCATCCAGCTTGTCCGTCGGCCTTGCAACTCTAACCTGCATCGTCGATTCTCTCCGGATTACCGTAAATTCTGCTCTCACAGACCTTATAAGCCGCTCACTCAGCACTGTCACTACGAACCCCGCAGCGTGGTATACCAAGCACATAAAGAAACCGCGAACATCGCATCTTATTTCTTATAACCGTGAGAAAGAAGATAGCGCGCCCAAAGTAAGTTTGGCGCACCGCCAACTCACTTAAGCTCGCCGAGCCGGTCCCGATCACTTGCGAGTCGACAACGAGGGCACACGAGAACGAGTGGCCGCAGAACTCTGCGGATTCTTTACAGACGCAAAGGCAGCCTGAAGTTCGGCGAACACCGACCGGCGCGGTACGGGCGCTCCGAGGTGGATGCTTCTGAGTTCAACCATGAAGGCGTTCCACATGCGTTCACCGCCTTCCTCAAGAAGCTGTGCGCGGATCGATAGTTCCCTGGACACGGGAGTGTGCCGACGCCCCCAGGCGCCCATGTGAGCGAGCAGGGGGACAAGCTGAATAGACGCTTCGGTAAGACTGTAAATCCCCTTCTGTTTGTGGGTCGGGTCACCGGCGCGTGAGAGGAGACCGGCCTGGACTAAACGCGCCAGCCTGTTGGCCAGGATATTCGAGGCGACTCCTTCTTCGGAAAGCCTGAGGAGCTCTCCATAGTGCCGGCGATTGCCGAACATAATGTCCCGGATCACGATCAGGCTCCAACGGTCCCCCAGCATTTCCAGCGTCAGATTAATCGGGCAGCCCGAGCGCGCCTCGCTCTTCACCTTGGTTGACTTCACTGCAACATTATCTACTACTTGCATTGTGCAGAGAGTCCGGGATATAGTTTCACCACTTGCACTCTGCAAGCGGATGAGAAGGGCGATCGAATGACAAGTCTTCGCGCTGCTGCAAGCCGGATGGCATTGGTGTTCCTAACGCCGGCCTTGATGCTGATAACCGGATGGATCCCGCAGGCAAAAGGCGCCGAAACACAATTTCAGCGCATCGCCCCAATTGACCAATACCTGATGGACCGCGAAGCGGAAATCTCACTGGCCCGGAGCGCCGCTCCTTCCTCAGTTTCCGCAGATGCCGAGGTTCTTGTGTTAGGGCGCAAGGGATACGAGACCGCGGTCAAGGGCAAGAATGGATTTGTATGCGTCGTGGAAAGATCCTGGATGGCTCCATTTGACGACCCGGAGTTCCTGAACCCCGATCAGCGCCTGCCTCTCTGTCTCAATCCGCCGGCCGTCCGGACCCACCTGCCACTCACTCTCAAAGCGACAGCACTGGCATTGTCTGGAATGTCCAGGGATCAAATGTTTGACAAGATCAAGACTGCATACGAAAAGAAGGAGCTGCCGATCCCCGCCCCAGGCTCTATGTGCTACATGATGTCGAAGCAGCAATACTTTGGCCGCAAATACGGAAATGCAGACCCCCATACGATGTTCTGGTTCCCGCAAACAGACCACATGAATTGGGGCGCAGGTCTGCCCGGCTCCCCCGTGTACATTCATCAGGATTCTCCGGATCCAATCACGACGTTCATCATTTCAGTCTCGAAGTGGTCGGACGGAACGGACGCACCCAAGGAGGAATAAGAGGATCGGGTTGCGGGAGCCCGGTGCGGACGAGGGTTATGAGAACAGACGGGACGATCCCAACTGACCCCGGCACGGTTGCTCTAAGCTTTGACGCAGGAGACAAAGTACATCCTGGGGGCAAAGATGGTTACGTCGGGAGTGTCCACTGCCTGCTGCATCGCGAGCAGCGTGTTCGCCAGGTGTTCTTCCGTAATGAGGCTTGCTCCCACAAAAGCCGGGCCCGCTTCTTCTACGCTCCACTTCAGCAGGTGATAACTTAGCATGGAAAGGCCGCCTTTTCGGTAACGTCACGGCGGCGTGCCAGGTAATTTCCACCAGGTTCGTGCATCGACCGAAATCTTCATATACTACGACGATGAGAAAAGCATATTGCGTAATCGCGGCATCGCTCGCCGTAGTGGCGGCTGTCTCCAGTCCTGCAGCGAATCCTGCCTCGAGTGCGGAGGCCGCGACAGAGGCAGCGATCGCGCGGGTGCACGAGGTCGATCCGCAGATCCACGCGGTGCTTTCCCTCGATCCGACAGCGCTCGATCAGGCTCGTGCCATCGACCGGGGGCGCAGGGCGCGCGGGCTGCTCTACGGCTACGTGATCCTGCTGAAAGACAACATCGAGGCGGATGGGCCACTCCCCACAACCGCCGGCAGCATGGCGCTCCTCGATAACGTGACTCATCGCGACGCGCCGATGGTTGCGCGGCTGCGCGCTGCCGATGCAGTCATCCTCGGCAAGACAAACCTGTCAGAGTGGGCGAACATTCGCTCGAACGCCTCGATCTCGGGCTGGAGCGGCGTGGGCGGCCAGACCCGCAATCCTCACGCGCTGGATCGCAATCCATGCGGCTCTTCCTCGGGCAGCGGCGCCGCCGTCGCAGCAGGAGAAGTGGAAGCCGCGATCGGTACCGAAACCGACGGATCGATCACCTGCCCAGCGGCGGTCAACGGAGTGGTGGGGCTGAAGCCTACGGTTGGGCTCGTCAGCCGCTCGCGTATCGTGCCCATTAGTCATAGTCAAGACACGGCTGGGCCGATCGCGGCCGATGTTACGACCGCGGCGCGGGTGCTGGGTGCGATCGCGGGCACAGACTCCGCCGACCCAGCGACCAGGGACGCCGACGCGCACACTGCCGATTATCTCGCGGCACTGAAGCCCGACGCGCTGAAGGGCGCGCGCATCGGCGTGCTGCGCTTTGCAATGGGCTGGTCGGCGGCAACGGACAAGGTCTTCGAGCAGGCGCTGGCGGTGCTCAAGGCGCAGGGTGCGACGCTGGTCGACATCACCACACTCAAGGACAAAGACAAGATTGGCGAGGCCGAAACGCTGGTACTCGATACCGAACTCAAGGTCGACCTGAATGCGTATCTCGCCACCACACCCCCTACGGTGAAGACGCGCACGCTGGCAGACGTCATCGCCTTCAACACTGCGCATGCTGACCGCGAACTCGGGCTCTTCGGGCAAGAGACGTTTGTGAAAGCCGAAGCGACCAAGGGGCTCGACGATCCTGCGTACCAAACGGCGCGCGCCACTTCCCTGCGCATCGCCGGCCGCGACGGCATCGACGCCATGCTCGCGGCCGACCGCCTCGACGCGCTGGTCTCGCCGACCATGCCGCCCGCGTGGAAAATTGACGCCGCGAATGGCGATCAGATTAACGGAGGAGGCGCGGGCGGGTTAGCGGCAGTCGCAGGCTATCCCCATCTCACCGTGCCGATGGGGGCGGTCGTGGGCCTTCCGGTCGGCCTATCTATCATCGGCCCGGCCTGGAGCGAAGCGCGGCTGCTCGGCTACGGCTACGCGTACGAACAAGCGGCAAAGGCGAAGGTTACGCCCCACTTTCTGCCATCTATCGAGGCAGTACCACCGGTTGCTCCGTTGCTGGAACCACTGCACCGCTGACCGATGCTGGGGCCGTCAGCACAGCGGCTCATCGCCTGGAATGCGCCAGGCGATGAGCCGCCCCCGCCCACACCTTTGACCTGACTGAGGTTCCATACATGGATTCGACCGCCCTTGGCATGTTGGCCACCCTTACGTCCGCTGTCAGAAAAATAGAATTCGGCTGAGCATCACAGGCGTGAACCCTCGCGTTCAGGAATTGTTCAGGCTCACCGGCATGGAGAAAGTGCTTCCGATCGCCTAGTCTCCTGGCGGAAGAGATCCTTCATCGCAAGAGAGGTTTCAGGTCGGCGACTTTACCGTCGCGATGACAAAGTCGAGAAACGCCCGTGTCTTCGGAGGAAGGTAATTGCGAGAAGGATGCAGCGCATAGAGAGGAAATCGCTCATCAAGCCAATCAGGAAAGACAATCTCCAGGCGTCCACTCGCAAGCGACGATTCGATTCCGAGTTCCAGCAGCTGGGCAATACCGTAACCGGCGAGGCAGACCGCGTGAATGGTCGCAACGTCGCTCAGCAGTAGCTGGGCGTTCGACCTGATCTCGAGTTCTTTGCCGTCCCGCTGGAAAACCCATTCGTAGGCGCGCCCGGTTTCTGGGTCCCGAAAATCAATGAGGCGATGATTCCCTTCTTCGAGCTCGGAGGGACGTGTAGGGCGACCCGCCTTTTTCAAATAGGCCGGTGAAGCTACAGTCACGACCCTTGTGTCGAGCAGTTTTCGAGCTACAAGCGTGGATGGACGAGGCTCGCCGAAACGGATCGCAAGGTCGAAGCCTTCTGCGACCAAATCGCCCAGCCGGTCACGTGCAATCAGTTCAAGCTTGAGTGCCGGAAACTGTTTTAGAAATCGGCTTAGTTGCGGCCCAAGCATAAGCTGCGCGATGAACGGATCCATATTGACGCGTAGGGTTCCCCGAACCGCGTCTTTAGAGGTGGCGACCGAAGCCGCAGCCTCTTCCAGGCCCGCCAGCAGCGGAACGATCTGTTCATAGAGCCTGCGCCCTTCTTCGCTCAATGTGACGGTGCGGGTGGTGCGCTCAAGCACACGTACGCCGAGGCGCGCCTCTAAGCGCGCAATGGCACGGCTTACTCCCGACTGTGACATGTTCAACGATCGGCCGGCTACCGCGAAGTTTCCGCTTCTAACGACGGCAGCCAATACTCCTAGGCCGCTAAGACCTCGATCATCGCTTCTCATCGATTCATGATAATTCGTCATGAGTAAAATGCGTAGAATTCTGACGCTTCGTCATCGCGGGACGCGTCAGATGTACAGGTCGCAGCAGAGCGGAGATAGTAACAACCAGGTATTTGGTCGATTATTGAAAGTCATGCATCGCACTTAGGGAGAAACAAAATGTACGCAATTATGGGCATCACTGGAAAAGTTGGAAGCGCCGTTGCAGAGAACCTGTTGGCCCAGGGCGAGCAAATTCGCGCGATCGTGCGCAATCCTGACAAAGCAGCGCGTTGGAGAGACCGCGGAGCGGAAATTGCGGTCGCGGACGTCGACGATCCGAATGCGCTGGCAGCCGCATTCGAAGGAACGGATGGAGTGTTTCTCATGGTCCCGCCGAACTTTGCACCAGCTCCCGGCTTTCCGGAAACGCGCAAGACTCTGGCGTCTTATCGTGCAGCGCTCGCAAAGGCTCTGCCGAAGAAAGCGGTATACCTCTCTTCGATTGGCGCCGAACAGAACGGCGGGTTGGGGCTTATCACCAGTTCGCATCTCCTGGAGCAAACGCTCGGAGATCTGCCCATCGCCCACGCCTTCCTGAGGGCCGGCTGGTTCATGGAAAATCACGCCTGGGACGTTACCACCGCACAGTCAGAAAGAAGAATGTTCTCTAATCTTTATCCTTTGGATCGCAAATTCCCGCTGGTTGCTACGGCTGACATCGGCAAGGCCGGAGCGGATGTCTTGCGTCAGGAGTGGACAGGCACCCGGTATATTGAGGTCGCAGGTCCTGAGCAATATTCCCCCAACGATATTGCACAAGCATTGAGCAGCGCTCTCGGGCGCGCCATCGAAGCGGTTGCCGTTCCGCGTGAGAATTGGACGGAATTCTTCGTCGGCCAAGGCATGCCGCAAGGCCGGACCGAAACTCGCGCCGAGATGGTCGATGGGTTCAACTCAGGCTGGATTCATTTCGGTGTAGCCGGCACGGAGCACATCACGGGCGCTACCAGCTTGACCTCGGTGATTGCAAACCTCGTGGAAGATGGGAACCACGAAGCATAGTCCAGTGCTATTCGGTTCGCAGCGCTTGCATTGGATCTAACCGCGAAGCACGCCATGCGGGAGCAAGGCAGGCCAAAACCGCGACCGCCAACAGCGACACAATTACGCCTGAGAGAACCATAGGATCGAGAGCCTTCGTTCCGAAAAGCATCGACTGGAAGATGCGTGTCGTCGCGAAGCTCAGCACCAGGCCAAGCCCAAGCCCGAACAGCGCCGGGCGCAGGCCATCGACCAGCATCAACTGCAAAAGCTGATCTCGTTGCGCGCCGAGTGCCATGCGAATACCAAGTTCCGAGGTTCGCTGACTGGCCAGATACGACAGCACGCCGTACAAGCCCACTGAGGCAAGAAGCAGCGACATGATCCCAAAGGCAAGAACCAGGGTCGCACTCAGGCTTGCATCGATCAATGACTCGCCGATGATCTGGTCCATCGTGCGCACATCCGAAACCGGAAGACCAGGATCGAGAGAGGCAATCTGCTTTTGCACCGGCACCGAGAACTGCAAAGGCTCCGACGCGGTGTGAACCGCGAGCGTATTGTTACTTCCTGTAGCTCCCTCAAGGATCGGGAAGTACATGGTTGCCTTCGGCTCCTTACCGACCCGGTACAAGGTGTCGCCAACTACGCCTACGATTTCATAGCCGGCGTCGCCAGGCGCTCCAGCATGCGCATGCGCCGGAACGACCAGGTGCTTGCCTATGGGATTGTCACCGGGGAAGGATTGCCGGACCAGTTGACGGCTGACAATCACTTTGTACGATCGAGCAACACGTTCGTCCTCGGTAAAGAACCGGCCACCCACAAGCGGAATGCTTAGCGCGCTGAAATAGCCTGGATCGGCCCAGCGCGCCAGCGCCTCGGGCAGGTTTTCGCCCGGCTTGCGGGGAGGATGCTCCTTCACCGTGAATACGTAGTCTCCCCAATATCCCGCCGCCGGAACAGTGTTTCCAAGTGCAGCAGCACGAACCCCGGGAATGGTTCTCACTCGCTCCAGTAATGCTTCATTGAATGCGTTGACCTTCTCCGGCGTGTCGTATTTCTTTTCCGGCAGGCTGTACTCAAGCGTCAGCATATTTTCGGTATTGCAGCCCACATTGGCGGAGCGCAGGCGCAGGAAGCTCTTGAGCAGCAGCCCCGCAGCAACCAGCAAGACCACCGTGATTCCAATCTCAATCGTGAGCAGTGACTTTCGCAGCGCCGTGCGCGAAACGCTGCTCGCTCCTGTGCGCGCGGAGGTCTGCAGCGTTTTCATCATCGTCTTGCCCGTTGATGAGAGCGCGGGCAGCAAGCCTGCAATGAGCGCCGCTAAAAACATTAGCACGCACGCAAACGCAATCACAGCAGCATCGAGGCGGATGCTTTGCGCAGTGGGCAGGTCTTTCCACGCATGCGCGGGCCACTGCGTTGCCAGTACCGACAGCAGAATGCCGCCCAAGCCACCGGCCGCGCAGATCAGCACGCTCTCGGTCAACTGCTCGCGAATTAAGGTGGCACGCTGCGCTCCGAGAGCGCTGCGAATCGCTACTTCCTTCTGCCGTGCCGCGCCCCGCGCAACCAGCAGATTCGAGACATTGAGGCAGCCGATCAGCA
>Ga0182015_10004496_pt1 | contig 14985 bp, 7 predicted proteins | sample 712P3MmetaG_FD_120478 | JGI IMG/M metagenome (GOLD analysis project Ga0182015, IMG submission 120478) | Permafrost microbial communities from Stordalen Mire, Sweden - 712P3M metaG | ecosystem: Environmental > Terrestrial > Soil > Wetlands > Permafrost | place: Sweden: Stordalen | collected...
CTGAGTTCATCCCGGTGCTCGCGCGCGCAGCCGTAGGGGCTGGTGTGGATGGGGTGTTCCTGGAGGTGCACGATAATCCCGCGAAGGCCCAGTCTGATGGTGCAAATGCGCTGCCGTCACAGAATCTGCGGGATTTGTTGAAAGAACTGATAGCTGTGCACAGCGCTCTGGCGAACGCAGCGAGCGCGGTGCGGAAAGCATGAACAACGTCAGTTGTTCCCTGTCGTATTGCTTGCATGCAGACCTCCAACTGGTGAATGGCTTCGTCCGTAGCCCGGATCGCCTCCGCCCGGTGTCCTCCGAAGTCGTGGGCAGCCGACTGCAAGTGCGCTTTCGCGCTGCGGAGCGCCCCGATGGCTTCGCGAATCTCCGGATGCCGCTCGGGGGGCCGATGAAGCCGGAGCGTTGGCGGGGAACGCCAGAACCACCGTCACAGCGACCACGACAAAGAAACTTTAAATCTTCTTCATGACGGTGTCCTCCTGTGCGCTGCTGTCCGTTTTGCGCGTCGAGTGCTGGTTCCGACCCGACCGGGCAGGCGATAGAGCACCCCCTGGTGTCCGGCACCGAGGGCTTCGGGAGAATCCATTTAGTCAACGAGTACCCCTTTGGTCCGCGCCATGTCCAGACGGCCGGCGGGCGAGAGTTTGACTAACGCTGGGGGGTAGGCGAGAATTGTTCTGCTTGGTCCGCTGGCGGCTCAGGCGGTGGTTCCCTTCAACAGTGGGCCTGTGGCGCAGCTGGGAGCGCGCTTCCATGGCATGGAAGAGGTCGTCGGTTCGATCCCGACCAGGTCCACCATATTTTCAAGTACTTACGGACACCCCAGTTTTCAGTTTGGTAGCATTTGGTAGCAAAACACTCGTCCCGCGCGTGACCTCTTCCAAATTAGGAAGGAGTCGCAGCTCGGCGCTGATGGCGTCGACCGTCTTCTGCACGCTTTCCGGAATCTCCTGCATGTAAACGTCAGTTGTCGTTGCCGTGCGGGAATGCCTGAGCACGCCTTTAATGTCCTTCACTGTCCCCTTCTTCTGCGCCAGCGTCGCAATCGTGCGCCGGATCACTTGGAAGGTCAGCTTGGGCAACTCAAGTTCCTGCGCCAACCCGTGCAGAACCCGATTCCGGTAGTTATTGCTGTCCATGAACCCGCCTTTTTTGTTCGGGAAGATGAACGCCTCCGGAGACGAATTGGGGCATCGCTGCTTCCAGAGCCACAGGTCGTCGGCTGGTTCCTTCGGAACGCGGACGACTCCCAAGCTCTTCACGATTGCCGCGGCCAGATAGGTTTCATCTTGATTGTCCAGACTCACGCTTCATCATTTCGTTCCGTCGACTGAAGGGCGAGCATAAAGTGTGATGCCACTCCCGAGGATGGAGAGCAGAAAAGGAGACTTGACCACCTCTGCTGCGGCAACGTCGGAAGGCGTCGCGATGACGACGTCCACCGCGGGAAAACAATCGGCAGTCAGCTGCCTTGCGCGCCGCATAGAGTGGACCGGATTGCCCTGAATCTCGGCGATGACCAGCAGATCCACATCGCTGTTTTCTTGCGTCGAGCCCTTAGCGTAGGAGCCGAAGAGCATCACGCGTTCCGGCGCGAAGGCGCGGATGAGCCGATCAAGAGCGCGCTGAACCAGTGGCGGCAACACGGGCGGAGAGAGATACGTAGACATGTCAGCTTGCTTCAAAGTTCACCACCAATAGGACATCGCCAATGAGATTTTTACTCAGTGAGTGAAAGTCCGCGGCACTCGCCTGTTTGATCTTGAAGCTCCACGTGCCCACTCCCGTGCCGGGCGGCAGCGCAATGGTTGCCGCGCATACGTTGGGCACGGTTGAGCCCGCCACCGGGGTCATATTCAGCGTGGCCGTGGGCAGCGGCGCTTGCGGCGCAAGCACGAAATTCCCCGGCTCCCAGGACACGGCCAGCACCGTGATGGAAGTAATGGTCAGCGTCTTGCCGCGCGTCCACGCCGGGAACTTGGTTGCCGAAATGCCCAGAGTCAGCATCTGGTCGGGATTCACGAGCGGCGTGTTGTTGAATACCTCCCAGCGCTGCGTGCCGTCGGTCTGCATGGCCGTCCCGTTGAACAACGTCTTCGGCGAGGCCACCAGCGCCTGGAACGGCGTCAGCGGGAAGGGATTGTCGACCGTCGGCGGCGAGGGCGCGGCAAAGTCGTTCTGCGCGCTGAAGACCTTGAAGCCGGACGTCGGCAGATTGGCCTCGTTGTAGGCAGTCACCGCGGTCTCCAGGCCCGCGCCGCCGTCAAGAGCCGTGTAGTAAAGGTGCAGCACCACATCGCCCACGGTGGAGAGATCGACCTCGTTGTTCAACTGCGGCAATTCCAGGTGCCACGAGCTGACCGCGCCCGCGTTCTCAAACGGCAGGTAACGCTGATCGGCAATGTTGCTGGCGATCGCAGTAATGAACAGGCCCGGATCGTCCTGCGCATTGCCCATCGCAATCTTCTGCGGCACCGCTCCGTAGTTGTAGATGAAGCGCGGATCGGACCCAACCGGGCTCTCCGCATAGTCCGACCCATCCGCCTGCGCCGCGGTCGAGATTCGCACCTTGTTCGAGGCCAGCGTCAATGTGGCCTTGATGTTGTCGAACTTGCCGGGGCTCGGGTAAACAACCGTCATGCTCACACGCGTCAGGCGGCGATTGTAGTGGCCGGGATAATCGTTATCGAAGAGCGATTCCGGAAGAGTGAAGTCGCACCAGCCGTTCACCAGTAGATTTTCGAGCAGGCCAAGCACGCCCGCGGAGCCGGGATTGAGTGTAGACAGCGAAACAAATCGGCTCAGCTCATAACGGCGCGCGTTCTGCTGCAGATAAGAGGACTGCAAGCGCCGCAGATCCTGATTCAGCGATTCGCCCGCCAGCAGGCCCTTGTACAAACTGTCCCAATAGCCAAATTGAATGAACGAAGTGTTCTGAATCCCCAACTCGTATTGATAGCAGCGCTCCACCTGCTTGCACATCTGGTAAGCAAGCTGGTAGCTCTGGAAGTAAGTGGCGGAGAGCGAACTTACCATCCAGTCGTAGAGGCCGTCGTTGGTGAACTTGTTATTCAGGAAATCGATCTGCTTTTGAAGGTTATCGATCTGCTCCTGGTGCACGGTCTGATTTTGCTGCGCAATCTGTAGCGCGATGTTGGCGCTCGCCAACTGGTCCTGCGCCTGGGCAATCTGAATCGTCGCCTCGTTCGCAGCTTCGGTCCAGTTGTCCTGGCGGTGCTGCCAGCTGCCGATGGTGTTGGACAGCGCGCCCCCGGCCGCCAGCAGGTCCGCAATTCCGGTAGCGATGGCCTCGCCCGTATAGTGAGCTGCTTTCGCGGCATGCATTCCGCCATCGTTGATCGTCGCCACCGGCGTGCCTCCGAAACCGGAGATGCCAATCGTGACGTTTGGAAGCACGGCCGCGACCGCCGCGGTCATGTGCAGTCCGGCGACGATCGCTTTGATCACATTTGCCGTGGTAACCAGGGTTGTGCCGGTAATCTCCGCGGCGTTCACCGATTGCGTGCTGTTGAAGTTGTATTTCTGCTGCGCCAGGTTGAGGCTTTGCGTCACCGCGTCAATGTTCAGGCCTGCCTGCTGCACTTGCCAGTTGAAGATAACGCTCTGGTCGGTGAGCAACTGCTGCTGGATCGTCTGTTGCAACAGCGCGAACGCGCCTGCATCGCCCTTCTCCAGCGCCGCCTGCAGCGAAGTTCCATACGCGCGCACCGCGTTCACGAAGTCCAGTGCCTGCGGATAGAGCGCCGTGAACCGGTAGTTGGGCAGCGATGCGCCCAGGTTGCTGAGCACGCTGGACAAGTCAACTCCCGCAGCCTGCGCCGCGATCAGCAGCCCCGGATCGATCGGCGCATCGAACAGCGCCAGTTGCAGCGGAGCGCCGGCAATGTTCTGGCAGTTGCGCAGCTTATAGAGCCGGTCGGCAACCGTGCTCCAGTAGCCGAGCAACTGCGCATTCGACGGAATCTTGAAGTAGAAAGTCTGCGCGTTGGGAATCCCCGTGCCACTTCCGCTGCTGCCGCTGCTTCCGCTGCCGCCCGCGCCGCCGATCGCATTTTCGATTTCAACCATCGCGTTGGCGAATGCGTCGAGCGAAGGTTCGAGCTGGTCAAACGACTCGTCCGCGGTCGGCGGCGGCGTTACCGCAACCGGCGTCGGCCCCAGAATCTCGGAAGCGATCACATAGAGCAGAGTTGCCTCGCTCAGCGCCTCGCGCGACTCCGATGCAAACAGGTTGTCGCCCCACGCAATCAGGTTGTCGAGATACGACATGACCGTGCTCTTCATGTACGGCACGCCTAGGCGAAGGTCGGCGAGCAGAAAGGGATTGAACGAATTCTGCCGCCAGTTCTCCACCTCGGCCACCGCAGTCGGGTCGCCCTGATTCACCGCCAGCAGAAGATTGTTGATCTGCTGCGAGAGTATCTGCGCGCTCGACAGATTGCGCAGCGGCTTGGGAATCCAGAACCGCTGCGGCGACGGGTCGCTGCTCTGCAGCGTGGGATTGAAGATGTACTGGAACCAGGTCTGCGCATCTTCAAACTGCTGGTTCTGGCTGAGCAGTTGAGCGATGTACAGAGGAATATGGTAGAATAGCTCCCAGTTATAAACAGAAAAGGGAGTGTTGTAATTGAAATCGAGATACTGGCGATCCTGCCCGGTAACATCGTCGTGATCCCACCATACCCGCGACGTGACCGGCTGGTACCAGTTCTGAAAGCTGAACACATCCGCGCCGCTGGGATCGATCTGGTCGGGATTCTGCTGCAGATTCGGATCGTATAGCAGATCGAATCCGCCCGCCGAGAGCTGGTTCCAGAACAGCCGCGTAAACGGGTGATAGAAGGGGTGGAAGACGTATTTGAGCTGATAAGCTGCCGTGCCCGGATCGGAAGGCAACACCGGAGACCACATGCTTCCGGTCCAATAAAACTTCTGGCTCTCCACCCAGTAACTGCGGCGGTTGTCCTGGAAGAAGAAATCCGAAGTCGGGTCGAAGTTCAAATCGGTATCGGGCCCAACCACGCGGAATGGGAACATCGCCGCATTCAGCAGCGGACCCACGTTCTGATCCAGTGCGTTGGCCGAGGTGAATTCGAGCGGCGCAATTTGGTAGTAGCCTGCCGGCACGTTGGCCGGTCCGGTGGTGAGCGCGCCCGCCTGTGGATTGAGAAACGGCTCTCCAGTCAGGTCGGGATCCGGCGCGGAGAGCGGCAGCAGCGGCTGCGCATCGGGGCCGTAGGTTTCCTGCGCCCAGCTAAGCAGTTGCTCCTGGACGCCGTAAATGGCAATTCCGAGATTGTTCAGCTCGAGGTCGCTGAATCTTCCATCGAACACCGCGCGGCCCACGTGTACCGCTCTCGGCTGCAGGTCGTTCGCTTCGAGCTGTTCGGCAATATCCTGGTTCAGATTCCCAAGACTTGTGTCGGCAGCGGCGAGATCGGCGCTGGTATTCGCTTGCGATGCCTGGGAGAAAAACTGGGCTGCGAAGATCTCAAAGACCTCTGCCAGCGCAATGGTCCCGGCGTCGTACTTGCCGAAGCGGAACACATCCAGCCACAGACTTGCCCCGTAGCCCGGCGTGACTGGCGCCGATTGCACTTTGAGCGTATAAAGAGCCTCCACCGCGCGGCTGTTGCTCACCGCTTTCGACGAGAGCAGCGGCTTGTCGAACAGGCTTCCCTTCGTGGTTTGCGCGGGAGCCCAGCTGCCGTTGCGATAGATCGAGAAGAAGAGACTCAGCGTCACGTAACGTTCCACGTCCTGGCTCGGCGGGTTGCTGCTCGCCTGCACGCCGGGCAGGTTCTGGTGCGGTTCGCTCGCGACCTTCACATCCATCCAGAAGAGGCAGATGCGCCCGCGATACATGGCAGGAATCAACTGGTGCGCCTTGATGTCGAGCGGTATTTTTACCCAGCCGGTCCATGCGCCATTTGCGTAAGTCCTCATGTAAAACACCGGCGGGTCCGCGATCGTGCGCGCAACCACGTAGATAGTTCCCGTGGCCGGGTCTTCGCATGTCCCTGTCACAAGCAAGTGAGCCAGGCCGTCGAGCCTGTCGATGTAGTTGAGGACCACGGTTTCGAGATAATCCGTGGTGCTCTGGCCCTGGTGCACCTCCTGCTCCAGCGTTTGATAAATCTCTGTGCGGTTGGGCCGCTGCGATTCGATCAGCCAGTTCTCAGGATAGAGAAAGACTTCGCGATTGGCCTCCCACACGCGGTAACGGCTCATCCACTCCCACTGACTCCACGTGTCGTCCTGCGCCAGATTGACCACCACTGCGGGCGCTTCAAGATTCATCAGGCATCGCTCCACAAAAATCTGCACGGCGATATAAGCCTGCACCATTCGCGACGTTACCTGGCACGAGGTCATCTGCACGTCGATGAGGAAGTAGTTGAACAGGCTGTTCACATCCGGATAGATCAGGTTGCCTGCGCCCTCGCGTTGCGCGGTGAGATAGGCCTGCAGCGCGTTGGATCGGTTCTGGCGGATGGGATTCATCAGCGTGGGCGCCAGCGCCAGCCACGCGTCATTGCTGGATTGCTGGGCCTTCAGCGCTCCCAGTGCGCTGGCCGCGAGGTTCTGCGCGCTCGCTTCGTCCGGTGGAACTGTGGCCCAGTTCAGAATTTGCGCCCCAAGAGTCTGCGTGACTGCCGCACCGGCCAACGCAATCGCCGCGACTGTCCCCTCCTGGCCGCGCAGCACGGCCCATGCCGTGTTGTTGGCGCCGCTCACGGCGGTCACCTGCAGAATCTCCGTGCCGATCGAAACGTAGAACGGAGGCGCGAGGAAACCGATGTCGCTGGTTACGGTCAGGTTCAGGTCGCCCGCGCCAATGCCTGCGGCCAGCGTCGTGCTCGGCGTGGCCAGCCCGGAACCACTTGCCGTCACCGCGCTGGACATCGCCTCCAGCGTGCGCATTGCATCGTAGGAAGCGGGCTGCTTGTAGCTGGCCGGGAATTGCAGGCCCAGCGCCGGCGCAAACGCTTCGATGTCCGCAAGCGGCCAGCCAGTAATGGTGGCCAGCGCGGCTTGTGTCGATGGAGCATCAGGCAGCGCGCCGGCCGCCACGCCTCCGACCACGTCGTAGAGCGATTGAATGGATGACGCAGGCGGCGCGGCAGTCCAAAGGCGTGCCAGCTTGATCATGAGCAACATAGTCAGCAGCAATGAAAGATTCAGCGCCGGCTGCGCCGTGGTTACGGGAAGCTCGGTGAAGTCCACCCCCCCGTAAACAGAGGCGTTGGTCACCAGCCAGGTGAGATCGGCGGCAACGAAACGAAGGCTCCGTACCAGCACCGCAACCTTGTCGCAGAGTTGAATAGCAAGAAACTGGTTGGGGAAGGTCGCCGCCGTGATCGGACTCGACGAGCTGGTAAATGCCGGATCGGTGAGCACCGCCAGCAGCGATGAGGCTGTGCCAGGAACCTGAAAGGTATTCAGGATGAAATCAGTCACGTCGTTCGCCAATCCGGTCGTGGTCGTGGCGTGTGCATTGACGGCAACGGCGGAGATCACTGCATCGTTCAGGTCTTCCCCGGTCGGCGTCACCACGGCTCCACTCGCGGCTATCGCTCCCGCAGTGCCCTGCTGCGCGCGCAAGACTGACCACGTTGTATTCCCCACGCCGCCCACGCCGTTCACCAGCAGAATCTCCGCGCCAATCATGACCGAGAAATTTGGCGGCGGGAACCCTGAGCCGTTGGCCACGCTGATCGTCGTCTGCACCGCGTCAATGGGCGCGGTGAGCGTAGTGTTGGCTGAGAGCAGGCCAATAGCCGCCTGCTGCACCGAGCTCAACGCAGAGGCGATGTTCGCCGCGGTCATCTGCGTCGTCGTCGCCCATCCCCCTGGAGTCGCCGCGGAGGGCGGGGTGAGCACATAGGTCAACACATCGAGCGTCAGACCCGACTGCTGAATGACCTTTGCCTGCGCCAGAAAGGCCAGCGTATCCGCGGGCTTGTCGAGCAGCGGTGCAAGTGCTGCCGCCGCGCTGGCCGCTGTTGGATTGAGCAATCCCGCAACGGTGAGCAGATTCGAAATGGAAAACTTCGACGCAATCGCCAGCGCATTCACGCTGTAGATCAGGCTCAGATTGGCCAGCGTGAGCTGATTGTCGGTGAGAGAAAACAGTGTGGCCGCGTCCGCGCCGGAAACGCCCAGCGCCGGCTGAATCGCCTTCAGGTGATCGCTCAGAACGGGATCGCCGATGGCTCCGCCCGAGGCCACGCTCACCATATCCGGATCGGGAGCAATCCAAGTCACAGTCGGGTTCAGGAAAATCTGCGCATAGAGCGAAATGGTAGTCGTTCCATCCGGATCGCGGTGCGTGGCCGTATCGATCGGCTGATAGAAGGTGAGCAATTGGTCGACTGAAAGCCTGGTCGCATCCTGCAGTTGCCGGAAGGCCAGCAGCGCGACGAGTGCGTTCTCATCCAGCGTGCCCGCGCCCACTTGCGGCGCGCTCAGCAGCAGGTCGAGCTCCCACATCTTGTATTCGGTGGCCAGCCACAAGCGAAGAAAACGATTGGCACGGTCCAGGAATCCAGCGTCAAGCGGCGACGGCGTCAGCGACTGGCTGCTGGTCATGCACGTATCGTCGATGCCCGCGATGCTGATATTGAGCCCGCCCTGCACCCAGGCCACTTCAAGCAATTCGAGCAGTTGTTCATAAGTAATGGATGCGGCCTGCAGAAATGCCGGAACCGGCACAAGATCGTTGGCTGGCGTCGCCGTATTCCACGCAACCGCAGCAGAAACGAAGTTCGCGTTGGTGATCAGATCCTCGGCGTGCGGAGACATCTGGAACCGCTCCGCCGCAACCGAGGCCTGTTGCGCCAGCGTCGCCCCGCTGAGTGGCAGCACCGCCTGGCGCAATTGCCACAGCGGAACGTTCCACTGCTGCAAGTAGGTGCGCAATCCGTCCAGACCGGTGCTGTATGGAAGAGATTGAGGATAACCCGCCGTTGCCAACACAACAAACGCATCCTGATTGAAGTACTCCGGCGCGGCGCTGAGTTGAGCCGCGGTAATGCTCGCCGAAGTCTGCTTCCAGATCGGATTGATCGTTGAAGTCGGGTCGGTCGGTGGGCTGATCTTGTCCGCGAGCAGCTCAATCACCAGATCGATGTACGGCAGCTCCGTATCCGTGTTGGGGCAGTTGAGCAGCAGGTGGCGAATATCGGGCCGCCGCCCGTCCAGCACGTCGAGCGCTGTCTGCGCCCCCTGCGGATGATTGCGCAGCCACAGCAGGAGGTCGCACAAATATGCGGCAGGGCTCAGCACCGAGGTGCAGTCGTCGGTCGCGCAATAGTCCTGCGAGCCGAAAAGCGTGGTGAGCGTCGGATCGGTGCGCACGGCCTGGGCAATGGGCGCGCCCAGCGCGTCAATCGATCCCATCGCCTGCGGCCACACGCCGAGCGAGTCCCGGTTCAACTGCATGTAGGTCGAGACCAGGAGAGCGTAGCGCTGCGCGGCTGCCTGATAAGCCTGGTTGGCCTCCGGCTTGGTGAGTCCGGCCGCGGTGGCCTTCACGAAAAACTGCTGCTCGCCCATCGTAGCAATCTGTGTGGCTGAAGTCACGCCGAGCCCAAGCAGCGTTTGCGCCACATCCGCGTTCGGCGCAACACGCAGTACGCGCTGGAAGCTGCGCGCATTGGCCACCACCGCCGCCTGCTCTTCCTGATTGATGCCGGCGAAGGCCTTTTCTCCCTGGCTCGCCAGATAAACCGCTACGTTATCCTTGATCAGTTCGAGGCTGGGGTTGTTGTTGAAAAACTGCATCAGCGGTGGCTGCTGTGCCTGCGGCACCAGGGACGCGGTCGCAATGCGGCTGGAGAGCGCAGCCGTCGGATAGGCGCGCGTCACGCGTGTATAGACCACGCTGGCAAACACCTCTGCTGGCGTCGCCGTTCCCGCTGGATCGATGCTCGGTGGCGCGCCCGTCTGGTTCACCATTCCTACCCAGTCCTTCAAGCTCAGCCGCGCCAGGTCCTCGAGCGTCTTGTAGGTTCCCGCGCTGAACCCGGCCAGCAGGTTTTGCATCAGCGGTGTGTAATTCTTGACGAACGATCCGATCGACAGCGTGCGCTCAATGCTTGAGGCCCCCTGCGCCGTAAATCCATTCTGCCCGTTGCCAAGGTTCCGCCAGAAGTTGCGCATCGATTGCGTATTCGTGGCCAGCGCCTGCGCAAACGCCTGTTGCTGCGCCGGAGCAATCGCCGCCAGATTCAGCAACTGCCCGAGCGTCGTGTTCCCCACTAGGTAGGGCTGGGTCAGCAGGTCGGTGGTGCGGTTCGCCTGCAGTTCGCTCACTAGTTGCGCAATCTGTTTTGTGTATTGCGGGCCAATGTAGTCGAGCGCAATCGCCGCGGTCAGCATTTGCGTCTGTGTCTGCGCCGACAGTGCGAAAATCATCGACGCAATGCTCTGCACCAGTGGCGCAATCAGCGTAAAGTTCTGGCTCGCGTCCAGCAGAGGGCTGGGAAGCGCCGAGGGAACCTGCTGGCGCAGGAAGGCGTAGAAGGCCGGCGCAGGAATGTTGAACGCCGCTTCCAACCGCGCCGACACGGCAACCCGCATCAACGCTTCCATGCTGGTATTGATTTCCTTGGAAAGGAATGAAAGGTCCTGGTGGGTGCTGTTCTCCACAAGCTCGCTTAGCTTTATCCCGTCGAGCTGCGGCTCAATCCCGCGCGCCAGTTTGGCCCATTCCGATTGATCGGCCGACTCGAAGGCCAGGTTGACCTCCAGACTCTGCGTTGCCTGGGTCAGCAGGGAAAGCAGCGGTGCGTCGAGAAACTCCGAAAGCGCCTCGACCACCACCAGCAGCGGCTGCGGCGCGTCGTCGCGAACTTCGTAGCGGAGCCGATAGTTTCCGCTCTCTGCGGTGTGTCCTGCGGCCAGTTCCGTGCGCCCGCGCATATGCTGCCACCAAACCACAACCCTGGCATCGTGAAGGGGGATTCCATTGCGCCCCGTAACAGTGCCGTAAACTTCGTGGGTCTTTCCTCTGGGATCCATGAAGACTCCTTTCCGGATGCTTGGAGGTTGGTGCTGTCCAAATGGAGTAGTGCGTGCAGTGCCTAAGTCGTTTCAGCGAATCAGGGGAAAATATTTCTCGCAGGCCCATGTCGGATTCCCTGCGGAATTATGCGTCGCTTGATCTCAAAGCGCGTATCATGCGCCTCTCCTGGGGAGCGTAGCACGGCGATATCAAGAGCAGTGCGCTTTGTAGGGTCATCACCCAAGATTGCCAAAACGCGAGTTGGCGGCAGCCTTGGAACGCTTTGAGGCGCTATTGCAGGGGGACACTGACGGCCAGCCGGGACTTGCACAGTGTTCCCAAATAGGGTACACTCGTACCCATTATGAGTACTACGTACGCCCGGTTCGCGGGCCGGAGCCTATTCGGGCACACGCGTAGCGCACTGCTGGCCATGCTCTATGGCCATGCGGACCAGTCATTCTATGTACGGCAGCTCGTCCGGGCCGTTGGTGCGGGCCACGGTGCTCTTCAGAGGGAGCTGAAATACCTGACGGAGATGGGACTCATTCTGCGAAGAACCCAGGGCAACCAAGTCCTGTATCAGGCGAACTCACAAAGCCCAATTTTTTCCGAAATCAAGGGTCTAATCACGAAGACCGTAGGTATCCACGATATCATCCATTCGGCTTTAATGTCTCTGGAGCCAGAAATCCAGATTGCCTTCGTCTACGGCTCGGTAGCGCGTCAAAAGGAGGGGGCGAATAGTGACCTGGATCTGATGGTTTTGGGCGATGCATCTTTCAGCGAGGTTGTTTCCGCGCTGGGTCCCGCACAAAAAGCGCTCGACAGGGAGATTAACCCGACTGTTTTTCCAGTGTCCGAATTCCGATCAAAACTAGCAGCCGGGAATCATTTCTTGCGCAGCGTAATGAAAGAGAAGAGACTCTTCGTGTTGGGGACCGAGAATGAGCTTGCAAAGTTGGCTTCAAAACAGTTGGCTGGTTCAGCACACGACAAGCCCTGAAGAGATCGCGAATCTGTTGGTCCTTTCCAATCGCGATCTTGTAGCTTGCCAAGTGAAGCAGTTGCCTGCTGACTGGCGGTTTACGATCGCCTACAATGCGGCGCTCCAGGCTGCAACCGCCGCTTTGGCTGCCGCGGGCTACAGGGCCACGCGGGACAACCATCACCACCGTGTCATCCAATCGCTGGAGTTCACGACGGCACCGGGAGGAAAATTCATCGACACCCTTGATGGTTTTCGCAAGAAACGCAACGTCAGCAGCTATGATGTTGCCGGGGCCGTGTCGGACAAAGAGGCCGACGAGATGTTCGTGCTTGCGACCAGCCTGCGCGCGGACGTGGAAAAGTGGATCAGAGCGACACGTCCGGAACTCTTGGCCCTTGTGCCCTCGCCTTAGCTCTAAGGAAGGAGCCCCTGGTTATGGAGATAGCCAAGGTAATCCTCGAATACGTCAAGGCTGTTATGTGGCCGATTACGGTTTTGACGCTCTCGCTTGTCTTTCGAAATGAAATAAAGCGCGTGTTTTCCAGACTGAGAAAAGCCGTGCTACCGGGAGGAGTATCAGTCGACCTTCAAGAGGAAGTCCACGAGGTCAAAGAGCTATCGGAAAAGGTTGAATCTGCTGCACTACGGGCAGACCGCAAGAGAACACCCGGCATCCCCAAGACCGAAGCTAACGCACGGATGATACAGCTTGGACTCAGACCATCTCCCAGCGGTCTTGACCTGTCCTAACTATCGTGAAATCGCCGAGAGAGATCCTATTCTCGCACTCGCTGGGCTTAGAATTGAATTGGAAACATGGTTCCGAAACGTCGCCCGGGGTTTTAAAGTCGATACAAGATCACATGACTCCATGAATCGCGTCCTGGCTCGTCTTCGAGATGCGAACGCTGTGACTCCGGATCAAGTCATGTTGGCACGACGAGTCCTACCCTTCTGCAATCAAGCGATCCACGGTGGCGAAGTATCAAGAGAGCAAGCGCTCGACGTAATTGGTGCAGCCGGGGTTCTTGCGAGAGATTATCTCGCGTGGCTCAGTTGGGGCTTTGATGACGACTGGAAACCAAAGTCGCTTGCAACGCCGGAGAACATGTCGAGAGGCCTTCGGAAAATTAGCGTGCAGCAAGGATGACAATGCCAGAGCGGAAACAGCAGCCACGAAACCCGCGTTCCGCGATGCGTTGAAATCCAAGGAGATGCCTGATCCTCGCAGACGGACTTTGTGGGTGGGTGCGGACAGGGAAAGCCAGACAGCCGTAGTGCTTTGAAGTCAAGGAGGGGGCCTTGAAGCCTTTATGATGCTCGGCCGATGCGGTGCTATCCCGTGAGCGCACGGATCGACCGCGTGGCTAACGACGACGAGGAATGCTCGATACCCGTGGAGCTTGCCCACACTCAGAGGACGCTGTTCTCTAGTCGAGGAGCGAGCCTGCGGAAATCATTGAAGTGGTATCTTTCTCGGCATGTCGAGATCGCTCCTGCTTCTGTTGATCGCCACTTGCGGAACCGTATCGGCTCAGAATTCCACCTTGGAAGGGAACCTTCCAAAGCCGGGGATAAAAGGAGTTCAGGTTCTCTTTTCTTCGATAAAACCGACTGCGACATTCAAGGTCGGTCGGACAGCAGACTGGGTTCTTGTCACAGACAACGCTGTGTGGGTCGCTAGCACGAAACCCTATGCCGTGCGCCGAATTGATCCGGCAACGAATGGGATCGTAGCCACCGTAAAGGTCTCAGGAGAGGCTTGCTCCGGTCTAGCTTCCGGGTTCGGCAGCATTTGGGTTCCGGTTTGCAGGAAGAAGCCTGCCCTTGTTCGGATCGACGCCGCTAAGAACACGATCAGTGCCACCCTCCCAATACCACCCGCAGGCCCAGAGGGTGGAATCGCAACTAGTGGAGATAGCGTCTGGATGGTGACGGACAAGGACGGCACACTCACTCGGATCGATCCGTCCGTGAACAATGTGCGCCAGAAAATCTCAATCCCGTCAGGTTCCTACAACCCGCTTTTCAGTAATGGCATTGTTTGGGTCACTGGAGTCGAGAGCAATGTCCTGACTGCCGTGGATGCAGCCACGGGCAAAGTGCTGGAATCGGTAAGCGTCGGCCCGAAGCCTCGCTTCCTCACTTCTGGTGGGGGTTCTATTTGGACGCTGAACCAAGGGGATGGGAGCGTCAGTCGGGTTGATGAGAAATGTAGGAAGGTGACCGCCAGTATTCAAGTGGGCATACCGGGTTCGGGTGGCGACATCGGCTACGGAGCCGGCTCTGTTTGGCCGACCGTCTTCGAAGTGCCGCTCACTCGGATCGACGCCACACCGAACAAGGTGGTGAAACAGTGGGTTGGGAAAGGTGGGGATTCCCTGCGCGTCGGCTTCGGTTCGATCTGGATTACCGACTACAACAGAGGTCTGCTTGAACGGATTCCGATTCAGCAACTGCTCACACAATGAGACAGACGAACCGAAGTTTGACGAAACGCGTTCACGAGCGGCAGCAAACTCCATAACGCTGCCAGAACCGGAACCACGGGCTTTGCGCGAGCATTTTGTCGTGCCTCCGATTCATAGCCCAGAGGTCGCTCGCTCAGCGGTCTCGTGTCCGGCACTGCGAAGATGCGCTCGAGGCACTCGATTTCGGCAATAGTCCGCTCGACGTCCATTCGGTCCCAATATCCAATATGAGCATGGTAATCGTCAAACGGAGCGGCATCTGCTGTCGTGCGTTGCGCGGTGGAGACCTGTGCAAAAATGACCATTCTTGAGGGCGGCTTCGAGACTAGATTAGGATTCGCCACGTAAAACCGCAACGGGAGAAGCCAATGTCTAAGCACGATACCCCCACCAAACCCCACCGACGCCCAAAGTCGGCGAAGCGTGTAGACTACACCGCACGCACCATGGCCGCTCTGAAGCAACTCGCGCACGAAGCGAAGCTAAGGGAA
>Ga0182015_10004497_pt1 | contig 14984 bp, 14 predicted proteins | sample 712P3MmetaG_FD_120478 | JGI IMG/M metagenome (GOLD analysis project Ga0182015, IMG submission 120478) | Permafrost microbial communities from Stordalen Mire, Sweden - 712P3M metaG | ecosystem: Environmental > Terrestrial > Soil > Wetlands > Permafrost | place: Sweden: Stordalen | collected...
AGCTGCGCATTGTCGCCGCTCGAGCTCTCGTCGAGCACGCCGCCCGAGGGCATGATCTTGATCAGGTCATCGCCGAGCTTGTAGTGCAGACGGACGCCTTTCACCGCGTCCTCGGGGCCATTGATCACGCCCTCGGCCGGGCCCGGATTGCCCGCGAGATCGATGCGGTAGCCGTTGGTGGGATCGGCATGGCCGCCGGTCGATCCCATGGCCTGACCCGCCGTGAAGATTCGCGGCCCGGGGAGAATTCCCGCATTGATCGCGTTGCGCAGGGCGACCGACTCGTTGGCCTCGTCCCCGACATTGCGCACCGTCGTGAACCCCGCCAACAAGGTGCGGCGCGCGTACACGGTCGAGCGCACGGCGTAATCGGCGATGTTCCAATGAAATTGGTCCACGTATTGCGTCGGACTGGTTTGCCCCGTGAGATGGGTATGACTGTCGATCAGGCCGGGCAGGCAGGTCTGATCGTGCAGGTCGATCTCGGTGGCTCCAGGCACCGGCGTTGAGCCGCCGTCCACCGAGCGTATGCGCTTGCCCTCGATCACGATCGTGGTCGCGCCCAGCACCATGCCGGCCGCTGTGTCGATCAAATGCCCGCAATGCAGGGCGGTGATCGTCTGCGCAGGCGGCGCCGGCAGCGGAGCGTCCGCGTTGGCGACGACCGTACCCAACGCGGCGGCCACCGAGACGATGCCGCAGGCGGCGCCGGTAAACTTCGATTTTCTCATGGTCAATTCCTTCTTTATTTCGCCAGCGACAGCATCGCATGCATGAGCACGTTCGCCCCGGTTTCGAGGTCCTTAGGCGCCGCGCTCTCGGCTTCGTTATGGCTCAGGCCACCGGCACAGGGAATGAAAATCATCGAGGTGGGAACGACCGAGGCCGTATTGCACGAGTCGTGACCCGCACCGCTGACGATCTCCATGGCCTCGCATCCGAGCGCCGCGGCCGCATGTCGCACGGCGGCGATGCAGGCCGGGTCGAACATGACGCCCGGGGCCTCCCACACGCAGCGGATGCTCCCCTCGAGGCCTTGGCGCTCGAGCGCGGCGTGCACCAGGCCGTCGACCTCGTTGCGCAACGAGCGGTATTGCGCGCCGTCGGGGTGGCGCAGGTCTACGGTGAAGCGCAATTGGCCGGGCACCGTGTTGGGGGATCCCGGCGAGGTTTCGATGATGCCCACCGTCAAGCGCGCATGTTGGCCGTGCCGGGCGGCGGCCGCATACAAGGCCGGAAGCACGTCCGCCAGCACGCGAATCGGATCCTTGCGCATATCCATCGGGGTCGGTCCCGCATGGGCCTCTTGTCCCCGGACGATGACCTCGTGCCGGCTCATGTGCTGAACGCCGGTCACCACACCGATCGTCTTGGCACGCTGCTCCAGCACCGGTCCCTGCTCGATGTGCACCTCGAACGCGGCTTTCACCGCCTGGCGGGACATCGGCGAGGAGATGTCGACCCCCAGCCGCTCGAGCTCCTGTCGAACGCTCAAGCCCGAGCGATCGGTGAGCGCATAGGCGCCCGCCAGCGGCATCCGGCCCGACCACACCGCCGAACCCATCATCGCAGCCGGAAAGCGGCAGCCTTCCTCGTTGCACCACACCGCGACCTCGATCGGATGCCGGGTCTCGACCGCCCTGTCGTTGAGGGACTCGACGACCTCGAGTCCCGCGAGCACACCGTAGATGCCGTCGAACTTTCCGCCGGTCGGTTGGGTATCGAGATGACTTCCGGTCATCACCACGGGCAGCGTGTCGTCGCGCCCCGGACGGCGGACGAAGATATTCCCGATGGCATCGACCCGCAGCGAACATCCGGCGGCCGTGGCCCAGCTGCCGAACAGTTTGCGACCTTCGCGGTCGCCGTCGGTCAATGCCTGCCGGTTGCAGCCGCCTTGGCTGGTCGCTCCGATTTCGGCCATCTCCATCAGGCGTGACCATAGCCGCGTGCCGCTGACGCGCGGCGCGATGGGGTTTGTCTTATTCATGGAGTCTCCTCGGGGCGCATATTATGCGTGCAGTTCAGCCCGGCTGACGAGATGCCTCCCAAGCGGCGACGCGCGCGTCGATATAGGACTTGATGTCGGCACTCGTGGCGAACACAGGCGCCGCAGAATACGAGCGCCCCTGCAGCGGCAGCCGCGCCGCGAGGTCTGCATGCACACGCTCGAGATGCGACGGCGGCGTCTCGAGCGCGCTCGGCGCCGGCGCGACCGGCGCCGTCACGCCTTGCAGCGGATCGTCGGTGCGAGCCGTACTCAGCGTCAATACCGCGCCGACATCCGCGGCGGCCGCATCGCGTGCCGTCAGCGAGGGCAAGCTCCAGCGCCGCTCGACGGTCTTGAGAATGGAGGTATGGTCGAGCGGTGCTGCTCCCTCAGGCGCGCGGAACACGGTCCCGGGGACGATCTTAGGCGACACCAGCACCGTCGGCACACGCGGGCCGAAGCGCTTGAAGTCGAAGCCATACTCTCCCACGGAGTCATCGGGCGGTACGGCACTCGTGGGCGGTGCCACGTGGTCGTAACATCCACCATGCTCGTCGTAGGTCACCACGAGCAGCGTCTGGTTCCAGCCGGGTCCATACCTCAGCGCCTGATAGACATCGAGAATGAGATGCTCACCCGACGCCACGCTGTAATTCGGGTGCTGGCTGTTGCCGCTCGCGGAGAAATCCGGCTCGAGGAACGTATAGGGCGGCAGCGTGCCCGCGGCGGCAGCCGCCTTGAAGTCGGCGAACAGACCGAAATGCTCTGCCGGCGCATTGGTCGTGTCGGAAAAGGTGAGTCGCGTCAGCGGGCTCGAGGTGTAGCCGTAGATCCTCCAATCGAGCGATTGTTTCGATAGCAGGCCGAAAATCGTGGGTGCGGTGAATTTTTTGGTCTTGTCATCCATGTGTCCTTGCGAAGTGCCCGCGGCACAAAACGCGCGATTCGGCAGGGTCTCCGTCGGTGCCGAGCCATACCAGTGGTCGCACACCGCGAATCCGCGCGCGAGGCCGGAGAGGACCGGTAGGAGCGCGGGCGTGTACATGCCCATGATGTCGCTCGCCTGCGTGCCCGGAAGCGGTGCCCAACCCTGCTCGGTCGTCTCCCAACCGAGCGTGTAGGCAAAGTTCGTCACGAACCCCAGATTGGTCGCGACCGGCGGTGTCGGCGCCGCATCGGATCCGAAGAGCTGTGAATTGGTCGCCTGGAAGCCCTCGCCGGGGTCCGCGCCGGGCATGGAATAGGCATTGGCCCCGTTCGCTGCGATGGGAAAGACCGCAACTTCCGCCCCCGATGCGGCGGGGTTGGACTCCTTTCCCGTCAATCCCTCGTAAGGCTGCCCGGCCGGCGACACATTGCCCTGAGCGGCGTAAAGAAATCCCAGCATATGATCCAGCGAGCGGTTCTCGAGCATCAGCACCACGATGTGCTCGATTGTGGAGAGTTGATCGGTCATGGAACTCCCGAATCGATGGAGGGTTGGTACCATCACGCTTTGACTGTCGCGGGACGAGGAGCGGCGAGCGGTGGCAGAGGACAGAATGCCCGAGCATCCGGCGAGCGGCAAGAGCGTCTGCGCCGTCCTGGTCACCTATCATCCGGACCCCGATTTACCCGCCCGAGTAAACCGCATACTCGCGCAGGTCGGCGCGCTCGTGATCGTGGACAACGGCTCGGCCGAAGCGGCTCTTCGAATGCTCGGCGATCTGTCCGCCCATTCGAGAGTCTCGATCGAACTCAATCGCGAGAACTTGGGCGTTGCACGCGCGCTCAATATCGGAATGCAGCAGGCGCGCGCGCTTCAGTACGCGTGGGTGCTGCTGCTCGATCAGGACACTGTGCTCGATACCGGCATGGTGGACGCGCTGATCCGGACGCACGTCTCGTTTCCCGAGCCAGCGCGTTTGGCCGTGCTCGGTGCCGGCTTCCGCGACGTCCACAAGCCTGAAGCGGAACCCCCCGAGCCGCCGCAGCCGCCTTGGATGGAAGTCGAGTCCGTGATCACCTCGGGTTCGCTGATACGCCTGGCGACGCTCGATCGGATCGGCGCCTTCCGCGAGGAGTTCTTCATCGACCACGTGGACAGCGAGTACTGCTTCCGCGCGAGGGCCAAGGGCTATCGTGTGATCAAGACGCGTAAGCCGCTCATGTCGCACGCGATCGGGGCATCGACGCGCCATGCTGTCTTAGGGCTTCAAAAATGGACGAGCAATCATTCGCCGGACAGGCGCTACTACATGGCGCGCAACGACACCATCATGCTCAAGGAATACGGGCGCTTCCGATGGGGTGCGTGGGCGATCAAGAGCCTGGGCCGCAGAGTCCGCACCTGCAAGCGCATCGCGCTCTACGAGGATCACAAGCTCAGCAAGATGCTCGCCGTGGCGCAAGGATGGTGGCACGGAGTGCGCGGGAAACTCGGGCCGCGCGCCTTGGGCCGGGTCAAGCGATGATTCCCCACCCGAAGGGATCTTTCGGATCGACGTGGAGCGAGCTCTCGCCGGTGACGTGCGCTCTGCCGGTGATCGTGGGAACGATCTCGCCGCGGGCTCGATCCGTCCAGCGGTAGCGGCCCGAGAAGGTACTTCCGATCAGGCTCTCCTGAATCCACTCGGCGCCCTCCTCGAGCTTGCCGTCGGCCGCGAGGCACGCGAGTTTCGCACTGGTACCCGTTCCGCAGGGAGAACGGTCATACGCCTTGCCCGGACAGAGCACGAAATTCCTGCTGTGTGCCTCCGGGGAGCTTGCGGGACCGAAAAGCTCGATGTGATCCACTTCGGGATGGGCGCCGGCGTTGAGGGCGGCGCGCACACGCCAGCTGAAATCGGTCAGCGGCTCGACGTTTGCGAAATCGATGGTTCGCCCGTGGTCCGAGACCAGAAAGAACCAGTTCCCGCCCCAGGCGACATCGCCCGCGATCCGCCCTATTCCCGGGACCTCGACTTCCACCCCTCTCGCCGCACGGTAGCTCGTCACGTTGTCGACGCTCACGGAGCCATCCTCCGCGAGCTGCGCGTGCACGGGGCCTACTGGCGTGTCGATCCCTATCGAACCGGCGCGGAGGCGCCCGGTGAAACGCAGCGACTCGATCACGCCGATCGTTCCGTGACCGCACATGCCGAGAAAGCCGACATTGTTGAAGAAGATCAAACCGAGCTCGCAGTTCGCGCGGTGCGGTTCGACGAGCAGCGCTCCGACGAGCGCATCCGAGCCGCGCGGCTCGTTTACGATCGCGGAACGGTATCGATCGAAGCGCTCCCGAAACCGCTCGCGCCGCTCGGCGAGCGGACCCCCGCCCAAGTCGGGCCCGCCGTCGATCACGAGACGCGTGGGCTCGCCCCCGGTATGGGAATCGATGACGCGAATGGTCATCGGTCCGTGAGGGACCCGATCCGATTGCGCGTGTCGCATGCGCGCTCGACCATGGAAATCACCTCCGCGCGCCGGCCGCCTGCGAGCGGCAGCCGGGGCGGCCGCACTCTCTCGCTGCCGCGGCCGAGCAGCTGCTCCGCGAGCTTGATGGATTGCACCAGATCGTGCTCCGCGTCCAGGTGCAGGAGCGGCATGAACCATCGGTAGATGGCGCGGGCCCGCGCGAGGTCACCCTTGATGAGCGCGTCGTACAGATCCAGCGATTCTTTGGGGAGCACGTTGGTGAGGCCTGAAACCCAGCCTTTGGCGCCGAGCGCCAGTGCTTCGAACACCACATCGTCCAAACCCGCAAACAGCACGTAACGATCGCCGAACGCATTGATGAGATCGGTGAAACGCCGCGTATCGGCCGAGGATTCCTTCACGGCCACGATGTTGGGGACCTCCGCGAGACGGGACAGTGTGCCCATGTCGATGTTGACGCGATACGATGGCGGGTTGTTGTAGAGCATGATGGGCAGCCCCGTGGCAGCCGCGACGGTTCTCAAATGGTATTCGAGCTCCGCCGGTGTCGGCACGTACACCATTGCGGGCAGGAGCATGAGCCCTGCCGCTCCGATGCGCTCGGCGTCGAGTGCAAAGGTGACGGCCGCGGCCGTGGTGAGCTCCGACACCCCGGCGATCACCGGCACTCTGCCCTCGGCGACCTCGACGGCTGCCTTGAGTACGGCGCGCTTTTCGAGGGCGCTGAGCGAGTTGCCCTCGCCTACCGTGCCCATCAGGACGAGGCCATGCACGCCGTCCTGCAACAGCGCCTTCTGCACTCGTTGGGTCGCCGGCACGTCCACCGCCAGATCTGGATCGAATTGGGTGGTCGCGGCGGGGTACACGCCGCTCCAATCACAGGGTAGCGCGGCAGACATGATGCACCTCACCGGGATGTGTCCTCGAGGTTGTCGATCGTATACGGTCAGAAGCCCGGCGGGCAAACCTGCCTGCCCGTTGCGGCTTTCGATCCCGAGAGGTTCAATGCGAACTCCTTATGTCCTCTCTCCTCACCCATGGAATATCGCGCATGCATTCGTCTGCCCTCCGATTCGCAGCGGCGGCTCTCGCCATCGTCTCGACCATCGCATCCTGCACGTCCAAGAAGGAGACGGCGGACTCGCGGTTTGCAGCCCTCTACACGGCCGAGTGGAAATGGCGGCAGGAGCAATTTCCCGACGATGAGGACTCCCAAAAGCCCATCCAGGACCATTTGCCCAAGGTCGATCCCGACACCCAGCAAATGCGTCTTAAGATGTGGCAGGACACGCTGGCAAAACTCGATTCGATCCCGCGAGCGGAACTCTCCGCTGCCGAGCGGGTGAATTACGACGTATACCGCCCTCAACTCGAGACGCTGATCGCGAATCAGCAATTCCGCGACTACGAAATGCCGGCGAATTCGGACTCGACGTTCTGGACGGATCTCGGCTACACCGCGCGCCGGCCCTACCGCAACATCGAGGATTACCGCAATTGGATCGCGCAGATGCGCGATGTTCCCCGATACTTCAGCGAACAGATCGACGAGATGCGGCGCGGACTGAAGCGCGGGTTCACGCCGCCGCAGGTGACCATGAAGGGCCGCGACGCCTCCATCACGGCGGTAACCGACGCGACCCCGCAGGCCAGTCTCTTCTATACCCCGTTCAAGGACATGCCCGGGATCGCGGATGCGCAAAAAGCGGCACTGGGAGATCAGGCGGTTGCCGTCATACGCGACTCCGTGCAGCCGGCCTATCGAGACTTGCTGGCGTTCATGCGCAACGAGTATCTCCCGGGAACGCGCACCACCCTCGCGGCGTACGACCTTCCCGACGGCAAAGCCTACTACCGCGCGAAGATTCGCGAATACACGACCTTGGACATGGACCCGGACGCCATTCATGCGCTCGGCGAATCGGAGGTCGCGCGGCTGCACGGAGAGATGGTCGACATCATGAACCAGACAGGTTTCAAGGGCGATTTTCCCGGCTTTCTGGTATTCCTGCGCGCGGACGCCCAGTTCCAGGCTTACTCCGCGCAGGATCTCTTGATGCGCGCGGCATGGATCGCCAAGAAGTTCGACGGCAAAGCCTCGCAATATTTCGGCCTGCTGCCGCGTGCCCGCTTTGCCATCCAGCCCGTACCCGACGACATCGCGCCGTTCTACACCGCCGGCCGCGGCGGTCCCGGGTTGTTTCTGCTGAACACCTATAATCTGCCGAGCCGACCCCTCTACAATCTCACCGCTCTCACGCTGCACGAGTCCGCGCCCGGCCACGCCTTCCAGATTCCGCTGGCCCTCGAACACAAGCAACAGCCTGAGTTCCGCCAGCACACCTATCTGTCGGCCTTCGGCGAAGGCTGGGCCCTATATTGCGAATGGCTGGGCCAGGAAATGGGCATGTACGAAACGCCGTACGATCGCTTCGGGATGCTCAACTATCAGATCTGGCGCGCGGCGCGGCTGGTCATCGATACCGGGGTGCACGCGCAGGGATGGAGCCGGGACCGCGCCATCGATTACTTGCGTCAGTACACGGCGCTACCGGAGCATGAGATTCAAACGGAAGTCGACCGCTACATCGCATGGCCCGCGCAGGCCCTGTCGTACTACCTCGGCGAAAATGCGATTCTGGAAGGGCGCCGCAAGGCCGAGAAAGCGCTCGGTGCGCGCTTCAACGTGCGGGCGTTTCACGATGCCGTGCTCGAGCTCGGCTCGGTGCCGCTGCCGGTCCTGACCGCACGCATCGATCGGTTCATCGCCGAGGGGGGCAAGGGCCCGTATCCCGATCTGGAATAGGCACATTCAGACGATCGGGCCCGTGTTGATCCACACCGCCTTGGGCTCGGTGAAGTTCTCGATCGCCGCTTCGCCGTGCTCGCGGCCAAATCCCGAGTCGCGCGAGCCGCCCCAGGGCAGCCGCACGTCGGTGGGCCCGTAGGTATTTGCCCAGACGGTTCCCGCCTTCAAACGCTTGATGAATCGGTGAATGCGTCGGATGTCCTCGCTCCATACACCGGCGGCCAGGCTGTACCGCGTGCCGTTGGCGATGCGAAGCGCGTCATCGTCGTCCTTGAAGCGAATGACCGTCGCCACCGGCCCGAAAATCTCCTCCTGCGAGATACGCATGGAATGCTCGACGTTGGCGAACACGGTCGGGGCGACGAAAAATCCCGTGCTGCCGACGCGAACGCCGCCGGCGGCGAGCTCCGCGCCCTCGCGCCGGCCGATGTCGACGTATTCGAGCACGCGATGCATCTGCACTGCCGACACCACCGGCCCCATGGCGGTTGCCTTGTCGAGAGGATCGCCCAAGCGGATTGCGCCGGCGCGCGCGACGAGCCGCTCCACGACCTCGTCGTGAATCGAGTCGTGCACCAGGATGCGCGAGCCGGCCGAGCACACCTGGCCCGAATTGAAGAAGATGCCGGACGCCGCCGCCTTGACGGCGGCATCCAGATCGGCCCCGGGGAAAATGATGTTGGCCGATTTGCCGCCGAGCTCCAGCGTCACTCGTTTCAGATTGCCGGAAGCGGCGCGCAGAATTTGGCGTCCGACCGCAGGAGAGCCGGTGAACGTCACCTTGTCGACGCCGGGATGCTCGACCAGCGCCGCACCAGCGGTCCTCCCGAACCCGGGCACCACGTTTAGAACTCCCGGCGGAATACCGGCGGCCATCGCCAGCTCGCCGAGCTTGAGTGCGGTGAGTGAAGTGAGCTCCGCCGGTTTCAAGACAACCGTGCAGCCGCATGCGAGCGCCGGCGCGATCTTCCACATGCCGATCATGAGCGGAAAATTCCACGGTACGATCGCGCCCACCACGCCGACGGGCTCGCGCAACGTGTAGGTCAGCGCGTCCGTACGCGCCGGAATCACCTGACCGTTGATCTTGTCCGCCCAACCGGCGTAGTACGTCAACGTGTCCAGAACCGCCGGCAGATCCTGCCGGCGAATCGAGGAAACCGGTTTGCCGGAGTCGAGACTTTCAAGCTCGATGAGCATTTCCTGATGGTCGCGAATGAGATCAGCCCACTTGAGGAGCAGCCGTCCGCGCTCGGAGGCTTTCATGTGGCCCCACTCGCCGTCCAGCGCATCGCGGGCAGAGGCCACGGCCGCGTCGATGTCGGCCGCATCTCCTTCGGCCACGCGCGCGATCACCGTCTCGTTGGCGGGATCGACGGTGTCGAAGTAACGGCCGGACTCAGCCGGCCGGCGTACCCCGCCGATCAACAGCTGCTCACGGCCGACCGGCTCTTCCCGGTTCCTGGCGGACTTTTCTGGATATGTATCTAACATCATATGTCGTCACCTGACTCGATTCTATGATCACAGGATATCTCGAGGATATTCCGCTGGGAATATGACCTGGAGCGCCGGTTCACTATATGGTATATATGCACATACCTGCATATTAAAAGAGGAAAGGCGCATGTCGACCAACCCCGAATCCGAACCGGGCTTGATCCGCATCGAGATCGAGCCCGTGTGGCGATTTCGACGCGAGGACGACGGGCGGACGACGCTGGTGATGCTGGATTTCCTCAACGAGATCCGAGCCACCGGAAAGATCACCCGGGCCGCGATCCGTGCGGACATGTCCTACCGGCATTGCTGGAACCTGATCGAAAAATGGGCCGCGTTCTTCGGCGCGCCATTGGTCGAGCGGCACCAGGGACGCGGCACCGGCCTCACTCCTTTGGGCGAGAAGCTGGTGTGGGCCGGACAGCGCCTGCAGGCGCGGCTCAATCCGCAGCTACAGAATCTCGCGCAGGAGCTCGAGACGGAGATCAACGAGGTATTGCCGCAGCGCGCAAAGGTGGTGCGCATCCATGCAAGTCATGGCTTCGCGGTCTCGAAACTCCGCGAGCTTCTCTCCTCGCTCGAGCCCGAACTAGGCATCGATCTTCGCTATGTCAGCAGCCAGAATTCGCTGGCCTCGCTTGCCCGCGGCGCATGCGAGTTGGCGGGTGTGCATCTGCCCATCGGCGAGTTGCGCGGCAAGGTCGTCGCCGCGGCCAAGCAGTGGTTGGTCGCAGGCGAGCACCGGGTCATCGGCTTCGTCACGCGTGAAATGGGTTTGATGGTGAAGCGCGGCAACCCTCTGCACATCGACTCGATCGAGCGGCTGGTCGACGGCGACGTTCGATTCGTAAACCGCGATCCGGATTCGGGAACGCGCAGACTGTTCGACGAGCTGTTGAAACAGAAAGGCCTGGATGCCGCCCGAATCGACGGGTCCGAACACGTCGAGTTCACGCACGCGGCGGTTGCCGCTTATGTCGCAAGCGGCATGGCGGACGCCAGCTTCGGCGTCGAGGCCGCCGCGCGGCAATTCGACCTGGATTTCGTGAGACTGGTGACCGAGGACTACTTCTTCGTCTGCCGCAAGCACGCTCTCGAGAACGACTCGGTACAACGACTGCTCAGTGTCATGCGGAGCGAGGAATTCGCCGCGGCCGTCGCTCTGCTGCCGGGCTATGCAGCAAAGGATCCCGGCGTGGTGAAAGGCATCCGCGAGGGGTTGCGCTGAGCTAGCGTCCCATTGCGGCGAACGTGGCGAGGTGCTGCACAGATAGCACGAACTTCCCGCGGAAAGCGGCGTAGACTGTAAAACTCGTCCCGACATCGCCGGCTCCCTTCGGGGCTCCCTTCCGGAATGAGGACATCACGGAGAGACAATGGCACGGGTCAATTATCGGCACCAGAAAAACTTGCGCGAACAGTTGAAGAAAAAGCGCAACGACGAGAAGCGGCTCAGAAAAGAGAAGCTGCCGGAGACGGCAAGTTCAACTGAATCGCCCGAGGGCGCGCCGAGCTTTCCTCCTTCTGGAGTAGATCATGAACGCTGAGTGGACCCGCATTTACGTGCCCCAACTTCCCACGGCGGGAGCGAGCCGAAACGAATGCCGCGAGCGGGCTGCGGAAATCAAGGCCGAGCAGGAAGCGCAGCGGCATCGCGCGAAGAGCGAACAATCCTCGGACCGATATACGGCGACGGAGCGAATTCGCTTATGGGAAAGCCTGCATGGTGCCCAGTTGCCGCGCGACGCCAATCATCCCGTGCTCGCGGTCATCGCGGTCAATACGGCACTCACACTTGCGCAGGTGAGAGCGGAGCAACAACAACGCTTTGGCGTTTCCGGCGAGATCGCACCTTAGCCGCCCGGCTTGCCGCCGGTGTTGATTGCGGATAGCCGCTTCCGGAGCTCTTGGGCCTCATCGCGCAGCTTGCGGCTTTCCGCGCGAAGCGCGCTCTGGCGGTCGCCGGCGGCATCACCCAATTTCAGCGCCTCGAAATCCCTCGAGTTTGCCCTCGACTCGAGCGACCTGGCCTGAGCCCAGAGTTCGTGTGAGGGATGCGAGTCCTCGCTCGCCCGGCCGGTGAGGTAACCGTTGGCATCGACCTCCGTATGGTCGACGATGAGCTGAGAATCCATCACGGGCTCGCCCTTTCCTCGGATGGTCTCGAGGGTGGCCCGCCGCTTCGATCGCGATTCCGCACCCGCCGGGCCGCCCGGTCGCATGAAGTAATAAACGCACACGTCAGTGATGGCGAACTCCTGCGAATGTCGAGCGTGAACCTCGTATGTATCCTACCAGACGGTTCCGGCGATCATTCTTGTTCAAACTCCGGGAGTGGCCATCGCCGAGAATCGCCTGATCGAATTGCTTCCGCATATGGAGCGTCGGCAGTTGTTGGCCGTCGCCGAGAGAATCGAGCTGGTGCAGGGCGATGTACTCGGCGAGCGCCCCCCATCGGCGAGAAGTGTGTACTTTCCCACCCACGGCTTCATCTCGTTGGTAGCCACGCTCGAGGGAAAGCCGGTGATGGAGGTGGGCATGATCGGCCGCGAAGGAATGTGGAGGCCCGGCCTCGCACCTTGCGCCCCGCCCATGCGAGCGTTGGTGCTCGGGCCGGGCGCGGCCTGGCGAATCGGCGCGCGCGCATTTCATCAGGTACTTGCCGAGAGCGGCGCCATGCGCCGCTGCATGGACCGCTACATCCAGGCTCTGATCACGCAGTTGGTATCCTCCGCTGCATGCGTTGGCTTCCATCGCATCGAGCCGAGACTCGCCCGCTGGCTGTTGAGGAGCCAGGATCGCGCGAATTGCGACAGCTTCTTCGCCACGCAGGAGCTTCTGTCCGCCATGCTCGGGGTGCGCCGCGTCGGGGTTACGGCTGCCGCCGGCGAATTGCAACGCCGCGGCTTGATCCAATACCGCCGCGGCAACATCACGGTCCTCGACCGTGCGGGACTCGAGGCGGCGTCCTGCAGCTGTTACGCGACCGACCGGCAAACCTATTCCCGGTTGTCGAATTAGCTTCGGAGAAATAACGAGCCTCCAGGCACGAGTTAAGTGCGGTAACGCACCGACCATCTCTTGGCGCCCACGTACTCTACGCTCATTCCCTGGGGGCCGGCGCCTCGCCAATCACGGCGTCATCGTTGGGCGCCGCCGATACGGACAAGAGGTGCTGCTGATGGGTACGAAATCATCGAGACTGCTGAAGTGCGCCATCGCATTCGCAGCGACTGCCGCGGCGCTCGCGGCCTGCGCCAGCACCAATCCGCTTGCCGACGAGAAGATCGCCGTGGCGAAAGACTCGGTGCAGCGGGCGGAACGATCCGGCGCGCCGGAATTCGCTCCGGTGGAACTCGCAAGCGCGCGCGACAAGCTCGCCCGCGCCGAAAAGGCCAACGACGACCGGGATATCCAACCCGCCACGATGCTGGCCGAACAGGCAAACGTGGATGCACAGCTCGCCGAAGCCACCGCGCAACAACAGCGCTCGCATAAGGCGGCGACGGAATTCGACGCGGGCATGCAGACGCTCCGCGATGAATCCATGCGCACCTCGCCTCCCGCTCAATAAGGATGACGACATGAACGCAAGAACGAAGGTATTGGTGGGAATCGGCTCGGCGCTCTGCATCGCGGCATGCGTTTCCACGCCGAAGCCGAACGCCGCGCTGGACACAGCGCGCATGGAGGTGCAGACGGCGCAGGCGAATCCGAACGTGCTCAAGTTTGCCGCCGTCGATCTGGACACGGCGAAGAAGCAGCTGGACATCGCGGAAGCCGCCTCCCTGCGCCACGACGAGCCCGGCATCGCGCAACCCGCGTATCTAGCCGCCCAGACGGCGCGGCTCGCAGAGGCGCATGCCGCAGCCAAGGCGGATGACGCCCGGGTCGAGGCGGGCCGCAGCGAGCGCGACAAGATTCAGCTCGATGCCCGCACCCGCGAGGTCAGTACTGCGACCCTGGCGACCAATACGGCCCTGCAACAGCGTGATCAGGCGACGGAACAGGCGGCCCGGCTGCAGGCCGAGGTCGATCAGCTCAAAGCGACGCCCACGCCGCGCGGGCTGGTGCTCACGCTCGGCGACGTGCTGTTCGACACCGGCAAAGCGCAATTGAATCCCGGCGCGGCACGAAAGCTCGACCAATTGGCCCAATTTCTCAACGAGCATCCGGATCGCCGAGTGCAGATCGACGGCTTCACCGACAGCGTCGGAACGGAATCGTATAACCAGAGTCTTTCGCAGGAGCGCGCCGACGCGGTCAAGTCCTCGCTCGTATCGCGTGGCATCGATTCCACGCGGATCGGAAGTCAGGGCTACGGCAAGGGCTTCCCCGTCGCGGACAACACCGATTCGGGCGGAAGGCAATTGAATCGCCGTGTCGAGGTGGTGATCGGCAACGACGGCGGCGGCTCGATCGCTGCGCGTAGTTGAGGTCCCGTTGAGGTCCCGACCGACACCCAACCGCCGATAGCGGCGGCTCGGCCACGACGGACCGGCGACAGTGCCCCTATTCGCATCGCCGGCCTCACCCTGGGCCGATGACGAGATTCTCCGGGCGGAGCTCTTCAGCAGCGAGCGCCTGGAGCAACATGCCGCGAGTTTGGCGGTCGCGCAGCAGGTAACGCGCAAGCGCACGAGGCGCCGCTCCCTCGATGCGCGCTTGAAGGACAACGAGTCCGTTCTGCTCGATGCATATCGGACCATCGGCACGGCTGTCGGAGAAGGCCGTGCGATCACGCCGGCTGCCGAGTGGCTGCTGGACAACTATCACCTCGTCGAAGAGCAGATCCGCGAGATTCGCGCAGATCTGCCCCCGGGTTTCTACCGGCAATTGCCGAGCCTGGCGGACGGCCCGTTCGCCGGCTTTCCGCGCGTGTTCGGTTTGGCGTGGGCCGTCATCGCACACAGCGACAGCCGCTTCGATCCCGATTCGCTGCGCCTGTTCGTGCGCGCCTATCAACGCGTTCAGCCGCTGACCATCGGGGAACTGTGGGCAGTCGCCATCACGCTTCGAATCGTGCTGGTCGAAAACCTGAGGCGTGCCGCCTCGCGCATCGTGGGCAGCCGGGCTGCACGGCAGGATGCGGACTCTGCGGCGGATCGGCTGCTGGGAGTCAATGGATTTTCGGCGGAGCCCGACGCGCTGGCCAGACGCCATGCGGCCGGCGGCTCCTTCCCCCCCGCCTTCGTGGTCCAGCTGGTGCTGAGGCTGCGCGATCAGGATCCCGAGACGACCCCTGCCCGGGGCTGGCTGGACGATCGCATGACCCTCTCGGGAACGACG
>Ga0182015_10004498_pt1 | contig 14981 bp, 11 predicted proteins | sample 712P3MmetaG_FD_120478 | JGI IMG/M metagenome (GOLD analysis project Ga0182015, IMG submission 120478) | Permafrost microbial communities from Stordalen Mire, Sweden - 712P3M metaG | ecosystem: Environmental > Terrestrial > Soil > Wetlands > Permafrost | place: Sweden: Stordalen | collected...
ACGACTTACCCAACGGCACCCAGATGTTCAAGAAGCTACTGAGGATGAGCTGGCGTTCGCTCATCATAGGGGCTGTAGCCAACTCGCACGAATTTTTCTCCCCCGCGTTTATCGAGCAAGCAGAGTGCTGGTCGCCCTTTCGTTTTGCGTTTCTTCGCGCACGCAACGAGCGACTAACAAGCCGGCAAGGGCTCTATGCGACGCTTTTCGAGGCCTTTCTCGAGTCACGTGAAAGCGACTACGGTGAATTGCCACCGCCCGACTATCGAGAGTTTGCCACTGTGAGGCTTGCTTAACTGCCGGATGAGCATAGAACCCGCCGGTGTGAGCTCGCCCAGGAATGAGCAGGCTGTGAGACGCTACCCCGCGAATCTATCGGTCGCCGCCACCAGCGCGCGGCTGTTTGCCGGTTCCGAAGCGCTATGGCCGCCGTCGGGGGTGATAATCAGCTCGGCTTCGGGCCACGCGCGGTGGAGTGCCCACGCACTTTCCATCGGACACACAACATCGTAACGGCCCTGCACAATCACCCCGGGAATATGTCGAATCCGCGAGGCATCGCGCAGCAACTGGCCGTCCGTCTCAAGAAAACCCTTGTTGGTAAAGTAGTGCGCCTCAATCCGCGCGAACGCTAGAGCGAACTCATCCTCCTCGTAATGGCTGCTGAATGCAGCGTCCGGTAGCAGTTTCGAGGTGGCGCCCTCCCACCCGCTCCAGATCTTCGCAGCAGCCAGGCGTACCACGGGATCCTCGCTGGTCAGGCGTCGGTAGTACGCCGCCAGCATATCGCCGCGTTCGCTCTCAGGAATATGGGAGAGGTACGGTTCCCACGCATCTGGAAAGAGAACAGAAGCACCGCGCTGGTAGAACCAGTCGATTTCCTGTTTACGCAGGAGGAAGACGCCCCGTACAACAAGCTCGGTAACACGCTCAGGATAGGTCTCGGAATAAGCCAGGGCAAGCGTGGAACCCCATGATCCTCCAAACACCTGCCATTGCTCAATACCCAGGTGCTCGCGGATTTTCTCGATATCCGCCACCAGGTCCCACGTCGTGTTCGCTTCGAGTGACGCGTAGGGTGTGCTCTCGCCGCAGCCACGCTGGTCGAAGTTCACGATGCGGTACTTTTCCGGATGAAAGAAGCGGCGCTGTTTCGCATCGGAGCCCCCGCCCGGACCGCCGTGCAAAAACACCACCGGCTTACCGGAAGGGTTGCCGCTCTCCTCAAAGTAGATCTCGTGGACAGGCGAAACCTGGAGCCGTCCCGTGTTGTAGGGTTCGATCGGAGGGTAGAGCCAGGTGACAGGATCTTTCATCACGGATACAGGTAGGCTATGGTTGGGCATCGCGAGCAGTATAGAACCTCCGAATACGTATGATCGGGAAGGGAGTAGGAGCCGTGACCACGCCTCAACCCAAGGTTCACACTCAACTGGGTCGGTCCGCAGTCCAGACCTTTGCCGCCAACGATCGCATAAACCAGCTTCTCATCGAAAATCTTGACCCTGCCGCGTGGAGAGCCAAACCGCCCGGTAAGGCCCGCTCGATTGCGGCGATCTTCACCCACATGCACAATGTCCGCACGAAGTGGGTCAGGTTGACAGCACCGCACCTGAAGGTGCCAACCCAGCTCAACCGCGCGCACTGCACGCCGCGGCAGGCCCGTGCGGCATTGGCTGAGAGCGCCGCTCGCTGCATGGAGATGCTCGATGAGGCGCTCGGCGACGATCGCGGCCGCATTAAAATTTTTCGCAGCGACGGCTGGGCTCGGCCAATGCCTGTTGGCCTGGAAATGCTCTGCTACATGCTTTCTCACGAGGCCCACCATCGCGGACAAGTATGCATGCTCGCGCATCAGCTCGGATTCCCCTTGCCGAAGGAAGTAGCCTACGGCATCTGGAATTGGCAAAAACTATGGAGAGACTGCGGGTCACCTCGAGGCCCCGGCTACGCTTCTTAAGCAAGTGCCAGGTGTCCGAATTCGAAAGAAGCCGTCCGAAAACGGTCAACGTCCATTTCAATGAAAGCTCGATCCGTATTCCATGCCTATCGCCAGCAAGGACATAGCCCTAACCACTATGTGGTGGCCAAATTGCGATGACAGTTCCAGTTATCGTCGGTGACGAATGAGGTGATCCTTGTTAGGAACACGCCGCCAATTCTCTTCAAGCGTTGCCCGGGCCCAGCCGCATTGGAGAGAGTTCTTTCCCAGAGTCGGGATATTGTTCGTTGCCGTCTCCGCAATCCTGGCCGCGAATGCGCAGCAACTCCGCAATGCGAACCCAGCGGCACAGACGGTGCAAAACTTCTCGCTGACCGACACCAATGCTCTTGTCCTCTCCGGCGGCGAGGCGCAGCTGGTCGAATATCAGGGTCGCAAAGCTGTTCGTCTGACCACAAAAGCGGACAAAGACGTTTTCGCCTTCCTCAAAGACGCACAATTTCAAGATGGGACCATCGAGGCAGATGTGGCGATGAAGGTAACCACCCCGCCCGGTGTCAGGATGCCCGGCTTTATTGGCATAGCGTTCCGCGCTCGCCCAGACGCATCTCACTACGAATTGTTCTACCTCAGGCCGGGAAACGCCCGATCGGATGATCAGGCCATGCGCAACCATTCGGTACAATACGTTTCCGCGCCCGGGTTCGACTGGTACAAGCTACGACGGGAATGGCCGTGGCTCTACGAATCTTATGCGGACTTACGCCCGGAAGTTTGGACCAAAGTGAAGATCGAAGTACATGGGCGGTCCGCCAGATTGTATGTCAACGGATCGGACACTCCGAGCCTGGTAGTAAACGGTCTCAAAGGCGAGGATCTGCAGGGCGGTGTTGCTTTGTGGGGCTACCCTGGAGAGGAAGCATACTTCTCCAATCTGAAAATCACCCACGCGCAAGCACAACCCGTAGAAGACGGCGGGGAAGCAGCCGGAACGTGGAACGTAAACTACAACAGTGATTTCGGGCGCTATTCCGGATCCATGGATCTTCATCGCGAGGGCGGCGCGGTAACGGGGACGTGGTCCGGCGCTTTTGGGTCGAACCAACCGATAAGCGGCACCTGGCGCAACGGCTATGTAGAACTGTCGTTTAGCGGAACCTGGCCAAACGGGAAACCGGGACCCATCGACGCGACCCTGGTTGGCTGGATCGATGGGGATTCAGCAACAGGACGCATGAAAGTGGAAGGCCGCGCTGACGGACAGTGGACTGCTGTGCGGAAAAAGTAGGACTCGATCTGCCTTCCAGCATGTGCGTGAATCTAGCCGGCACTAAGCTGGTGCGCGCGCCGAAGAGATCGCCCTTGGTTGAAACGTAAGATCGTCTACGAAAGGATAAGACGGTTTGCGAAACCTGTTCTTCGGCAGGTGAACGATGTCCTGGTTGATCGCTCCGTCGGAAAGAGCCATCAAACTCGGATTCGCCAACGGCGCCAGCTCCGGAGACAGATATCCCGATTTCACGACGATGATCTTGTAGGAAGACGGCCGAAGCCCGAGACGAGTGAAATCGACAATGTCGTGGTACGGCCTTCTCTGGGCGCATAGCACCAGTGTGACGCCCTCGATTTGCACCACTGCTTCGCGTAGCGGTTCCGTGGCTGCGGGAAGAAGAAACACCACCTTTGCATTCACCTTGACCGGTTTGCTTCCCAGCGGATCAAGCGTAGCGCCGATTGAAAGCGGAAGCGTCGCACCAACACCGGCCTGGTAACAAGCATCGGTAGCCGGCTTGTCGGTGATTCCAGCAAAAACCACATTCTGCGCCTTGAAGTGAAGCAGCCTCTCCAGCACCTCGGCTTGATCGCTATTGCCCCCGCCTGTCGGATTGTCGCCCGAATCAGCAAGAATGGCAGGGTGTGTCTTTGCCTTCATGGCTCTCTCGATACACTCGTCGACGGTCCCGGTCTCGGTGCCGAACTGGAATTCCTTACGCGCATCCCAGTATTGCTGCGCCAGATCGACAGCGATCGTCTTCTCCGTGGCGGGAGCAGTACCCGTCACCACGGCACTCGCCGTCGACCGTGGTTCATCCGCCCAGACATATCCCACCAGCAGCGAAACGTCGAGGATTCCCGGCTCTTCATTCAGTTTCGGCAACTGCGCCCAGAGCCGCTTACCTGGTTCCCAATCCGTGCTGCTCCTTTCCCCGGGCATCAGCACCGGGATGGGCGCCCACACCAGCGTGGGGCGGATGTGCCCCTGGAGACAATGCAAAAGCATCCCGCACGCACGCTGCATGGTTTGCTCCTGGTCGACATGCGGCGCAGTGCGAAATGCCGAAAGCATATCAATATTGTCGATCACGCGCTGGCTCACGTTCCCGTGAAGATCGTATGACGCCGACATCAGGCAATCTGGGCCCACGACCTTGCGTGCAGACTCCATCCAGTCGCCTTCCGCATCCTGCATTCCTTCCACGAACATCGCACCATGCATTGGAAGAAACAGCCCATCGAGCGGCAGCAGGGCACTGAGCCGTCCCAGGAAGTCGGCCTTGATTGTCGCGTAAGTGGTCTTCTCCACCGGCCCGCCCGGGACAGCCGTCGCAACCAGCGTCGGCATAAACGCGACGGGATAGTTCTTGAGAAAGGCAAAACGCTTTGACCCCGTGAGCGCCTCACCCTTAAGAATCGTAAAGTCCTCCATGCGGGCTCGGATTCGGCTGTAGGTGCTGCATTCGATGCCCATTCCACCGTAAGCAACGCGCGCCTGCTTCTCGCCTGCGAACGCGCCAGCGAAACCGCGGCGCGAGAACGAAGTGAAGACAGTAGCCGCGGATGCCTTCTTGAGGAAAGACCTTCTTTGCATAAAGTCATAGTACCGGGTGAATCTTGGGGGAAGAAGGGCCAGACCTGTCATCGGTCTGCCCCTTGTAGCCGTTGGTTAGAAGGTCACCTTGCCGGCGAACTGAATGATCCGCGGATTGTAGGAGTTTGCCGTGCTCGAAATTTTTCCGTTGGCGGAATTTCCGAGCGAAGCCGTCGGGAAGGCAAACTGCGCTGTGTTGAGCACGTTAAAGGCCTCCGTGCGGAACTCCAGCTTGAACCGTTCTGTCAGGTCGAAGATCTTGAACAGCGAGAGATCGACCCGCTGCAGCCCCGGGCCATTGATCTGGTTGCGATGTTCATCCCCAACCGTCCCCGCGGCCTGCGCGTGGAATGCTGAGGTATTGAACCATTGCGCAACGGAACGCTGAGCGGGCTTAAGGCTCGCAATCAGATTGGGCCGATCGGAGTTGGTTGTGGCGGGTCGCGTTCCGCCGACATTATTGAGGTTTGTTTCCGAGAAGGGAAGTCCAGTGTTCCAGGAAACGAGACCGTTGGCTTGCCAACCCCTGCCAAGGACCCCTTTGACCCCCGTCAGACTATTGCCGAAGGGTAACGCATAGTTGTACGTCCCCGTGAAGCGGTGGCGGATATCCAGGTTTGAGTTGCCATACTCCACTGTTGGAACCTGCGACGGAACCGACCCGAAACCGTCACCGCCATCGTTGCTGATCGCCTCAGAGTCATCCAACCCGTGCGCATAGGTGTAGTTGAAGGAGAGATCCAGGCCGTTGGTCAGTCGCCGCTTGGCAACAAACTGTAGACCGTTGTACGATCCGTGTCCTTGCGAGGTGAACTGCGGAATGGTGGTGACGTTGGGGGCAGTGCCGGCGTACGTGCGCAAACCCAAACCGCCCGCGACGCCCGTGTTGGCGGGGTACGTGTTTGCATCCGGTAGGTAGTAAGCCATTCTGCGGCCCAACTCGCCAACATAGGTAAGGCTCACAACCGTCGCTCCGAATTCACGCTCCGCCGCCACATTGAACTGTTCCAGGTAGGTCGACTTGAAGTGCGGATCCAACGCCGCACTCACAGAACCCGAGGGGTTGGTGGCGCTCCGTGGGATTGGCAGGGGCAGCCCGCTTGCCAGGTGGGAGTAGGTGTTGCTGCACCCCGTAGACGTGCCCACGCCGGGCACCGTCGCACATGGACCATAGGAACCTGTAAACGGCTGGTTCACCAGCGCGGATCCCGACGTCAGGTTTTCGGGTGCGTAGCTCATGCCAAAGCCTCCGCGCAACACAGTCTTTGGCAGCACCGTATAGGCAAAGCCGACTCGCGGCGCAATATTAGTGTAGTCAGGCCGCACGTTGCCATACTTATCGACGCCTGGCGTGCCGGCAACCACGATCGTCCCCACATCAGTATCGAAGTTCGAGAGATAGTTGTTGATCTCGCTATAGGGTTGATAGTAATCCCAGCGAAGCCCTAAGTTAAGGGTCAGCCTGGAAGCTGCACGCCAGTCGTCCTGGATGAACGCGTGCGGCTCGTAGCTGCGATTGTGTGGTGTGATGAGGATCGCATTGCGCGCCACGCTGGTAAATGTCCCGGTAAGAAGATCGGCGAACGTCGCAATGGTCCAAGTGCCGGCGGCCGAGTCCGTCTGCGTAGAGGTGTCCTGTCTGCGAATGACCCCAGCACCGAACTTGAAGTTGTGTTTGCCGCGATTCCAGTTCAGCGTTCCCACATACTGCCACGTATTCTCGAGATAAATGATCGGCGGATGGAATCCGAGCGTTGTTCCCCCCAGGCTGATCGTGATGGGCGCCAGTTCGTCGGTGCGGGTGTTGATATTGATATTCGGTTGACCAAACGCTGTATTGACCGCCTGGCCAAAACCGGGCGGATCCTGGGCAGTGTGCAACAGGGTGTAGCCAGCCTTCAGCTCCAGCAGCGTATTAGGGGTAAAGGTGTGGACGTAGTTCAACTGTGCCTGGTGAGCATTGCTGAAGGCCGGACCGGGATAGCTGCCAAGGTTTCCTCCAGGAGATACCGAAAGCCCGGCCGCCGAGACCGTCGGGAAGAGGCCGCCGATGTTTGTGCTGACCGCGTTGTATGTATACCGAACAAAGAAAAGATCGCTGTTACGGAAGTTGTGATCGACGCGACCGTCCGCCGTGGTGGCGTTCTGCGCATAGGATGGCGCGACCGTGTAGTTGTTGGTGACACCGGTGCCGGTTGGTTGCGGGAACAGGTTGAAGTACTGCGACCCGGCCTTATCGAAGGTGGTGGGATCCACGACACGATTGATTGACGGGTTGTCGGTGAAGTTTCCTGGATTCGCTCGTTCGAAAGCCGTAGGCACCGTGGTCTGCGTCGGATTCTGCCCCTTGACCAGGCGAAAGCCCTCGTAGTCGCCGAAGAAGAAGGTCTTGTCCCGCTGAATAGGGCCGCCGAGACTGCCGCCAAACTGATTCTGATTCCACTTCGGCTTGGCAATCTTGGCGCCAAACTTGTACGGGTTCGCGTCGAGCACTGTGTTGCGGAAGAACTCATAAGCCGAACCATGCAATTCGTTTGTACCCGATTTAGTGAGTACGTTGATGATAGCGCCGGCCGACCGGCCGACCTCAGCGGTGAACGTATTCGTCTGTACGTTGACTTCCTGGATAGATTCCACCGAAGGCCGAACCCCGATCGAGCCGATAACACGCTCGTTATTATCCATGCCGTCGATCAACTGGTTGTTGATCACATCAGCCTGTCCATTGATCGAAACAGAAGAAGTCTGGCGGCGGTCATCAGGGCGATTCCCGCTGGCCAGCCCGTTGTTTAAACCCTCCGTTGCACCGGGGACAACCTGCACCAGGTTGATATAGTTGCGCCCATTCAGTGGAAGATCCTGCGTGGCCTTATTGGTGATCGTGGCCGACAGCACCGAGCTGTCAGACTGTAGCACAGGCGCTTGGGCTTCCACCTGTACCGTCTGATCCTCACCACCAACTTGTAGCGTCGAATCCTCTCGCGCACGATCGCCGGCCGCAAGGCTGAACGTGTTGGTCGTCGACTTTTTAAAGCCGGTGCGGCTAATCGCAATGGAGTAACGATTTGGCTTCAGCAACGTGAAGGTGTACTCGCCGGCATCGCCCGTGACTATCGTTCGCTTCTCATGCGTGTCAACGTTAGTCAGCTCCACCGTCGCACCCGGTATCGCCGATCCCGTCGAATCCACGATAGTGCCGACCACGTCCCCTGTTGTCGCCTGTGCATAGGCGCGTGACAAAAACAGACTACCAGCAATGATGGCTCCCGCAACTACAGCCGTGCGAAGGGAACGCAGCAAGCCGGAGCGCGACAAGGAAAGAGCTTCGCCCCGCAAACCGCTGGTATTTCTGTCAGATAACACGCTGAAAAGGCTTAGCTTCATGTGATTTCCCCTCTTCTAGATTGAATAGAAGTTGTCCCCGCATCCGCTCACGGATAGTGAGGATGTGTGGCCCGGGAAACAAATTGGCCCAGAAGTTCAATGAATTAGGAAGTGTGTGGCGACGAGCAGTTGGATGCAGGGCCCTGGGTAGTGGGTTGTTCGATGGTACCACGCTGGAGCAGCGCGTTATCGTACCTTCAGGAAATATCCGAATCGTCGAATCCCAGCCTTATTCGCCACCGGCGTTGAGATTCTCAGTCGCAGTTTCGTTGCCATGCTGGTCGGCAACCACCATGGCAACGGAATACCTACGAAGCCTTTAACGCGCTCGACTTTACCTCAACCGTGGCAGCCGTTTGCGTATGATCGCCGGAATGACCGGCAACCACCACTTTATTCTTTCCCTGGCTCGATTTGCGAATGTCGATCCCGCCCTTGAAGAAGGCGCCCTCGCCGATAGTGATGCGCCCTGCAGTCACATCCCCGGTCAACGAGCCTTCACTGCGGATGTCCACACGATCGCTGGCATAGATATTACCGCTCACCTTGCCCAGAACCACCACTTCACGAGCAGTGATATTTGCCGACACCAGTGCATCCCGGCTAACGGTCACCCGGCTATCAGGCAAGATGATCGTGCCCTCGACATTGCCGTCAATGTACAACGATTCGGAGCCGATCACTTCGCCCTTGATCTGCAGGCTCTTGCCAATCGTAGCCGGATCAGAGCCATTTGCCGGCGCGGGGTAATGGTTGGAAGAAGTCGGTTCATGGATTGCCGCCATGGTTACAGACGACAGCGTTGGTTCCTCGCTGGAGGACAGCGAAGGAGTTCCAGGTCGGGTTTGGTGTATGTGATTGGTCACTGCGTTGGTCTCAATTCGACATCGGCATAAAACGTCAAACCGATCTCGAATCATGCTACGTCCGCTTGTTTCGGATCGCAAATACTTGCAGGTGACTCAAGCGATTCCCCCACATCCCGTATTTCGTCAGGACCGAGGACAAAGCTGCACTACGCCGTCGTCATCTTCAGTTTGTAGACACGGTGCCCGTTTTCCCAAACCAGGGTATGAAAAAGCTTCGGCGTTGTATTCGCCTTCAACACCGTGAGCGTCTCACGAGCCACGCACTTGCCCGCAAGTCTCGCCGCGCCCGGATTGCCTCCCTGCGAGATCCCTGCCCCGTGCCCGTCACTGCACGAACAGTCGCTGCCGAAGAACAACTTGTCTTTGTGCCGCTTGAGGAAATCGGCGGTGAAGGACGGATCGCGGGTGAGCGCGTTGTTGCCGGAGTTCGCCGACAAATCAGCGAAGAGATTCGGATAATCGGAGAGCCACTTGTCCGTGATGCCGCCGCGCACGATAGGCGTTCTCGGGTAATCCTTGTCGTTGGCATAATCTGCGCTGACATTGGCCCAGAATGCGTCGCAGTGTCCGACAAACGTGGTCTTGGGAAACTGCTTCAGGATAGCGTCGAACCGTTTGAACCCGGTGTTGAATACGCCTTCGGTCGGTGTGTGCGGCACTTCCTGAAAGTGGATGGTTACAGGCACATCGAGCTCGGCCGCTGCGGCATAGAGCCGGCGCATCTCCGGCCCATCGGCTTCCACATGAAATTTCACCTCCCCGAATCCATGTGCTCCGGCCTTGACCGCCTCGGTGAGCAGCTTGACCGCATCGGGTGCTGAAACATTGGTGCTCACGGAGTAGCCAGCAAAACGGGTCGGCTCCTGCGCCATGAAGCGCTTGGCGTCGTCCGCCCCGGTAAGCCGAGCCAGCATGTACGCCGCCTGGCACCCCGATCCGTTCAAGTGAGCAAGGTTCGCCTCCAGCGTAGGCCGCGGATGAAAGTGACAGTCGATCACAGGCGCCCCCCAAAGATTCGCCGTCTCAGGCGGCAGCTGCGCCTTCACCATGCGTCCCGCTGCAACCGCAATCATAGATGTAACAAATGCTCTTCGATTGATTCCCATTCTCGTCCCGCTTCCCGCGCTGAACACGCGATCGAATTCGTCCTGGCTACTTGTCGTTCGCCACTAGTAGATTCATGAGACCGCCGTCGATAGCAGTCTCTGCGCATCCCGGTTTCAGACGCGAGCTTAGCACCTGGAACGTGTAAGCGCCGAACGACGCATCGTCAGGAATATAGCCGGAGTTCGCCATTCCATTCGCCAGCGTCACCATAACCGTATTGGCCATCGGCGATTGCTCCTTCAGGCGTTTCCCGATAGCACTGTACAACTCCGCGTCCACCGAGGCGAGCGCCACGTCGCCCATCCGCAGCACGCTGAGACGGCGTCCTTAAACTACTTCGAACTGCTTTTGCAGAGTGAATTACATGCCCACCCGGGTCGCTCGGCAAGGTAGTTGGAGTATCGTCCGCTTCGTTACCCCTCCTGCTCGGGTTAACATCTACTAACATTTGTAGAATCAATGGGATAAGCTCGAAGTGAAGAAACGGAAGGTGCGGAGTATCATACCTCCATCAGAATTGCAGGGGAGAGGAACAGATTGCGGACATCCGAAAGCCACGCTCGGGATGCAGATGATTCGCAACTAACCCCAAAATCTTCCGGCGAGAGTCTCACCGCCCACCGCGTGGATCCTCCTAGTCAAGGCCGCCAAAGCCCTGGTTCTGGCGCCGGCGAAAGGGCGGCGACCAGTGTTCGAGCCGATAGTTGCTTTTGGCAACTATCTCACTTACTGTGGTAGCCATGTCCCACAGGAGCCGTCCCGACCAAATCGCTGCTGTGCGCGAGTTCAATCGCTTCTATACCGCGCGCTTGGGCTTACTGCGCAAGCGCCATCTCGACGGCGAGTTCTCCCTTACAGAAGCGCGTGTGCTGTATGAAATCGGAGCCGCACCAAATGTAACCGCATCGACACTGCACAACACCCTCGACCTCGATCCCGGATATCTGAGCCGTCTTCTTACCATGATGATGCGCCGCAAGCTGGTGAGACACAAGACTTCGCAAACAGACGGTCGTGAGAAGCTGCTCAGCCTTTCCTCCCTCGGAGAGAAAAAGCTCGACAAGCTGAACCACCAGTCTGCTTTGCAGATACACAGTGTCATAGACGGCCTGAGCGAAGCGGATCGCGAGACAGTAGTGTCGTCTCTGTCGCAAGTTCGAACCATTCTTAGCCGCGCCCAGCGAGCGCCCATCCAGATTGTCCGGTTGGCGAAAGAAACTCAAGATGCGCGGACCATTTTGCAGGAGTATTACGAAACCGTCAACGTTGTGGTCCGCGACCAGCCGGGAGCCATCCAGGCGATCGTTGACGCTCCGGCATCGGGCGTATGGCTCGCCTATCTCGGTAAAGAGGCCGTAGGTTGCGTCGTCTTGCGCCGTTTGGAATTCATCGCGAACAGTAGCGAGTGCAAGCGCCTCTACGTGAAACCTTGGGCGCGCGGACGTGGCATTGCGAACAAACTTCTGGACGCACAGGAAAAGCACGCCCGGAACCAAGGCCTCGAATGGATTTACCTGGACAGCTACGACGATTTGAAAATAGCCATAGCGCTCTATGGAAGACGGGGCTATGCCCGGTGCGAACGATATAACGACAATCCGCAAGCTACCGTCTTTATGCGCAAGAAGATCGTCGTATCGAATCGGAGGACCAGGGGCGAATAAAAGACGAACTACGTATCGGGCTGGGTATATGACTGGTACGAGTTCGCGGGATGATCAAAGGGAGGTGGAGGCGCGGGATGGAATTGAACCACCAAATAAGGCTTTGCAGACCCTTCCCTTTTCTTTTTGGGTTCCGCGCCCTCTTAAGTGAACCGAGGCACCAACCGTTTGGTTTGGCTCTCGAGTTCGCTTCACCGAATGTAGCTGAGCAATACAAGCAACGCCACACCATTTTGCAGAAAAGTTACTACGCGTAACCCTCCGTCTGAGTACCGAAGTCGTCGTGTCGTCGCCGCCTCTCTTGCAATCCGTTCGATTGCACGATCAGCAAGCGTGAGCGCCGTGGAAAAGTCTAGGCCCCAAGGGCACAGCTTCAGCCGTGCCGCAACAAGACTGGGCCGATGAGGGCTTTGTGTGTGCGTGAGAACCTACCGATTCCAAAACGAGTCCCGTAGGGACGGCTGGAAATAGGCCGCGACGAAATCCTGGAAAATCTTCAGCCGTCCCTGCGGGACTTAATCATGTTTCACGATGTACCCAGGACGTCCTGGGCTAAGTTCAGCCGTCCCTGCGGGACTCAGCTTGGAAATAGAGTTCTCAAGCAGGCGCTTTAGCCCCCTTACTGTCGTCTTTTGTGATTGCACGGCCCAGACTCAGTCATAGCTCACCTCCGATCGGCATCAGCGACTTGCGCCAGCTCCTCGGATCAACGAAGGGCACACAACTTTTGCATCCCTGGCCAGTCGCCTTGGCGTCATAACTGACTTGCCGGCGCATCGCTACAAAGGGTCGGAGTCTGGGGCATCCAGGGAATGTTGAAACTTCTCCACGAACTGTGCCACATGCAGGCCGTCGGCTAGAGCGTGGTGTGCGTGAATCGATACTGGCATGGTGCACCGGCCGTCCGCCTCAGTAATTTTGCCGAAGGTGATGCGGGGCGCGGAGTCGGCCTGGGAAAAGTCGCGCGCATGGGAGATGGAGGTGAAGTCAAACCAGGGAAGAACTGAATAGCGGATCAGGTTGGCCTCTGGATACTGCTCGATGTCGTCCCTTTGACGCACGCGCTCGAGTTCGATGGCCGCCTCCCGCACGAACTCGTCAATCCGCGCGCGGAACTGATAATGTCCCATGCCAATGGTGCCGTTCGCGCGTCCGACCGCGCTGCCTCCATTGATCTGTTCGTAGAGCCAGACAGTGCCATCGACAATCCGTGTCCTGAAGTTCTCAACCTGGTGTGCAGCCACGAGGGACCGGTGCAGCAGTGACAAAAAGACTGAGAGGTGATGCTGCTTGGCGTAGCGGTAGGTTGCCGTGCAGTCAACGCGGAGGCAAACGCCGTGATAAGGTTCAGTAAAATCCTTGAAAAAGTGAAAGGCCGCGCGGCGCTCCCACGTCTCAAGGTTGATCTTCTGTCTGCTGCCAACCACAATTTCTTCCATGCCCGTATGCTAAATCGAACAGGCTTTCCCCGGTCGTTGCTGACGAGATCGCGTTTCTCGTTACCAATCCGCTGCTTGCCGATCTGAGACAGGAGAGTCATTGCATCCGCGGGCGTACTGTCGAGGGGAGCAATCCATCATTTGCTGGTTCAAAGCCTGACGAAAGAGCGATCTCCGATACCGAACCACCTTGTGCCTCAACCAGCGTCTTTCAGAAACTCTCTACCAGGGCCATCTTTTCCAGGGAATGAGTAGGCTGGCCTCCGTGGCCTTCGTCCCCAGGGAATCCCTCACCCTCGACTGGGTCGTCCGTCAACCGGAAACAAGCAACCATCTGCTGCAGTTGTTCCGCTTGGCTGGCCAATGACTGAGCTGTGGAAGTCAGCTTGGTAGCCTCCGCTGAGTTGCTGCAGGTGATCCGGTCCATCTGCGTCACCGCCGCGGTAACCTGCTCGACTCCCGTACTCTGTTCCTGGGAAGCAGCCGCAATATCGCTGACAAATTGCGTGACGTGCCGTACCGACGCGACCAGACTCTGCAAGGTCTCACCGGAGCGATTCACCAACTCAGACCCTTTCTTCACCTTGCGAATCGAATCTTCAATCAGACTCTTGATCTCCCTGGCGGAGGAGGCGCTACTCAACGCCAGATTACGGATCTCGAACGCGACCACCGCAAAGCCGCGCCCTTCCTCACCCGCGCGCGCGGCCTCGATCGCCGCATTCACTCCCAGAAGGTTGGTTTGGAACGCAATCTGATCGATGGCGGAAACGATTTCCGCGATCTTCGCCGAGGAGGCAATGATCTCGCTCATCGCGGTCATAGCTGCTGAAACAACCCCTCCGCCGTTTTCCGCCGCTGCGCACGAATCGCGCGCCAGGTGATTGGCCTGCGATGCGTGGTCGGCATTGTTCTTCGCCGCTGCGGTAATCTCCTCCAGGCTTGCCGAAGTCTCCTCCAGGCCGGCCGCCTGTTGCTGCGAGCCGCGCTCCAGCGCTTGCGACGCAACAATCAATTCCTGCGAAACCAACGTCAGTTGCCGGGTCGTCTCGTTGACCCTTGACAACGCGGATCGCGTCGATTCCCACGACTGGTTCAGGGCGCTCGCCATTTGTCCCAGCTCATCCTTGCTCTCTATAGCCAGTTGCCCGGTGAGGTCCCCTTGTGCGGCTCTAAGCAGCAGCTCCATCATCCGGCCGAGTGGGCGAGAGATCAGCCGGGTCATGAACAGGCTAAAAAAAACTCCCAGCGCCGCCGCGCCAATCGCGAGGGACAGCATAGTAAATCGCGCCACCTTGTAACTAGCCTGGCTTTTCAGGCGCGACTTGCCCGCGTCATCTTCCCGCAAACGGCATATCTCCGCAATCGTCAGATTAATGCTGTTCGCAAGCGAGTTGGTCTCCTTCAGTGCTGCCTTCGCGGCCGCCTGGTCGTCCTTTTCAAGAGCCTGAAACACTTTCGCTGCCTCATCCTGGAACAGGGGCAGCTTCTCCCGCACTTCCGTCACCTTCTGCTTGCTTTGCGCATCTGCAAACGCTTTGTCAGCCGTATCCAGCGAATCTTTTACTGAAGCTTCAAGCTCACCCAATGTATCCTTATCGTCCTCCAGGGCATCCTTGTCCCCAATCGCCAACACCGCATCGCGCAAAACCCGGGTGCATTTCACCTGAAAAATGGCAGCTTCCTTGATAGCGGAGATGGCTGAGA
>Ga0182015_10004500_pt1 | contig 14979 bp, 13 predicted proteins | sample 712P3MmetaG_FD_120478 | JGI IMG/M metagenome (GOLD analysis project Ga0182015, IMG submission 120478) | Permafrost microbial communities from Stordalen Mire, Sweden - 712P3M metaG | ecosystem: Environmental > Terrestrial > Soil > Wetlands > Permafrost | place: Sweden: Stordalen | collected...
CGGCGAAATGACCGGCACCACCTGGGTCGACGACTCCGGCTTTCTCAACGGCCCCGTCATGATCACCAACACCCACAGCGTGGGTGTGGTCCGCGACGCGGTCATCGCCTGGAAGGTCAAACGCGGCGAGCCCGACGTGGAAGGCTACTGGTGGTCACTGCCCGTAGTCGCCGAGACCTGGGACGGCTATCTCAACGACATCAACGGCTTTCACGTCCACCCCGAAGACGCTTGGCACGCGCTCGACACCGCCCACTCCGGCCCGGTAGAAGAAGGCAACGTAGGTGGCGGAACGGGCATGATCTGCAACGAGTTCAAAGGCGGCATCGGCACCTCCTCGCGCGTGCTCGACGCTAAGGCTGGAGGCTATACCATAGGTGTCCTCGTCCAATGCAACTACGGAGACCGCGATCAGCTCCGCATCGCCGGCATCAACGTAGGCCGCGAAATCCCCGAGCACACCGTCTGGAAAGACGACGTCGGCTCCATCATCGTCATCGTAGCCACCGACGCCCCGCTAATTCCCACTCAGCTCAAGCGCGTCGCCAGGAAAGTTTCGCTCGGCCTCGGCCGCGACGGCAGCTACTCCGGCGACGGCTCCGGCGACATCTTCCTGGCCTTCTCGACCGCCAACCGTGACGCTGATAAACAAGGTTCCGTAGGAGCCAAAGGCCTGCGCAGTCTGACCATGCTCCCCAACGATTCCCTCGACCCCATCTTCCTCGCCACCGTCCAAGCCACCGAAGAAGCGGTAGTAAACGCCATGGTCGCCGCCGAAACCATGAAAGGCATCGACGACCACGAAGTCATCGCGCTCCCGCACGACCGCCTCCGCGACGTCTTAAAGAAGTACAACCGCCTGGAAAAGTAGCGCCGGCGTCCTCGCTGGCTGTCGCGATGGCATCCAGCCATCGCCGAGGTGCCTTCTCACTAACGCTAGTCATTCCGACCGGAGCCGGAGCGCCAACGACGGGAGAGTGGAGAGCCTGCCCTGAGCCAAGCCGAAGGGAATCTGCTTTCTGCTGGCGTCGCCACAACTCGTGTGTGGTTACAGCCACCTCGGCTGCCCGCCGAGCGAAGTGAGGCGCCCATTCCCACTTCGGAACTCCCCCAACTCCGCACCCCCATTACCTTCGCTGCCCCACCCCCGTGCCTACTATTCTCGCGCCAAAAGACTACACTCGAATTGTGAATCGACATTACACCATCGCCCGCATCAAGGGAGGCATGAAGTTCACCTGCACCCGCTGCGCCCACCACGTCAGCACTTTCGACTTCGACCTCCGTGACGGCAACCTCCGCACCCAAGCCGCCACCGCCATCAATCTCCACGCCACGAGCGCCCACCACGAGCCCGTAATGTTTTCCTCCCTCGACGCCCAGCAGCACATCTTGCGCTCCTAGGCTCCGCCATTCATTCCAACCAGGTTGTCATTCGTGCACGGAAAACGAACCCCAGCAAGCTTGAGTTCGTTGGCAGGTGAACAACTAAGATGCGGAGCTAGTTCCTGACTACTTCAAGAATTGCGTCAGCCAGCGGCTAGATCAAAGCTCCGGCGACAACGTCATCCAGACGCGCAATATCAAGGTTGTCGATTGGGCAGAGAATGTTGACGACATCATGGAAGTGATCGCGAAGAAGTGCAAACGCGCCACCCGGGATGCGTTTGGGCTGGACGGGTGTCTGCTTCTCTTCGAGCGTCAGGATTAGGAAATTAAAAACTCTCAATCTTATTGAGGAGGTCATTAGGCAATCAATGCCGCCTGCACGCCGAATTCCTTCGCAACGTCTAACAGCTTCCTACAGCCCAAGCATTAAACCCGAACCTGTTACGTAGAAAAAATGCGACGCCCATCAAAATAGAAAATAGCGTTGTGCCAAGGGCAACACTTTGGCTGGGTCGCAGGTAACGGGTTGGCCATCGACGCGCACTTCGTAGGTTTCCGGATCGACTTCGATCATGGGCGTTGCGTGGTTGTGACGCATGTCTTTCTTGCCGATAGCACGGCAATTTTTCACCGGCACGATCCGGTGCCTGAGGCCGAGTTTATCCAAGGCCCCGCTCTGCTGAGCCGCCTTCGAGACGAAGGTAAGACTGGTCGCTCCGATTGCACCGCCGAAACTGCCGAACATCGGGCGATAGAGCACCGGCTGTGGCGTCGGGATTGAGGCGTTGGGATCCCCCATGACGCTCCACGCGATGAATCCTCCTTTGACGACCATCTCGGGCTTGACCCCGAAAAACGCCGGTTTCCAGAGCACGAGGTCGGCGAGCTTGCCCGGCTCAATCGAGCCGACTTCGGCGGCCAGTCCATGAGTGATGGCGGGGTTGATCGTATATTTCGCAATATAACGCTTTGCCCGGAAATTATCGTTGCGGCTGGAGTCTTCGGGTAATGGGCCGCGCTGGACCTTCATCTTATGAGCACTTTGCCAGGCGCGCGTGACGACCTCTCCGACGCGTCCCATCGCCTGAGAGTCGCTCGATAGCATGCTGAGAACACCGAGATCGTGCAGGATATCCTCGGCAGCAATCGTCTCCCAACGAATGCGGCTCTCGGCGAAGGCAACGTCTTCGGGGACGAGCGGATTCAAATGATGGCAGACCATGAGCATATCCAAATGCTCGGCAATCGTGTTGACGGTATAGGGCCGTGTGGGATTGGTCGACGAGGGCAGCACATTGGGGTGCGAGGCGATGCGAAGAATGTCTGGCGCGTGGCCACCTCCGGCTCCTTCCGTGTGGTAGGTGTGGATGGTGCGGTTTGCAATTGCGGCGACGGTGGCTTCGAGAAATCCGGCTTCGTTGATTGTGTCCGTATGAATCGCGACTTGTACGTCGTGCTCGTCAGCTACCTTGAGACAGGCATCGATTGCGGCGGGCGTGCTGCCCCAATCTTCATGCAGTTTCAGACCGCAAGCACCCGCTTCGATCTGTTCGGCGATAGGAGCGCCCGCTGCGGCATTGCCTTTGCCGAGAAAACCGAAATTCATCGGCCATGCCTCGACCGCTTCAAACATGCGCGCCAGATTCCAAGCGCCCGGCGTGCAGGTAGTGGCTGATGTGCCCGTGGCCGGGCCGGTTCCGCCGCCGATCATGGTCGTAATGCCGTTCGATATCGCTTCGTAGATTTGTTGCGGCGAGATGAAGTGGATGTGGCTGTCCACCCCGCCCGGCGTGACGATGAGGTTTTCACCGGCAATCACTTCCGTCGCCGCGCCGATGACCAGTTCGGGATCGACTCCAGCCATGATGTGCGGGTTTCCGGCCTTTCCGACTTTTACGATAAGGCCATTCTTGATGCCGATATCGCCCTTAACGATGCCCCAATGATCCAAAATTACCGCATTCGTGATGACCAGATCGAGCGCGCCTTCCCGCATGGCCGTGCTGCTTTGACCCATGCCGTCGCGAATCACCTTGCCGCCGCCGAACGTCACCTCGTCGCCATAAACAGCGAAATCCTTTTCAATTTCGATGCAGAGGTCGGTATCGCCCAGGCGAATCCGGTCGCCCAGTGTCGGGCCATACAGATCGGCATAGGTGCGGCGCGGAATTCGCAAACTCATCGGGCTTTCTCCTGCGCGAACTGAAACCCCTGCTGCCGGGCGCGCTCAATAGCTTGCGTGCGCCGCGCCGCATCGTCGAGAGCGTCTTCGACCAAGCCGCTGAAGCCATGAATGATCCGATCTCCGGCAAATTCGGTAAGCTCGATGTCCTTGTCCTCGCCAGGTTCAAATCGAACCGCCGTTCCAGCCGGGATGTTGAGGCGCAGGCCATAAGCGACAGCGCGGTCGAAAGCTAGCGCGCCATTGACCTCGAAGAAATGAAAGTGACTGCCGATTTGCACCGGGCGGTCGCCCGTGTTGCGCACAAGGAGACGAATCGTGCGCCTGCCAGCGTTGGCCTCGATCGACCCGGCTTTTTCGTCGAGTATATATTCGCCCGGTATCATCTGTGCCTCGCTATGAAATGGGATCGTGAACGGTCACGAGCTTCGTGCCGTCGGGAAATGTCGCTTCGACCTGGACTTCGTGGATCATCTCGGGTACGCCCTCCATCACCTGCGCGCGTAACAGGATTTTCTTGCCGAATCCCATGATTTCCGCAACGCTTTTGCCGTCGCGGGCCGCCTCTATCATTTCAGCGGTCAAAATGGCAACCGCCTCGACATAGTTGAGCCGCAATCCGCGCGCTTGGCGGCGGCGCGCAAGATCGGAGGCGACGACAATCATCAGTTTTTCCTGCTCACGCGGCGTAAGATGCATAAAATCCCTCGCTGCTTCAGATTACCCGACTACCAACGACCGTCATTGTACTTTTCTCGGCAGGATCGGCAAACGCCCGAATAGCAGAAGTTTCGCCTCGCGCCAAAGCGCCTGGAGCGCCGGAAGAATATCCCGCCCGCTGCGCGCCAGCCCGCGAATTGCCAGGCCATGAGATGGTAGCGTACTGACGGACCATAGCATCTCCCCCAGCTTGCACCAGGATGCTGCAGCGTCGCGCAACCGCGCCTCAGCGCCCAGCCAGTCCGTGTCAGGTCCGACACGGCAGATATAAAACGTAACCCAATACCGGTATACGTCCAACCTCGCGATTGCGTCCATGCGGATTTTGTTCGGCTCAAGCACCACATTTTCATGCGCGATCAACTTGCCGTCAGCGCGGATTTCCGTTTTCAGACCAATTTCCTCATAGGCGAAGCACTCCCCATGTGCTTCGCGCCCCGGCGCCAGGATTTCCCACCAGAACAGCCCCGCGTCCTGCCCGAGTTGGATGCGCGTCTCCTGCCGGAAGCGGGCACCTGCGAACGGGATCAGCGGGTCCGGGACATATTCGAGGAGTCCGCCTTCTTCGACGATGATAGTGTTGGTTTGAACTGCAGTCAGAGCATCTTCCCGCGAGCGATAGAGGCGCGTGGCTCCTGTCGTCGTCAGTTGCACATTCGCGGCAGCGCCAACCCGAACCGCGAGCGCGAGCTTATCGCCGCCGAGAACGCCGCCTGATACATTGTGCATATGGACCAGCGCTGAGCGGTCTTCGGCTGGGAACGCACGAATCACGCGCAACGGCGGCGTCTGCGCCACATCACGCAACACCGTAACGCCATCTACGTCTCTGCGCTCAAACGCCAGCGCGAGCGATGCGTCAAGACGCACCGCCGCATCAGCTCCAGCTCCACAAGACATGAGAGGTTGCGTCTGAACCATTTGGCTAGCTGATGAAGAGGCGCATTGCGAGCGCCGGATGTTCCATTGTTCCCCAATCGAGCAATGGCGTAAAACTGGCAACATCGTCAATTGTGCGTAGAGAGCTTTGTTTGGCGATTTGCACCATTCGTGGTTTAAGCGCCCATAGCAGACGCGTTGCTTCGCACTGGCCAAACGGCATCAGCCGCTGGCAGGCGGAAACGAGTCCGGCAATCGATTGGTGCAGAAACGCCTCGATCACACGATCCTCGGCAAAACTCAGCGCGCCACCGGCGAGACCGAAGGAAGTGCTGTGATGAATCATGCTGTGAGTGCTCTGCGACGCCTGACAGGCCGCAGCGATGGCCGGAAACTCTCCTAGACCCTTCACGGCCATGATGAAATGCTGGCCCAACGCGGCGCTGGCGGCGCGGCTTTCGCGACTGGGTTTGCGCGCGCTTAGCTTCTCGTTCAAATCGAGCCACGGCGCCGGTGAAAACGTCGTGGAAGCACCCAGCCGCCATGCCGCCCGGCAAAACACTGCTTCGACCAGTCCTGCCTCAGACAGATACACGTCGAAGAAATCCGGCAGTTTCGCTGCATTCAATAGCTCGGCGGACTCTAAAGACTCCAGACCGAACGAGTGAGCAAGCGAGCCGATGGGGAGCGCGCTATCGGCAAGGTGGAGCAATTGCAGTTCGGCCAAGCCGTCCGTCGGTAAATTCGAGCGTCGATCGGTTGCTTGCGGCACGGGACCTCATTCGTGATGATGTTCGTGCGAATGGTCGTTATGGCTATGTTCGTGATCGTGACTATGCCCATGACCATGGCTGTGAGGCGTGCTAGTGAAGGGCGCATGGGCATCGATCACGATATGCCGATCCGACGCTGGAGCCGTGATCTTTTGTTCAACCCAAGCGACCACCCCGTCAAGTCCGGTCTGATCGCGAAGATTGGTAAAAAGGAATGGGCGATGCCGCCGCAGGCGGCGCGAGTCATGCTCCATAACCTCAAGCGAGGCGCCAACATAAGGTGCAAGATCGATTTTATTGATGACGAGCAGGTCGGAGCGCGTGATCCCGGGGCCGCCTTTGCGCGGAATCTTGTCGCCCTCGGCCACATCGATCACGTAAATCCAAACGTCCACGAGTTCCGGGCTGAACGCGGCACTCAGATTGTCGCCCCCGCTTTCGATAAAGACCAACTCAAGGCCGGGCAAACTATTTTCCAATTCGGCGATGGCCTGCAAATTCATCGAGGCGTCTTCGCGGATTGCGGCGTGCGGACAGCCGCCGGTCTCGACGCCGCGAATGCGTTCGGCCGGAAGGGTTCCTTGCCGCACCAGGAACTCCGCATCTTCCTTGGTATAGATGTCGTTGGTGACGACGGCGAGGTCGTACTTGAGCCACAGTTTCTGGCTAAGGCGGTCCACCAGCGCCGTCTTGCCCGAGCCAACCGGACCCGCAACGCCAATTCGAAATGCTCGCTTACGGCTCATTATTTTCCTCCAACCGCATCCAGCGCCATATTGAGCTTCCGCCCGTTGACCAGCGGCTCGCCGATGATTCCAAGCCAGCGGCCAACGGTCGCTTCGGTCAGCAGCTGTTTTCCAAGTTCAGTCCTGGTCGAGAAGGACTGGTATGTCGTCACGGCGCTTTCTAGGTACTCGGTACTAGTCGCTAACAGCCTTATCGGTGATCAGCAGCCCGCGGTCGATGATGGCAAACGCCTCGCGCATCTGCTGCTCATCGATGCACAGCGGAGGGTTGGTAAAGAAAGTGTTCCAGCGCACGAACGTATACAGGCCTTGCTCGCGGAAGAAGCGTCCCAGCGCAGCCATCTCCTCCGAGGTGCCGTTGAATGGAGCGAGGGGCTGGAGCGGCTTGCGGCTGCGCACCAGTTCGACGATGCCGAATAGTCCGATCGAGCGCACGGCGCCCACCGACGGATGCTTCGCCTGCAACTCCGCTCCCAGTGCTTTCAGCACCACGCCCATTTTTTTCGCGTTCTCGATCAGCCCGTCTTCTTCATAGACGCGAATCGTGGCCAGCCCTGCCGCGCATCCCATGGGATGACTGTTGTAGGTCAGCCCACCATAAAAAACTTTGTCCTGAAAATGCTGCGCAATGTGCTGCCGCATACCGACCGCCCCCAACGGCAGATAGCTCGACGTAAGTCCCTTCGCCATGCAAAGCAGATCGGGAACAACCTTCCAGTGATCGACCGCGAACCACTCGCCGGTTCGTCCGAAACCAGACATCACTTCATCGGCAATCATCAATATGCCATACCTGTCGCAGATCTTGCGCAGTCCCACAAGATATCCATCCGGAGGAACCAGCACACCGTTGGTTCCAGTAACCGGCTCAAGAATGAACGCAGCAATCGTATGCGGACCTTCGAGCTGAATGGTCTCTTCGATCATGGTTAGCGAGGTTTCAGCCGATTCCCACCCGCGCTCGATCCCATGATAAGGATCAAGCACGTGAATCACGCCCGGAATCCCAGGCTCAGCAGCCCATCTCCGCGGATCACCCGTAAGACTGATCGCTCCCGCCGTTGCGCCATGATAAGAGCGGTAGCGGGCAATGATCTTGTGACGTCCGGTGAAGAAGCGCGCAATCTTGATGGCGTTCTCGTTGGCCTCAGCGCCGCCGTTGGTGAAGAAGAATGTGTCGATGTCTCCCGGAGTAATCTCGGCCAGCTTCGCGCCCAGCCGCGCGCGCACTTCCGTAGCCATGAAAGGATTCGCATAGGCTAGTGTTGCCGCCTGCTCGCTGATCGCCTGAATGAGGCGCTCGTCGCCGTGTCCGATGTTGACAGACATGAGCTGGCTGTTGAAGTCGATGAAGCGCTTGCCTTCCGGCGTGTAGAAATAAATCCCCTTGGCGCGAGCCACTGGAATCGGGTCCACCTTCGACTGCGCCGACCATTCAAACAGCGTGTGCTTGCGGGCGAGGTCGACGATTTCCTTTCCGGACATGGAAGACGTTTCAGCGACTGTGGTCATATCAATCCTCTTGGAAGCCTCTGTGATCTTCTGTGGTGAAAAAAAACCTTAAACACTGGAGACGCAGAGCATCACAGGGTAAAGATGACGGGCTGAGCTAGAACTTGCGGCTATGCTCTTTGGCCCAGCGCTCGACTACGACTTTCTTGTCGGTGTAGAACTCGATGCCGTCGCGGCCTTGGCCGTGGAGATCGCCGAAGAAGCTGTTCTTCCATCCGCTGAATGGGAAGTAGGCCATGGGCGCGGCGACACCGATGTTGATGCCGATATTTCCCGCGGGCGCTTCGTAGCGGAAGCGGCGCGCGGCCGAACCGCTCGAGGTGAACAGTGACGCCTGATTGCCGTAGGCGCTGCGTTCGAGGAAGGCGAGCGCTTTGTCCATGTCGTCGGCGTGAACGAGGCTGAGGACTGGACCGAAGATCTCTGTGTCGGCGAGATCGCTGCTGGCCGGAACGTTGTCGAGGATGGTGGGCTTCACGAAGTTGCCGGATTCGCCTTTCGGGATCTTCGAGTTGCGGCCATCCACGAGAACCTTCGCGCCCTGCTTTTCGCCGAGTCCGATAAGCGATTCGACGCGCTCTTTGCTCTGGGGCGTGATGACTGGACCCATTTGCACGCCTTCATCGAGGCCGTTGCCGACCTTCAGTTTTGAGGCAGCATCGGCGATGGAATCGCGAAAAGTCTTCTGCGCTTCGCCGATCGTCACGGCGACGGAGACGGCGAGGCAACGCTGGCCGGCGCATCCGAAGGCGCTGTCGCTAATGATCTGAGTGGCCATGGGCATGTCGGCGTCGGGGAGAACGATGACGTGATTCTTGGCTCCGCCTTGGCACTGGCAGCGCTTCCCTTTTTCGCCGGAGCGCGCATAGATGTAGCGCGCGACCGGAGTCGATCCGACGAAACTGATAGCGCGGACTTTGGGGTGGTCGATAAGAGCGTCGACGACCGCTTTGCTGCCGTTGACCAGGTTCACCACGCCTTTGGGCAATCCGGTTTTTTCGAGGAGCTCGTAAATGTAGCGCAGGGTGAGCGGCACGCGCTCGGAGGGCTTGATGATGAAGGTGTTGCCGGTGGCGATGGCGTAAGGCAGATACCAGAACGCGATCATGCCAGGGAAGTTGAAGGGCACGATAGCGGCGGTGACGCCGAGGGGCTGGCGGATCATCATCTCATCGATGCCGCGGGCGACGTCTTCAAGGTTGTAGCCTTGCATCATCATGGGAATGCCGCAGGCGACTTCAACGTTTTCGATGGCGCGGCGCATTTCGGCTTTGGCTTCGGTAAAGGTCTTGCCGTTTTCCTGCGTGATGATGCGGGCGATGTCGTCGATGTGATCTTCAAGAAGCACCTTGAGTTTGAAGAGCGGCTGAATGCGGTCTTCGGGAGGAGTGCGTCGCCATTCGGGGAACGCCATGGCTGCGGCTTCAACGGCTTGATTCACTTCGAAAGCATCGGCCAGCGGAACTTGAGCCAGAGTTTCGCCAGTGGCGGGATTGACTACGTCGCGCCACTCGGAAGCACGTGAGTCGATCCATTGGCCGTTGATGTAGTTGGTGAGCCGAATGACGGGAGGGGCTGCGACTAAGGTCATGGTATGCCTCTGCTATAGCGAACAGTAGCTTAGATTATTACACCAACTGGGCGACCGCGCCCTTCGTGTCGCAGACTGTGGCAAGCGCAGACTCGAGAACGTCGAGCGCCTCGTCCATCTGCGAGTCCGTGATGACGAGCGGCACCAACAGACGGATTACGTTGCCGTACGAACCTGCCGTGATCATGATCAGGCCGTGCTCATAACAGTATTGCAAGATTCGTTTGGTTTCTTCCTCGGCTGGGGCGCGAGTTTGGCGCGAACGCACCAGCTCGAGCGCCTGCATCGCTCCTAGGCCACGAACCTCGCCAACCAGTTCCCAGCGGGACTGCCACTGCGCCGCACGGCGGCGGAAGCGGTCGCCGAGGTGATTCGCACGGGCACAAAGGTTTTCCGTTTCGATGGTCTCGAGCACTGCAAGCGCAGCTTCGCAAGCTGCAGGATTACCGCCAAAGGTTCCGCCCAGCGCGCCCGGACCGGGCGTATCCATGATCTCCGCACGGCCGGTGACGGCAGCCAGCGGCAAGCCGCCGCTCAGCGACTTGGCCATGGCGATGAGATCAGGTTGGAGGCCCAGTCGCTCACAGGCAAACAGCGCTCCGGTCCGCGCAAACCCGGTCTGCACTTCATCGGCGATCAACAGAATTCCGTGCCGGCGGCAAATCTCGGAGAGGATCGGGAAGAACTCAGAGGGCGGAGTGAGAAATCCCCCCTCACCCATAATCGGTTCCACGATCACAGCCGCTATTGATTCAGCAGCCACAACGCGCTTGAAAGCATCTTCGATGTGGCGCGCGCAATGAATCTCACAGGAGGGATATTCGAGAGAATAGGAACAGCGATAGCAGTAGGCGAAGGGCACCCGATAAACATCACTGGGGAAGGGCTCGAATCCCGCTTTATAAGGGTGGGTTTTGCTGGTCGCGGCCATTGCCATGTAGGTCCGGCCGTGGAAAGCGTCTTCAAACGCAAGGATCGCGGGGCGCTTGGTGTAGGCACGAGCAATCTTGATGGCGTTCTCGACGGCTTCAGCTCCGGAGTTGACCAGCACGGTCTTCTTGGCAAACCTGCCGGGAGTGATCGCATTGAGCCGTTCGGCCAGCGCGATATAGCTTTCATAGGGCAGCACATTGAAGCTGGTGTGAAGGAAGCGGTCGAGCTGGCGGCGAACGGCCTCGACCACGCGCGGGGCGCAGTGCCCGGTGTTGAGGCAGCCGATTCCGCCGGCGAAATCAATGAAGCGATTGCCATCGACGTCCTCGATGACGGCCCCTTCCGCTTTGGCGACAAATACGGGCGTGGCGTGATATGCCGCGCGTACGACGGCAGCGTCCCGGCGCCGCATCAGATCTTGGGAGCGTGGGCCGGGAATCGGTGTGCGTAATTGTATGGTTCCCATCAGTACCACCCGATTGGCGATTCGTTGAGATTGATATAGACCTGCTTGGTTTCGAGATATTCTTCGATGCCCCAGGGTCCGAGTTCGCGGCCGAAGCCAGACTGTTTGTAGCCGCCCCAGGGGGCCTCGACATAGGTTGGTTGCATATGATTTACCCACACAATTCCTGCGCGCAGAGCTTTCACGGCGCGCATAGCCTTAAAGATGTCGCGGGTCCAGACGGCGGCGGCTAATCCGTAAAGTGAGTCGTTGGCGATCTTGAGCGCGTCTTTTTCGTCTTCAAACGGAATCACAGCCGCGACCGGCCCAAAGATTTCTTCGCGGGCGATGCGGGCGGAGTTGGTGACGTCGCAGAAGATCGTGGGCTGAACGTAGTAGCCCTTCGCGATCTTCTCGGGCCGTCCGCCGCCCGAAACCAGTTTCGCTTCCTTCTTGCCGATCTCGATATAGGAGTTGACGCGGTCGTATTGTTCTTTGCTGACGAGAGGACCCATCTTGGTTTCGCGGTCGAGCGGCGGGCCGAGTTTGATCTTCTTCGCTTTTTCGGTCATCGCTTCCACGAAGTTCTTGTAGATCGACTTCTGCACCAGGATACGGCTTCCGGCGGAGCAGACTTCGCCCTGATTAATGAAGACGCCGAATAGCGCGCCGTCGATGGCAGCTTCGAAATCGGCATCGGCGAAGAAGATGTTGGGCGACTTGCCGCCGAGTTCGAGGGTGACGCGCTTTACCGTGTCAGCGGCCTGTTTCACGATGATCTTGCCCACAGCGGCGCTGCCGGTGAAGGCGATCTTGTTGACATCGGGATGCTGGACGAGCGGAGCGCCGCAGCTTTCTCCAAAGCCGGTGATGATGTTGACCACGCCCGCGGGCAACCCGCAGTCGGCGAAATACTTGGCCAGTTCGAGAACAGTGAGCGGAGTTTGCTCGGCCGGCTTGAGAACGCACGTGCAGCCCGCGGCGATGGCGGGGGCCAGTTTCCATGCGGCCATGAGGAGAGGATAATTCCACGGAATGATTTGTCCGGCGATGCCGACCGGCTCTTTGAGCGAGAGGGACATCGCATTGTCGGGAACGGGGTTCACGTAACCGACTACTTTGGTGGCGAGGCCGCCGTAGTATTCGAAGCAGGTGGCGGCATCGTTGATATCGAATTCGGCCTCGACGATGGGCTTGCCGGTGTTGCGGCATTCGACTTCGGCGAGCGCGGGAAGATTGCCGCGGATTTTTTCCGCGAGACGGAACAGGACTCGGCCGCGTTCCTGCGCGGTGGTGCTCGACCACGGACCTTCTTCAAAAGCGGCCTTGGCCGCGGCTACGGCGCGGTTGACGTCGTCGGCACCGGCGTCGGGGACCTGCGCGATTACTTCTTCCGTGGAGGGATCGTAGACGGGGAACGTCTTCGTGGATGTGCTCGGGACCCATTCGCCGTTGATGTACATCTGATAAGTGCGGACTTCGTTCTTGGTTTCGGTTGTGATTCCGCCGGGCATTTTGTGTCGACCTCCTGCTTCCACCATGGGCTAAAGCCCCAAATCCTATCCAATTTCAGCGGCACGACTGAAGTCGTGCCCTTCCCGATTCTTACTATTCGCCTAGCGGCACGACTAAAGGCGCGCCCTTCCCGTTCTCTGAACGCCTCGTCTTTAGGCGACCGTAGACGAAAAAAAAGAATGCGGCCAGGAGCAGAAAGAACAGCGTGAATCCGAACATCTTCGCCTCATACTTCCATACCGAAGTGATCTGCTTGGCGGGAAAGAAGGCGAGCGCGATTCCTAAGGTCGTGGTCAGAAATCCGCACGATCCGGCAAATACGAGAGTAGGGCGGCCATAGTGTCCATCCCCAAGATTTTCCCTGAAAGCAAATTTCAGCAGCGCGCCAAAGACGTACAGGAACGGAATCAACTGCAAGACGACCGCGAGTGACAACATGGTCTGAAACGCTTCCTGTACGCCGCCTGAAGCATAGAAATTGATGACGATCAATACCAGCGAGACCGCCGCTTGCACGATCAACGCCGCGTAGGGAGTTGCGTACCTGGGATGCACTCTGCCCAACCACGACGGCATGTAGGAATCTAGGCCGGCGACAAACGGAATTCGCGCCGACCCACCCATCCACGCCGAGCCAATGCCCGCGATGGAGAGGCTCAGCATCAGCGCAAACGGGGTAACGATCCAAACCACGCCAACCTTGCCCGCCATGTGGCTCACGGCCTGCACGATTCCCTGGAGCACGCTGATTTCGTTCTTGCCCACGGCAATGAGCAGGGTCAAAGTTGCGCCGATGTATAGCGCGCCGGACACTACGCCACCCCAGGCCACAGCACCGGGCAAGGTTTTTTGCGGATCCTTAATCTCGTCGCCCATCACGGATGCGAGCTCAAGCCCGACCAGTCCGAAGCAGATTACGCCGAACGAATTCAGGACGAACCAGGGGTCGCGTGGGATACGAAAGTCCGCCGCCGTCACCGTTGTCCCGAATCGCACGCAGACCGTTACTCCCAATCCGATGAGAACTGCGGCGGCCACGAACGTCCCGATTGCCCCGAGATTGTTGAGCCACTTGCCAACTCCCAGACCAACGATGTTGAGGATGGTGAGAACCGTCAGCAACACCAGGGACGCAGCCATCGCAAAACTCTTGTTGTCGGCGAGCCCGGCATGTCCAGGGCCCATCGCAAAGACGGAGACGCCGACGAAGTAGAGCATGACGGTCGGCACGTACAGCATGTTGTTGGTCCAATAACACCAGCCGGAAAGGAATCCGTGGAAGTCGCCGAAGACTTCCTTCGCCCAGAGATAGACACCGCCTTCGCCAGGATAGCGATGGGCTAGTTCGATGACGGCGATGCCCTGCGGCCAGAAGAAGAGGAGCAAGGAGATGATCCAGAGCCAGATGGTGACGCCGCCGTTGGCGGCGATGGAGGGGACTACGTTTAAGTTAAAGACAGCAACTACGAAGAGGAGGACGAGATCGCGGCGTCCGAGGGCGCGGATCAGGTGGGGCTGGGCGGCGGGTTGGGTGGTGGTGGACAATTGCGTGTTGCTGTACCGGCAATACAGCGGGTTCCCTTCGACTGCGCTCAGGGCAAGCTCTCACCGGGATTTGTCCGGTGAGCAATGACAAGGCTTCCTATCGCTACAAACGTCTTGTCGCTGCATCCAGGGCGGACAAGAGTGTCCGCCCCACCCAGGTAGCAGACCTAGTGCGCGGCCAAAACCGGCTGGCCAGCGCGCTCCTGCTGCGCTTTCGCGAGCGATCGAGCGATGTCGTCGAAAGCAGATAGATGCTTGTCGATGTCGGCCTCGGTGTGTTGGACGGAAATCGTCCACTGCTCATCCCACCAATAGGGCTGTGGCATCACGCCGCGGTTGACCATGCCGAACCAGTAGTGCCGCCACAGGTCGATATCGATGGTGGTCCAATCGCGGTAGTTACGAATTTCGTTCGGATAAAACATCAACGCACCGTTGGCGCCGGCTTGCGCAATATAGGCTTGCAGTCCGACCTTTGCGATGGTCCTGCGATATCCCTCGACGAGTTTCTTGCCGAGCTTGTCAACCTGAGCGTAGTTTGCGCGAGTGAGGACCTCGCGGAACGTGGCAAGGCCGGCAGCCATCGAAACCGGATTGGTGTTGTAGGTGCCGCCGTGAAAGACCTTATGTTGAGAGATGAGGTCCATTACGGACTTGCTGGCGCCGAACGCGGCGAGCGGGAAGCCGCCGCCAATCGATTTCGCGAGGCAGATCATGTCGGGGTGAACCTTGAAGTATTCGCTGGCGCC
>Ga0182015_10004501_pt1 | contig 14975 bp, 12 predicted proteins | sample 712P3MmetaG_FD_120478 | JGI IMG/M metagenome (GOLD analysis project Ga0182015, IMG submission 120478) | Permafrost microbial communities from Stordalen Mire, Sweden - 712P3M metaG | ecosystem: Environmental > Terrestrial > Soil > Wetlands > Permafrost | place: Sweden: Stordalen | collected...
CGGTTGACTGATCGTCCCGGTGCCCGCGGCGCCTTCGCGCGCGGGGGCCGTCGCCGGCGGGCCAGGCGGCGGCTCGCCGGGCTCGCCTTGGTCTTTTTGGCGGTATTGGCGCTGGCGGGATGCAGCTCGCAGACAGTCGGACCCGGCACCACCACGACGGCCACCACCTCTTCGACCACAACGACGACGCCGGTGGGCGTCGTCGGGACATCGCTTCTTCGCGCCCGCGTCGCTCCGCTCAGGCGAGGGGCTCTCGAGCTCCCGCCGGTCACCGAAGGCAGCGCCGCCTGGCTGAAGATGGTCCCGATCGCTTACCGAAGTTTCGGGAGCGGCCCGGACCTCCTCTTAGTCTCGGGCCAGGACGGGACAGTGACCTGGTGGGGCCAGACGCTCTTGTCGGATCTGTCCGGTCACTACCGGGTGACGGTGTTCGACCTTCCCGGCGCCGGCTATTCGGCGAGCGCGACGGCGCATCTGTCGCTGGCATGGCTGGCGGACATGACGGCCGGCTTCGCGCTCACGGTAGGCCTCACAGACCCGGTCATCGTCGGCTGGGGCCTCGGCGGCCAGATCGCCCTGTCGCTCGTCGAGCGGCACCCCGGGTTCGCATCGGCTCTTGTCCTAGTTGACACCGCGGCGGGCGGGGCCGGGTCCTTAAAGCCCTCCGCGAGCGTCGTCCGGCTCCTCGGCCAGCCGGCGGCGACTCCGGTTGCGTTGTCGAGCCTGCTGTTCCCGCCCACGACCGCGGGGTTGCAGGAGCGTCTCACGTGGCCGACGACGCTTTTTTCTGGGCCTCCTGACTGGATGACAGTCGCCTCCATCGAGGCGCAGGCTGAGCTGCAGGCCACCGTCTGGCGAACCTCTGCTTTGCGGACCGGGCTTTCGGGCGTGTCGGTCCCGGTGCTGGTCGCCTCCGGTGCGGACGACATCGTCTTCCCGTCGGAGAACGCCTCTCGCCTCGCCGCCGAGCTACCTCATGCAACTGAGGTCAGCTTCCCGGGCGCAGGTTACGGCGCGATCGTCCAGGACGAGCCCGAGTTCGTCGCCGCGGTCGAGAAGTTCACTTTCGCGGAGGTCTCACCGACCACCTCGACGACGACCTCGAGCACCTCGGGGTCCTGAGCTGAACCCCGCCAGCTCCGGCTTGGATCGAAAAGGGTTCCGGCCGGTCAGCGGATGACGAATCCGGCCTCCTCGCGAACTGGCTGCGCGATCACCTCGACGGCATCGACCCGGGCCCGGCTAGGGCCGACCCGGCACCACGCGACCATCTGTTCGACAGCGTCGCGCGATCCCTCGAAGACCCCTTCCACGCTGCCGTCCGGGCGATTTCGCACCCAGCCCGCCACGCCACGCGCCAGCGCCTCGGACCGGCAGCTGTCCCGGAACCAGACGTTCTGAACACGCCCGGTTACAAGCACACGGCGTCGTTCGCGCTCCACATTGGCGACGCTAACGCGACCCGTGCAGGCTCAGCGGCCCGATGCCGCCAGCCGCCGCCTCAAGGCTCAGGGGCGCCCGTCTGGCGGTGGGTTCGCCAGGGCGTCGGTCGCTTGCCGGTACGATCACTGGGAAATGTCTGTTCTGACGGCGACCGCGGCGCGCTCGAGCGAGTCCCGGCACCAGGCGATCGGTCTCGGCGCTTCGGCCCTCGCATCTGTCGGCTGGGGGTTCGGGGCGATCTTCGCCCGGCTCACCTTCGCGCCGGGGCTCGTGTTGACCTTCTATCGACTTTGGCTGGGCGCAGCCCTCTTGTCGGTCCTCGTTTACGCCACCGGGCGCCGGTTGAGCTGGACGAACCTGCGGGCTGCCTTTCTCGGTGGATTGTTCCTCGCCGGGGACATGGCCATGTTCTTCTCCGCTGTCAAGCTGACGAGCGTCGTCGACGCCACCGTCATCGGTGCCGTCCAGCCTGCTCTCGTGCTGCTCGCAGCTCGCTACTTGTTCGACGAGCACATGGGGCGCTGGGACGTGTTGTGGATCTTCCTCGCCATAGCCGGAGTCTCGGCCGCGGTCATTGGCCCGGGTGTCGCGAGCCGGCATGAGCTCACCGGGGACGTGCTGGCGGTCGGCTCCCTGTTGTCGTGGTCCGCCTACTGGCTCGTGTCCAAACATGCCCGCGAGAGCCAGCACGCTCTGGACTACACAGCGGGGGTGACGATCGTCGCCGCGCTCGTCCTCACTCCCATCGTGTTGGTCTCGGGCCAGTCGCTCGGGCGGGTCGAAGCCGGCGACTGGCTCTGGATAGCCCTGCTGGCGGTTGTACCCGGTGGGGCGCACCTGGCGATGAACTGGGCACACCGCTACGTCGACGCGTCGGTCTCCTCGGTCATCGGCTCGAGCAACCCGATCGTGGCCGCGGCCGCGGCAGTGGTGATACTCGGCCAGCCGCTGACGATCGTGCAGGTCGCCTGCGGCCTTGTGGCAATAGCGGCCATCACGGTTGTGGCGAGCCGACACCGCCATCCCGCCGAGTCGATGCTGGAGTAGCTGGCAGACCCGCTCGGTAGACTCCTCGTCATGACCGAGCTGGCAGCGGGGGGCTCCCAGGCGTCCGCGCAGCCCGCGGGCCAGGCCCGTGCCGCCACCCGCCACGCCACCACCCCCGTGCGGGTGCTGGTCGCGACCGATGCCCCCGGCGCCACCGAGCGGCCGGACCGCCTTGCGACCGAGGAGCCATTGGCGATACAGGTGCGGGGCCGCCGCCAAGAGCTCGTGAGCGTCGCAGTCACCATGCGCACTCCGGGCAACGACTTCGAGCTCGCGGCCGGCTTCCTCTTTAGCGAGGGGCTCCTGCACGCACGCCGGGAGGTGGCGGGCATCCGCTATTGCGACGTTGCCCCGGATTTGCAGCACTACAACGTCGTGACCGTCGATTTGACGGTTCCCTTCACCGCGGAATTCGCCGAGCGGAACTTCTTCGCCTCCTCGAGCTGTGGGATCTGCGGGAAAGCTTCGCTCGACCAGGTCGAAGTGGCCTGCCCCGTGGCCGAGGCGGGGCCGGTCGTCGCCCGCTCGGTCATCGTCTCGCTTCCAGAGGCCCTAAAGGCGTCCCAGCGCATCTTCGAGCAGACCGGGGGGCTGCACGCCGCCGCCCTTTTCGACACCGACGGCCGCCTCCTCGAGTCACGCGAGGACGTGGGGCGTCACAACGCCGTCGACAAGATCATCGGCCATGCCTTCTTGTCGGGCGGGACACCTTTGCGAGAGCGGGTGCTGCTCGTGTCGGGACGCGTCAGTTTCGAGATCGTGCAAAAGGCGGCCGTTGCCGGCATCCCTATAACCTGTGCGGTCTCGGCGCCCTCTAGCCTCGCGGTCCAAGCAGGCGAGAGGCTCGGGATGACCGTTGTTGGCTTCCTTCGCGGCGAGAAGTTCAACATCTACAGCCACCCCGAGCGGGTCGACCTCGACGCTTGAGACATAGAGTCGCCGGGCACAGCCGCGAAGGCGACGCCGCTCGCCGCTAGGCCGGGGCGGCCTCGCTAAGCAGGGCGGCTGCTGCGACCACGAGCGGGTCGAAGGCGCCGCTGTTTATGTCATCGAGGAGCTCTTGGCGCATGAGCGGGGGCCAGAACATGCGGATGTGGTCGGCCACCTCGGCTGCGGCTCGGGCCTCGGGATGGTGGCGGAAGTTCGCCGCGATCTGGTTGGCCATGCGCACTAGGTCAGCACGAACCATGCCGGCTCCTCAGCGAAGCGCCGGGACGTCGGTGCCGGGCCGGTCAGAGCTGAGCCCGGGCGATACAGGTCCCGACACGGCATGGACGCGGGCGCGGACCTGCACGGCGGTGACCTTGTACTCCGGGCAGTTCGTCGCCCAGTCGGAGTGCTCGGTGGTCACGACGTTGGCACCCGTCACGGGGTGGTGGAAGGTCGTGTAGACCACCCCCTGCGGGACCTGGTCGGTTATGTGGGCTCGCAGCTCGGTCTCGCCGGCCCGGCTCGCGAGCGCCACCCAGCCCCCCTCGACGACGCCGCGCTCCTCCGCGTCGTAGGGGTGGATCTCGAGCAGGTCTTCGGGATGCCAGGTGACGTTCTTCGTCCTTCGCGTCTGGGCCCCGACGTTGTACTGCGACAGGATGCGCCCGGTCGTCAAGATGAGCGGGTAGCGGCGGTTCGTCCTCTCCTCGGTCGGCACGAACGGCGTCTCGACGAAGCGGCCCTTGCCGCGCACGAACTTGCCGATGTGCATGATCGGCGTGCCCGCAGGGGCGGCGTCGTTGCAGGGCCACTGGACACTGCCCAGCTCGTCGAGCTTCGCGAACGAGACCCCGGCGAACGTCGGAGTCGTGGCCGCGATCTCGTCCATGATCTGGCGCGGGTGCTCGTAGTGCATGTCGTAGCCCATGGCGCCGGAGAGATCGCAGACGACCTGCCATTCCTGCTTGCCGTTGCGGGGAGCCATGACCGGCCGCACCCGGTTGATCCGGCGTTCGGCGTTGGTGAAGGTCCCGTCCTTTTCGAGAAACGACGTCCCGGGGAAGAACACGTGCGCGAACTTTGCGGTCTCGTTCAAGAACAGGTCCTGGACGATGCACAGCTCGAGCGCGGCGAGGGCGGCCTCGACGTGGTGGGTGTTCGGGTCGGACTGGGCGATGTCTTCGCCCTGCACATAGAGGCCCTTGAAGCTCCCCTCGATGGCGCCGTCGAACATGTTGGGGATGCGCAGGCCCGGCTCGGAGTCGAGCGAGCGCCCCCAGAGCTGTTCGAACTGGTGGCGCACCGCGTCGTCCGAGACGTGGCGGTAGCCGGGCAACTCGTGTGGGAAAGAGCCCATGTCACACGATCCCTGGACGTTGTTCTGTCCCCGGAGCGGGTTCACGCCGACGCCGTCGCGGCCGATGTTGCCCGTCGCCATGGCGAGATTCGCCATTCCCATCACCATCGTCGAGCCCTGACTGTGCTCGGTGACACCGAGCCCGTAGTAGATGGCGGCATTGCCACCCGTCGCGTACAAGCGGGCGGCCGCCCTCAGCTCGGCGGCCGGCACGCCGGTGATGTCCTCGGTTGCCTCAGGGCTGTACTCGGGCGAGGAGATGAACGCCGCCCAGGTTGCGAAGTCGTCGGGGTCGCAGCGCTCGGTCACGAATTCGTGGTCGACGAGGTCCTCGGTGACCACGACGTGGCCGAGGGCGTTCACGACCGCCACGTTCGTGCCCGGGGAAAGCGCCAGGTGATAGTCGGCTTCGATGTGAGGGGAACGGACTATCTCAGTGCGGCGGGGGTCTACGACGATGAGCCGGGCCCCTTGGCGGATCCTGCGCTTCATGCGGGAGGCGAAAACAGGGTGGGCCGCAGTCGGGTTGGCCCCGATGACGACGATGACATCGCTGGCATCGACCGACTTGAAGTCCTGTGTTCCGGCCGAGGTGCCGAAGGTCTGGCTGAGGCCGAAGCCGGTGGGGGCGTGGCATACCCGGGCGCAGGTGTCGACGTTGTTGTTGCCGAAAGCCGCCCTCACCATCTTCTGCACGACGAAGACCTCCTCGTTCGTGCAGCGCGAAGAGGTGATGGCGCCGATGGAGCCGACGCCGTGGCGGTCCTGGATCGACTTCATCCGACCGGCTGCGTAGGAGATGGCCTCTTCCCAGGTCGTTTCCCGCCACGGGTCCGCGATCGTGTCGCGGACCATCGGTGTGAGCACCCGCTCTTTGTGCGTCGCGTACCCCCATGCGAAGCGGCCCTTCACACAGGAATGACCCTCGTTCGCCCCCCCATCTTTGTACGGAACCATACGGACCACTTCGTCACCGCGCAGCTCGGCTTTGAACGAGCACCCGACCCCGCAGTAGGCGCAGGTCGTGAGCACGCTGCGACCCGGAACGCCCAGGTCTATGACCGACTTCTCCTCGAGGGTCGCGGTCGGGCAGGCCTGCACGCAGGCTCCGCACGAGACGCACTCGGAGCCGAGAAAGTCGCCGGACCCCGGGGCGACCTTCGAAGAGAAGCCGCGGCCCGCGATCGTAAGGGCGAAAGTGCCCTGGATCTCCTCACAAGCACGCACACAGCGCGAGCACACGATGCACTTGGAGCCATCGAAGGTGAAATACGGGTTGCTCTCGTCCTTTGGCACACCGAGGTGGTTGTCGCCTGCGTACCCGTAGCGGACGTCGCGAAGGCCTACCGCTCCTGCCATGTCCTGGAGCTCGCAGTCGCCGTTGGCCGCACACGTCAGGCAGTCGAGGGGGTGGTCGGAGATGTACAGCTCCATGACGCCCCGTCGGAGCTTTTCGAGCCGGGCGGTCTGGGTGGCGACCTTCATGCCCGCTTCAGCCGGAGTCGTGCAGGAGGCGGGCGTGCCCCTCCTGCCCTCGATCTCGACGAGGCACAGGCGGCACGAGCCGAACGACGCGAGGGTGTCGGTGGCGCACAGCTTGGGCACGTCGATGCCCGCTATCGCCGCCGCACGCATAACCGAGGTACCTTCGGGCACCGTCACGGCCAAACCGTCGATCTCCAGCTCCACCGTCGCCGCACCTGGTCGTGCCGGCGTTCCGAGGTCGTGCTCTTTGAGCAACGTCATGACCGCTCTTTTCGGTTCTTCACGAGCTTGTTCTCGAGGTGGCCGCACTCTTGCTAGCGGCAATTATGGCACCGTATCGCCGGGAACTGTGCCGGCCCCTCACGACCGGACCGCCTCTCGGGGCTGGAAATCCTCCGGGAAGTGCGCCAATGCACTGCGCACCGGGGCGGGGGTGAGTCCTCCCATCGCACAAAGCGAGGCGTCGACCATCGTCTCGCACAGCTCTTCGAGCAGTGCCAGGTTCGCCGGACGGTCGAGGCCGGCGATGATGCGGTCGATGACCTCGACTCCACGTACGGACCCGAGCCGGCACGGCGTGCACTTGCCGCAGGACTCCTCGGCACAGAACTCCATCGCGAAGCGGGCCTGCCGGCTCATGTCGACTGTGTCGTCGAACACGACGATGCCCCCGTGTCCGACCATCGCACCGACGGCCGCAAAGGCCTCGTAGTCCATCGCCAGGTCGAACCGGCTCGTGGGGATGTAGGCACCGAGCGGGCCGCCGACCTGGACCGCGCGCACCGGCCGCCCAGTTGCCGTGCCGCCGCCGATCTCGTTCACGAGCTCGCCGAGCGACAGCCCGAAGGCGGTCTCATAGAGCCCGCCGTGCTTGATGTTGCCGGCGAGCTGGAAGACCTGGGTACCTCGAGAGCGACCCGCGCCGAGCTCGCGGAAGGCCTCCGCGCCCCGGGCGAAGATGGGAGGGACCGAGGCGAGAGACAACACGTTGTTGACCACAGTCGGCTTGCCGAACAGCCCCGAGATGGCAGGCAGCGGGGGCTTGGCCCGGATCATGCCCCGGCGCCCCTCGAGGCTCTCGAGCATCGCCGTCTCCTCGCCGCAGATGTAGGCGCCGGCTCCTACGCGCAGGTGCAGGTCGAAGCTGTGGCCGGTGTCGAGGACCCCGGGCCCGATCCAACCGTTCAGGTAGGCGATGTCGATCGCGGCTTGCATCGTGGCGACTGCGTCAGGGTACTCGGAGCGAACATAGATGTAGCCCTCCCTCGCGCCGACCGCGAGGCTGGCGATGACCATGCCCTCCACCAAGGTGAACGGGTCGCCCTCCATCAACATGCGATCGGCGAAAGTGCCGCTGTCGCCCTCATCCGCGTTGCAGGCGATGAACTTGAGATCAGAAGGGGTGTCGAGGACCGTCTTCCACTTGATCCCCGTCGGGAAGCCGGCTCCCCCCCGGCCGCGAAGACCGGAGTCGGTCACCTCGGCAATGATCTGCTCAGGTGTCATCTCGAGGGCGCGCCGCAGCCCGGCGAGCCCACCGGTCGCCTCGTAGTCGGCTACGGACAAAGGATCGCTGATCCCGACGCGCGAGAAGGTGAAGCGGTTCTGGCCTTTCAGGTACGCGATCTCCTCGGTGGCACCGAGGAAGAGCCGGTTCGGGGCCCCGTCGAGCATTCCCGAGTCGAGCAGCTCGCTCACGCTCGCGATCTCCACTGGGCCGTAGGCGACCCGTCCTTGTGGCGTCGCGACCTCCACGAGCGGTTCGAGCCAGAGCATCCCGCGGGACCCGTTTCTTACGAGCTCGACCTCGCGGCCCCGGGCGGCGGCCTCACGCATGATCGCGTCGGCGACCTCGTCGGCCCCGACCGAGCGCGAGGCCGCGTCGCGAGGCACGAACACGACACAGGCGCCCATCAGAGGGCCTGCGCTTCGCACTCGGCGACTATCAGGTCGAAGCGAGCCTCGTCGACCCTGCCCTTCAGGCGACCGTCGACCATCACAGCGGGGGAGAGGGCGCAATTGCCAAGACAGAAGACTTGCTCGAGGCTGAGCGTGCCCTCGACAGTCGTGCCTCCGAAGTCGACCCCGAGGCGCTCGCGGGCGTGCTGGGCGAGCTGCTCGGCGCCCATTGACTGGCAGGCCTCCCCCCGGCAGACGCGGATCACCGACTTCCCCGCGGGCTTGGAGCGGAAGTCTTTGTAGAACGTGACGACGCCGTACACATCGGCTTTCGACAAGTTGAGCTCCCCGGCCAGCACGTCTACTGCCTCGGGGTCGATGTAGCCGAACACGTCCTGCAGCTCGCGCAGGATCGGCAGCAGCGGCCCGCGCCCGTCACGGTGCTTGTTGACGACCTCGACCGCCCGCTCTTTTGACCACGGGGGATAGGAGCCTGTCGTCTTCGCAATCATCGCTGCACCTCTTCGGACTGCGCAGCCCGACCGGGATACGCGCCAGCTCCGAGCTTTTCAGCTCATGTTAACGAGCGCCGAGGTCAGGACCTCTTCGCGGCCACCTCAGCTGTACATGAGCGAGCCCGGCGTCGTGAGCAGCTCGCCGGTCTCGAGCCAGGTCTTGAGCCCGGAGAGGATCATCGGCCAGCCGCCGAAGAGCTCCTCGTTGCCTCCTTCGCGCAACTCGTCGTGGGTCACGGTCAACCGGCAGGAGTCGGCGACGGGCTCGATCTGCCAGGTGACCCGGGAAGCGCCTTCGCTCTTCACCTCGTCGCTCCAAAGCGCCACCATCGTGTGCACGAGCCGTCGCGGGGGGTCGACCTCGAGCACCTCGCCCTCGGCGAGCAGCTGCGCGGCCTTCGGGGCGCCCATCTCGAGCCGGGACCCGACTTTCCAGTCCGAGTCGACGCGGGCGCCGAAGTTGTACTTGCTGCGGATCTCCGGGTCGGTTATCGCCTCCCAGAGCCGCTCGGGGGTGGTGCGGATGTAGATCTCGTAGATCTTCTCCATTTTTGTCTCCAGTCTGTGCTTGATGTCGCTGAGCGCTGCTGCCCAGGGTTCTGTGTACTTGTCGATCCACCGGTCGTGGATGAGGCGGATCGGTACCGGGTTCAAGAAGTGGAGTCGCTTGCGGCCCGAACGCCGGGATACCACGAGCCCGGCCTCTTCGAGGAGCCGCAGGTGCTTCATGACGCCGAAACGGGTCATCTCCAGCTCTGACTCCAGCTCGCTCAGACTGCGGCCATCGTGGAGGAACAAGGCGTCGAGCAGATACCGCCGCGTCGGGTCGGCGAGCGCCTTGAAGGCCCGGTCGTGGTCGCTCCCAGACTGATCAGCCTCGGCCACAGCTGCCCCGTCGCGCTGACACCAGGTTGCGGCTCACGCGGGTGAACCCGCGCCCTTGTTGAAGGATCCTCACGGGGAGAGCGCGCAAATGACGCCTGTGTCTCGAGCCCACCTTGGGGCCCGAGCCCGGCCGGCACGGCCGCGGTGAACACCGGTGGGCGCGAAGCGCCCGCGTAGCCTGTATGCCGAAAACGCGAACCGGCTCAGTTGGCTCTGTCCCCGGGTCCTTCTCATGATGTCGTTTCCCGTCGGCTCGCCTCTAAGGGCGCGCGACTCGTTGCGCCGCACAATAGGTGACTATTTAGTCACATGTCAAGCTCGGTTCGCGCCGGGGTGACGACAGGCTCCTGCTCGCCAATATGCTCCAATGGCCGGCGTGTCGACGCCAGAGGCTCGCGAAGCCATCTCCGCGCTGTTGGCAGGTGCCGGGTTCGTCGCTTTTGAAGAGGAGGCTTGTGAGCTCCTCGCTTGCGCCGGCGGCAGTGCGCAACGGCTCGCCTCGTTGATCGAAAGGCGCCTCAGTGGCGAGCCGCTGGCTTGGATCACGGGCAAGGTTTTGTTCTGCGGCAGGGAGATCCTTGTCGACCCGGGGGTCTATGTTCCCCGTTGGCAGAGCGAGCCCCTCGCCCGTCGTGCTGTCGAGCGTCTGCCGGCTGAAGGTGTTGCCGTCGAGTTGTGCACCGGTACCGGGGCGATCGCGAAAGTCTTGTCGTTGGAGCGGCCCCGGGCTCGTGTCCTTGCTTGCGACGCGGACGAACGGGCTGCTGCCTGCGCGCTCGCAAACGGAGTCGACGCATATCTGGGCGACCTTTTCACCCCGCTTCCCGGAGGGCTTGAGGGACGGGTCGATGTCGTCGTGGCAGTGGCTCCCTACGTCCCGACGTCGGCTCTCGGCTTGCTGCCGCGTGACACATTTGTCTTCGAGTCCCCGCTTGCTTATGACGGCGGCCCCGACGGCACCGCGATCGTGCGCCGCTTGGTCCTCGACGCTGTCCGTTTCTTGAAGCGAGGTGGCGCGCTCTTGTTAGAGCTCGGGGGCGAACAGGCCGCGACCCTTGACGGCGAGCTCGCCCGTCTTGGCTACGTCGACCGCCGTCACTTTCTCGACGAGGACGGCGACGTGCGCGGTCTCGAGGCGAGGCTCGTATAGCCGCGGGTCACTCTGCCAAGGCGGCGTGCGCTTGACGCGCCCCGTAGAAGACAAGCACGTAGCCGGCGGCGGGATCGGCCCACCACCAGGCGAACGCGGCGTTGAGCACGAGGCCGCCTAGCACTGCCAAGGCCAAGATGCCGTCGACGAGGGTGACCTTGCCTTCAGTAAGAAGAACGGGGTTGTTGAGCGCAGCTCCTGTGCGCGACTTGGCGGCCGCGAGGAGGAACATGGTTGTCGCGCTCAGCGCGGTCCAAACTATGCCGACGGCGCTGTGGCCTGACCGGAAGCCCACCACGAGCACGAAGGTGCTCTGAACGACGAGGTACAAAGCCAGCACGGCGAACGCCGCCCCGATGAGGCGCATCGCTGTTGCCTGGCGGTGTTTGGCGACATCGGCCAGCTCCCAGAGCACCACTGTCGAGGCTCCGATCTCGATGAGGCTGTCCAGGCCGAAGCCTGCCAGGGCGACCGAGCGTGCCGATACGGCTGCGAAGCTGAGCACCACGATGCCCACGACGTTCCAGCAAAGCGTCACGATCTCGAGGCGCCGGCCGCGCTCTAACAACAGCTCGCGAGCTTGCGGCCCCTTGGCGTGGCCATGGGCGCATCCTCTCAGAGTCTTGGTCGGAGACAGGAGGCTGGCAGCTAGCCCGGAGGGCCGTCCGGAGGAGCCTGCGCGGGCGGCTCCGGCGGGGTGGAAGCGAGGTCCTCCCATTGCAGCCTGAAGAGCCGCAGCATCTCGCGGCGCCACGCGGAGCGGGCGCGGGCGGCTTCGACAGCCTCGGGATGAACCAAACGAGTGACGACCGGCTCGCCCGACCCGCGGTGGAACGAAGAAGCTCTGTCCTCGACTCCTTTGTCGCCCTTGGTGTAGTGGGCCCGCTGGAGCAAGTAGCCCTGCCAGGAGGGCACGAGGAATGTCTCGCAGAACTTGCCGGGTGTCGTCACGTCCTGGAACACACCCCAGCGTGTGCCCCCCAGGCGCCGGCGCACGATGCGCAGCTCAGCCATCGCGGCCAGGAAGTCGTCGACGTCATCCTCGTCGAGGTTGTACTCGACGAGGATGAGGACCGGGCCGTCGTCGGGTCGGATGTGATCACCGATGACGAGCGACGGGCTCCTCACTAGCTGCAGTGTCGACCGGTCCACGATCGGCAGGCGAAAGCGCGGGATGACGAGGATGCCCGGCAGAAAGGCGACGGCGGCGATAAGAAGCGTTTCCCGCAGGGGCAAGAAGGTATCGATCACGCCGAAGCCGAGGCCGCCGATAACGAAGGGACCCTGCAGAACTATGTAGAACAGCGACAGCGAACGCGTCTGCACCCATTCGGGGGTGACCTGCCGGGCTGCGATGACGAAGGCCACGGTGGCCCAGACCCAGCATGCGCCGGAGATCATGAGGACGAAAACAGCGGCCAGGCGCGTCGGCCATAAAACGAGCGCGGCGACCGCCAGGGCATCGGCGACAGTCGCGCCGGCGACAATGGCGTCGAGCCGCAGGTGGTCCTGCAGGCGGGGGAGGAGGATTGCCGCGAAGATGGCACCGATCCCGCTCAGGGCGAGGAACGAGCCGTAGCCGAAAGCCGATGTATGGAGGTAGTGGGCGGCAAAGAGCGGGAACAGGGCTCCAAGGGCGACTCCGGGAGTGACGAAGAGAGCTGTCCGAGCGGCGATGGCGCGAAGGCCGGGGGTGTTGGAGAAGTAGCGCCAACCAGACGAGACCGCGCCGAGGAGGCTCTCGGCGGCTGACGCGCCACGTGTCGACAAGCGCAGGTCGTCGCGTCCCCGCCACAGGTAGAGGAAGCCGACAAGGGGGATCATGACCGCTCCGCAGAGCGCGAAGAACACCGTCGTGCCCGCGCCCCTCAAAACGGCGCCGCCGAGGACCGGCCCGATGACCTGGCCTATGTTCCACTGGAAGCTGTCGAGGCTGAACGCCACGGGGATCAGCTCGGGCGGCACGAGGCTGCCGATGGTTGTCCACCAAGAAGGTGAGGACATGCCGTTCGAGATGCCCGCGCCGGCGAGGCCCAACAGCAATGTCGCCGGGGTCAGCAGCTGCACCGAGGACACGACCACGAGAAAGGCAACTGAGCCCGCGAGGAGGATCTTGGCCAGCAGCAAGATGGCACGCCGGTCCCGGGCGTCAGCGGCCGCCCCGGAGAACAGCACGGCCAAGATGCCCGCCAGCGGTGCCATGGCAGATGCGAAAGTGACCAGGACCGGCAGTTTCGTCAGGCGCTCCATGATGAAGCCGCCGACGAGAGTGATCATCCAGACCCCGGTGTTGGCGAACAGTCCCGTAGCTTCGAGCCACCGGAATGCCCGGCTGCGTAGCGGCGCGAACAGATCCCTCACCGGCCCACAGAACAACACCACAAGCGCGCCAGTCAACTTGCGACCAGGTCTCGGACGTGTCGGTGTCTGTGGAAAAATATCCCGTGACCAAAACGACTCCGGTCCCTGAGACGCCTTACCTTGCTGTCGACATCGACGTGCTCAAAAGGAACCTGGCGGCGATGGCAGTCACCGCCGCAGAGCGAGGTCTGGCCCTCCGGCCGCACGTCAAGACGCACAAGTCCCCCGAGATCGCCGCGCTCCAGCTCGAGGCGGGAGCTGTCGGGATCACGGTCGCGACTGTGTCGGAGGCCGAGGTCTTTGCCGAGGCCGGATTCGGGGACGTCTTTATCGCCTACCCGCTCTGGGTGGACAGCTCGCGTGGGGCCCGACTGCGTGCCCTGGCCGAGCGTTGTGTGCTCCTGGTCGGCGTCGACTCGGCCGAGGGCGCCCAGATGCTCGCGCGCAACACCTCGGGAGGCGGCCCTTTTTCGGTTCTGGTCGAGATAGACAGCGGCCACCACCGCACCGGAGTCGTCCCCGACCAAGCAGGCGAGCTGGCGGCAGCAGCCCTCGCCGCCGGGTTGGACGTGCGTGGGGTCTTCACCTTCCCGGGTCACAGTTACGGCCCAGGGCTCGCCGCCACCGCGGCCGCCGACGAGGCGCGGGCGCTCGACGAGGCAGTTGCTTGCCTGCTGGCGGCCGGGATCCGGCCGGAGGTGGTTAGCGGAGGCTCGACTCCTACAGCGGCCTTGTCATATGGCGGGACCGCCACCGAGCTAAGACCTGGCGTCTATGTCTTCAACGACGCCCAACAGTTCGAGATGGGGACCTGTGAGCTGAGCGAGGTCGCGCTGACCGCTGTCGGCACAGTCGTCAGCCGCGCGCCTGGCAGAGTAGTTCTCGACGCCGGCAGCAAGACGCTCGGTGCGGACCGACCGGCGTGGGCGACCGGCTTCGGCCTGTTGGCGGACTATCCACAGGCGAGGGTGAGCGCCCTGTCCGAGCACCACGCCACGGTGGCCTGGGCCGGTCTCTCGCCCCCCGAGCTCGGGACATCGCTGCGTGTGGTGCCCAACCATGCCTGCGCGGCAGTGAACCTTGCTGACGAGCTTTTCGTGGTTCGCGCCGGGGCTGTGATCGAGCGTTGGAAGGTGGCGGCACGGGGGGCCAACAACTGAGAGGCTGGCCGATCCGAACTAGGCACCTGCGAGGCAATCCTTGGGGCTGATTACGGAGTATCCCTTCACAGACAGTGAAGGCCGGGGACCGGTCCTTCGAGAGGCGGAGGGAGAAGATCATGGACACACCGCGCAGGCCAGCTCCCCGCTGGCGGCTGCTCGGGCTGCGGGCCGGCGGAGGAGGCCTGCTTATCGCGAGCGGAGCTGTCCATCTCGACCTCTACCTGACCGGATACCGCTCCATTCCGACGATCGGGCCCCTTTTCATCTTTCAGGTCGCGACCGCGTTCGCTCTCGGGGCGTTGCTGCTTGCAACCGGTAGCCGTCTGGCAGCACTTGCGGGGGCTGGGTTCGCCCTGTCCACCCTCGGCGGCTATCTACTTACGCTTTGGACCGGCCTGTTCGGGTTCCGCGAGGTTCGCACGACCGCGGGAACTGTGACAGGGATAATTGAAGTGGCCGCGTTCTTTGCTCTCGGGATGTTCGCCCTTGCCCCTGTCGGGGCTCTTGGTGCTGACGCGCCGCCACTTAGCGCCATCAGCCCGGCGTTGCGCTGGGCGGGCCATAAACAAAGCGGCCGGGCCGTTGCGGCGATGTGTCTGGTGGCAGTTGCCGTCCTTGTCGTTTCGGTGGCGGTCCGCTCCCCGGCCGGGGCCGACTCACCGGTGGCCCACCTCAAGCTCGAGCGCATCGCAGGCGTGCAGGTGCTGACAAATGCCAGTGGCTTTACGCTGTACTGGTTC
>Ga0182015_10004502_pt1 | contig 14974 bp, 15 predicted proteins | sample 712P3MmetaG_FD_120478 | JGI IMG/M metagenome (GOLD analysis project Ga0182015, IMG submission 120478) | Permafrost microbial communities from Stordalen Mire, Sweden - 712P3M metaG | ecosystem: Environmental > Terrestrial > Soil > Wetlands > Permafrost | place: Sweden: Stordalen | collected...
CGAGGATATAACTCAGTCAGCCCCTGAGGGGGGCCCGCCCCGAGCCGGCGCCAGGCTCGCGCGGGAGATCGCGATGCACAGGACTGTGTGACGTGCCACGAGGTTTGGTGAAGACCAGGCAGCGTGCGGCTGATGCCAGGGCCGGCCCGGAGAACCGGCCCACGGCGAGCGGTCGAAGCGTGACGCCCATCTGGGTCCTGAACATGTGCATGTGCCTATTGGCGGCCCTGGTGTACGTCGTCGCCGTGGCGCCCCTGCGCCAGTCCGCCGGCCCGCCGATCCTGTGGATGGTCGCGGCGCTCGTGGTCGGATTCGCCGTCGGCGAGTGGTGGCGCGTCTTCATCCACTTCCGCAAGGAATCCCAGTCATTCTCGTTGAGCGAGATTCCCCTGGTCATCGGCGTGTTCATGCTCGCCGGCGACCCGGGCGAGCTCGTGCTCGCGCGCATCCTCGGCGCCGCCATCGGTCTCGGCCTGATCCGGCGGCAGGAGCCGATCAGGCTCATCTTCAACCTGGCGAGCTTCGCGATCGAGACCGAGACCTTCACGATCCTCGTCCACCGGATCTCCGGGACGAACCCGACCAGGCCCTCGACCTGGCTGTGGATGCTCCTCTTCATGTCGATCGCGTCACTGCTGGGATTGGCATTCACGGCACTCGCCATCTCGCTCGCGGAGGGACGGCAGTCACCCCGGCAATGGGTGCAGCCGATCGTGATCGTGCTCATCGGCGGCTTCGCGAACTGCAGCCTCGGATTGGTCGTCGTGGCGCTGTACAACATCGATGGTTCGGCGCTGCTGCTGCTGCTCACTCCGCTCGCGGCAATCGGCGCTTCGTACGTGCTGTACACGCGCGAGCATCAGAAGCATCAGCGACTCCAGTATCTGTACGAATCAAGTGACATGCTGCAGCGCGCCAGCTCCGACGGCGCGGCGATTCCCGAATTGCTCGATCAGCTCCGCAAGGTCTTCCGGGCTGATATCGCAACCGTGTCATTGCTGCCGGTGGCCACCGGCACCGTGTCGTGGCGCACGATCAGCACGTCTCGCGGCACGAGCGACAACGTTGACACCGTGCTGAGCGCAGAACATCTGGAATGCTTCGTCCCGCTGCTCGACGAGACCAAGCGCGGACTGATCGTCACGCCGTCGACGTCTGATCCCGTGCTCCGCGAATGGTTGCGCGCGCAGGGATTCACCGATGCGATGGCGACGCTGCTGCAAGGTGAGGGCATGCTGCTCGGGACGCTGATCGTCGCCAATCGTATGAACGGTGTCGGAACCTTCGACAACGACGATCTGCATCTGTTCGATGCCTTCGCGGCGCAGACGAGCGTGGCGGTGCAGAACACCCGCCTCGGTCACCGCCTCCGCCAGCAGGCGTTCCATGACACCATGACGGACCTCGCCAACCGTGCGCTCTTCATGGACCGCCTCGAGCATGCATTGACGCGCCGCGAGCGCCATGACGAGTCACTCGCCGTGATGTTCCTCGACCTCGATGATTTCAAGGAGATCAACGACAGCCTCGGCCACATGGCAGGCGACGAGTTGCTCGCGAGGGTTGCCGACCGCCTCAAGCTCGTGCTCCGCGCGTCGGACACGGCAGCGCGTTTCGGTGGCGACGAGTTCGCCATCCTCGTCGAGGAAACCGCGGATCCCGAGGACACCATCCGGGTCGCCGAGCGTGTGGTGTCGGTGTTCAAGCCCCGCTTCGTCGTCGCCGGGCGTGAGGTCACGATCAGCGCGTCGGTGGGCGTCGCGGTCACCGCGTCGCGCGACATCAGCGCGGAGGAGCTCGTCGGGCAGGCGGACGTGGCGATGTACCGCGCCAAGGTGAAGGGCAAGGACACCTACGAGATATTCCAGCCGGGCATGCAGGACGTTGTCGCGCGCCGGCTCGAGGTTCGCACCGACCTGGAGCGCGCCATCGATCGCCACGAGCTGGTCGTCCTCTACCAGCCGATCGTCGACATCACCACCAGCACTCCCGTCGGCGTGGAGGCACTGGTCCGCTGGAAGCACCCGCGCTGGGGCATGGTGGTGCCTGCCGAATTCATCGGCATCGCCGAGGAGACCGGCATGATCCGCGAGCTCGGCCTCCACGTGCTCGAGGAGGCGTGCCGGCAGTGGCAGGAGTGGCAGGTCGAGCTGATCGACGAGCCGGCATTCACGGTGAGCGTCAACGTCTCGCCCCGGCAGTTGCGCGACCCGAGTTTCGTGAGTGAGGTGTGGCGCATCCTCACCCGGGCCGGGCTGCCACCCTCCCACCTCACGCTGGAGATCACCGAGAGCTTCATGGTCGACGACCCAGTGAGCGCACGGGACCGCCTGCGCGAGCTCAAGGCGCTCGGCGTGCGCATCTCGATGGACGACTTCGGTACCGGCTACTCGTCGCTGGCGTCGCTCCAGGACCTGCCGCTGGACATCCTCAAGATCGACAAGCTGTTCGTCGACCATGTCGCCGAGGATCCCCGCCGGACCGCGTTCGCGCAGGCGATCATCCGGATGGGCAAGACGCTCGGGCTCGGCCTCATCGCCGAGGGCGTGGAGACGGCCGAACAGGCCGAGCGGCTCCAGAGCCTCGGCTGCCGGTTCGCCCAAGGCTTCTACTTCTCGCGACCGGTGCCCGCAGAGGAGATCCAGCGGATGCTGCACGCGTCGCACGCGATGCGTCTCGCCGGTGGACGCTGGTCGCAGGTGGAGGCCGGCGACCGGCCACGGCTGCGCGTGCTCGGGGAGACCGCCTAGGGCTTCGGGGCGCCACGGATCTGACTGTGGAGCGCTTTAAGGGTGGCGACGAAGATCTCCGAGAAGGTCGGGAAGGGCTGGATCGTGTCGCGCAGCACGTCGAGCGGCACACGGGCCCGGATGGCCAGCGTCGCTTGCTGCAGCCACTCGCCCGCCTCGGGGCCGAAGGCGTACGCGCCGACGAGCCGTTCACCGTCACTGAGGAGTGCCAGGAAGCCGGGGGATTCAGCGTACGCCCGGCTGTAGGTCTCGGCCTTGGCCACCTCCGAGAGCGGGGTGGTTGCAGTGAACCGCGCCTCACCGGCGCCGACCGCGGCGGCCTGCGGGTCGGTGTAGACGACGTCCGGAATGGCCTCGTAGTTGGCCTCCCGAGGGTCACCGAGGATATTGGCGGCGACAACCTCGCCCTGATACTTGCCAACGTGTGTGAGGAGCCGGATGCCGGTGACATCACCGATCGCCCAGAGACGCTCGCCGGCTCGCAGGTGGGCGTCGACGGGGATCCCGTGTCCAGGTCCAGTGGCGGTGACGCCGACGGTCTCGAGCCCAAGCCCCTCCACGCGCGGACGCCTGCCGGTGGCGACGAGCAACCGGTCGCCACGCAATTCGCTGGCGTCGTCCAGGGTCAGGACGTAGTCGTCGCCGTCACGGCGGGCAGCGGTGACCTTCCGGCTCAAGATCACCTCGACGCCGTCACGGTGGAGGACGGCGCTCAATGCCTCTCCAAGGGGCGCCGGCTCGTGCCCGAGCAGGCGCGGCGCTCCCTCGACGACGACCACCTCGCCGCCGAGGCGTCGAACCGCCTGAGCCATCTCGACGCCAACCGGGCCGCCGCCCAGCACGAGCAGGCGGCGAGGGATCGACTTCATCCCGGTCACTCCGCGGTTGGTCCAGACGCCCTCGAGATCGGGCAACCCGGATATCGGCGGAATGATGGGATCGGACCCTGTCGCCAGCACGATGTTCGTGGCGGTGTGCTGCACACCGTCCACCTCGAGGACGCCCACACCCGCAAGCCGGCCGGTGCCGCGCAGGAGGTCGATGCCCTTGCCCGCCAACCAGCGCTCCTGGCCGGCGTCGGAGTAGTCCGAAACCATGAAGTCACGCCAGGCCAGCGCCGCCTCGACGTCAATGTCAGCGTGCGCCTGCGCGTCACGCGCGGCATGGACGGCCTCACCAGGGCGCAGCAGCGTCTTGGACGGGATGCATGCCCAGTACGAGCACTCGCCGCCCACCAGCGCGCGCTCGACGAGGGCGACGTGCAAACCGCCATCGGCCAGCTCCCCGGCGCAGTGCTCTCCTGGCGACCCACCGCCCACGACGATGGCGTCGTACGCGGTCATGTGCTCGCTCCCTGGGCGCTCTGGTCGGAGTGCCCGCCCTGCTCGTCCACCATGTGCTGCGCGTACCAGTCCGGCCAGTTCTCGTCCGCGTGCCCGATCTCCGCTTCGTGACGGCCGTGCGCCGCCGCTGCACGGCGCAACGCGGCGGCCAGATCCGCGGCCGAGTCGTAGGTTGCTGCCATCGTCATACCTCCGAAGTCAAGACATTTTCGCCGCTGCTGGGCGGCATGGTGAGGAGCTCCTCGCTGTGCGCGCTCAGCGGCCCGGGCGGCGCGTGGTTACTTCCTGGATGTACCAGCGGTTTCCGTCCGGGTCGGTGAACGATACGAACGAGCCGTAGCTCTTGTGCTCCGGCGCCGGGCCGGGCGCGCGGTTCTTCTCGCCGGCGTGGTGGAAGACGCCGCCTGAGTCGTGAAACACGTCGCTCACGTCGACACCATGTCCGGTCAACTCGACTCGCGCCGCATCAATGTCGGTGACAACGAGTTGCAGGCCCTCGGCGGAGCCTGGGAGGGCATCGGTGACCCCGTCGCCGAAGATGAGCGAACACGCTGAGCCCGGAAGTGTGACTTGCACGATCCTGAAGCCGTCTGCGCCGGCGAAATCGGCGTCGAGCCGCCACCCCAGCGACTGATAGAAGCTTTTGGCGCGGTCCACGTCAGAGACGGGCACCACCGCGACCTCGAGCTTCATGTCCATCGTCGCCCCTCCGTAAGCGCCTGGTGAAGGCAACGAATCTTGGCATCTCTCGAGGGACGCGATGGCGTCATGAAAGGCGGGCCGTGCGTCCTGACATCGCGTCTGTGGGGTCTTTCCCAGGGTGCACGGAGAGATCACTCAGGAACCAGCCGTAAGCTCATCGCGATCTCCATGAAGTGCAACCGGTGGTGGGCTGCGGCTGTGGCGCTGGCGATCGTCACCGCGTGTGGCGGGACGAACAGCGCATCGCCTTCGCCCGCCGCGCTCGTGAGCATCGGTGACGGACTGCATGGACCGGCGGGATTGCACGCGTCGGTCTTCGCGCGCGGGTTGATCCACGCCGCAGCACTCGCATTCGATCCGCAGGGCCGGCTCTGGGTCGCCACCGCTGCGTACGACTACACCGGCGACGACGGGGTCTATGTCGTTGCGGACGCGGGGGCAACGCCTGTTGAGGTGATCACCGGTCTGCGCACGCCGCTCGGGTTGCTCTGGTACGCGGGCTCGCTGTACGTCGCGTCGACGAGCCGGGTCGACGCGTACAGCGACTTCAACGGGACGCGCTTCCTGGCCCACCGGACCGTGCTGATCCTTCCGGCCGGCTCTGGTGAGGTCAACGAGCTCGTGCTGGCGCCGGACGGCAGGATGCTTATGGGGATCACCGCTCCGTGCGATCACTGCACACCGGTGCTGGCCGTGTCGGGCTCGATCGTGTCCTTCCTGCCCGACGGATCCGGTCTCACCGAGTTCGCCACCAGGATCCGCGCGCCGGTGGGGCTCGAGTTCTACCCCGGGACCGACGACCTGTTCGTAACCATGAACCAGCGCGACGACCTCGGAGCGCGAACCCCGGGCGACTGGCTCGCCGTGGTGCGCGAGGGCCAGTCATGGGGATTCCCCGCCTGCTACGGGCAGGGCAGCAGCGTATGCGCCGGCGTCCCTGCTCCGGTCGCCGTGCTGGACAAGCACGCGGCGGTGAGCGGCGTCGCCATCGTCACCGGCCAGCTCGGTCCCGCTGTCGGAACCAAGGCGCTGGTGGCGGAGTGGGCAAAGGGTGTCGTCGACGCGGTGACCCTCACGCACGTGGGTACTGGATACACGGGAACCGTTGTCAAGTTCATCACCGGACTCAAGAGCCCGGTCCCGGTGATCCTCGGCCCCGACAACGCCATCTATGTCGGCGACTGGGGTGCAGGGATCGTCTACCGCGTCGCCGCGTCAGGCTGACGCTCAGAAGATCGCGTTGATGCGCCCGAGGACCTCGGGGGTGAGCTTGTCCAGCACATCGAGCGCGCCGAGATTCTCGCGGACCTGCTCGACGCGACTCGCGCCGGTGATCACCGTCGACACATGCGGGTTGGACGCGCACCAGGCGATGGAGAGTTGGGCGGGAGACACTCCAAGTTCGCTGGCGATCGCACTGAGCTCGCGCACCTTCCCGTTGGCGTCGGCGTCGGTGACGTCCGCCTTGAGCCATCCATACCCGGGGAGCGTGGCGCGGCTTCCGTCCGGGACACCGTCGACGTACTTACCCGTGAGCAGGCCGGACGCGAGCGGGCTCCAGGTGGTCAGGCCGAGCCCGATCTTGTCGTAGAGCGGAGCGAATTCACGCTCGACCTTGTCACGCTCGAACAGGTTGTACTGCGGCTGCTCCATCACCGGCTTGTGCAGGTGATGCCGATCAGCGATCTCCCACGCTTCGAGGATCGCGTCGGCGCTCCATTCGGATGTGCCCCAGTACAGGGCTCGACCGGAGCTGATGATGTCGTGCATCGCGCGGACGGTCTCCTCGATCGGCGTGTCGGGATCCGCGCGGTGGCAGAAGATCAGGTCGAGGAAATCCAGCCCAAGGCGGCGCAGCGACCCGTCGACGGCATGGAGCAGGTACTTGCGATTGAGGGTGTTGCGTGTGTTGACCGATTCCTCGATTCCCCAGTAGAACTTGCTGGAGATGACGTAGGTGTGCCGCGGCCAGCCGAGCTCCGCGATCGCCTCGCCCATGATTGATTCCGATCGTCCACCTGCGTAGACCTCGGCGTTGTCGAAGAAGTTGACTCCCGCCTCGTATGCGGCCGCGAGGCAGTCGCGAGCGCTGCTCCCCGCGAGCTGCGGCCCAAAGCTCACCCACGACCCAAAGGACAGAACGCTGACCTGGAGCCCCGAGCGGCCCAGGTGCCGATACTGCATCTCCATGACGCACGAGGATAGAGACCGGGCACCGAGTCGCGACTCACGCCATCTTCGATGAGTGCGATCGACACGCTCACGGGTTGGATCGCTGCAGGGCTCTTCGGCGTGGCCATCGCGTCATCGCTGGTGAACCGCTGGCGGCTCTCCGCGGGACGGAGCTTCTCCATGGGGTGGTTCCGAGCCCACAACTGGCTGGGCGCGGTGGCAACCGTCGCGGGCGCCGCCCACTGCCTCTCATCGGTGACCCGCACCGCGCTTCCGGCAGGCGAGGAGATCGGCATCTGGGCCGGCGCCGCGGCCGTGGGCCTGCTCGTCCTGACGGCGTTCGCCGGCAGCGGTCTGTCCGGCGCGAAGCGCGACGCTCGCCGCAGGATCCGGCGCAATCACGTCGCCACCATGTTCGCGGTGCTGGCCGTGGGCATCGTGCATACCGCGCTGAACGGGCCCCTTGCGGGGAGATAACCTGGTCTGATCTGCAGCCGCTGGGACAGGACCTGTCAGATCTGCCGCGCCCGTCGATCGGGACTCTGGCAAGATGGTCGTCCGCACTTGCGGGCATGTGATGACGGACCTGATGCGCGATCGTGGGAGGCACGCCTGAATGACCGAGACCACTGAGGCTGCTTCTCCGCCCGGCTCGGGGACGCAGCCCGCCACTCCTGCTCCGCCGGCGAGCGAACTCGATCCGCGCCGCTGGCTCGCCTTGGCGAGCGTGATGACGGGGCTGTTCATGGTGCTGCTCGACGTTTCCATCGTCAACGTGGCGATCCCTGCAATCCGCTCGAACCTCGCGGCCAACAACGCCGACATCCAGTTCGTCGTCGCCGGCTACGGCCTCGCCTACGCGGTGCTCCTCATCACCGGCGGTCGACTTGGTGACATCTTTGGCAGAAAGCGGCTGTTCATCATCGGGATGTCCGGCTTCGTGATCGCCTCCGCACTCTGCGGGCTTGCCCAGAGCGCAATCATGCTCGACCTCTCCCGGGTGCTCCAGGGTGCCATGGCGGCGATGATGTATCCGCAAGTGCTCTCGGTGATCCAGGTGACCTTCCCACCGCAGGAACGCGCTCGCGTCTTCGGCTTTGTCGGCGCGGTGATCGGGATCGCCACGATCACCGGCCCGCTCGTGGGCGGATTGATCATCCGCAACGACATCACCGGTGGATCATGGCGCTGGATCTTCCTGGTGAACCTCCCCATCGGGATCGCCGCGCTGATTGCCGCCACCCGCTTGATCACCGAGTCGCGCGCACCCAACGCCACGCGTCTCGACATGGGCGGCTTTGTGCTTTCCACGGCGGGCATCCTGCTGCTCGTCTACCCGCTCGTCGAGGGACAGGTCGCCGGCTGGCCTGCCTGGACCTTCATCTGCATGGCCATCAGCCCGGTGATGCTTGTGCTCTTCATCCTGTACGAGCGATCACTACCGTCGACCCGGTTCCCGCTGGTGCAGCTCTCACTGTTCCGGATCCGATCGTTCAGCGTCGGCGTGGCCATCTCCGCAATCTTCATCGCCGGGATTCCCGCGTTCTTCTTCACCTTCAGCCTGATGCTCCAGGTCGGCCTGGGATTCAGCGCGCTCAACGCCGGCCTGACCACGATCCCGTGGAGCCTCGCATCCGCTGTCGCTTCCGCGATGTCGACGCGGGTCGCCCCGCGCCTCGGAAAGTACACGATCGCGATCGGCTCGGTACTGCTGGTGGTCGGCATGCTGGGCATCATCGCGACCCTGCATCTCGCAGGGACAGGCGTCACCGGCTGGGTCCTCATCCCTGCATTCGTGGTCAGCGGACTGGGGCTCGGGACAGTCATCGCGCCGCTGCTCAACATCATCCTGGCGGGCGTCCCAGGAAGGGATGCCGGGTCGGCGTCCGGCGTGCTCACGACCTTCCAGCAGCTCGGTGGTGCCATCGGCGTCGCGGTGGTGGGCGTGGTGTTTTTCGGTCTCCTGTCGAGCCGCGCACCGGCCGCCATCAACACCGTGACTCCGCAGTTGCAGACCCAGCTTGCGGCCGCCAACGTTGCGCCGCCCGAAGCGCAGGGCGACATTTCGCACTTCACCGTGTGCTTCAAGAAGGAGGCATCGGCGAGTGACCCCACGGCACCGATCCCCGGGTGCACGCAGAAAGAGTCAGGTCCGGTGGGGACCGCCTTCGCGAGTGCCGCGCAGTCGGCCCTGGGCCGCGACTTCGTGACCTCGGTCGAGCGGATCCTGTTCTTCAACGTCGGCTTCTGGGCGCTGACCGGCATCCTGTCGATGCTGCTGCCACGCGCGCGTCCCAAGCCCGTCGCCGGAGTTGTGCACGCCGCCTGACATGACGGCGGGCTGCCAGGCCTTGTCCGGTCCGGCAGCCCGCGGGGGAGACTAGTTGGGGACTAGTTGGGGATTAGCTCGACAGGCCGTGGCTCACGTTGGAGAAGACGTTATTCACGGTCTTGCCCAGCGTGGTAAGGATGACGATGACGACGATCGAGATGAGGACGAGGATCAGCGCGTATTCGACCATGCCCTGGCCGTCCTCGTTGTTCTGGAGCCTCTCTCCCAGCTCTCGGATCCGTTCTCCGACCTCCAAAACCCTGTTGCCCATTGCATCTCTCCGACTAATTGCGGTCCCCCGACATGGCGAGGCGATACATTCAGAGTGAGCACGCATCTCAAACCCTTCCGGAAAGCCTGGTAACAGGAAGTCGCACAACGATTCGCGTTCCACCGACGTATTCGTCATCGAGTGTGATGGTGCCTTTGTGGGCGGAGACGATCGCGGCACAGATGGCGAGCCCGAGTCCGGCGCCGCCCGTCTTGCGGGATCGCGACGCATCCCCTCGTGAGAACCGCTCAAAGATCACGGGACGCACCGAATCAGGAACCCCGCACCCGGTATCGGTGATGGTGATGACGCACGAAGCGGGCGGAGCCGGCGCCAGCGCGATCGTTACACTCCCACCCTTCGGCGTGTAGCCGAGCGCGTTTTCGATGAGATTGTCAAAAAGACGGCCGAGCAGCAGCGAGTCACCCTCGACCACGCCTTCGCAGTCCAGCGCCTCGGTCATCTCGACGCCCAGCGCCGTTGCATGCCCTTCCCAGCGAGCGAACGCCTCCTCGAGCACGTCACTGATGTCGACCCGCGCGATCGAGGTCATGAGGCCTCCGGCGTCGCCCCGCGACAGGGTCAGGAGGGACTCGGAGATCTTCACGAGCCGTTGGGTGTTCTTGAGGGCAAGGCGCACGGTGGCGGTGAGCTCGTCGGGCGTCCGCGGCTGCAGCAGCGTGATCTCGAGGTCGCTCTGGAGCGCGGAGAGCGGGTTGCGCAACTCGTGGGCGGCATCCGCGGTGAACCTGCGCAGCTGGTCGGCGGTCGCCATCTGGGCTTGGTCTCGGGCCATCAGCGACCGGACGGTCAGCTCACTGAGGCACGCGGTCACCACCACTGCGACGAACTGGAACTTGGCGGTGAGCGGGTCAATCACTCCGGTGAGCGCCGTGATCAGCGTGATGCCGACGGCGGCGGCGGTGATGGCCGCGGCATACGGGGTGGGCAACAGCCACGTGGCAAACAGCACCGCGAGGAGCAGGATGCCGCCGAGGGTCGGGTTGTTCGGAACCGCGATCTCGACGACCAGCACCAGGGCGAGCATTGCCACGCAGCCGAGGAAGACCGTGACCACGCCGACCAGCGGAGCCGGCTGGCGCGGGCTGAAAGAGTCGCGGCGCCTGACGACAGTACCCATTACAGCGCTGCGGCCTCGCCACTGATCAGCCGGTAACCGATACCACGGCACGTCTCGATGAGCACCGAGGCGCGAGCGTCATGCAGCTTGCGGCGAACCTTCCCGGCGTAGACCTCAACCAGACCTGATTCGACCGTCTGGGCGTCGCCCCAGACCGCGTCATGGATCTGCTCCTTGCTCAGCACCTGAGCGGGGTGGCGCAGGAAGAGTTCGAGGATCTCGTACTCACGGCGTGTGGTTGGCACGACGTCGCCGTCCACCATCACCTGGCGGGCAGCGCTGTCCATGCTGAGGTTGCCCGCCGAGAGGACCTCGAGCTGGGGCGCGATCCGCCGGCGGCTCAAGGCTCGCACGCGGGCGAGGACCTCCTCGAAGTGGAACGGCTTGGCCAGGTAGTCGTCGGCGCCCGCGTCGAAGCCGGCCAGGCGGTCCTTGACGTCGTCACGGGCGGTGAGCATGAGGATGGCCGTCGGCGCTCCCTGGATGCGGAGATGGCGGCAGAGACCGATGCCGTCGAGATCGCCGCCAAGCATCACGTCGAGCACGGCCACGTCGTAGGCGAGCCCGGATCGGAGGGTTTCGAGGCCTTCCTCGCCGCTCAGGGCGACGTCGACCGAGATGCCGGCCTCCGCCAGGCCGCGTGCGAGGCTTCCGGCGACTTCCGGCTCGTCCTCGACAACCAGTACGCGCATACCCGGGATCGTATGCAGCGGTCACGCCCCGCACCCGCTTCGCGAGTGACTCGATACTTGCTCGGATGAAGGACGTCATCGCCTCCGACGCGGACCTGGTGGTCCGGCGGCTGCGAGATCAGCCCGAGGAGTACAGCCGCATCGTTACCTGGCGGAACAGTCCGTACGTCAGGGAGTGGTGGGACCCGGACGACCCGCCGCTCACCCTCGAGGCCGCCATCGAGGAGCTCGGACCGGGCGAAGACGGGGACGGGCAGGCCACCTTCTGCATCATCGAGCTTGCCGGGGACCCAGTCGGGTTCATCCAGTTCTATCCCTGGGATACCGAGGCGGCATACCTGGCCGAGATCGGGCTGCGCCTGCCGAAGGGATCCTGGGGTCTCGACATCTTCATCGGCGACAGTGGCCTCGCGGGCCGGCGGATCGGGTCGCGAGCGGTCCGGCTGCTCTCCGACCATCTCTTCGCCGAGGAGTCGGCGACGGCCGTGGCGCTCATCACCGAGGCAACCAACGCGCGCTCCCACGCCGCATACCGCCGCGCCGGCATGCGCGCCTCCGGCGAGCCGTTCCTCGACACCGACCTCCGCGACGGTCAGCGGGTTGAGTCGATCCTCATGATCCGCGACCGGCCCGGCGGAACAGTTGACGCGCGATGATCTCGCGCTGCACCTCGGAAGCCCCTTCGTAGATACGGGTCCCGCGCACGTCACGGTAGAGGTGCTCGAGGAGGTGTCCGCGTTCGAGAGCGCGTGCGCCGTGCACCTGGATCGCCACGTCGATGGCGAACATCGCGCTCTCGGTGGCGAAGAGCTTCGCCATTGCCGCAGCCTCGGTGTTCGGGGTGATACCGGCGTCATGCGCGGCCGCCGCCGAATGGACCAGGAGCCGCGAGGCCTGGACGCGGGTCGCCACGTCTGCAAGCGGATGGGTCACGCCCTGCAGCGCTGAGAGCGGCTTGCCGAATGCCTGGCGTTCGGCTGCGTGGGCTACCGCTGCGTCGAGCGCAGCCTGGGCCATCCCCACGGCGCACGCGCCGACGCTGGGACGGAACAGGTCGAGAGTTCGCATCGCGACCCCGAACCCGTGGTCGACCTCGCCGATCACGTTCTCGGCGGGCAGGGCAACGCCGTCGAAGTGGAGCCGTCCGATCGGGTGGTCGGCGACAAACGGGATCGCTTCACCGGAGAGCCCCGGACTGTCCCGAGGAACCGCGAACGCCGTGATGCCCCTGGCGCCCGCTCCCGGCGTGGTGCGCGCAAAGACCGTGTAGATGTCCGCGTCCGGCGCATTGGAGATGAACACCTTCTCGCCGGTGAGGCGGAAGCCGTCGCCGTCACGCTCGGCGGACAGCGTCAGGGCGGCAACGTCGGACCCCGCGTCCGGCTCGGTGAGGGCGAAGGCGGCGACGGCTTCACCCGAGGCGACCCTGGGGATCCAGCGGTCGACAACCTCCGGGCGACCGGCCACCAGGATCGGATGGGCGCCGAGTCCCTGCAGGGCAAAGGCGGTCTCCGCTGCGGTCGAATACCGCGCCAGGCCCTCGCGAACCAGGCAGAGGGTCAGCGCAGGGACCTCGCGGCCGCGTTCGAGCACCTCGGGAACGAGGCCGTGCGTGGAGAGGGCGGCGACCAGGTCGCGGTTGACCCGGCCGGGGTCACCGGCGTGCGCGATCGGCGCCAGCACATTTCGAGCCAGGGTCTCGCTCCGGGCAAGCAGGTCGCGATGGGCTGCGGTCAGGTGCGCGTAGGTCGCGCTCACGGGATCACGGCGACACCGACGAGCTCGACCATGGCGCTCGGGTCGAAGAGCTCCGCGACCCCGATCGCTGCCATGGCGGGGTAGCGGCGCCTGAAATGGGTGCGCCAGACACTTCCCAGCTCTTTCATCGAAGCGCGGTATGCCGCGATGTCGGTCACGAAGATCTGCAGCGAGACGAGGTCGTCCGGCTGTCCCCCGGCCGCCTGGAGCGCGGCAACGAGGTTGCGCGCGGCAAGGTCGAACTGCTCGACGATGGTCGCGCCGAAGATCGCTCCGTCTGCGGCCTGAGCGGTCTGACCACCGAGGTAGACGGTCCGGCCGGGCGCGGCGATCACCGCGTGCGCGTAGCCGATCGGGGCCGGGAGATCGGCCGCGGTGACGATCTCGTGCTCGGCGTGGCTCATCGGCCCTCCCAGACGGGGGCCCGCCCCTCGGTCCAGGCGCGGTGGTATTCAGCATGGTCGTGGCTGCCCATGAGCAGCGCCTGGGTCATGGCGTCCAGCTCGAGCGAGCCGCTCAAGCCCATGTCGAGCTCTCGGGTGAGCAGCACCTTGGTCGTGGAGTAGGCGAGCGCCGGCCCGTCGGCAAGCCGCCGAGCCATGGTCCTCGCAGCCTCCGGGAGCTCGTCGTCGTCCACGACGGCGGTCGCCAGCCCGATCTCGAGGGCGCGGTCGGCACCGACGGTGTCTCCGAGCAGGAGCAGCTCGCTGGCGCGTCCGAAGCCGATCACCCGCGGCAACAGGTATGCGGAGCCCATGTCCGCGCCCGCCAGGCCGACCTTGGTGAACAGGAAGGCGAAGCGCGCGGATCGCGCCAGGAGACGGATGTCCGCGGCGAGCGCGATCACCGCACCGGCGCCTGCGGCGATGCCGTTGACCGCGGCGATCACCGGGAGCGGGCACTCGCGAAGCGCCCGGACGACCGATCCGGTCATGCGCGTGAACTCGAGCAGGTCAGCGGCCTGCATCGACTGCAGGGCGCCGATGATCTCGACGACGTCACCGCCCGAGCAGAACCCCCGGCCGGATCCGGTGATCACCACGACCCGGGCGTCGCCACGGTGAGGCAGTTCGGTGAGCAGGTCGCGGAGGTCCGCGTAGACGTCGAAGGTCAGGGCACCGAGCTTCTCGGGACGCGCCAGCCTGACCGTGGCCACGCCGTCGGCGATGCCGAAGTCGAAGTGCTGCCAGCTTTCGGTGAACCCGGCGGATGCCCGGAATCGAGTCAACCCTGACCGCCTCCGATCTCGCCAGCGGGCGCGAGCCCGCGCAGGGCGCTGCGATCGACCTTGCCCGAGCCGGTACGGGGGAGCCCGGCGACGACGCGCACCTCGCGCGGGACCTTGTGCGGCGAGAGACGCTCGCGCACGAAAGCCCGCAACTCCTCAGGAGTGACCGCCGAGCTTGCCGACAACACCACCCAGGCCAGGCCGAACGTGAGCCCGTCGCGCTCGGCCGCGACCACCGCGCACTCGACCACGCCTGGATGGCCCGCGAGGCAGCGCTCGATCTCCGCGGGCGCCACCCAGATGCCACCGACCTTGAGCAGGTCGTCAGCTCGTCCGCGGTATGCGAAGAAACCGGTTGCATCGCGCTCCACGAGGTCGCCGCTCATCACGAGCCCATCGGCGAAGGTGCCCGCCGATGCCTCGGCGTCCTCCCAGTACATCAGCGCTGCGCTCTCCCCACGAATCCAGAGCCGGCCGGTCTCCCCGTCGGGGAGTGGACGGCCATCATCGTCGACCACCAGGCCCTCGTACCCGGGAACGACCTCTCCGATGCTTCCCGGGCGGACGCGACCGGGCCGGTTGGAG
>Ga0182015_10004504_pt1 | contig 14972 bp, 18 predicted proteins | sample 712P3MmetaG_FD_120478 | JGI IMG/M metagenome (GOLD analysis project Ga0182015, IMG submission 120478) | Permafrost microbial communities from Stordalen Mire, Sweden - 712P3M metaG | ecosystem: Environmental > Terrestrial > Soil > Wetlands > Permafrost | place: Sweden: Stordalen | collected...
CACCAAGGCTGAGATCACCTTCACCGATAAGTATCCACCGATGGCTCCCACGCCCGGCAACGTCGCGCTGCTGGCGAAATTGAACGAGGGGAATCGAGCCCTAGGCATGCCGGAAATCGACGCACTGGACCCTATGCAGCGCGGTGCAGGCGACGCTTCGTTCGTGGCTCCTTTTGTGGATGTGCTTGACGGCCTCGGAGCTAACGGAAGTGGCGCACACGCTCCGGGGGAAACCGTGGACCTGTCTCGCATGCCGCTGCAGAGCAAACGCACTGCCCTTTTGATCTATCGCCTGACTCAATAAAGGATGCTGAAATTAAGTGCCGGTTGCACCTGGAATGAGGCCTTGCCTGGGACGAGGGAAGATGTGCCTCCTCGACGCACAACGATTGTACCCGCATGACGGGCAACTCTGACGTAACGCGATTAGGCAAGGGTTGCCGACAATCCGCTCGGAACCCTCATTCGTACTTCCCAGTTGAAGTGGCCTGCCAGCTTCTCAGAAGCCCGTTCGTGGATAGGTGTCCACTGATGGCGGGGCTCGACTGGAAGCCTGGACGTTGCAATCTCACTCCCGCTTTGCTACGATTCTGCACAGATTGAGATTGTGTCTAGGGTTCCGCTCACCGCTTCGACGAAAGCAGTGGGGCCGCGACCAAGCGACACCACGACGCACCATCCGTCGACAACTTACGGCATAAAAGGCCTGAGGTAGACTTCCAACCCAGAAATGGGCGGAAAGTGAGTCTATCTTTATGCCTTGCAATCCCGCCGACTGGCCAGTGCCGATCACCCCACGCTTTCTCCAAGGCAAAGTCATTCGACTTGAGCCTCTCGTGTCAACCCATGAAACAGAACTACTAAAGATTTCAGACGACGCGCAGATCTGGCGCTATCTCACTAGCGACGCTAGATCGCCTCAGTCCATGCACGACTATGTCAATGCCTTGCTGTGCGATCACTTGGCCGGAACAGCTCTGCCATTTGTTGTACGTGCCGCCCCCAATGGTCGCGTGATCGGCATGACACGTCTCAAGAGTATGTCCAGAGAAAACAGAAAGGCAATCGTAGGGTCGTGGTTGGCACGATCGACCTGGGGCAGTGGAGCAAACACAGAATCTAAGCTCTTGCTCCTGCAACATGCATTCGAGTCCTTAAATTGCCTCCGCGTTGAATTTCAGACGGATAGCCGCAACCTGCGTTCAAGATCAGCCTTGGCCAAAATGGGCGCTGTCGAGGAAGGCACACTCCGGTCCTACCTGATTACATCGGACGGTCACCGTCGAGACACCGTCGTTTTCAGTGTGCTAGATAAGGAATGGCCCGACGTGAAGCACCGCTTACTGAGCCGCCTAAAGACGCAGCACACTGAATCTCCATAGAAAATAGCAGGACCGAGGTCTATGAATCGAATGCATCGGGTAACCGAGGCGTCGACCATGAGACCGTGGAGGGAACGTCGGTTGGTTGATGGAGTTGATCTCGATGCTGACAAGATTCGATACCTAGGGAGCGACTGAAGAGAGCGAGGCGTATTGATCGAACCGGCAAACCCAATCGTCACAGAGCGCTTGATCAGCCATCCGGGCGATGTATTTCGGTCACGCAACTTCACATTGTTTCAATGCGCTCGCGCCAGCAGGGTTCTTGCCACAGAGATGATGTCAGTCGCAGTAGGATGGCAGGTGTATGAACTCACGTGTAAACCCATCTCCCTTGGCTACGCCGGACTAGCGCAGTTTCTTCCTGGCATTTTGCTTTTTCTAGTCGCCGGGCATTGCGCGGATCGTTTCGATCGCCGCAAAATACTCATGGTCTGCTTCGCGTCGTATGCCACCTGCTCGGCGCTTCTTGCCACAGTAGCTCATAGCGGACATGTTTCAGTGTTGACTATCTATGGATTGCTCGCTCTTACGGGTGCGACTCAGGCCATCGCCGGACCAGCAGCGCAATCGCTAACACCGGAGCTTGTCACCGCAGAACATTTCCCCACTGCGGTCGCATGGGGATCGACGATATTCACCGCTTCTACGATCCTCGGCCCAATGCTCGGCGGTGTGCTATATGGCATAAGCCGCGGGCCAACAGTTGTGTATACAGTTGCTAGTGCTGCTTATCTGAATGGACTTGGTATGACGCTGCTGATGAATATTCGGGCCGGAAGCATAGAGAAGAAAGATCCATCGCTTCGGGCTGCCTTCGCCGGCTTTCATTATGTTTGGGATCACAAGATGATCCTGGGTTGCATCTCACTAGATTTGTTCGCGGTGCTGCTTGGCGGGGCAGTCGCACTCCTTCCTGTCGTTGCCAAGGACATTCTGCATACCGGGCCGTGGGGTCTTGGTGTACTCCGATCGTCGCCAGCCGTCGGCGCGGTTGTGACAGCCTTATGGGTGGCGCACCACCCATTGGAGAAGCGGGCTGGGGTAAAGATGCTCTGGTGCGTGGCGGTATTCGGAGTCGGTACGATCATCTTCGGACTCTCGTCAAATGTTCTCCTTTCCGTCGCCGCCTTACTGCTCGTAGGAGGAACCGACATGATCAGTGTGGTCGTACGCGGTACCCTAGTCCAACTAGCAACTCCACGCGCGATGCGCGGCCGTGTCTCGCCGGTAAATCTGCTGTTCACAGGCGCCTCCAACCAAGTTGGCCAGTTCGAATCCGGGTTCACGGCGCAGTGGCTTGGCACGGTGCCTGCGATCGTTCTCGGAGGCCTTGGAGCGATCACTATCGTGGCGATCTGGGCATGGCGCTTTCCAGAACTCCGGAGGATTGAGAACTTAGCCAGGAGGTGATATTGCGGTAGGCGAAAGGTTGTTCTCTGTAATGAGTCTTAGTGGGAGGCAATCCCGGTCCAGAAGGCGGCTTTGGAAAGTCGGAAATTCCAGCCAGTACTTGTCCCTTTTTCTTTCTACGACAGATTCGGCATCCGAATAAGAAGATTCCCTAACTTAAGGTGTCTAGCGGGGAAAACCTTCCAACTTCCAAAAGGCTACTGGATTACGTCAGCGTCGACAATCCGGGAGTTGGGACACGGTTGACAGATCACATGGTGCATAACGGAAAGGATGCGCATGTGGCAGTCCATTCGTGCTTCTGCCCTCGGCCGTCATGTCCACGAGGAGGCGTACGCAGCTCTCGTGCTTTCAGGCGGCTACGAAGAGGCGGGAGATCATGGACGTTTCCAGGTGAAAGCCGGCGACAGTGGTCTTCCATGAGCAATTTGAAGCGCACCTGGACCGTTTCTCCGAGACGGGCGCAGGGGTGCTCAATCTGCGGCTGCCTATCGGCTGTTCCTACACGCCAGGAGCTGCGAGGGTGGCCGACCCCGACTCCGTTGTGCGCCTGGCCGAGAGAAGCCGGGGAGACGCCGTCGACTTGCTTTTTTCCGCTGCTATCAGCGATATGCCGCGCTTTGCTGACTGGCCGGACGAATTGGCGGCGGCACTATTGCAGAGTCCATCTCTTAGACTATCTCGATGGGGAGAAAAGAATGGAATTGCGCCGTGGACCGTGTCGCGGGGTTTCGCTTTGGTGTTTGGTATTTCACCAGAGGCGTTCCGCGCCCGCATTCGCGCCCGCCATGCCTTGAGGTCTATTCAGAATACTGAGGCGCCACTCGCAAGCATCGCGGCGGAGCTTGGCTTCGCCGACCAGTCGCACATGACCCGCAGCGTCAAGCAACTCACGGGAATTGGACCGCAGGCATGGCGATCCGCTGCAAATGGATTCAAGACAAGAAGAACCCTCGACGCTTAGAACGTAACTATGCGCCGGATTCTTTATCTGCTCTGCCTTCTCATAGTGTGTTCTACCCAGATTGCCGACCCGTCCCACCTCTTTGCAGAGACAGCTCCCCTTCACACCGGCACCGACTGGCAACTTAAGCCTTCTCTCAAGTATGACACCCTCTGCCTGTTGAATGCGCTAAGTGGTGATCCATATTATCTGGACTACTATCAAGCTGAGTACAACCACTTCCATCCGCTTTTCGCGCCTGAGGAGCAGGCCGCTTTCGCCCAGTTGAAGCATGTCATCAAGGACGAGGGACAGGGGATCGTCTCTGCAAAACTGGCCCTTTACTATTCCGCCGTCGATGACGAAACTCTGCCCGAGATGCTCCGCACAGCGCACGACAGCGGTGTGATGGAAGCAGCTCTCAGAAAGACCTCATACTGGAGCGCGGATGGGTGGCATAACTACGAGACGGCTAGGCCGGCGTTGGAGGTGGCGCTTAGGGCCCTGGATCGGGTCGGGTTTCCGGCGTATTGGACGGCAAATGCCAGGCCCAAGATCGAGAAGCGCATAGCGGAGCTCGCTCCCGAACTCCCGCGGTACAACATCATCCCCGTAATCGAGAGCTACCTGGGCTTTCCGCTGCCGTCGCACACAATAACTGTATACCTGCTGGCCTATTCCGAGCCTCACGGAATCCGCATTACGGGGTTGCGTTTCCTGACTCATGTGTCCTATCCGTTCAGTATCGTCCTCCATAATGCGATTCACGAACCCATGCATCCGCCGTATCACGCGGATGACCCGAAGGTCCGCGAAGCCATCGATCTACTGGCGCGTGACCCGCTCGTGATCGACAAGGTTCAGCACCACGACTCATCTTTCGGATACAACACGACAGCCGGCTATATCGAAGAAGACTCCGTGCAAGCGTTAGAGCAGCTCGTCAGCGAGAAATTCGGTGTCGGCCGCAATGCCTGCAAATATTGGCAGGGGCAGGATGGCGGCATGCATGTCCTCGCCGTTGCCATGTATACCGGTTACAAGCAGGCGTCCTCTCCAACTCCCGAGCCCTATTCGCAGTGGTTCACACGCGCGGTCCAGGATGGGCAACTCCGTGGAAGGCAGCTGGAGAAAGCCATTCAGTCTTTCTTTTCGCCAACTCATTGCCCTTAGCCCGAGACATCCGCGATTCCTGATTACGACATCCCACTGCTGTTCTTGGATCGCTCCCGGATGAGGGGCAACCCGGAAGTTATTCGGGCCTGAAGTCGGCTTCGCGGAGATCGCCATTGATCTCGCGAAGCCCGTTTCCGGATAGCTTCCGGTTAGCCGACGATGGAGGGAACTCCAGCGCTAGACCTTTTGGTCGCCGATGACGGCCTGCACGACTTTGACAAAACACCAGATTAGCGGGAGTTTCTCCGAGTTCCGATTCCATGCGATGCCGATTCGCCACAACGGCTCCTTCCAGCCCAGTTCATGAAATCGCACTCCCGGCACTTTGAGGCGCTGGGCTGACCTCGGGACCAAAGAGACCCCCATTCCAGCTCGAACGAAGTGAAGCATGGTCAAGATTTCGTTTGCTTCCTGAACGACCCGGGGAGTGAATCCCGCGCGAAGGCAAAGGCTTAGAACGCGATCGTGAAAAGTCTTGGAGACCGAGGGCGACACGCAGATAAAACCCCTGTTACGGAATCCGTTGATGCCCTCTTTGGGCCGATATCGCACATCCGCTGGGGTCGCCAAAACTAGGTGCTCGGAAAATAGCGGGACGCACATCAGTTTCCGGTCTGTGACCGGCATCCGCAGGATTCCCGCATCCAGCCTACTCTCGATGAGAGACGAGACTTGTGAAGGAGAGGGCAGTTCCCGCATTTGCAGTTCAACTTCGGGGTAAAGTTTGCGGAACCGCAGAATGGTTCGCGGAAGGATTTCAGGCAGTGAAGCAATCCCGAAGCCGATCCGCAGGGTGCCGACTCGACCTTCAACGGCCGCCTGTGTTTCACGCAAAGCATCCTCGGCGTCCTGCAACAGTTTTGCAGCTTTCGGAAGGAAGCTCTTACCGGCATCCGTCAGGGCCACTCTCCGACGCGAGCGCACGAAGAGGGCCCCCTTTAGCTTCTCCTCCAGTCTTTGGATCTTCTTGCTGAGTGCCGGTTGGGATAGAAACAACCGTTCCGATGCCTTGCGAAAGTGGAGTTCGCCGGCCAGGACCACAAATGCCTGAAGTTCTGAGAATTCAAGGTTCATAATCTTCCGTTATCACACAATGTAGTTTAATTCATTGGACGAAACATTGGAGATTTGGCAAGAATGGCGAAAGCGGGGAAAACATGGCAGATCCAGAATGCGGCTACAAATCCCCGCTCGACTTTATTCGATCCGGACCCAGTCGGATTGCGATAGCACTTAAGCACCGCAACTTCCGCCTCCTTTGGATGGGGGCTCTTATGTCTAGCATTGGCACGTGGATGCAAAGGGTGGCGCAGGCGTGGCTGATCGTCACGATGACGGGATCCAGATCGGCATTTTTTCTGGGGTTGGATAGCTTTTTCGGCGAGTTACCGCTTCTGCTCTTCACAATGATTGGAGGCGTGTTCGCAGACCGACGCGACCGGCGTCACATGATCCTGATGTCGCAAATCATCCAGATGCTGGTGGCTATGGTGCTAGCGGTGCTGATTTACGCGAAGCGCATCCACATCGCGCAGGTGCTCGGGCTCTCCTTCATCGTCGGCTGTGTGCGGGCGTTTGGCGGGCCCGCGTACGAGTCGCTCCTACCCACGCTCGTGGGTATAGAACATCTCCCCAACGCGATTGCGCTCAATTCTATTCAGTTCAACCTCGCGCAGGTTATCGGCCCTGTCGCCGCCGGTGCGGCCCTCGCGGCGCTCGGCATGGTTGCGTGCTTCGGCTTGAACGCCATTTCTTTCTTGTTTGTGATCGCAGCGATCCTGGCGCTGCGGGACGTGCACGTGCCTCTGATGGCGACTGAAAGCATGGTCGCTCAGTTCAGGAGTGGTCTGCGATTCGTCCAGGGCTCGCCGAACTTGGTGACTGTGATGGTACTCGGCTTCTTTGTTGCGTTTCTCGGAGTGCCGCTGCTCACGTTCCTTCCCGTCATCACCAGGGATGTGTTTCACCGGGACGTCGGCTTCTATACACAACTCATGACATTCTCGGGTGCGGGCGCGGTGATGGGTGCGCTCATGGTCGCCTGGTTGGGCAAGCACAAGCACATCGGACGAATACTGCTAATCTTGCTGACGCTGTTCGGCACGATCATTATTGGCTTCGGGCTCTCGCGGAACACCTACCTGTCTGCATTGATCCTGTTCATGGGCGGGTCGCTCTTCGTAATGTGTTCTTCGCTCACCACTTCACTGGCGCAGCTTCTTGTGCCGCCGGAATTCCGGGGACGAGTGCTCTCTATCTATCTGTTCGCATTCCTAGGCGGCTCACCGCTCGGTGGTCTTGCGAGCGGATGGCTGGTCACGCGATTCGGCTCAGCGCTGATGTTGGTGGTCAACGGTACGGCGCTCATGTTTGTGGCACTGTGTTTTCTGATCCATGGCCAAGGCTTCAAAGATATCTAGGCACGATTTTGCAGGAAGGAGCTATTCCGATGACGACCGAACCGGCGCTCGAACAGCTCGACCGCCTGACGGTCCACGTATCCTCACGTCCTGGGCGACCGTATTAGCAACAGGAGACGTTTGAAACGTGAAGACACCAGGCACATACATGTTCCTAATTGCGTTCGATGCTCGGGCACTGGCAAGCTGAAACGATGCCGAGCGCGAAACAAAGGGTGGTTACTTCACGCAGACCTTTTCGCAGGAGGCAGAAAACTATGAATACGGCGCAGGAATCGAAAACGGCCACCTCGATCTTCATCGGCAGGTGGACGCCCAAGGTTTTGTTCTCGCTGAAACAGCGGCCATATCGACACGGACAGTTGCGCCGCCAACTGGGAAGCATTTCACAACGAATGCTCACTAGAACTCTTCGCAATCTGGAATCCGCGGGTTTAATCGCCAGGCAAGTGACGCAATCGAAGGCCATTGCTGTCGAGTATTCGTTGACTCAACTTGGAAGGACGATCATTGCTCCACTCGGAGGCATGTGTCGCTGGGCAAAGCGGTACCGCAGGGAGGTGATCGCTGAAGTGCGACTTCGGGAAGCCGAATCAGGGTAAAAGCAGGATTTGTTGTAGAGACGACGTATCCTCCCCGCCGGAGGATGCGTAATAGCAAACAGAAGGACAAAGATCGAAAGGAGAATGGTATGAACATCGAAAACAAGACAGTTTTGATTACCGGCGCGAACCGAGGCATCGGACGCGCACTGCTTGAAGAGGCCTTGAGGAGAGGCGCGAAGCGGGTGTATGCGGCTACGCGCCAGCCCTTTACACATTCCGATGGGCGCGTCACGTTCCTGACCCTGGATGTAACCAACAGCGCTCAGATCCAGCAGGCGGTCAGTGAGGTGGGCACGCTCGACCTCCTCATCAACAATGCCGGTATCTGTGTGCCGGATGATCTGAGCAGCCCCGAGCTCATCGAGCGGCATCTAGCCGTTAACTTTTTCGGGTTGTCCAATGTGACGAGGGCTTTCTTGCCAATGCTGAAACGCTCCAAAGGAGCAATCGGCAACATTCTGTCCCTGGCCGGACTGGCTCCCGTACCTGTGTTCGCAGCCTACTCCATTTCGAAGGCCGCCGCGCTCAGCATCACACAATCATTGAGGGTATTCTTGGCGCCCCAGGGAGTGAGAGTCCATGCCGCCTTGCTAGGGCCTATTGACACCGACATGATTCGCGACTTGCAGATACCGAAAACCTCGCCCGAGTCCGCCGCCCTGGGCATCTTCGATGGGATGGAGAAAGGCGAAGAGGATATTTTTCCCGATCCGGTGTCCCAATCTATTGCGGAGTCTTGGCGTACTGGCCCAGACAAGGCACTGGAGCGCCAGTTCGCAGCTTTCCTGCCGCAGAGTGTGGAGAACGCTGCCTGACTGCATCGGACGAAGTCAGACAACTGAGCAGCAACGTGCCGCGCAGTGCCGACGTGTTGATAGGCAGGCCGAGACCCAACATCGATGCTACGAGATGCATCGAAACGTAAACGATACCCAAAGGAAGGAGATATAGCGATGACGACCATAACCACAGAGACACACAAGATAGGAACCCATGAGGAGTGGCTTGTGGCACGACTCGAGTTGCTCAAGGCGGAGAAGGAGCTCACGCGACGCAGCGACAAAGTGGCACGTCAGCGGCAGGAACTGCCCTGGGTTCCCATTGACAAGGAGTATCGATTCGATACCGAGGAAGGAAGCGCCTCGCTTGCGGACCTCTTCCGGGGCCACTCGCAGCTTCTCGTCTACCACTTCATGTTTGGGCCCGACTTCACAGTGGGGTGTCCCTCGTGCTCGTCGATTGCGGACGGGTTCAACGGCATCGTCGTGCACCTAGGAAAACGTGACGTGATGCTCTGGGCGGTGTCGCGGGCGCCGCTTCCGAAACTGGACGCGTACAAGCGGCAGAAACGCTGGACGTTTCCCTGGGCGTCTTCCTTCGGCAGCGACTTCAACTTCGATTTCCACGTTTCGTTCACCGCTGAGCAACTGCGCGACGGGGCCGAATACAACTTCCGCCGCGATGACCCCGTGATGAACACCGGGAAGGCCGGAACGGCGACCTCTACGCCTGCTAAGAACGCGGCCACGACCGGGACCGACGTGGGCACGTATACGCGCGAGCGGGAGGGCATGAGCGCCTTCGCGCTAGAGGACGGCATCGTCTACCACACCTATTCCACCTATGCGCGCGGAGTGGACGCCATCTGGGGCAAGTACCCCTGGCTCGACCGCGCACCTAAGGGGCGCAACGAGCGACGTCTGGTAGCGCCGCCACGATGAGTATTACAAGTGATGGGCGAAGTAGTGCTTCTAGCGACGCTTTTGCGGGAAAGGCGAACAAGACCGATGACTTTCGAGCGAACTTCACAGCCAGCCTTCTTCGGCACCTCAGCGCTGCTCTTTGTCGCAAGCGCGGCGCTGACGACCGTCTGGTGTGGCTCCATGTTAGCTATACGAGGGATGCCGATGCCAGGCGGCTGGACGATGTCGATGGCATGGATGCCGATGCCTGGGCATACATGGCTGGGCGCCGCTTCATCATTCATTGGCATGTGGGTAGTGATGATGGTGGCGATGATGCTGCCGTCGTTCGTGCCCACACTGTGGCGCTATCGCCAGGCGGTTAGCAAGGCAGGCGAAATGCGTCTGAGTTGGCTGACCGCGCTAGTCGGCATCGGGTACTTCGTCGTCTGGACCGTTTTCGGAATCGTTGTTTTCCCACTGGGCGCGACGCTTACCGAGATCGAAATGCAACGGCCGGCGCTGGCGAGAGTTGTTCCGATCGCGGTTGGTGTTGTCGTCGTAATCGCTGGCGGACTCCAATTCAGCGCGTGGAAGGCGCATCACCTTGCCTGCTGCCGGGAGACATCGCGACGCGCGCGTTCTTTGCCGGCGGACGCTGCCACGGCTTGGCGACACGGGCTGCGGCTCGGCCTTCACTGCATTTACAGCTGCGCTGCCTTTACGGCGATCCTCCTCGTCATCGGGGTGATGGATCTGCGCGTGATGGCTCTTGTCACGGCAGCAATCACTGCTGAACGTCTCGCATCGAATAGCAAGGGCGTCGCGCGAACCATCGGGATTGTCGTGGTCGGGGTAGGGCTGCTCTTGACTGCGAGGGCAGCAGCCGGGCTCGGGTAATGGGCCCAAGACGTCAACCTCGCCACTTGCATCGCCAACGATATAGAGTGAGTTATGGAATTGACAAAGCGCAGTGAACTTCGACGTATGCCCGTACGCGGATCCCACGAGTGGAGCACGATCAGCCACATCTTTGACGAGGGTTTCCTCGCGCATGTCGGATTCTCGGCCAACAATCAGCCGTTTGTGATTCCCACGCTGTATGGCCGTCGCGGGGAAACACTGTACTTACACGGTTCGGCCGCCAGTCGCATGCTGAGGGAACTTGAAACCGGGATCCAGGCTTGCGTAACGGTAACCCTTGTGGACGGCCTCGTACTGGCACGATCGGCTTTCCACCATTCCATGAACTATCGATCCGTAGTTGCATTTGGAAGCGCGACGAAGATAGAGGATCCCGCCTACAAGGTTCAGTGCCTACAAGTCATTTCCGAGCATGTCATCCCTGGCCGCTGGGCCGAGGTTCGGCCTCCCAATGCGAGCGAACTGAATGCGACGACGGTGCTTGAATTCGTTATCGAGGAAGCTTCATCGAAGGTTCGACGTGGACCTCCGCTAGAGGATGAAAGCGACCACGCATTACCGGTGTGGGCAGGCGTGTTGCCTCTGGCGATTCGACCGCAAGAGCCCATATCAGACGTCCAGCTACCAACTGACATTACTGTTCCCGACTACGTTTTGCGCTACGATGCGCGATTCGCCGGCGAGAAAAAACCGTTTTGATCCACCTGAGAATGTTCCACAGAACGAGTGGTCTTCGTCTATTTCAGAAAACAAAGGAGAAATGATATGGCAACAAGCAAAGAGAGAAACAAGGAGCACCAGAAAGGGCATGTCGCGATGAAGACACCCCCGATCGTGTCACAGCAGGAGTGGGAGGCTGCGCGCCAGCAGCTCCTCGCGAAGGAGAAGGCCTTGACCCGCTCCCGTGATGCGCTCGCTGCCGAGCGTCGACGGATGCCATGGATGGTGGTGGAAAAGAAGTACGAGTTCGACGGGCCCAAGGGTAAGGTGAGCCTGCTCGATTTGTTCGAGGGCCGGAGGCAGTTGATCGTATATCGGGCTTTCTTTGAGCCCGGGGTGTTCGGCTGGCCCGAACATGCATGCCGCGGCTGCTCTCTAGGAGCGGATCAGGTCTCGCACTTGGCCCATCTGAACGCCCGCGACACCACTCTCGCCTGGACCTCACGCGCGTCGCAGGCGGACATCGCGCGCCTGAAGGCGCGGATGGGTTGGGAGATGCCCTGGTACACCATGACCGACAGCTTCGACAAAGACTTCGGCGTCGATGAATGGCACGGCCACAACGTGTTCTTCCGCGACGGTGACAAGGTGTTCCGCACATACTTCATCAACAGCCGCGGTGACGAGGCGATGGGGAGCACATGGAGCTATCTCGACCTCACACCGCTTGGCCGTCAGGAGACATGGGAGGACTCGCCAGAGGGTTATCCCCAGACGCCGCCATACAAGTGGTGGAACTGGCACGACAACTACGACGCCGAGCCTTCGCCTCACCCGAAGTGGGTCGATATCATAACCGACCCACAAGGAGCTGCCTTGCGCAGACGCGACGAAGAGGCGAAAGCGAGCTAAAGGGCGCCCACTTCATCGTCTTCGAGCAGCCTTTTCACACATGAGCTACGCGAGACCTTCCCCATGGTGCACGGAGCATAGCTGGACGTATCACTAGCCCGAGGCAGCTCCCACGGGACCTTACGAAACGGTAGGTAGCCGCGCCGCGACGAGCACTATAGGGGTTGCGGGAGATGACGCTGACATGTACTCGGACATCCTCAATCGCATTGTTGGGACATGGAGGTTGGTTTCAACAGAACAAACCATGAATAACGGAACCACCCTGCCATTTACGGCCTTCGGTCCACGAGCTCAAGGCTTTCTCATGTACCAGCGCGATGGTTACGTGTGCGCCGTCCTTGTCAACCCTGATCGGCAGAAGTGGGCTGAGCCGGCACATGCGACGGTGGAGGAGAAAGCTGGCGCAGCCGACGGCATGTTCTTCTATTGCGGCCGCTACGAGGTCGATGCGGCGCAAAAACAAATCGTTCACATACCCGAAGTTGCGAGCAATCCTGGATACGTGGGGTCGCGCCAGATTCGCCCTTACGAGTTGAAGGGCGACTGCTTGATCTTTAGTGGGGTTGAGAAACACGATCCGAATATTTCGAGATGGAGGATTGTGTGGGAAAAAGTGCGCTAATTGCCCGTGCTTAACGCCTCCATTCCTCGCGCAACTGAGACTTGATGAACGATGGTGAATGACAGCCAATATCTGAATGGTGCCGGCACTTACGAGGCGTGCTATTTGGCGTTTCTCGAAACCATCTCCAACCTTCGCCCAGGTCTGCATCGCTATTGCGCTCGCATGACCGGCTCGGTAATGGATGGCGAGGATGTCGGGAAGGAGGTGGAATGGAGGCAATAGATTCTGACCGTCTGTTCGTAATCACTGGGGGGCCGGGTTCAGGAAAGAGTACGCTGATCGATGCGCTGGCGGAGCATGGTATTTGCACCATGCCGGAGGCCGGCAGGGCTATCATTCGAGATCAGGTGGCGATTGGCGGCGAAGCCCTACCTTGGTCGGATCGGCGCGCTTTCGCCGAACTGATGTTAAGATGGGAAATACGATCCTATCGTGCGGCGCTGACCCTCAGCGCTCCGGTGATTTTCGACCGGGCCTTGCCGGATGTGCTCGGCTACTTGCGCTTGAGCGACCTGCCCATCCCTTCCCATGTAGAGCGGGCTGCGCAGACATCTCGCTATCATCACCGAGTGTTTATCGCGCCGCCCTGGGCGAAGATCTTCGGGCGGGATGCAGAACGCAAGCAGTCTTTTCAGGAGGCCCAGGTGACGTACGAAGTAATGACCGAAACCTACTCTACCTTGGGTTACGACCTGATCCCATTGCCTCTTGACTCAGTCCAGAAACGTGTGCAGTTCGTCGTAGCCGCGGTCGGCTGATCCGTTTGGCTGGGGTTCTCATATTGACGGCAGTTTGCGGCGTTTGATCACGACGGGTAAAGGGCATCTGAATCCCAAAGAAAACTCAATGGAAAAGGCTTCTCGATGATGGTGGATTCTGACCAGGGTGTCGATTTCTCCGGCAAGTTCGAAGCACGCTATCTAGCCTTCCTCGAGACGGTGTCCACACTTCGGCCGAGCCTGCACCGCTACTGTGCGCGCATGACGGGTTCGGTCATGGACGGCGAAGACGTCGTGCAGGAGGCCTTGATCGAGGCGTATCGGAAGCTGGACAAGTACGATGAGAGCCGTCCTCTGAAGCCGTGGCTGTTTCGGATCGCTCACAATCGCTGCATCGATTTCCTGCGACGCCGGGGGGTCCGGGACGAAGCCGATACGGCTGCGGCGAGGCCAGAAACTATTGAGGCGGTCGAACCGGTTTTGGGGACCGGCAAGGCCGTCGAGCATCTTGTGGCGACATTGCCTCCTAAAGAACGCGCGTGCGTTCTTCTGAAGGATGTCTTCGACTACTCACTGGAAGAAATTGCGGAGCTGGTCGATTCCACGGTGGGCGGGGTCAAAGCAGCCCTCAACCGCGCGCGCACAAAACTGGCTGTGTCTTCTCCTTCGGCGAAGTCGGCTCGAAGCGTGAGCCCGGAGCTGAAACAGATTATGCAGCTCTATGTCGATCGCTTTAATCGCCGTGACTGGGAGGGAGTCCGGGAATTGACGAGCGCGGACGCCCGCCTAAACGTTCTCGAACGTTTTGCGGGAAAATTTGCCGATGCCGCTTACTTCTTCAATTACGAGCGGTGGCCTTGGCCCTGGAGACTGGCGCTGGGCGAAGTGGACGGCGAATCGGTGGTGATTATCCTCCGCCGGGGTGCGGATACATGGACGCCCCATTCAGCCATCCGGTTCACAGTGGTCAGCGAACAGATCGAACGCATCGTGGACTACATCCATTGTCCGTGGGTGCTTTCAGCCGCAAGTTCCGTCTCAGTCGACAAATAGGCTTTGTCGGAGGAATCTGTGGGTCGCTGATACGTTCGAATGGCGGCCCGCAGCTACGGCGTTGATCGTCCCCTTGGAAGGCAAGCAGTTCGATTGATCCTGAAACAGCTCAGGCATCGGCTCTGGTTCGCCGCTTGGCACCGTCGATCTTACCGCACCGTTTCCGTGATTGGCTGAGCGCCGGATGCGTCACGGGAAACCCTGACGTAATCGGTAAGGTAAGGCTTGCCGACAACTCATCAACTGCCCGGTTAAAGGAGTAAAGATATAATTTCCTCGACAGTCTCATGGCCCTTGCTGCCGGAACGATTCTCGGGCAGTGCGAAATCCGTTCACCCCTGGGTGCAGGCGGAATGGGCGAAGTCTACCGCGCGCACGACACCCGGCTGAATCGTGAGGTCGCGATCAAAGTGTTGCCCGAGTCCGTGAGCTCTGATCCCGAACGGTTGCGCCGC
>Ga0182015_10004506_pt1 | contig 14962 bp, 9 predicted proteins | sample 712P3MmetaG_FD_120478 | JGI IMG/M metagenome (GOLD analysis project Ga0182015, IMG submission 120478) | Permafrost microbial communities from Stordalen Mire, Sweden - 712P3M metaG | ecosystem: Environmental > Terrestrial > Soil > Wetlands > Permafrost | place: Sweden: Stordalen | collected...
CTGCTCTGCATCACCGCCCGCTCAATCTTCTTCCGCACATCTTCCGCGTGATACACCGGCGCAGAGCAGGCGCGCGCGGTGCACAAAAACAGCGCAGCCCGATCGAGCTTGGGATACTCGATTGACGTCGGCGAAGGCGAGGGATCCGCCGGATCGCGCACCTCAATCAGCTCATCGGAAACAATGCTCCGCAACGCCGCATCGTGCAGCGCAGTCGCAGCCGGATCAGACGGCGACCCCACAATCGTCAAGTGAATCGGCGCCGAGTTGAACGCCTCATTCGCCAGCAGCACCCCCGCCGACAACGGCCTCAACGCCACCTGCTCCGCCGCAACATAACGCATCGCCTCCGCAGCCGTCGCGTGAATCTGCTCATCGCCTGTGATAAACGCCAGCATCGACGCGAACCGCACCAGCGCTAAGTTCTCTTCACGATCCGGATGCGGCCGGTAAGCCGCGTCGGTCGCCGTGCGAGAGCTTACAAATCCCTTTCCCGGCCCCTCCGGCGCAAACTCGAGCTGAATAAACTTTTCCGCGGCAACTGCGCCCCGCAAATCCTCGCGGTCCCCATCCACAATGTAGAGATCGAGCAGCCCCTGCCCCATGAACAGCGTATCTGCAAGGTATGGCCCTGCCGGGTCATTTTCGCCATGCAGAAATCCCCCGCCCAATCCGTTTGCGCCAGCCGGAATCGCCCGATGCGCCCTCACCCACTGCGCCGCCCTCTTCGCCCGCGCCAGCGCCGCCTCATCTCCGCTCGCCGCGTAGTAGGTCGCCAGCGCACTGATCATCCGCCCGTTCTCGCGCGCGTACTCGTGCTTATCCACCCGCGGTATGCCCTGTCGCCGCCGCTCCTGATCAGCCAGCTTGAAGTAGGCTGCGTTCTCCTCCCCATCGTGCAGGTCCGCGTCCTGCGACACATAAAACCCACCATCTTCAGGCGACGTCAAAAACTCCCCCACATAGCGATTCACCGCCTGCGCCGCCTTCAGGTACGCCGGATTCTGCGTCTGCGCATAAGCCAGCGAATACTCCCGCAACGCATCGGCCTGAATCGAAATCAGCTTCTCAAAATGCGGCTCATTCCAGACCCCATCCACCGAGTACTGGTACATCCCTCCCCAGACCGGATCAATCAGCTTCGCCGCGTTGTCCAATGTGTCCGCGGCGCGCCTTGCATAAGCCGCATCCCCTTCCGCCCCAAGCCGCAATGCAAGCTCCACTGAGTCCGCATCAAGATACTTGTGCCCAAACCCCCAGCCCGAAGCGTCCTTGTCGTACTGGTTGTCGTACGCTTTGTAAATCCTCTTCAGCACTTCCTCACCAATCGCCGCATCCGACGCAGCATGGAAATCCGCCTCCTTTTCCACGCTCGGACCCGGCGATGGATCGTCAATGATCGCCTGCAGCATCGACGACATCGGCCGCGGAGGAATATATCCCTGCCGCTTCACAATCTCCGACCCATCAGCCGCAAACACAATCGTCGCCGGCCAACCCCAATCCTGATAGCGATTCGAAATATCCGGCCGCGAATCCTGATCCACCTTCAACAGGATGTAGCGCTCGCTCAGCAGCCGCATCACAATCGGGTCGCGATAAGTGATGTCATCCATCACATGGCACCAGTGGCACCAAACCGCCTCAAGGTCCAGCAGCACAAACTTGTGCTCCTTGCGTGCCTGCGCGAAGACCGCGTCAGACCACGGCTGCCACGTAAGCTTCGCGGCTTGCTCCCCACCCTCCGCGCGAACGCCCTGCCCGCTTGCCACACAAACGCCCAGGGTAGCGCACAAGAAAACAGCGGCGATGTAAGGACTCACTCGCATAGATACATTGTTTACGCGCCAGCCTCGCGGTTGGATGCGTCAATTGCTCCGCTGCTCCCGCATTCTCCCGTTTCGACCGCCCAATGACGTCTACCTCGCAAAAAACTTCCCCCTCCCGCCATTCGCCCACGGATCGTAATGCGCCGCAAAATTCGCCCGGTTCTTTACGCTCGGGTGGTCATAGAGCCAGAGCTCAATCAGCGGGCTCGGCTCCGGATCCTCCAGCCACGCCTCTCCCAGCGCATTGAACGCCGCCACCGCGGTCTTCTGCGGGTCGGCCACCAGTCCATGAATCGCCTCCTGCCCATACACGTCCGCCTCATGCTCAAAGTGCCGGCTAAACGCGTTTGATAGTGGTGTCGTCACAAAGCTGGCCAACGAAATCGCAAACAGCAGAATCACGAATCCCGCCCTCGTCGCCAGCGGATTCTCGCTCGCTTCATCGCCTCGTCGCAGCCAGCGCGCCCCGTATCGCCGCGCCATCCACCCGGCCATCCCCGCGCAGCCCCAATAAAGGAAGAAAAGGAAGACCGCTGCCCCTGCCAACTGCTTGGGCAGGTGATGCAGCACGTAGTGCCCGCTCTCGTGCCCAAAGATGAACAGAACCTCGTCGTTCGGAATCCGACCCGCCGTCGTATCCCACACCACGATGCGCTTCGTCGCTCCCATGCCGCTCACATACGCGTTCAACCCGTTGCTCTTCTCGCTCGCCTTCATCAGGAACATCCGCTCCGGCGGAATCTCGGTCCCCGTCCGCGCCACCAGCTTCTCCAAATCAACCACCAGCCCCGCATGCTCCTTTTGCAGCGGCTCGAACTTGTCAAAAAGCGGCTCCAGAAATGGCGATCCAAACACCGAAATCACCATCAGCGGCACCGTCACCACCCAGATGCCAAGCCAATACCGCCGCGGCCATCGCTTCACAATCCAGTTGAACAGCAGCAAAACCGGCGCACCAAAAAGAATCCCCAGCCCCAGCGCCTTGCCCAGGTCGCCGAACCACGCCCCCCAGCCTTCCACGCTGATCCCGAAGGCCCGGCTGTAGTGGTGCCCGATCAAGTCAAACGGCAGGCTGGCCAGCGTCGACAGCACCAGCAACACCACAAAAAACGCCAACCCCTGCACCCATCTATGCCGCGACAAGTGAATTGCCCGGCACTCCAGAAACGCCGCCGCCCGGAAGGCAAGAAACAACCAGATCAGCACGAGCCAGACAACCGACTCCGCAATGTCCAGCGTGTTCCGGATTCGACTCAGCTCAATCGCCTTTTCCCGCTTCTCCGGCGGCAGCGTGTATGCCTGCGTTTCCGTCACACCGGAGGGCGCGGCGCCTCCAGCCTCCGTCACCCCTCCAGCCTGCGCGCTGGCCCCCGCACTCCCCACGCTAGCTGCGGGCTGCGCTGCCTGCCCCACACCCTCTCGCACCCCCCATCCAACCAGCAAAACCGCAAGGCCCACCCAGCTCAACCAATAACCAACCCTCCGCCCAACCCACCAGCGTCCCAGCCTTCCCCCGCTTTCCCTTCCCATAGCCGACTCTGCGACAATGGTCTTTACCGATGCCTTTTCCTCAGTCTTCACCGCGAATCCCCCGTCTGACCTGTTCCGTCGTCCGTAAATTTCCCGCTCTTTCAGCCGTTCTCGCTGGCGCACTTGCGTCTCTGGCCTTCGCCGTGCCGATTCCGTCGCGCGCTCAACAGGCCACTCCGGTCCTCCTCGACGCCATGACCTCCGAGCTCAACCGCGCATTCACATCCCTCGGAAAAACCGGCGCAACCGACGATCAAAAGCTGCCGCCTTACTTCCTCAGCTACTCCGTCAGCGACGCGAGTTTCGTCTCCGTGCGTGCCCAGTTTGGAGCACTCGTTGACAGCCAGTCAAACCGCGTCCGTGAAGCCGATGTTCAAGTCCGCCTTGGCGACCCCAAGCTCGACAACACCCACGGAACCCATCGCGCTTCCGCTGTCCACAGCTTGCAGCTCCCCATCACCGACGACCGCGACGCCCTGCAGCGCTCCCTCTGGCTCGCCACCAACACCGGCTATCGCAATGCCCTCGACAACTACCTCCGCGTCAAAACTGAAGCCGAGGTTCGCGCCAAGGAAGAGGATACTTCCCCTGACTTCAGCCAGGAGGCGTCACAAACCTCCATCGGCAAACCCGCTCCCATCGTCCACATCGACACCGCCGCCTGGGAACTGCGTGTCAGCGCTCTCTCCAAAATCTTCCGCGCCTACCCTGACGTCTACCAGAACACCGTCGTCCTCACCGTCCAAAACGAGACCGACTACTTCGCCTCCTCTGAAGGCTCAAAGATCGTCACTCCCCATCTGCAGGCCCGGCTGGTCGTCTTTGCCATGACCCGCGCCGACGACGGCATGGACCTCTTCCGCGCGCAAACCTTTGAAGCCGAAACGATCGACGGCCTGCCCAAGCAGGCAGAGATTGAAGCCGAGGTCAAAAAACTCGGCGAAAGCCTCGAAGCGCTCCGAAAGGCGCCCCTCACCGAGCCGTTCAACGGCCCCGCCATTCTCAGCGGCCGTGCCGCCGCAGTCTTCTTTCACGAGGTCCTCGGCCATCGTCTCGAAGGTCAGCGCCAGCGTGGCGACGAAGAAGGGCAAACCTTCACAAAAGAAGTCGGCAAAGAAGTACTCCCCACATTCCTCTCCGTGTCCGACGATCCAACCCTCACCAAATACGGCAGCACCTGGCTGAGCGGTAGCTACAATTACGACGACGAAGGCCAGAAAGCGCGCCGTGTCGATCTCATTGAAGACGGCGTTCTCAAAACCTTCCTCATGTCGCGACTTCCCATCGCCAGCTTCGCTAACTCCAACGGCCACGGCCGCGCACAAACCGGCAAAGTCCCCACCGGCCGCCAGGGCAACCTCATCGTCACCTCCACCAAGACCGTCCCCGACGCGGAACTGCGCAAGCAGCTCATCGACAAAGCCCTCGAACAGGGCAAAATGTACGGCCTCTACTTTGAAGACATCTCTTCAGGCTTTGCCGTCACCACGCGCAACTCGCCGCAGGCCTTCTCGGTGATTCCTCTCGTGGTCTGGCGCGTCTATGTCGATGGCCGTCCCGACGAGCTTGTCCGCGGCGTCAGTATCGTTGGCACTCCTCTTGCCGCCATGAAGCGCATCGTCTCCACCAGCGACAAGAGCGAAGTTTTCAACGGCGAGTGCGGCGCGGAGTCGGGCACCGTTCCCGTCAGCGCTGTGGCCCCGGCCATGCTGCTCAGCGAAATCGAAACCCAGAAGCAGTCGCAGGGAACCGCCCGGCCTCCCATCCTTGCCATCCCCGGCGCTGATGATCACCCGCCGCAGAGCGCAGCCGCCGCAACCAGGGAGGCCAAATGAACCGCACCCCTCTCACTCCCAAAGCCTCTGCAGCCGCGCTCCTCACATTCGGGCTTTCCCTCTGTCTCGCCGCTCCATCAGCCCGCGCCGCGCAGCCCACGCGCGCCGACGCTGAAAAGGACCCCATCTTCAAGGCCATGCTTACAGAGCTCGATCGCAGCATGACCCAACTTCAGCTCAAAGACTTCGCCAAGCCGTTCTTCATTCAGTACCGCATCGAAGACGTTGACAACTTCGAGACCAAGGCCGAGTTCGGAGCCACCGAAGGCGGACAGCGCACCCACGAACGCATCGCACGCATCACCGTGCGCATCGGCGACTACAAGGCAGACAGCTCCGGCGGACGCGGCGACGGCACTCTCCAGCTCTCTGCGCTCAACGACGACCCCATCGCCATCCGCACATCTCTATGGGCGGCAACCGATCAGGCCTACAAAGCGGCTCTCGCTGCCTACGCCCAGAAGCAAGCCGCCCTCAAGCAGGTGCAGACGCCGCCCCAGGCAGACGACTTCAGCAAAGAGAAGCCCCTCGTCTCCCTCGCCGATCCGCTCAAACTTCAACTCGACGAGGCAGTCTGGCAAGAACGCGTCGCACACGCCAGCGGCCTCTATCGCACCGATTCCAAGGTCAAAGACTCTCAGCACGACGTGGAGTTCTCCGTAGGCAGCTTTTCCGGCCGTGTCACCACCAGTTGGCTCGTCAATAGCGAGGGAACCATCGTCCGCAAATCCTCCGGTGTCTACCAGGAGAGTTTCGCCGTTGGTGCCCAGGCCGCCGATGGCATGCGCCTCGAACGCTCGCGCGGCGCCACTGCCGTCTCCCTCAAGGACCTTGAACCACAGGATCTCTTCGAGAAGAAAGCCGTTGAACAGATCGCTTCGCTCGCCGATCTCCGCAAGGCCCCCATGGTCGAAGAGGAATACCACGGCCCTGTTCTTCTCAGCGCCGACGCAGGTACTGATACTCTGCGCGGGCTGCTCGATAGTGGTCTCGTCGCAACCCGTCCCAAGCTCGGAACCGAAGCGCGCACCAACGGCCCGTTTGCCTCCAGCTTTCACGCGCGCGTCCTGCCCGATCAGTTCCAGGTCGTTGACGATCCCAGCCTGAAGACCTTCGATGGCAAAGCTCTCGTTGGCGCATACGACGTCGATGACGATGGCGTTCCCGCCCAGGCCGTCGATCTTATCTCCGACGGCAAATTGCAAAACTACCTCATTGGCCGCGAGCCCGTCCGCGACTTTCCGCAGTCCAACGGCCACGGCCGCGCCGGCATTGCAGGCCCAGCCCACCCCTCCATTGCCGTTCTCAAGATCACCGCCAAGGACGGTCTCAGCGACGACGAGCTCTTTCACAAGCTCATCGACATGGCCAAAGACCGCGGCCTCAAGAGCGTCTACTACGTCGAAACCATGGGCGGTGGAACCACGCCGCGCCTGCTCTACCGGGTCAGCACCGACGGCAAACGCGAACTCGTTCGCGGCGCTGTCCTCGACGACCTTGACCAGCGCGCCCTGCGTTCCGGCATTGAGGCCGCGGGCAAGGACCTCTACGTAGCAAACTCCGATGGCGAAGTCCCCACCACGATCCTGGGCCCAGCCCTGCTCATGGGCGACGTCACCGTAAAGCGCGCCAACGAAACCAACGACAAGCTACCCTTCTATCCCGCCCCGTAGGCCCGGGTGCTCCTTCTATAAGCGCTAACCTACGAAGGAAATATCGCTGACCTGCCCGTCATCTGCGACAAATCTCTGACCCACAATCTTCTTGAAATTCCCGAAAACCGGCTCGATGAGCGAGTTGGCGATTTTTGCACCAGTTGATGAGGACCGGAGGATTGACTCTCGTTTCAGGGAACTGATCCTGAAAAACGCGATTCGAATCCCGCCGGTTTAGCTCCGAGGTCCCCCGGATATCCAAAGTCGAGGGATCTGGGGTAGCCATCCTTTGTGATTAGATCAGCTCTCCGGGCCTGGCCCCCATTCCGCCCCACTGCAGACGTTGTTTTCTGCCAGTACAATAGAAGGCCAACTCAGTAGACCGTAAAATGCCCGTTCTGTGTCTGATTATCTTCGGAGTCGCATGGCCAAGAAAAGCACGACCAAATCTGTCCCGCCTCAAACTTTAACTGGCTTCATCAATGCATTTGAGCAATATACGTTGAGGCCTAATTATCCGTTGAATTGCTATCGCGGACAGCGTGATGCCTCTTGGCCGATTGTAGCGGGCATATTCCGACCCGATCTCAAGGGGCTTCTTAAGAACGAGAAAAAAGCGGTTCGCGAAATGATCTCAGTACATCCCAACGAGTTTGCAACCGACGAAACCATGTTCGATAAACTCGTCCGGATGCAGCATTTTGGATTGCCAACTCGGTTGCTGGATGTTTCACGGAATGCGTTGGTCGCCCTTTATTTTGCAACCGACCCAGGCCCTCATCGTAGCAAACCGAGTGACGGCATGGTCACAGCTTTCGGAATCCCGGAAGAATTCGAGAAATACTTTGACAGCGATTCAGTAAGTTGCATTGCCAATTTGGCCAATATGACTTCTGAGGAGAAGGACGAGATTTACCGATTGAAAGAGTTGCTAATAGAACTACCCTTAGATGAACAAATCACGAAATTCAATAATGATGGCGTTATAAAACGACTTCATCAATTCATTAGGTCAGAGAAATCATATTTTCAGGAAATTATTGACCCAATAGATTTGGTTAAGCCATATTATGTCCATCCCAAAATGAGCAATAGACGAATTTTGGCACAGTCCGGTGCCTTCATCCTCTACGGCCTAGATCCATTCAAGAAAACATTTTTCCCGTATAAGATTGAAGAAACATCATTCATTGTTCCTCAGAAAGCGAAGAAACCTATTCGACAGGCACTCGGAAATCTTGGTATCAACGAAAGCACACTTTTCCCCGAGATCGACAAGGCTGCAGCTCGGATCAAGAATCAGTACTAGAAGAAGCAGGACATCGGCTGAAAACTAGTTTGCGAACAGCCAAGAGCGAAAATTCAAATCGAGACACAGCGGAGAGGCCGAACGGTTCTGTGAAATCACGCGGTGTCGCATTTAGATGTTAGGGTCTCCGCCATTTGTCTCTGCCACCAACATTGGTGTCACGGACGCGCTCTACATGAACTGCTGCATCCGGGTTCATTTCGCGAGCCCGCTCAATGGCTTCAGCTTGGGTCGGGAGGATTGCGCTGGCCCTTTCCGAACCTGGTTTTCTTACCGCATAATCTCCTTGCTCACGCCTTTCGATATACACTTCAGCCTTTGCCATGAAAGCCCCCTTTCCTGCGAATAGAATATACCGAAAAGCACCGGCGGCACCACATCGAGCTCGCCGGGGGCAGTAGGCAAGTCTGTGTTCATTGATGCGGATTGTTGGAATGTTGCTAACAGCTCTAAGCACTGATCAAAACCCTCCGTCGGCTGTTCATTCCAGCAGCTGGACGTGCAAAACTGCCCTAATCTTCCCCAATCTCATACGGAATCGAAAACCGCCCAATCTGAATCATCCCCTTCTCATTCGGCGGCCAGATGTGCAGGCTCTCCACGCGGCTCGATCCCACAATCCGATGCGCATCCGTCGTCCCCACCAGCGCCCCCGTCTCCGCCTCGTGAAAGTGCACGCTCAAGGTTTCTCCGTCTTGCCCGCGGGTCCACCCGAACGCATACTCTCCCGGCTTCAGCGCAATTCCGCCCACCTTGATCGGCGCCTGCACCAACAAATAATGCGAGTACTTCCCATCCGCCGAGTAGCCCGCCGTCAGCAGCACAACTCCGGCAATGTAGTGCCCGTGCGCGTTCACAATCCCGCTCGCCGTCCGCATCTCCGTTTCAATGTGTTCTTTCTCTACAGGAGCCCGCGCCGGCAAAAGCGTAGTCAGTTCCGCATCCGTCGCCTGCCGCCAGCCCCCACGCTGCCCCTCGGCCACGCTCAACCCACCTGCGCACAAACACACTGCCATAAGTCCGAGAAAAAATCTCATCATTGCCCTGGTTTCCTCAAACTCTCCAGCGGCACTATGCCGCGCTGAATTGCCGCGGTAGCCGCCTGCGTTCGATCCGTCACTCCCAGCTTGCCCAGCAGCGAATTGATGTGCGTCTTCACCGTCGCTTCGCTGATCTCTAACTCCGTCGCAATCTCTTTGTTGCTCTTGCCGTGCACAATCTGCTCCAACACGTCGAACTCTCGCGGCGTCAGCTCCTCTGTCCCCATCCGCTCGGCCAGCCTTTGCGCAATCGCCGGCGGAATATGCGACTTGCCCGCATGCACCATCCGGATCGTCGCAACCAATTCATCGGTCGTCATACCCTTCAACAGGTAGGCCCGCGCTCCCGCCTGCAATGCCCGGTAAATGTCCTCGTCGCCGTCATAGGTGGTCAGCACGATGAACCGTGCCCCGTGGGTCTCCATGCGCAGCCGCTGAATCACGTCCACGCCTCCCATGCGCGGCAATCGAAGATCGATCAGCGTGATGTCCGGCATACACTTCCGGAAAACTGTTATCGCCTCCACTCCATCGGCGGCCTCGCCCACCACCTCCAGCCCATCCACCACGTTCAGCAGCGCCACCAGCCCCTGCCGCACTACGTGATGATCCTCTACCACCAGCACACGTATCGTCTCCCGACCCAATTCTCTGCTCAATTCTCAACTCCAATCTGTTCTTCCGTTTCACGCGCGGCTTTCGCCACTTCCGCGCGTACCCTTATCGTCGTCCCGCGCCCAGCCCCGCTGATCACTTCCAGCGTCCCGCCAAATGTCGCCGCCCGTTCCCGCATTCCCGTCAATCCGTAGTGCCCATCCAGTCCCGCGGCCTCCGTCGTATCGAAGCCCCGCCCGTCATCCCGTATCTCCAGCGCGACCGCCACCGGCAGGTACTCGATCTGCACTGTCAGGCACTTCGCGCCCGAGTGCCGCTGAACATTCTGGATCGCCTCCTGCGCAATCCGCAGCAACTCCTGCTCTGTGTCCGGGCTCAGTGGCCGATACGCTCCAAACACCTTGAACAGCGTCTCCAGCCCCCCCAGGCCTGCGTCCTCAGCCATGCGCCGCAACCGCACCGGAAGTGTCTTCTCGCCCGAGTCCTGCGAACGCAACGCCCAGATCGATTGCCTTGCCTCCGCCAGCCCGTCCCGCACCTGGTTACGCGTCTGATCCAATTGCTTGACGGCGGCTTCCGTCCGGTTCTTCCTCAGCAGCTCAGCCAGAACCTCAAGCTGCACGCTTACACCCACATACCCCTGTGCCAGGGTGTCGTGAATCTCCCGCGCAATCCTGTTCCGCTCGCCAAGCACCGCGTTGAACTCCCGCTCCGTGCGCAGCCTCTTCCGCCGCTCCACCAGCATCGTCGCCGCCACCACCAGCCCGGCCGCCAGCAGCGTCATCAGCGCATAGAACCACAACGACTGATAGAAGCGCGGCTTCAATTCAAATACCACTGCCGCGCCCGCCTCGTTCCATACCCCGTCGTTGTTCGCCGCCTGCACCCTGAAGGTGTAGTGCCCCGGCGGAATCGCCGTGTAATATGCAGCGCGCCGCGCCCCCGCTTCGGTCCAATCCTTGTCAAACCCCTCCAGCATGTACCGGTAGCGAACCTTCAGCGGAGCCGTGTAGCTCATCCCCGCATAGTCGAACTCGAAATGCCCGCGTCCGGCCTCCACCTTCACCGGCGAATCCATCATGTTCTTCGCCACATCGTCCACAACAAACCGCTCCAGCGCCACAGGCGGGGCAACTGAGTTCACCGGGAAGTGCAACGAATCCACCACCTCCACCAGCCCCTTCGGCGTTGCAAACCACAAGTGTCCATCCGCACTTCGCCAGGCCGATGGATGGCTGTTGGTCGCGGTCTCCTGGCTGCGCAAACCATCCGCCGTCCCAAAGTCGATCCAGTGGTAGCAGCCGCCCGCCAGGTCAATGTCGCAGCGTCCGATTCCATTCGAAGTCGCAAACCAAAGATGATCGCCGCCGTCGTCCAGAATCGCGTGCACGCTGGTCCGCTCAAGTCCGGTGTACTTCACTGCCGAGATCTGGCCCAGTTGGTCCCACAGATTCCAGCCATGGTCCTGCGTTCCAATCACCATGGTCCCATTGCCGCGTGGCATCAGCGCCGTCACAACATTGCTTGAGAGCCCGTCCTTGGTCGTGTAGTTAATCATGCTTGAACCATGAAGCCGCGCCAGTCCTCCCAGCGTCGCCACCCACAGGTTTCCCCGCCTGTCGCGCGCCAGCGCCCCCACCAGGTCGCTCCCCAGCCCGTTCGCGGTGGTGAAGGTCGTCATCGGTGCCCCTGGCCTGCCGCTCCAATGCGCCAAACCGCGCCGAGTACCCACCCAGACGCTCCCATCCTCATCCACGAGCAATGACCGGATAAAGTCATCCGGCAGCCCGTCGGCCGAGGTAAACGCCTCCACCTTGCCCCCTTCAATCCGGTTCAGCCCATCGGGCGTGCCCACCCAGATCTCCCCGTGCGGCCCGGCCGCAAGCGAATGAATCACGTCGCTCAGCAGCCCGTCCCGCACCGTGTAAGTCTTCACCCCGCCGCCCTGCTTCACCGCATTCAATCCGCTCGCCGCCGTGCCAACCCACAATGTCCGGTTTTCATCTTCCACAACGGTCGTGGTTTCATCGGAGCTTAGCCCGTCCCGCGCTCCCATCAAATGGAATCGCTGATCGCGCAGAATGTGCAGACCGCCCGTCTCCGTTCCAACCCAAAGATCGCCCTCAGCATCCTCCATCACGCTCAGGATGCTCTCCGTTGCCAGGCCGTCGTTCACCGGGAATCTCTGCAGCTTCCCTTCCGCCCACCGAATCAGGCCCCCGTTCGTCCCAATCCAAACGCTCCCTTCCTTATCCCCATAAAGAACCTGGATTCGGCTGCCAGGCAACTCTTTGCCCGCCGCCAGCCGCTCCACCTCACCATTCGCGAGTTCGAAGGCAACCGCATTCTTCGATGCAACCACGAGTGCGCTGCCGGGCCGAACCGCAAGATGCTCCACAGCCCCGTTCGGAAACGTCCCGGCCAGCGTCGGTCCGTTCCAACTCCCCTTCCAGCGTGAGTACACCCCCGTCGTGGTGCCCACCCACACGCCGCCCCCGCTGCCCGTCAGCGATGTCACCGTCCCGCGCGGCTGCCCTTCGCCCTCCGGCACTCCAACGAACCGGTCCCCGGTAAGCACCGAAAGCCCCTCATCTGTCCACACCCAGAGTTCTTCGTTGTTGTCCTCCACCAGCGCTCGAATTCCATTCGCCGGCAACCCGTTGGCCGTGGTGAACACAACGACCTTCCCATCCTGCCAGCGCGCCAGCCCCTCGCTGGTCCCAATCCACAGCACTCCGGCCTTGGTCTCCGCCAGGCAGCGCACATCGTTCCCAGGAAGAGCAGGATTCGAGTTCTTGTCGAACGTCTCAAAGCTGTTCCCGTCGAAACGGATCAGCCCGACCTCCGTCCCCAGCCACACAAATCCGCTCTTCGTCTGCAATAGCGCCGGCACTGTGTTCTGCGGCAGCCCGTTCTCCATCACCCAGCCCTGCCGCCCGTAGTTCGCCAGCGAAGTCGAAGGCACAAGCCCCCATCCTGCCGTGGCCAACACCCCCAGCACACCGGCCGTCAGCCAACAGACCATCCCTCCCGCTCTCAGCCGTCGGTTCACCGTACTTTTCATCGAATTGGCGTTTCCCCAAGCCACGAAATCGTGCAGAGCCTTCCTCGCGATCAGTTGAGAATCTCTCGCTTTGTAACAGTCATCCACCGTCGTTGCCGACCCACCGAAGTCGTTGCCATCCGCACATGTCGCTCCCGACCCACAGAATTCATTTCCACCCGCGAAATTCGTTCCCACCCGCGAAATTCGTTCCCACCCGCGAAATTCGTTCCCACCCGCGAAATTCGTTCCCACCCGCGAAATTCGTTGCCACCCACGGAAGCCGCTGCCGACCTACGGAAGATGAAACGCGCCGTAGGCGCAGCGTTAGTTAGCCCCGCGCTTCAGCGTGGGGAATCGGATCCCCAGAAGACCGCCAGTCCCGTAGGGACGGTGCCCTCTTTACTCGTGCCGAAATCGATCCAAAACGGACGCGAGCTTTAGCCCTCTGAGGCCCCGAAATTCCAGACCTCGGATTGACCCTCAACGATCCTGCGAGACCAGCCTCAACCCCAGCACGCGAATGCAATCAGACTAACGCAACCATCAATGGTCTGGCCCGGCTCTCCTCCCCGCCGCGCCCGCGTCTCCACCCCTGGGTGGAGACCAGTCTCACCCATCAGACTCAAGACACACGACTACCACGGCGATACTCTTGTCCTGACTCCTGAACTTGATCCCTTTTTGATTCTTCACGAATTTCAGCAACATTCTTCGGGTGGCGCCCACGGGCAGCCGCCCGATTCCTTTTTGCGGCAGATTCTTATCTCCTCTGCCCGATTGTCGCTACCGTCTCTACCGCGTCACTCGCTCTTGTTCTCCGAGGGCTTGATTTCCGTCGCCCCGTTCTTCACGTACGTCACATCCCACTTCTTTCCGTTCACGTCGTACGTCACGGTCCGTTCGCCCTCGCGATCCCCATCCACATGCACCTTCTGCCCAATCGCCAATCGCGTCTCCAGCTCGCTCATCCCCGGCTTAACCTGGTGCGCATCAATCGCCATCCACACATCCTTCGGCCAGTAGTCATAGATCGTATGCGGATCGTCGTAGAAGAACAGCATGTCTGTGTAGTAGCCCTCTTCTCCGCCTACCATCACGCCAATCGGAAGGGCAAACATCTCCTTGCCGCCCGCCACCGTAAACACCGCAAACGCCTGCATCCCGCCCGGCTCAATGCCGTCGTGCACCGCCGCCGGAGCCACCGCCTTCACAATCTTCTTGATCTCCAACCGCTCGAGTGGCGGCACCAGCCCAATCTTCTTCGCGAACTCCACCCTCCCGCCCGCATACGGGAAGAACGCCATCGAGTATCCGTTCTTCATCCATACCGTCGTGCCTTCAAACCGCTGCAAGTCGTCGAAGTGCTGCGGAAAGTATTCCTTCATCACCACCAGGTCGTCCTTGCTCAGCGTGTTGCCCTCGTCCGCCTTCGGCTGCCCGATCACCCCAGGATTCGCTCGCTCATGAAACACCCACGCCAGGTACGCGCCGCCAATCGCCACCGTCACCGCCGTAGTTGCCACAAACATCTGCCAGGTCTTCACGCATTCCCTCCCAATCGCCTCATCCAACGCTGTCCCGACCGACGCCGGACGAACCTATACAGGCACGGCGCGTTGCATCTCAAGCCAACGCATCCCGAACTCCTAACTTTCACTCGGATTCTACCCTTTGCCAAACAGCCGGGGTGCCCCATCCTTGGCACGCTCTTGTTCTTGTGACAAAGGTGGGATACGACGATCTACCAGGTGTCCGTGCCCCTCCGCCCTTGCCAGCTTCAACCCCATCCTCTATAACGGTCACCGAAGCTACTCAGGCGTGCCCCGTGTACCACCAACGCGCCCGGCCAAACGTCCCACCCAAGGAAAGGCCTCCATCATGATCCTCCGCCCCACATTTCGCTCAATCACCCGCAGAGACCTCCAATTCGCCCTCGTTGGAGCCCTCGTCGCCGCCATCGCCACCACAATGTTCTGCCGCCTCACCCTCGGCCCTGCCTCCGTCCAAGCCCAAACCCAGGTCATGCACTCCACCGTCTTTGACTGGAACACCTTCACGGAAAAACCCACCAAAGTCGGCTCAACCCGCTCCGTCGTCTCTTCC
>Ga0182015_10004508_pt1 | contig 14960 bp, 12 predicted proteins | sample 712P3MmetaG_FD_120478 | JGI IMG/M metagenome (GOLD analysis project Ga0182015, IMG submission 120478) | Permafrost microbial communities from Stordalen Mire, Sweden - 712P3M metaG | ecosystem: Environmental > Terrestrial > Soil > Wetlands > Permafrost | place: Sweden: Stordalen | collected...
CAAAAATAGCGAGATCGATCCGTCATGAAGCGCAGCCCCTGGGATCGTATTACAGATGCGTGGGAAACCGCGATCATCCGCCGGGGTACCGTGCGTGCTCGATTGATGAGGGTGGCGCTGGTCACCACGGCGATCGCCCTCGGGCTCGCCGGGTTGGCGATGCTGACGCAGGATCTGTTGGTGTACCGTTCATCTTGGGCTTCGGGTCTGTCGACCGAAGCCGCGATCCTGGCTCTATCCACAGCCCCGGCTCTGGAATTCGACGATCATGATCTGGCACAGCGCAACGTATCGGCACTGCAGGCGCGACGCGAGGTTCTGGCGGCTGCCCTGTACACGGCCAACGGCGATCTGTATGCCTCCTATGCCCGGAACCACGCCGATTTGCCACGCCAGCTGCGCAACGGCGAATTCCTCCGGGTGCGCGGCGACCTGGCGGAGCTCGCGCAGCCGATTCGGCGCGACGGCGAGACCTTGGGATTCATTTATCTTCGTGCGGCTTACAACCTCTGGGGCAGGGTGGGGGCGTACCTCGGGATCTTCGTTCTCGTCACGTTGCCCAGCATGGCAGTGGCGTTCCTGCTCGCGTCCAGATTGCAACGACGAATCACCGAGCCGCTCGATTCCGTGGCAGCAGCCGCCCGTGAGATCGTCGCCCACCGGAATTATGCGGTGCGGGCGAAAAAGACTTCGGATGACGAAATCGGCGTCTTGGTGGACGCCTTCAACAATATGCTGGAGGAAGTCGAGGCGCGCTCGCACGAACTGCGCGAGGCAGACCGGCGCAAGGATGAATTTCTCGCAACGCTTGCGCATGAACTGCGCAACCCCCTCGCGCCCATCCGTCACGGCGTCAGATTGCTCGAGTCGAGCGAGGTCACGGAGGGGCAGAGCCGCTGGGCCCGAGAGGTCATATCGCGTCAAGTGCAGCGGATGGCCTTGTTGCTCGACGATCTGCTCGACGTATCCCGCATCACCCGGGGACGGCTGGATCTGAAATTCGAGACCGTCGAGCTCAAAGCGGTCGTCAGGGCGGCCGTGGAGACCGTGCGACCGCTTCTCGATTCAAAGCAGCATCAGCTCTCGATCGATCTGCCCGAAGAGTCAATGGCGTTGAAGGTGGACCCGTTGCGGTTGTCGCAATCGGTGTCGAATCTTCTGACCAACGCGGCGAAATACACCGACCCGGGCGGCCAAATTTCGCTCGTGGTTCAATTGCTGCCGGGCGGGCTGTCGATGTCGGTCAAGGACAACGGCATCGGCTTCGATGCGCATTCCTTCACCGAAATGTTCACGATGTTCGCGCAGGTTACATCGGCGATCGACCGCGCCGAAGGCGGTTTGGGAATCGGCCTGGCTCTGGTCAGGGGACTGATCGAACTGCATGGGGGCACGGTCGAAGCGTCGAGTCCCGGGATCGGACGCGGCAGCGAGTTCGTGATTCACCTGCCTCGCTCGGTGGTCTCGTCCGTGGGCGCTCCGGATGACGCTGCCGAGATGCGCGAGTCGGCAACGGCCGGCAACGGAGAATTGAAGATCCTGGTCGCCGACGACAATCGTGACGCGGCGGACAGCATGACGATGATTCTCAAGTTGAATGGGCACGAGGTATCCGTCGCCTATTCGGGCGAGGAGGCCTTGCGGATTGCGCGAGAGACTACGCCTAAGGTGATGATTCTCGACATCGGCATGCCCGGTTTGAGCGGCTATGAGGTTGCCGCCGCCGTGAGGCGGGAGCCATGGGGCGCCCAGATTCTGCTCCTGGCGGTTACCGGCTGGGGCCAGGCGGGGGACAAGGATCGGGCGAGAGCCGCGGGCTTCGACCACCATTTGACCAAGCCGGTCGATCTCGATCAAGTGGAGCGACTGATGCTCGAATTCCGCGGCTAGAAAATTTGATGAGGTTTCGGTCGAGCCTCGCCTTCGGGCCTGTCTTCGACGTCCACGTGGCCATATTCCTTGGGGTCCTGAACTTTAGTGTTGGGCTTACCATCGCGGGACGGCTTGGGGAGATCAGACGGCGGCTGGTCCGGATCGCCGCCCGGGAGGGGAGGCTCATCCGAGGAATTAGGATGTCCACCCGGCTGCGGTCGTGTGCCCATATATTGCTCCTTGACGCCGTAGAAGTGGGCGCCAATCCCCCACGCTACTCCAACGGGCGAAGGGGTCAGTCGCATGAACACCCGATCCGGGGGAGGGATTGTCCTACTCCCGGAGGTCATCGGGGACGACAGCGCGAAGGATATCTGACGGCCGGTCGTCGAGCGGGGCCGAGCCAGCCGCGCTCAACCGAACTAGTAAGGAGGCGGTGCGATTGCTCGGTGGGCTCTGGCAGCGTTTGCCCACCACGTCAGGTCCTCGGCGAAAGTGGAGAACGATTTCTCCAAAGATTTGCCCAGGGAACCGACCGGCCGGCCGCGGTCGTCCAAGGTGTCGTTGATCGGACCGACGGACAAGGCGCTCGAGATCACGACCATTCCCATCTCGGAGAGGATTCCATGCCATGCCGTCGCCGAGCGCACTCCCGACAGTCTTCCGGCCGAATAGGAGGCGACGGCGGCCGGCCTCCAGAACCATTCCTCCAGAAAATGATCGGTCAAGTTCTTGAGGCCCGGCTGAACCCCCCAATTGTATTCGCCGGCCACGAACACAAATGCGTCGGCGGCCCGTATTTTGTTTGCCAGCGATTCCATCGCAACCGGAGCAGAGCCTTTTGAATACTCCTTGTACATGCGATCGAGCATCGGCAGCCCGACCGCCTTTGCATCGATCAGCTCAACGTCTTCGCCCCGCGCTAAAAAGCCGTTCAGGAGGTACTCGGCCAGGCGAATCCCACGGCGGTCCGCTCGATACGAGCCATATAGAACGAGCATTTTGAGCGGCATGGCGACCTGTCGGGTTGGCCCCTAAGGCCAAGCTGCTATTCTAAGCTGCTCCCACGAAAATTCGAGGTTCCCCATGCCCGTGCTGTCACGTGGGTTAAGTCTAGGTCGCCTCCTTCCGACGCTGATCGTGCTCGCCGGCCTGTCCACGGGCACCGGCAGTTGCGCCGAGCCGACGGGATATGCCGCTCTCGTCCGGCGTGTCGCCCCAAGCGTCGTCACCATTCTCGTCGCGGAGCAGCGGGTCAACGAGGCCGACCGGGCAGCGGAACGTGCGGAGCAGCGAGCGCAAGCCGAAACCGACCCCAACGAGGTCAATGCCATCATCCGGCGCCTGCTCGCCGCGCAGTCTGACGATCCTAGGCACGATGAGGGAGCTATGGGCTCACTCGGTTCCGGCTTCGTCATCCGAGAGGATGGCCTCATCGTCACCAATCGGCACGTCATCGTCGGTGCGCGCACGGTCCGGGTGCGCACCGCGGACGGCCGGGAGCTGCCTGCGACCATCGTCGGCTCCGATGCAGTCACGGACATCGCGCTTCTCAAGATCGATGCGGGTCGTTTGCCGGCGCTCCGGCTGGGCTCCTCGCAATCGGTGGCCGTCGGCGATGCCGTGATAGCGATCGGAAATCCCTACGGCCTCGGGCAATCCGTCAGCGCCGGGATCGTATCCGCCCGGGGGCGAATCCTGGAGGACGACCCCTACATCGACTTCCTGCAGACCGATGCGGCCATCAACCGGGGCAATTCCGGAGGCCCGCTCGTGACGGTGGATGGCACGGTCGTCGGCGTGACATCCGCCATTTTCTCTCCCAGTGGGGGATCCGTGGGGCTGGGGTTCGCCATACCAGCCGAAACGGTTGCGGCCGTCACCCATGAACTGGAAGCCCATGGTCGCGTGGCGCGCGGATACATCGGCGTATCGGCACAGACCATGACCCGGGAGTTGGCGGCTGCGCTGCGCATGAAGAGCGCGACGGGCGCCTTGATCACCGCGGTGGATGCGCAAGGGCCCGCTGCGGGAACACTCACCGTGGGCGACGTGCTGTTGAAGGTCGGGTCGGCCCCGGTGACGTTCAGGGATCTGAGCAAGATCACGGCACGTCTAGTCCCTGGCTCGCTCGTCACGCTCGGCATCCTACGGTCGGGAGAAGAGCAATCGGTCGCGATGAAAATCGGGACGCTTCCCGAGCCGGTTTCCGATCCGACCATGACCGGCGGGCAGGATACGTGGGTGCCGGCTCTGCGGCTCGGCGTCGCGGACACGACGAATGACATTCGCAGGGCGCTCAAGGCGAGCGACGAATCGACCGGGTTGATCGTGACGCAGTTGCGTCCGTCGGGCCCCGGCGCCCTGGCGGGCCTCAAGGTCGGCGATCTCATCACTCATCTGGGCACGACGCCTGTGCTCCACGCCGGCGACATGCTGGCTGTCGCCAAGCCCACGACCAAGGAGCCCGTCTTGTTGCGCGTCGTGCGCGGGGGATCGGCGGTTTTCGTTGCGGTCACTGGTGAGGAGGGACCTTGACCGCGGCGCGCGACGCGGAAGGCAATAACGAGCGTCCCACGAAAATGATCGAGGAGGGTGCGGGTGCCCCGAAGGCGGTCGGCTCGAGGCAGTCGAGCAATTCGTAGCCTGAGCGCCTCAAGAGCGTCAGCCAGGAGCTTAAGGTTCTGAAATACCAGGGCGGGGCATCGGTGAACTCCGCGCCGAAGCCGGACCAGCTTCCGGCCCGCCAGCCGTCGCGATACGGGTTTGTTCCGCAGGACGCCAGAGGGTGAAGCGTCTGAATGACGAGATAGCCCGAAGACGCGAGGTACCGGTGGAGGGCATGGCACAACCTCTCGACCGAGTCCTCTCCCAACAGCGAGAAGTTGCAGACGGCCGCATCGAAATCGCGCTGCTCGAAACGACCGGCGGCAAGATCTTCATAACTGCGAACGGCGAAGAAGCCGCCACCGAGTCTCCGCGCCTCGGCGATGAGCGGGGGCGTGGCGTCGACGCCCGTCACAGCGATTCCCTCCCGGCCGAGTGCGCGGGCCAACCAGCCCTCACCGCAGCCGATATCCAAAACACGCCGAACGGACAGGGCGAGGAGTGTCTCGATGATCGCCCGATTGGTGACATGCGTCCGGCTGTCGATGCGCTCCTCGCGGACCGCGTGGGTCCAAGGCGCGGCGTTCACGTTCCAGGAACGGAGAATCGACTGCTCCTGCGTTTGCGCAGCGGAGGACCGCTCGCCGAGCAAATCGATGGCGGCGCGCACCGCGGCCCCGACCGGCAAGCGGGCGTCGACGGTGACGACGTCGGTCTCCGTATCGTCCGGTCGCTCCAACGCCTCGAACTGGCTCGCGATGAGGTCAGACGGCATGAAGTGACCTGGGCGCGCCTCGACGCGCTCCTCGGCCAATCGCCGCTCGGCGTCGAGGAACACGAATCGCAGACCGTGCGCAGCTCGCAGGGTGTCTCGATACCTTCGCTTCAGCGCGGAGCAGGCGACTACGACGCCGCTCGGATGGGAGGCATCGTCCTTAAGGACGGCAGTGATCGCACGGAGCCAAGGTTCGCGGTCATCGTCGTTTAGCGGATCTCCGCGCCGCATCTTGTCCACGTTCGCCGCGGGATGAAGATCGTCGCCGTCCACGAAACTCATGTCCAGCGCCCGCGCGAGCGCCGAGCCGAACGTAGATTTTCCGCTTCCCGACACCCCCATGATGACGAGTGGAAGCGCCGCAGCGTGGTTGGAGCTCGTGTCGATGAGTTGCGCGTCCGTCGGGCTGTTGGTTTTTAGCCATCATACCCGACCGCGAGCAACCGGTGACTTTGCATGACAAAGTAACACGCGCCTGTAAGAAATCCGAAATATTCCTGTTAAGGATTTGTAAGGCCCAAAGGCTATCAATGTCTGTTCTTTCGTAAAACTAATGGGCTCTCGATGAGTCGTAGGTACGTAATGGATCCGCGCGCTAGTCCAATGTTGTCCGGTGTCCGCACTGCGGTAGTGGTCGCCACCAAAGGGCGACCGCAGGCCGTCAAGCGTCTTTTGAAGGTGCTCGAGCAGCAAACCCTATCCCCGTCACTGATCGTGGTCTCCGCGACGGAGGAGGCGGACTTGGGTACGAAGTTCAATACCTGGATGAAAGTAGACGTAATTCTGGGGTCGGCGGGAACTTCGATCCAGCGCAATAGGGCGTTGGACCGGGTTCAAGGCCGCTGCGACGCGGTTTTCTTCTTCGACGACGACTTCGTACCGTCGCCCCACTGGATCGAGCGGAGCGTCAGCGTCTTTCGCGCCGACTTGAGTGTCGCCGGCGTATCCGGACGCGTCATACGCGACGGCGCCGCCCTGTCCGATGCGGTGTCCTGGGAGGAAGCGGACCGCTTGATCAGCGAGGCCGATGTCGCGGAGCCCGAACATAGTGTGTCCGAGGCTCGAGACCTGTATGGATGCAACATGGCTTTTCGAATGTCCGCGATCGGCGGACACGTGAGGTTCGACGAGCGTCTGGCTCTCTATGGGTGGCTCGAGGACAAGGATTTCTCACGCACTGCCAAGAAATCGGGCCGCCTGGTTCAATGCGGCTCGCTGATCGGGGTCCATCTGGGACTCAAACAAGGACGGGTATCGGGCGCGAAGTTCGGCTATTCGCAGATCGTCAATCCCTGGTACCTTTTCAAAAAGGGAACGCTGTCCGCCAAAGAGGCGTGGTCGAATACGTTGCGTGCCCTCGCCATCAACGGCATCAAGACGATTCGGCCGGAATCTTCCATCGATCGACGAGGCCGATTCAAGGGAAACATGGCCGCCGTGCGCGATCTCCTAGCCGGGATTTGCATGCCCGAAAAGGCCGCGGAGCTCTGAGCGGGTGTCAAGGCGAGGTGTCGGTGACGGCCGCGGGCTGCGCCAGATTGAGCTTCATCGAGGCGGCGACCGCCGCGAGTTTGGTCTGCACCGTCTTGGCGATGGTGACGGCCTGTTCGACGTTGCCCTGCGAATGGGCGTCCTGAGCCTTGGTCCAGGAGGCTTCGGCATCGCTCAAATCGGATCTGGCTTCGTTGAGGTCCACGCCGGAGGCGAGCTTCTTGTTCTCCCGCTTGCTCAGGAAATCGATGCGGCTCTGGATCGAGCTCGCATTACCCGGGAGCGTGCTCGACAATGTCGCCCACTGGTCGCTGAAGCCGCGCGCGATCAAATCTTTTTTTGCCGTGGCGGCCCCTTCGAGGCCCTGCGCCGCACTCAACACGGGCGGACCGTCCTGAAGGACCGCCTTATAGTCTTTCTTGTCATAGGATCCCTTCAAGCCGCCGAGCTTGCTCTGTACGCTCGCCAATTCGTCCGGGACGTATTTTGCTGCATCGGGGCCAGCAGCGTCCGTGGCCGTCTGGATATCCGAAATCATTTTTTCGGCCGGCGCCTTTTGACTCGAGCAGGCGGACGTTAGAATGCACGCACCCACGAGCGCGAGAACACCGAAGGCGAGAAAACCCGAGCGAGATGTCATGTTATTCCTCATTACTTTTTAGGTGACTGCACAGCGGCAGCGCGGGCTCACGCCAGCTTAGGCAGAAGTGGAGCACGAGGCAATCGGCGGCGATGTAGGTGGAATCCCCTGAACCGGTGTCAGTCAACGGGAGGAAAACGGGGTTTGTTGATACGGGGGGCAGGCAACTGAGATACTCGGGCACTCCTCATAAAGGAGCAGTCGTGATGAAGGCAAATCTATTCGAAATATCGCTCAAACGCCTGGAAGGCCAACCCGCGACCTTGAGCGCTTACCGTGGCAAGGTTCTATTGATCGTCAACGTGGCATCCAAGTGCGGACTCACGCCCCAATATGCCGGGCTCGAAAGGCTTTACCAAGCCAGGCACACCCAGGGGCTTGAAATTCTGGGCTTCCCGGCCAACAACTTCATGGGTCAAGAGCCGGGCACGGAGGCGGAGATTGCGAGCTTTTGCGCGACGAACTACGACGTGCATTTTCCGCTCTTCGGCAAGATCAGTGTGGGGGGAGCCGATCGGCATCCTCTATATGAATACCTCACCGATGCCCGCCGCGAGGCAGTCGGGGACGGCCCCATGCGCGAGAAGCTCGCGGGGTATGGCGTCAAGCCGGGGGCTCCGGGCGACATTCTCTGGAACTTCGAGAAATTTCTCATCGCCCGCGATGGATCAGTGGCCGGGAGGTTCGCTCCCGACGTGGCGCCTGACGATGTGCGCCTGACCACGGCGATTGATAGCGAGCTGGCGAAGGCAGCCTGAGCGGGCGCTGTGCCGCCCATCCGAAACTCGGCCATCTTCATCGCGTGCCGAGCAGCGTGATGGACATCCTCAACGCGGCGTCTGCGCCTGGTGAGACTATGAATACTCCGGGCTTCGCATAGAAGTCCCCACTGAACCCTTGCGGATCCGCCAACCCGTGCCAAGGCTCGATGCAAACGAAGGGCGCTCCCGGCTTCGACCAGACACCGAGGTAGGGGCTGTCCGGAAAGCTTACGCGCAGCCGTGGACCAATGTCGGCTCCGTAGATCACGCTGCGGCTGTGAATCTCATCGAAGATGATGGCGTCGTCTTGGAATAGTGAATCGACGAGGGCGAGCTGGCCATCCGAGATCGGTGTCGGATGCCGCGTCGGCGTCAACAATCCGTCGGCGTCGAGACGCCGGATCGGAGCGGGCTCATCGCGCTCGAACTCAATGACATGGCGTGACCGCTCGCGCCCGAAGGGCATTGGCCAACGCAACGCCGGGTGATAGCCGAAGCTCGCGGGCATGGGCACATCACCGGTGTTGCGGATACGTGTCGTGAGGGCGAGCGTCGGGCCGTCCAGCTCGAATCGAACTTGCAAGGCAAATCGGAACGGATAGACCTCGAGCGTCTCCTGGTTGGCCTCGAGCTCGAACTCCGCGGCCGAGCGCGTCGAATCGAGGAGCCCAAAGCGGCTGCCGCGGGCGAAGCCGTGCCGGGGCAGTCGATAGGTCTTGGCGCCCAACCGGTAGCTGCCGCCGGCCAGCTCACCGACGATCGGGAAAAGCAGTGGAGCGCGCCCTTTCCAGAATGCGGGGTCGCCATTCCACAATAAATCCCGTCCTGCGCCGTCGCGCAGGACGGAGAGCTGAGCGCCGAGAGGATCGATTTGGGCGGCGAGCTCGTCGGAATCGATTGCTATCCAATTCGCCGGACTGTTCACCGGGCGCTCGACTGCATCTGTAAGAAGTCGGCATCCTCGCGTATCTCGATCAGCGTCGGTCCATCCGCGCGAGCGGCGTCCCGCAGCAGTGTGCGCAAGTGTTCCAAGCTCCCCGCCCGTTCCGCGCCGCAGCCAAAACCTTTCGCGATCGCGAGAAGATCGGGCGTGTAGATGTCGACGCCGATGGTCGGGATGCTGCGCTCCTGCATGTAGCGTTTGATCTCGCCGTAGCCGTCGTTATTCCACAAGAGAACGATGACCGGCGCGCGCGCCTCGACAGCCGATGCGAGCTCCGGCAGCGTAAATTGCAGGCCGCCGTCGCCGATCAGCGCCATCACAGGGCGGCCGGGCGCTGCCAGCTTGGCGCCGACGGCCGCCGGCAAGCCGTAACCCAACGTTCCGTAGCCCGTTGCCGAATTGAACCAGGAGCGCGGCGCGTTCGGCTCGAACAGATGATTGCCTGAATATACCGGCTGCGTCGAGTCGCCGACGATGATCGCGTCCGGGAGGGCCTCCTGTACCACCTCCAGCGTCAAGCGCTGACCGTGCCAGGCAGCCGGCCATTCTGCGTCCAGACGCGCGCGTACCTCTGCCGTCAGCATCGCTCCGAAGCTTTCGCGCGGAATGCTGCCGCGTCCATCGATCTCTGCCAGAAGCGCTTCGATCGCCATCTTCGAGTCGCTGACGATCGCCACATGCGCCGCGAAGTTGCAGTTGATCTGCTCGGGATCGATGTCGATCCGGATGAGTGGGCATTCGATGCGCAAATTCCCGTCGAACACCAGGTCGTAATCGGTCTCGCCCATTTCGGTGCCGATGGCGAGTACGGCGTCGGAGGCGAGCACCAGCTCGCGCACCGGGCGCAGCGACGTATTGGAGCCCAGCGACAGCGGGTGACCTTTCGGCAGGATACCCTTGGCGTTGATGGTGCAGGCCGTCGGTGCGTCGAGCGCCTCGACCAGCTGCCGGGCCTCCGTGCCCGCATGGCTCGCGCCCCCTCCGAGAAACACTACCGGCCGCCGCGCCGCCTTCAGCACCCGGACCGCCTGTGCAATGGCCGAGGGACTCGGCGCCGGTCGGCTCGGAATCGCACCCAGCTTCCGGCTCACGTGATCGGCCGGCGCCGTGATGACGTTGATGGGAATCTCGATATGCACCGGCCGCGGTCTCGCGCTCCCGAAGATCGCGAAGGCGCGCGTCAAGACAGCCGGCAGCTCGTCGGGACGCATCAGCGTGTGACTGAACGCCGTCACATGGGAGGTCAGGCTGCGCTGCGACGTAAGCTCGTGCAGGCGTCCCCCTCCCATGCCTAATTGCTCCGTGTTGTTGACGCTGGAGATGACCAGCATGGGAATGGAGTCGCCGTAGGCCTGGCCCATCGCCGTCAGGATGTTGGTCACGCCAGGGCCGGTGATGATGAAGCACACGCCGGGTTTGCCCGAGACCCGGGCGTAGCCGTCCGCCATGAAACCTGCGCCCTGTTCGTGCCGCGGGGTGATGTGACGGATGCGCGTCGCAGGCAGCCCCCGGTAGAGCTCCACGGTATGCACTCCCGGAATGCCGAATACGGTATCGACGCCGAAATCCTCCAGTAGCCTCACCAGAAGCTCACCGCACGTCAGCATGAAGATCTCCCCAGGACTTACAGCCCGCAGACCCGGGATTCTATAGTCGTGGCGATGGGTTGGCGACCGTCGGGGTCGTCTCCTCGTGCGGAGTGCGCCTCTCGCGGAACGGCCGGCTAACCTATAGAATCCGCCTTCCTTCGGCCGGCCCCTCCGGCCAAGCGCCAGAGTGGAGAGAGCGTCGTAGCGGAAAGTTCGTCGAAAGAGATAGCGGTCGCGGCAACCTCTCCGCTCGCCGCGATGCTGCCGAGCCGTGCCATCGCTAGTACCTGGCCGCTCCTTCTCGGAATGGGCGTGCTCATGCTGGGCTCAGGGCTGCAGAGCACGCTGCTCGGCGTGCGGGCGACGCTGGAGGGGTTTCCCACGGTGGTTACCGGCGTGATCATGTCGTGCTATTACCTCGGATACCTGCTCGGCACACGCATCGCCCCGCCGCTCCTGCGCCGGCTCGGCCACATCCGGGTGTTCGCAACGATGGCCGCGGTCTCGTCCGCCGTGATTCTCGTCCAGGGATGCTTCGTCGACCCCTTTGTCTGGGGCGCGATGCGCGTGGTGTCGGGGCTTTGCCTCGCGGGCATTTACGTGGTCGCGGAGAGCTGGCTCAACGACCGGGCGAGCCGCGAGAACCGCGGACGATTGTTCGCCGTCTACATGGTGGTGCTCTATACGGGGCTCGGCGCGGCGCAGTTCCTGCTGGTGCTCTCGAATCCGGCCACCCAGACGCCGTTCATGATGGTGTCGGTGCTCATCTCCCTGGCGCTGGTGCCTATCGTCGTCTCGTCGCGGCAGGTTCCGGAGCACGCCGTTCCGCGCAAAGTGAGGCTTCGCGAGCTCTACCGGGATACACCGCTCGGCGTGGTGGCCGTTGCCGTATCCGGAATGATCTCATCGTTCATCTTTTCCATGGGACCTGTCTACGCGCGGCTCAGCGGGCTGGATACGGCCGGGGTCGCAAGATTCATGGCCGTGAGCATTCTCGCGACCGTGGTGACGCAGTATCCCATCGGGCGGCTGTCGGATCGCATGGACCGGCGCACGATGATCGCCGCCGTGTGCACGCTGGATGCAGTGGTCGCAGGCATCATCACCGCGATTCACGACCTGCCTCACGCCGTGTTCCTGGGGTTGTCTGCGGTATTCAGCGGATTCGTGCTGACCATTTACTCGCTCGCCGTGTCGCACGTCAACGATAAGCTCGAGCCGTCGCAGATGGTCGCGGCGAGCAGCGCGCTCTTGCGCCTGAACGGGACTTCCGCGGCAATCGGTCCAGTCCTTGCTGGAGGCTTGATGACCGCGTTCGGCCCGCGCGCGTACTTCGCGGCGCTTGCGGCGCTGACGACAGGGCTCGCCGTGTACGATCTCTGGCGCAAGATGCGCCGCAAACCCGTTCCGCCTTCGCAGCGCGAGCCGTTCATCGGGACGCAGCCACAACCCTGACCACCACTTCGAGGCGGCAGTTCTCGTCCCGGGGTCAAGCGCCGTGCTTGGGGACCGCCGGTTCTTGTGCAGCCGGGAGCTTGCGCTCGGCTGCAGGGCTCACCGCGGCGCCGGGAGTCGCCGCTGCGGGGTCGGCGCGTGCCGGGTTGGCGGCCGGGCTCGTTACGGTCGCCGCGTCCGGTTCGAGCAGATAGGCCTCGAGGACCTTGCGGGCAATCGGCGCCGCGGCCGATGCACCGAACCCGCCGTTCTCCACCAGTACCGAGAGCGCGATCTTGGGGTCGTCCACGGGGGCGAACGCGATGAACCACGCGTGGTCGCGCTTGCGTTCCTCGGTGATTTTCGCCCGGGTATTCTCCGTTTGTTTGATCGTGAATACCTGGGCCGTGCCGGTCTTGCCGGCCACTTTGATCCGTTCGCCGAGAAACTCGCGGTAGGCGGTTCCACCCGCCTGGGTTACGACGCCTACCATGCCGTCGTATACCACGTCCCATTGAGCATCGGAGCCTATGCCCACCGGCTTCAAGAACTCCGGCTTCCTCGCGGTGACTGTCGCGGAACCCGGTTCGCGTATGCCCGAGACCAAGCGGGGAACTGCGACGATCTTGCCGCGCTCGGCGATCTCCCCCGCAAAATGCGCCTGTTGCAGGGGAGTCACGGTGATCGGTCCCTGGCCGATGCCCATGCTGATTGTCTCGCCCGGAAACCACACTCGATCTTCAGGCCGCTTGAACGCGCGCTGCTTCCACTCGGGCGATGCATAGAGGCCGGCTTTCTCGCCCGGAATGTCAATTCCGGTGAGCGACCCATAACCGAACGCCTTCATGAATTCGGCCATCCGGTCGATCCCCATTTGATGAGCGGCCTTGTAGAAATATACGTCGCAGGATTCCGCGATGGCTTGGCGCATGTTGAGCGCGCCATGCTTCTTGTCGTCGCGATACTTGTTGCTGCTGCCGGGAAGCTGAAAAAATCCGGGGCAGAATTCAGTCTGTTCGGGCGTCAAGATCCCGTAGACCTGGGCAGCCAACGCGTAGAGCGGCTTCACCGTCGATCCCGGAGGATACGCACCTCTCAACGCGCGATTCAGCAATGGCACGTCGATGTCGCTCGCGAGCGCGCCGTACTCCGGGACGGTGAGGCCACGCACGAAATCGTTGGGGTCGAAGCCTGGGGTGCTGGCGAGTGCAATGATGTCGCCGGTCCTGGGATCCAGGGCGACCACCGCCCCGCGCTTGCCCTGCAGCGCCTCCTCGGCGACTTTTTGCACGCGTGCGTCCATGCCGAGCACGAGGTCTTGGCCGGCGACGGGCGCCTTGGTGCGCAATTGCGGAGCGTATTCGCCGGCCCGCTCGACGGGGCGGCCCACGGCATTCACCAGGATCTCGCGAAATCCGGGCTTGCCGTGGAGCTGGGCTTCGTAGGCGGCCTCGACGCCGAGCTTGCCGATGAGGCTCGTGCCCGCGTACTCGGCGGTGTCGATCCTCCTGAGATCCTCTTCGTTGATCGCGCTCACGTACCCGATGGCATGGACGCCCATTTCCTTCATCGGATAGTGACGTGCCAGGCGAGGCCGGATGTCCACGCCGGAGAACTGGTACCGATGGATGGCAAATCGAGCCATCTGCTCCTCGTCCACCTGAAGCTTGATCGGGACGCTCTCGTAGACCTTGTGCGACATGACGGTCCGACGGATGGCAGCCACTTCCTCCGCACGCAGCACGCCGATGTCGACCAGCTGAGCGAGGGTGGCGTCGAGGGCTTTGCCGTCGCCCACTTGCTCTCGTATCAACTCGATGTTGAAGGCCGGCTGATTGTCGGCGAGCACGACGCCGTTGCGATCGAGTATCAGACCGCGACTGGGCGGGATGGGCTCGATGCGAATGCGGTTGCCCTGGGAGAGGGTGGAGTAGTACTCGTACTTGACGACTTGGAGGTAGAACAGCCGCCCGGCGACGCACAAAAGCAGGCCCAATGCGATGACGCTCGCCACGATGCCGCGCACCATGAAGAGACGATTCTCGGCGAAGTAGTTTTTGATCCGGGCTTGGCGGCGTGCCATAGCCTAAGAATTCTACAGCAACGAGCACGCCTCGATTGACAACTGCATCACGCCAGCTCCCGCCAATGGGCCCGCCGGCGGCCGGTGCACACGGCGCTGGCCGTGTAAAATCGCTGCATGGATCCGCAAATCGAAGCGCTGCGAGAGCATGGGTATGTCGTCGTGCCGCGGTTCGTTTCCCAGGGGGCGTTGACCCAGCTCAATGAAACTGCACGCGAGCAGCTGCGCGCGCGCGGGAGCCCGCTCGAGCTGGAGGCCGATCTACGATATCCCGGGGCGCCCCGGTCGCGCGCCGACCCCGGCGGCGGCACGGTGCGGAGGCTCTTGGACGCCTATGCTCGAGATCCGATATTCGCCGAATGGGCGGTAACGCCCGGCGTGCGCGAATGGATGGAAAGCTATTTCGGCGAGCCTGTTCTGATGTCGCGCGCCCATCACAACTGCCTCATGACCAAGCACCCGCAATACGGCAGCCTCACGGGTTGGCACCGCGACATTCGTTATTGGTCGTTCCAGCGCGAGGACCTCGTCTCCGTCTGGCTGGCGCTCGGAGAGGAGACGGCCGACAACGGCGCACTGTGGCTGGTGCCAGGCTCCCATCGGATGGCATTCGGCGCCGAGCGGTTCGATGAGGCGAAATTCTTTCGGGCCGAGCATGAGGGCAACGGCGTCATCATCCGCAAGGCGGTGTCGCCGCGTCTCGCGCGCGGCGATGCGATATTCTTCCATTGCAACACGCTGCATTCGGCCGGAAAGAATCTCAGC
>Ga0182015_10004509_pt1 | contig 14958 bp, 9 predicted proteins | sample 712P3MmetaG_FD_120478 | JGI IMG/M metagenome (GOLD analysis project Ga0182015, IMG submission 120478) | Permafrost microbial communities from Stordalen Mire, Sweden - 712P3M metaG | ecosystem: Environmental > Terrestrial > Soil > Wetlands > Permafrost | place: Sweden: Stordalen | collected...
CTTCCTCGCGCCGCGACTCCAGCGCGCTAATTTGTCCGCCCGCGCGATCGCCGCGGGCACGCCAGGATTGGCGCTCTTCCTCAATGGCGCGGAAACGTTTTGCCCGCGTCTCGGCGTCGCGCAAATGGCTTTGCAGCTCAGCGCTGGCTTCGGCCACCGCGGCGCGATCGCGCGCCGCCGCCGCGCGCGCTTTCTCGAGCCGCGCGGTCAGCTCCGAGGGCGCGTCCAATTGGGCAAGCGCCGCTTCGGCTAGCGCGTATTTTTCGCTGGCTTCGCCACGCGCGGCGGCGAGGCGGAGGAGCGCTTCTTCAAGTGCCGAGAGCCGAGCGGCGATCGCGGCCTTGTGCTTTTCGGCCGCCGCCTTTTCCGCGCGGGCGGCCTCCAGCTTGCGCAGAGCTTCCTTTTGCGCCTGTCTTGCCGCGTTTTCCGCGGCGGCCGCGGCAGCAAGCGCCTTTCGGGCCAGCTCCGCATCGGCTTTCAAGGCATTTGCTGCGCCGCGCGCGGTTTCGGCTTCGATCGCAAGATCGCCGAGACGGTTTTTTTCGGCGAGACGCCGCGCGGCCGGAGTAGGGGCTTCGGCGGCTTGCGTGAAACCATCCCAGCGCCACAGATCGCCTTCCTTCGAGACCAGCCTTTGGCCAGGTTTCAGCAGCGTCCGCAAGGCGGTTCCCTCGGCCTGCGGGACAACGCCGATTTGGTTTAGCCGCCGCGCGAGAGGAGCTGGCGCCGCGACGAGCCTTGAGAGCGCTTCCACGCCAGGCGGTAAAGCGGGGTCGTTTGAAGCATCGGTCCTTGCCCAATGCGTCGGCGAAGCCGGATTGGTCGAGGCGTCGAGATCGTCGCCGAGCGCCGTGCCGAGCGCCGCCTCATAGCCCTTCGCGACGCTGATCTCCTCGATGACCGAGGGCCAAAAGCCGCCAGCTCCGGCGTTCAGCAATTTGGATAATGTTGCGACTTGCGTTTCGAGAGTTTGCGCCTTGCGCTCGGCTTCGGCGATCGGAGCGCGGGTTTTTAATTCTTCGGCGGCGGCCTTTGCGGCGCGGACCTCGGCGATGGCAACCTCGTCCTCGCGCGTTTGAGCTGACGCGATGGCTTCGTCGAGCGCCGCCTCCAAAATCCCGAAATTCGCGCCGTCCGGGGAATCGGTAACGAGCGCGCCGCGTTCTCTCCTCACCGTATCGATTTCGGCGTCGATGCGCGCCGCGCGGGCCGCCTCTTCCCGGCTTGCCGCCTCCAGCGCCGCGCGCCGCGCCTCCGCCGCTGCCCTTGCATCCTGCGTCCCGGCGAGCGTCTTTTCGGTAACCGCCAAGACCGCTTCGGCGTCCCCGAGCTTTTCGCGCAGAGCTTCGATCCCGGCTTCGTCCACGCCGCTCCCCGCGAGCTCGGTTGCCTCCTGATCGAGCCGCGCGAGGGCGCCTGCCGCGTCCTCGATGAGGGCCGCCTCGCGGGCAAAATCGCTCGCCGTTTGCGCGATTCTCCGCTCCAGTTCGGCGGCACGGCTTTTCGCGCGCCTTTCTTCTCCGTCCAGCGTCTCGTTGGCAACAACGAGCCTTTGCAATTCGGCGGCGGCCTCGGCTTCGCTGTCGCGCAATCCCGGCAACCCTTCCGCGGCGAGCGCTTGCCGATTGGCAGCCTCGGCCTGGGCCCTCGTTCGTTCCGCTACGTCCCGCAGATCGGCTTCGAGTTTGACTTCGGCCGATTTTAGCACCCGCGCCGCCTCGCCCTGCGTGATTAGGGCGAGTAAGGCTTCGTTGCGCCTGATCTCGCCCGCGAGACCACGGTAGCGAACCGCTTGGCGCGCCTGCCGCTTGAGGCCCTCGGCCTGGGTATCGATCTGCCGCAAAATATCGTCGAGGCGAACGAGATTGTCTTCCGCCGCCTTGAGTTTTAGCTCGGCTTCGTGGCGGCGGGAATGGAGCCCCGCGATGCCCGCGGCTTCCTCGATGATTCGGCGGCGCTCCTGCGGCTTGGCGGCAATGATCTCGCCGATCTGGCCCTGCCGCACCAACGCGGGCGAGCGCGCGCCGGTCGAAGCGTCGGCGAAGAGCAATTGAACGTCGCGGGCGCGCACCTCGCGTCCGTTGACCCGGTAGGCGGAGCCAGATTCGCGCTCGATGCGGCGGGACACCTCGATCATCTCGCCATCGTTAAAGCCGACCGGCGCCGAACGGTCGCGATTATCAAGAAACAGAACGACCTCCGCCATGTTGCGCGCGGGCCGGCCGCCCCCGCCCGAAAAAATCACATCGTCCATGCCCGAGGCGCGCATGCTTTTCGACGAATTCTCGCCCATGACCCAGCGCAGCGCCTCGACAAGATTCGATTTGCCGCAGCCGTTCGGCCCGACAATGCCGGTCAGCCCCGGCTCGATTAAAAACTCGGCCGGCTCGACAAAGGTCTTAAAACCCGCGATGCGGAGTTTTGTGAGTTTCATGGCCAGGCCTTTGTGCCGCGAAAAAAAAGGCTTTGGATCATTGCCTGTTATTCGACAAAGCTTCCTAGCTTTTAGTTAACCAATCGTGCCGGGCGGCAAGCGGGACCCAATCCCGCATGATTCGGCAACGGCGATTACCGCCCAAACGCCTGGCGAGCGCAAGGTTTTGCGTTGTTTTTTCTGTGAGAACCGTGACGCCCACGGTGGGGATAGATAGGCGGACGGCCTGGCTACAGCGGATTGCTTGCTCTCGACCTGAGCGAAAGAAAGCCCGAAGGAAGCCGCCGCGCTGCCACCTTCCTGTCGCTGGGGCAGCGCGCTTAAAAGAGCTGCCGGCGCCGTGGCGCCGCCGGATGCGACAATTTGCGGGGTATCTCGAGACGTCGCGACCGGCCGGGAATGACGCCTGATAGGCAACCGTGCGCGTAGCCGATTTGCAGGCACGTCGCAATCACGGTGAATTCGAAAAGTACGTTCAGCAGACCAAGTTGGTAAAAGGCCGAACGGGCAGCGACGATCGCGAGGGTCAACGCGCAGGCCGGAATAAGAATCCAAACCTTGAAAAACCGTCCGAAGACTGTCCCAAGCAGCACGCTCCCGATGATTAGGCTTGTCACCCGACGTCGCCCCCATGCCGTTATTGACTATGCCGCCGCAATTGAAAATTATCAGCAGTTCTTTTTTTGGCTGTTAGAACTGAAATAGCAGACTTCTGGGCGGCGCTCCGGTCAAAATTGCTCGCTCGCTACGGTAAAATTGCTCGCTTGCTGCGAAAAATTGCGTGGTATATGACACAAAGAAGGTTCGCTCGTCAATGACGCGGGGCACGGGATGTCTGCCATGGCGACCAAAAGTCGGCTGTGTTTCGATCCGAAATCTTTTCTTTCCAAGGTTGGCGAGGGCCGCAGCATTGGGGAGTACCATAAGGACCAGAGCGTCTTCGCGCAGGGAGATCCTGCGGATGCGGTCTTCTACATCGAGAGAGGCGAGGTGAAGGTCACCGTCGTTTCGGAGCAAGGCAAGGAAGCCGTCGTCGCAATGCTTGGAACGAACCAATTCTTCGGTGAAGGATGTCTGGCTGGGCAGGCGAAGCGCATAGCGACGGTCGCGACGATGACGGACTCCGTCATCGTGCGCCTCGAAAAAGCGGCAATTGTCCGCGTGATACATGACGAACCAGAATTCTCTGAGATGTTCATTGCCCATCTTCTGGCTCGGGCCGTCCGTGTCGAGGCAGACCTTGTCGATCAGCTGTTCAATTCGAGTGAGAAACGTCTTGCCCGGTTGCTCCTATTGTTGGCGAACTTTGGCAAGGACGCGAAACCGGAGCCGGTCCTCGCGAAAATCAGCCAGGAAACGCTTGCCGATATGATCGGAACGACGCGATCCAGGGTGAGTTTTTTCATGAACAAATTTCGAAAACTGGGCTTCATTGACTACAACGGCCAAATCGAAGTCCACAGCTCTTTACTGAATGTCGTTCTGCACGACGAGCCGCACGTCAACGCTTAATTTTGTTCATTTTGCCGGCGCGGGCATGTGGATAAGATGCGCGGACCTCCTGATGTGAGCAATATTGCACAGCCATCGCCGCGGAACGCGCGTAGTTTTGCTGCAAGCTCGGTCACAGTAGAAAGCTGACAGTTAAAAGCTGACAGTTATAAAGCGCACAGTTAAGGAAAGGAGCCAACGGTCGAAGTTCGATTGGAACGATGGGGCTCTGGCCGCTCTTACGCCCCCGCGCCCGTCAGAAGCACCCGCTGATCCTCCCCAGCGGGTGCTTTTTTCTGTCCGGCGTTTATCGTTGCTGGCCTTAAGCTTCGCAGCTCTTCCCTGTCATTACGACGTCTTGAAAGCAAAGCGGCGCTCAACGGGCCGGCTGTGCAAATTAAGCGGCGGGCCATTTGTTTTCGCCGGCGCGCCATTCAATCAAAAAGGCGAATCAAGCGCCCTTGCCAATGCAACAAATCCTTCAACGCCAATTTCTTCCGCCCGCAACGCTGGATCGATGCCCGCGCGGGCGAGTAAGCCTGCGGCATCAAACCCGGCGAGCGATTTCAACGATTGCCGCAGCATCTTGCGTCTTTGTCCGAAGGCTGCTTGGGTTACCTCCGACAACAGTTTTGCGTCACAGGCGAGCGGCGCTGTGCGGGGCACGAGCTCGACCACGGAGGACCTGACCTTAGGCGGTGGCGTAAACGCCGCCGCCGGAATATCGAAAAGAATGCGGGTCTCGCATCGCCAGTTCGACAAGACCGCGAGGCGCCCATAGGCGGCGCGCACCAAAGGGCTGGCGACGATGCGCTCGGCGACTTCGCGTTGAAACATCAAAACGAGCCGGTCGAACCAGGGCGGCCAGGGCTCGGTTTCGAGCCAGCGGACAAGTAGCGCGGTGGCGATGCGATAGGGCAGATTGGCGCAAACGCGCGTGGGACTCTCGCCACCTGCGAGCCCGGCAAGATCAATCTCCAGCGCATCGGCTTCAATGACTTCGAGCCTTCCCGGATAATGATTGGCGATCTCGCCAAGCGCAGGAATGCAACGCATGTCGCGCTCGACCGCGATGACTTTGCGTGCGCCTTCGGCGAGAAGCGCCCGCGTGAGCCCGCCGGGGCCCGGGCCGATTTCGACGATCGTTGTATTGGTCAGCGGGCCAGCGGCGCGCGCGATGCGGCCGGTGAGATTGAGATCGAAAAGAAAATTTTGGCTCAAGGATTTTTTTGCCAAAAGCCCGTGCGAGGCGGCGACTTCGCGCAGCGGCGGAAGGCCGTCGAGCCGGCTCGCCGAGTAAGCCTTTGGCCAGGGTTTTTGCATTTTGGGGTTATATCGGAAAAGGGCCTTATGGTCACATTCCGCGCGCTTCGCTGACGCGCCGCGCGATCTCGCCCGCGAGACGCAAGGCGGCGATGAGACTCGCCGGATCGGCTATTCCCTTGCCGGCGATGTCAAAGGCCGTGCCGTGATCGGGCGAGGTGCGGATCAAGGGCAGGCCCAGGGTCACGTTGACGGCGTGATCGAAGGCAACGGTTTTGACCGGAATCAACGCCTGATCGTGGTACATGGCGACAACGGCGTCATAGCTCTTGCGCGCACCGGGACGGAACAGACTATCGGCGGCATGGGGACCGCTCACTTCCACGCCGGCAGCCGCGAGATCGGCGAGAGCGGGCGCGATGACGTCGATCTCTTCGCGTCCCATGGTCCCGCCTTCGCCGGCATGAGGGTTGAGCCCGGCGAACGCCAAGCGCGGTTTTTTTATGCCAAAGCGCGAAGCGAGATCCCGCGCGGCAATGAGACCTGTTTCGACGAGGAGCTCGCGCGTCAATACGGCAGGAACCCGCGCGAGCGGAACATGAATCGTTGCCGGGACGACGGCAAATTGCGGCGACCAGATCAGCATAACCGGCCGCGCGCGTTCGCCGAAATAGCGCTCCGCCAATTCGGCCAGAAACTCGGTATGGCCCGGATAGCGAAAGCCTGCGCGATAAAAAAGCTCCTTGGCGATCGGATTTGTGACGATGGCCGAAGCCTCGCCGGCACGGACGAGGCGCGCGCAAGTTTCAATCGAGGCTATGGTTCCGGCGGCGTCTCGCACGTCCGGCGCGCCCGGCTTTCCGGCAACGGAATGGTGCATGGCGTGCACCGGCAACGCGTGGCGAAACACCAACGCGGCCTCGGCGCCGGCGACGATCTTGACCGGAACCTTGAGGTCCAAGTCCCGTGCGATTGCCGCGAGGCGATCCGGGTTGGCGACCGCCAGGAAGGGCGGCGCGTCCGGATTTTCATGTGTCCTCTGCCAGGCTTGTAACGTGAGTTCGGGACCGATGCCGGAAGGATCGCCCTGCGTCAATGCCAGGGGAGGAATGTTTGCCGGCGGCGAACGCGCCATCAGGACCTCGCCGTCAACGTTGCACGATCACGGCTCTTGCCCGCAATTCCTTGAGACGGCGTTCGCTGTCGGCCGCGACATGCGCCGCTAGAAGCTTTTGCGAGATCGCGGCCCGCGCCGCGCTATCATCCTTGGCCGTGCCTTTGGCGCACACCGCGATCATTTCGAGTCCCTCGCTCGAGCGTTGCGGCGCCGTGAGATGCCCAGTCGGCGTCTTATCGAGCAATTGGCGGAGGCTCTCGCCGATTTCGACCGCGGTCTTGGTCAATGAATCGCGCACCGTCACGTCGTTCATGGCGCGGGCAAGGGGAAGGCCGCTCTCGCAGTCGGTAAACCGCGCCCGCAATTGCTCGGCCTCGCGGGCGCGCTCCGCCAGGGCGGCGACCGTCGTGGAGTGCGGGATCGCGAAAATAATTTGACGCACCTTATATTCGACTCCAGAAGCCGCCTTGCCGCCCTCTTTGGCGAGTTCGGCGCGAACCTGTTCCTCGCTCGCCTCGACGCCCTTATTAAAGGCTTGCACCAAAGCGTTAAAGGCAAGGTCGGCCCGGAAGTGAGCTTTGAAGTGGTCTGGCGTCACCCCGGCGTGCTGAAATGCCTCGACCAAGGCATCCGGGGCAAGTTTTAAGTCCTGCGCGACCTTGACGATTTGTTGCGAAATGTCACTTTCTTTCGGGGCGACGCCAAATTTGCCAGCCTCATTGATTTCAAGGCGATCCGTAAAGAGGCTTTCGATCGCGGCGTCGCGCGTCGCCGGTTTGCGCAAAACGCGAAGCATCTTCATCCGCTCGTCGATATCTATGTTCGTGATCGGATCGCCGTTGATGCTAGCGACGATTTCCTGGGCGAAGGCAGAGCCGCCAGGAAGCGGAATGCAAGCGGCGATCGCGGCAGCCGCCACGCAAAGACTTAAGCGGACGTGGGCGAGGCACGCGCCACGCGGCCGCCGCGCATCGTTTTCTGTTTCCATGATCCAGTTCTCTCCTTTTTCGGGCTTAAGCAGGCCCTCTCCGGCCAGACCCGAGGCCTGGCGGCGGCGACCTTGGATGACATGAAAAATCAATATTTCACGCCGTCAAGTGCCGTCTGGTTGAGGAAGGTCTCGGTCACCTTGGCCTCGCCCAGGGTGCGCAGCTGCAGTGTCAGCAGCACGGTTTGGTTGCGGACCAAGGAGCCGGTCCCGTTGTCTTGATAAATCGAGCCGTAGTTGACCGAGAAAGTCGTGCACTCGTCCTGATAGCCGACGCTCCCCCCAACGGCAGCAATCGCAAACGGGCCGGGATTCGAGTAGCCAATCAAAGCGGCGGGATAATATTGCCGGCTCATGTCGAAGGTGATATTGCCCTGCGCGAAATAATGATCGGTGATCTTATAGCGGGAGGAAAGCGAGAGCCCTTCGCGGCGCACGTCGTAGCCGATGACGGGTTGCGCCTCATAATCCGCGAATTGAATGGCGCCGGTCAGCGCCCCGAAATTATAGTTTGCGCTGAGATCGAGGCGCCTTACCGCCAACGAATCGACATCGAACCGCGCCTTGGCGATAAAGGAAAAAATCGAATTGGGCGCGATCGTAAATGCGCCGACATAGTCGGAGGCCCTTGTGTCCAGCCCCGAACTTAATCCAACGTTGGCGGCATCCGGTGTCGCGTAGGAGTTTGTGCCCGCTACCTGATAGGACTGTCCGCCAATGAGGTTGGCATAGCCGCCGTTGTTAAAATTCATGGTGAATTGGGCACCGTAGTTCGCCCTCGTTCCGGTCTCGAACCGGTCGTAACCCGAATACTTGCTCCAGTCGAACAAGGTGGAATCGTCGAAAACGAGGCTTTGCGCATCGAGATTGACGAGTGAATTCGCTCCAATTTCATGGTCCGGGCGCAAAATAATCTGTCCGATGGGCTCGAAGACCATCGAAGCAAAACTTGTTTTGGCAAGGAAGGGATAGCGATATTCAATCCCAACTCCCGGAATGAACTCGCCGAAAAAGCTCGCGTCTCTGTTGCCGAGAAAATTCGGCTGCGAAGCGTTCAAGTACGTCGAGGTGCCGGAGGCCGACGTGAAGGTATAAGAATTTGTGGTGTTGACATCGAGCCATTCGCCGTTGAGCCGCGCGAAGGCAAAAGGCGTAAAGACCTCGCCGATCGGATCGATGTATTTGCGCTGCCAGGACGCCTCGGCGGTGACGCGTGTATAATCCCCGCCTAGGCCGCGCAGAAGGCAATCCCCGGTGGCCTGGCCCGGAACATAGTTGGTGCAGATGTCATAAAGACCATAGGCATTGTCCAACACCCGCGGCCCGACCGCTTGGAAGCTCGCCGAACTCGCCGAGAGACTGGTCAGATTGAAATCGAGTTCGGCCTGCCCGCCAATGCCAAAAGACTTGGCGGGGTCGATGTCGAAGGTCCTGTTGTAGTCCAACACGGGATGCGCGATCGGCTGCTGCGCCTGAATGTCTTGATTCGCCAAGCCTTCGAAAGAATAGCCGCGCAGATCGAAATAGCCGCGATCGCCTTGGCCGGTGAGGTAGACGGTCGACGTCGTTTCGCTGAAATAATTATAAGAAACCGTCTGACTCGGCACGTGATAGTCGTTCAGGTACCATTTGTCCGATAAAAGTGTGAATTCCCAACCGAATTTCCATTGATCGGCGATATTGAACTCTCCCTTGCTTTCGAACGAGCCACGCAAGCTCTGGTTGCCGGAGCCGTAGGGAGCCAAGCCGAAGACGGTTGGGTTTTGCTCGGAGATCCCTGTCGCCCGGATGTAATATTCGCCGCTTTCCAGCCGCTGCCGCCATGTGGCGTTGGCGAAAAATCCTTGTTGGGAATAATAGGTGGGTGTGAACGTCAAGTCGTAATTTGGCGCGAGCGCCCAGAAGATTGGAATGCCGAGGCCGCCGCCGAGCTCGGAGTTATAGGCAAGATAGGGCGAAAGAATGCCCGATTTGCGGGTGACGGTTGGATCCGGTGCCGAAAAGTACGGCACATAGGCGATCGGTATGCCGAGGAATTCGAGCGAAGAGTCTTCGTAATAGATCATTTTTTCGTCGTTCTTGTGGATGATGCGCTTGGCGCGCACCCGCCACAATGGCGGCTTGTCCGGATTGTCCTTGCAGGCTTCGCAGACCGTGTAGGTGCCCTTGTCGAACACCGTTGTATCGCCCTCGGTGCGTTCGGCACGCGGCGCGCTGAAGTAGGTTTTGTAGGTGCCGGTGACGATCCCTGACGTGTCGGTATTGGGCGGCGCGCCCGGCTGTTGCGCGCCGAGCAAGTTTTGGTAGGGCTTGGCGGGAGTATCGGCGCGCAAGCTTTCGATGAAACCGTCGCGGAAATCGCTGGTCAGGTCAAACTTCGAGCCATGCAGCACCGTGCCATCGCGTTCGGTCAATTTGGCGTGACCTTCAGCATACACGCGGCCGGAGTTGCGATCGTAAACGACGCGGTCGGCCTCGAGTGTCTGCCCTTTGTAGTAGATCCTCGCGTTGCCTTCGGCCGAAACAATATTCTTTTCCGTATCGTAGCGAAGTTCGTCCGCCTCGACGAACATTTTTGCGGTTCCGCCTAGAGCGCTTTTCGTCTCGTGGCCAGAGGGTGTCTCTGCCGCCGCCGGCAAGGCTCCGGCCGACAACACGGCGCCGGACACAGCAAATGCCAGCGCGAGCGAAAGCCAGATCGAACGCCGCGCCCAAAGCATGGGAGCGATCGCCTTGGCGGGGCATAGTCGCCGCCCCATCAACCGTCCTCCTGATTGAGCAAAGCAAACGCGCCGAGCAGGCTCGCGACTACGGCAGGGGACCATGCGGCGGCGAGCGGGCTAAGCAAACCGGCCCCGCCCAAATCGCCGCCGAATTTTACCGCCGCATACAGCACGAACCCTGCGCCCACGCCACCGGAAACCATCTTCTCTATGCTACCAAAACGAAAAAACCTTAAGGAAAATGCCGTCGCGATTAAAACCATAGCGATAAACAGGAGCGGCCTCGCCAGGAGCATGTGAAATTGGAGCCGGTAGCGGGTTCCGTCGAGGCCCGCCGTCTCGGCTGCAACGCGCAACGACGGCAAGTCCCAAAACGGCACGGAATCTGGCGCGATCAGGCCCCGGACGGCCTCCTCCGGCGAAAGGCTCGTGGCGAGAAGATAAGTTCCGGCGGCAAAACTCTGTTCTCCAGGCTCTGCTACCCGCACATGATCGAATTGCCAAACACCGGGCTGGAGTTTTCCGGTTTGTGCCTCGATCCTTTGCTCGAATGTCCCGGCGCGATCGTAGACATAAGCGGCGACGGATGAAAGATTTGTGCCGTCCGCCGACACTTGGCCGGCCCTTATGAACGCCTCTCCATCGACGCTTTTTTGCCTGATCCACAGCGTGGTGCCGTCGTGTCGATCGCCATTGCGGCCAAAGAGCCGCGTTTCGATTGCGTACGCGCGACGCTTCATGACCGCGGCGGCCGGATTGAACAGTACCACCGAGGTAATTCCGATCGCCGTGGCGATCACGATCGGGGGTATCAGGAATCCCCACACCGATACGCCCACGGCTCTGGCCACTAGCAGTTCCAATTTGCGGGTCAGCTGAACAAACGTCGCCATCGTGCCAAACAACGCGCAAAACGGCATGATCTGCTCGGATGCCGAAGGGACGCGCAGAAAGGAGAGGTAGGCGATCTCACCGGCCGAGACACCCTGAATGTTTCCGGCGCGCCGCAAAAGCTCGACAAAATCCACGACATAAATCATCCCCGAAATCATCAAAAATACCGCCGCGATGGTCAGCAGGAAACGCGCGGACAGGTAGCGGCCTAGCGTCCAACCGATCATCGCGGCGATCCAGCGCTGGGTTCGCTGAGGCACGTGCCGGGAAAGGCAAAAAAATCCAGGCCGGGGTCCGTCAACGCCGCGCGGATTTGTGGCGCCGTTTCCAGCGCGCATCGAGCCGGAAGGCAGGTCCGGGGTTTGGCGGACGCGCTTCTATTCCGATCGCGATTGTTTCCATGAAGGATCATGTTTGCCATCTTGCCGGAAACCGGCTCCAAACTGGACTTTTCCGCGCATGCCGTTGTCGTTGGCCGCTGTTGGCTCCGCCCTTGCACGGATTTACCCATTCGGGAAGTACTCCAAACCATAAGGAGTGGCGATTTTTTGGCGACTAGAGGTCCTTGGACCGGGATCGGCTTTAGTATAGAGACGTTGGTTCCTTTTGACACAAAGCAGGCATGGCGTGGGTTCCGCGAGCGAAGCTATGGTTCCCGAGAAAAATGAAAGTGCAAATGGGGTCGAGTCAACTTCGATCAAGGCGCATTCGACAAACGAAACCGGCGCTTTGTCTGATCATGGCGCCACCTTAACGCAAACCGGTCACGGCCCAAAGCGAAGGCGGCGTTTGCTGATGGGGGCGCTCGCCGCCGTGGTTCTGGCAATTGCCGCCGTGTTCGGCGTTCCCTGGATTCGGGAAATTCTCACCACTGTTTCGACAGATGATGCCTATGTGAACGGTCACGTGACATTCGTGGCCACTCGCGTGCCGGGTCAGGTGTCAAGGGTTCTGGTGGATGACAACAACCGTGTAAACAAGGGTGATCTTCTCGTCGAACTCGACCGGGAGCCAAATCAGGTCGTCGTCGCCGTCAAGAAAGCAGCCGTCGATACGGCAAAGGCGGACCTCGAGGCGGCTAAAGCAAATGTGCGTGGTATTGAAGCACGGGCCAGAAGTCTGCACTGGAACCTCCTGCACGCCATGGAGGACGTCGAAAACCAGATCGCGCTGCTTCATGCGAAGGTTGCCGCCCTGGATAAGAGCAAGGCCACACTGACATTCGCAGAGGCGGAATTCAACAGAACAAAAAAATTGGTTGCCTCTGCAGTAGCGAGCCGCGAGGAGTTCGACCGGCGGGATGCAGCGCTATCGGTTGCCCGCGCAGAAGTTACCCAGGCCCTAGACAATATACACCAAGTTCGTGTTTCTTTGGGTCTGCCGGCGGAGCCTGAGAATAGCGCAGACTTAGGCCTCGTGCCGCCTGATCTCGATCAAAATTTTTCCTCGGTGCGCCAGGCGCAGGCAGAATTGATTCAAAGTGCGGCTGAGCTAGGCATTATCCTTTCAGGCAACCAAACCCCAAAACAGATGCTTGAGGAGTTCTCTAAGCGGGATCCGCACGGCGACATTGACAAAATATTAGCCGCCCTCGTACCCGGGGCGCCCGCCGTCAAGCAGGCCGAAGCGAAGCTCGAAACCGCCGAACGCGATCTCGATCAGGCTGAATTAAACCTTCGCTATTGTGCAATCATCGCGGAAATTGACGGCGTTGTTACGCGCCGCAATGTCAATCCCGGCAATAATGTCCTGGCCGGCCAAGGTCTGATGGCGATCCGCTCGCTTCGCGAGATCTGGGTCGACGCCAATTTTAAGGAGACACAACTGCGGGATCTGCGCATCGGCCAGGCGGCCGACCTCTATGTCGACATGTACGGCGGCCGGCGCGTATTCAAGGGGCGCATTTCCGGCTTTACCGAGGGGACCGGATCGACGTTGGCGCTGCTCCCGCCGCAGAACGCCACAGGCAACTTCATCAAGGTGGTTCAGCGACTGCCGGTTCGGATCGAGCTCGAAAACTACGACCCAAACAAGGATCCTCTGTTCATCGGCCTTTCGGTTGTCCCCTACGTCTATCTTAATAGGCCGGCGACAGGACCCGATGCTGGGAAGGTTCTGCAAGCCTCCGTGCCGCAATCGCCGGCAGCCGCTCTGGCTGCGACGCCGGTGGGCGGCAACAAATGACAGAAGCGGCGATTGCGCTTCGCGGCCCAAGCGCGGCGATGAACCCTTGGTTGGTGGCCGCCATAGTCGTAGTGCCGGCGTTCATGGAGGTGCTCGACACCACCATCGCGCTGGTGGCGCTACGCTACATCGCGGGAGGCCTGTCGGCTGCCGCCGATGACGCCGAGTGGGTTATCACCAGCTACCTTGCCGCCAACGCCGTCATCCTACCGATTACCGGCTGGTTGAGCGCTCATCTGGGTCGCCGCAACTACTTCCTGGCGTCGATTGCAATATTCACCCTCAGTTCTTTGCTGTCCGGACTAGCTGGCAGTTTGGGTCAGCTGATCCTGTTCCGCGTCATCCAGGGTCTCGCGGGCGGCGGTCTGCAACCCGGCAGTCAGGGGATATTGCTGGACGCCTTCCCGCGGGAAAAGCAAGGCGTAGCAATGACGCTGTTCGGCTTTGCTGTGCTGATCGCGCCGGTGGTCGGTCCGACCTTGGGCGGTTGGATAACGGACTCATACTCGTGGCGCTGGGTCTTTTTGATCAACGTGCCCGTCGGTCTCTTGGCGCTCGGCGGATGCTATGCCGTGCTTCGCGATCCGGACTATCTTGTCGCCCAGCGTACGGAGTTGAGGAAGCAGCCGTTCCATTTTGACTCGATCGGTTTGTCGCTGCTCGTCCTCGTTATGGTCTGTTGGGAAGTGCTGCTCGGCAAGGGCCAGGAGTGGGACTGGCTCGGTGATCCATCCTGGCGTGTGCAGACGCTGGCCATTTTCTGTGGCGTAGGTTTGGTCGCATTGATCTTCTGGGAGTTGCGTCACCGCAACCCCGTGGTCAATTTCCGCGCGTTGGGTGAACGCAACTTCGCCGCGTGCTGCATCACGGTATTCTGCGCTTATCTCGCGCTCTATGCCTCAACTAAGTCAATGCTTGGTCTGCTTCAGTCCCTGTTTGGTTATGATGCTCTGAGCACTGGGTTGGTGATGTCGCCTGCCGGAATCGCTGCAGTCCTGGCAATGCCGATCGTCGGCCTCCTGCTCGGCCGGAGGGCGGATGCCCGATGGCTGATCACCGCAGGGCTGTTACTCATGACCGCGGGAAACTATTGGATGTCCCAACTCAACCTCGACATCAGCCCAGGCCAAGCTGTGTGGCCTCGGGTGGTCGTGGTCGCGGGACTGGCGGTATTTTTTGCTCCCGCGAACGTAGCCGCGTACCTCTATACGCCACTGGCGTTGCGCGGGGCCGCCATTGGCTTATTGAGTCTCCTGCGCAACGAGGGGGGCAGCGTCGGGGTGTCGTTGTCCCAGACCTTCGAAGAGCGGCGTGATCAGTTTCACACCCTGCGGCTTGGCGAGTCCCTCGATCCTTTCAACCCGGCAGTGGCTTCTTTCCTCGAGCAGGCTCGGGGAGCGTTCCTGCAGCAGACCGGCGATCCGGTGGCTGCGCAGCAGCTGGCCTGGCAAGCACTCGAAAATTTGCGCCAGCAGCAGGCGTCTTCGCTTGCCTATTTCGACACCTTTTGGATGATGGCCGCGTTGACGTTTGTGGTCGTTCCAGTCGTTCTGTTGATGAAGCGTTCAGTGGCTGAGAAAGGCGCCCGCGTCGGAGGCGAATGAGCTGAGTTATGCCGCGCAGATGAATTTGATCCAGCAACGGGCTAAAGCAAGTTTAGACGCCCCCATTTCCGCATGATTTGCAAAAACATTCGAAAGTCAGCGCTTGGGAAGGCCATCGCGCCTGCTTGTCCAGGCGGAGGTTTGTACCCTAGAGCATTTTCACGATGCGTGGCGATATCCTGAATTTGCGATGTAATTCGCGCATTCTTGTTGTTTGAAGTCAGCGAGCGCCTGAGTGATGGCTTTGCCGAGGTCCTCGA
>Ga0182015_10004510_pt1 | contig 14947 bp, 11 predicted proteins | sample 712P3MmetaG_FD_120478 | JGI IMG/M metagenome (GOLD analysis project Ga0182015, IMG submission 120478) | Permafrost microbial communities from Stordalen Mire, Sweden - 712P3M metaG | ecosystem: Environmental > Terrestrial > Soil > Wetlands > Permafrost | place: Sweden: Stordalen | collected...
AGAGGCGGTCATCGCGACCGCCGCCAGGAAGGACACCGCGCTCGTGATCTCTATCCGCCGGATCAGCCTCGGAGGCGGCTTCCGCTACCTCATGGACTCGGTCGCAAGAGGCGACGGGGACGCGGAACCCTCCTCGTCGCTCGCTTCCTATTACGCCGCCTCGGGTACTCCGCCGGGCGTGTTTCTCGGCGCCGGGCTCGCCGATCTCGACGGCGGTGCCGGGGTCAAAGCGGGCACGCAGGTGACCGAGGAGCACCTCTTCAACATGTTGGTCGCGCTCTGCGATCCGATCAGCGGCGAGCCGGTCGGCACGACAGCGAGGGCCCCGGCCGGCGGGGCGCCGGTTGCCGGGTTTGACCTGACGTTCAGCCCGAGCAAATCAATATCGGTCATCTGGGCGCTCGCCGATGAGGAGACGAGGGCGGTCATCTACGAGTGTCACGAACATGCTATCGAGTACGTGATCTCCTACGCGGAGCGCGAGGTGTTCCACTCGCGCTCTGGCAAGAACGGGGTCGTTGAAGAGGACGTGACCGGCGTCGTCGCGGCCGCCTTCACCCACTTCGCGAGCAGAGCGGACGACCCGCAGCTGCACGACCACGTGGTCGTGTGGAACCGGGCGAGGTCTGTCTCCGACGGCAAGTGGCGCACCCTCGACAGCAAGGCGATCTTCAAAGCGACGACGACGCTCTCCGAGCTTCACCAGGGTGTCCTCTCCGATCTCTTGACCTCGAGACTCGGCGTCGGTTGGGAGGCGCGGGGACGGCGTCATTCGACCAAACCGCGTTATGAGATCACCGGTGTTCCCGAGCAGCTCATGGCCGAGTTCTCGCGTCGGTCCGAGCAGATTGCGGCTCAATCCGAGGTCCTCAGAGCCGAGTTCGTCGCTGCGCACGGGCGCAGCGCCACCGCCGTCGAGGACATGCGACTTCACCACACGGCGACGATTCTCACCCGCCCCGACAAGACCAAGAACAACCTCGCCGAGCTGACAGACCAGTGGCGTGGCCGAGCGGCGGGTCACGTGCCCGAGGACGAGCAGGTGGCCTGGGTGTCGAGCCTGGACGACCGCAACGATCTGCCGCTGTTGAGCTCCGACGACCTGGGCGAGCCGATCGTCGCCGATGCCGCCGAGGCGGTGATCGCCGCCGTCGCCGAGCGCCATTCGACCTTCGGGCGCCTGAACCTGCTCGCAGAAGCTCACCGAATCCTGCACGGAGTGCGCTTCGCATCTCCTGATGACCGGGTGGCTGTCGCCGAGCAGATCACCGAGCTCGCCCTCGCCCGCTCGGTGCTGCTCACGCCGCCGTCGTTGCACCACACGCCAGAGCGCTACCTCCGCCCCGACGGGTCCTCGCGACTTCGGCCGAAGAACCACCTCCTGTATACGACCGCGACGCTCCTCGAAGCAGAATCGCGTCTCCTCGAGGTCGCCAGAGAGATGGGGGGACCACGCGTGAGCGTCGCGATCGTGGCGGAGATCGTCGGAGAGAACCTTCCCGGGCGCGACTACGGCCTGAGCATGGACCAGGCGCTCGCGGTGGAGAAGATCGCCACCTCGGGACGCGTGCTCGACGTGCTCGTCGGCCCGGGCGGCACCGGGAAGTCGACCGCCATGGCGGGACTGCGGACCGCCTGGGAGCAAGCCCACGGTCCCGGGTCGGTGATCGGCCTTGCCCCCTCGGCCGCAGCCGCACAGGTGCTCGGCGACGAGCTCGGGATCGAGACGGAGAACACCGCCAAGTGGCTCTTCGAGGGGCGGCGCATCCCCGAGCTGACGGCACGGCGCGACCGGCTCGCTCTCAACCTCGCCCGTCATGCCTACCCAAGTTCAGCCAACGCAGCCAAGCTCCGCGAGCAACTCGCGGCGACGGACCGGGCCATCGCTGAGCGGCGGCTCAAGCGCGGACAGCTCGTCATGATCGACGAGGCAACGCTCGCCGGGACCTTCGCCCTCGACGAGCTCGTTAGCGCCGCGAGACAAGCCGGATCGAAGGTGTTGCTCCTCGGAGATGGAGCCCAGATCGGGTCCGTCGAGGCGGGCGGAGCGTTTTCGCTTCTGGTCCGTGACCGCGGTGATCTCGTTCCCGAATTGACCGACGTCCGACGGTTCCGCTCGGACTGGGAGAAGGCCGCCAGCGTCGAGCTTCGCCGCGGCGACAAGTCGGCCATCGACGCTTATCAGGCCCACGATCGCATCACTGGCGGAGAGCGCGAAGACCTGCTCGACGCTCTCTACGTGGCGTGGAAGGCTGATGTGGACGCCGGCAAGTCGAGTCTGATGATCGCCGCGGATACCGCCACCGTTGCTGAACTGAACCGGCGAGCAAGAGCAGATCGCGTCGCTGGCGGAGCGGTGGCACCCGATGGGTTACGGATCGCCGGTGGACAGACTGCCGGCGCCGGCGACGAGATCGTGACCCGTCAGAACAACCGCCTGCTCACTGTCGGCAAGAGCTGGGTCAAGAACGGCGATCGCTTCGTGGTCTCGTCCACCAACTCCGACGGCAGCATGTCCGTGCGGCGGAGCTCTGGTGGCTCCGACGTGGTGTTGCCCGCCGACTACGTGGTCCAGCACGTCGAGCTCGCGTACGCCACGACCGCATTTCGCTCACAAGGTCGCACCGTTGACACGACGCACTCGATGGTGTCTCCGACCACGACACGCGAGGTGCTCTATGTCGCCGCGACCCGCGGGCGCGAGTCGAACAAGGTCTACGTCGACACGACCTTCGACCCGGATCCGACCACAGGACACGCCGGCGCCATCGCCCCACAGAGCGCGAGGGACGTGCTCGCCGATGTGCTGACGAACCAGGGTGCTGAGCGTTCCGCGCACGAAGCCCTCGAACGTGCTCAACGACAAGCCGAAGACTTCGCGACCCTCGCCGCCGAGTACGAGACTCTCGCCCGCGTCGCCCAACAGCAACGCTGGGACGAGCTGCTCGATCGGTCAGGACTCGCTGCCGACCGCCTCGAGCAGGTACGCCAGAGCGACGTCTACGGCCCACTACTCGCCACGCTCCGAGACGCGGACGCGCGCGGTCTCGACGTGGAGGGCACCTTCCCCAAGCTGGTCGCGGCTCGTGTGCTCGACGAGGCGGACGATGCCGCTGCCGTCATGCACGGCCGAGTGGACCGTTGGTCTCAGGCGGCTGGCTCGAGGCGACGAGCCGGGGACAGCCTCATCGCAGGTCTGATTCCGCGAGCGGCCGGCGTCACCGATCCCGATATGGCCAGGGCTCTCGACGAACGGGACGAGGCGATGCAGCGCCGGGCGCGGGAGCTTGGAGAGCGAGCCATCGAAAGGGGCGAGGTTTGGGTGCGCCGGCTCGGCGCCCCGCCCGCTGATCCGTCTGCGAGGGAACCGTGGATAGCGGCCATCTCGACGGTTGCCGCCTACCGCGATCGCTGGAAGATCGGGAATGATGATCCCTCTCTCGGCTCCGACATCGCACGGAAGACCATCGAAGCGATCGCTGAACGTAGGCGTGCGCGCGACGCGGTCGACCGGGCTTTGAGCATCACTCGCGAGGCGAGAGCACAGCCAGGCGAGGTCGTCGGCGTCGCTGTTCGCATCGGCACGGACAGAGGAATGGAACTGTGAAAAATCGCGCAGGTTTCCTGCGAGGACGACAGGATATTTCGGCACAGCGAGACGACATTTTCAGCCCGCCGTCATCCCGATCGTGGTGAGCTTGCGCACCGTGTCCCTCTCACCGATCCTCCTCGCTGGGTCCTTGCACACAGGGGCTTACGAACATCTCGGTTGACGTAGGGCACATCCAGCGTATGATCACAGTGTGACGAGTACCACTCCGAAGGCAGAGATCGACCTCCACAGTCCGGTCCCCTTGCACGAGCGAGTCGCCGCCGCCGTTCGCCGTGCGATCGCGGACGGCGAGGCGAAGCCGGGCGAGCGGCTGCCACCGGCCCGGGATATGGCCAAGGTGCTCGGAGTGAACTCGAACACGGTGTTCCGGGCCCTGCATACCCTTCGAGACGAGGGGTTACTGGAGTTCTCCCGCGGCCGCGGGGTGTCGGTCACCGGCGTCGCGCCTCATCGGACCGCCGTGGTCGACAAGGCCAGGGAGCTTGTGAAGCTCGCCAGGCGTTTCGGGTACCGGTCCGACGAGTTGCTGCAGATCATCGAGCAGGTCTCGTAGGGATGACGTGACTCTTCTCGACGGCGAGCGACCGACGACCATCGACCCCGCCGTCGAGGACGCTGAGGCGCTCATCGAAGAGGCACGTCATCGCCAGCGCCGCAGGTGGCGATGGATTGCCGGAATGCTCGCAATCCTCGTGACCATAGGAGCCGTTGTCGCCTTTGGCGTGAACGCCAGAGCTCACCAGGGCCGAACGACGACTCCCTCGAACTCGGTCGTTCCGGCCCTCTCGAGGTCATCTGCGCGCGGCCTTCCGGACGAGTTTGTGGCTGCTGTCTACTTGACCTCCCCAAAGATCCCGATCGGCTTTCGTCCCGCGGCGGGCACGGAGATTGACGTCGTGTCGACCAGGACCGGCCGTGTACTTCGAGTACTCGCCCACGGGTGGGTGGCAGTCATCGCTCAAGTTGGGGGAAAGGTCTTCTTTCTCCAGATCCAACAGTTTGGGCGGACGGTTAGCACCCTCTGCGAGGTGGCGGTCACTGGCGGTCCCGTGCGAACGCTCGCAATCGGCAGTCAGCCGACTCCAAGCCCGAACGGTCGTTACCTCGCCTACGTCACGTATGACGCCTCGACGGACAATTCACGCCTTGAGCTGCTCGACTTCGCTACCGGCACGACAACCTCGATCGCTCTGTTGCCGAGCGTCCACGCGGGAGTGGCCGGGCTCGCCTGGATGTCGCCCGGAAACCGCGTCGCCGTGTTCGCCGACCCCAACGCGATCGATGACATCGCGACGCAGCTCATGATCGTCGACGTTGGCTCTCATCAACACCTGAGGGTCGCCCAGATCAACAGCTTGCCTGCCAGAATGAGCTGGACCTCTCTCTTTCGTAGCGCCACGCCGAACACGCTCTTCGGCGGCTGGATCCCCGCACAGGACCACACCACCCCCGCGCCTCAAATCGCTCGGATCGAGGTCTCGTCTCGTGGGGTGACTCTTAGAAATGTCGGCATGCTTCCGCCGAGTTGCGCATCTGGGGTGGACGCCATGGACCTCAGCGGCGGGGACGTACTGTGCCCTGCCGGCCCCCTCGACATCGTGCGTCTCGTGCAGGGTAGCTACCGCTTGGCGGGTTCGGTCAGCGCAAACAATTATCTGATCACGTCGGCGACCTGGTGACTCCGCTTGTCTCGCCTGCCCACGACGATTGTCGAATTTCTGCCTTGTCCTGTGCGACTTAGTGCGAGCGGGTTTCGTAGGAGGACGACATGACACTGCTGCGCCACGAGGCGGTGAGCAACGTGGTTAGCGACGACGCCGATGCGCTCATCGAAGAAGCGCGTCAGCGACAAAGGAAACGCCGTGTGTTCGTCGGCGTGGTCGTGCTCGTCGTCGCGACCGGCTCGGGCATCTGGCTCGCCTCGAACGGTGGATCTGGATCAGCCATGAAGCCGCCGTCATCGTCGCGATCGCCCGGCCAAGTCAAGTCTCCTTCGGGCGCGCCCGGATCGGGCAGGCCCTCGGAAAAGGTGACGACTTCGCCTCTGACGAATGCGGTGTTGGTTACCGCCGATGGACGCACGATCGTCACGGTGGCGTCAGGCGAGTGCGGCCATGACCCGAGCCTGCAGGCCCACCCGTACCCGAGCCGGGTCACGCTCGCCTTGGTGGCTCCGGTGTCGGCCCAGCCCAACGAGGTTTGCCCCATCGACCTGGTCGTTCTTACCGTGAGCGCCAGGCTTCCGACGCCGCTCGGTCGGCGAAAGCTCGTCCAGGCGTCCTCCGGCCAACCCATTCCTTATTTCGACGCCAGTCGGTTCGCCCGCCTTACCGTGCTGCCATCAGGCTGTCGCCTCGACAATGACTTTCCCGGCGGAAATGCAGGATCGATCATCGCTAGAGGAAACCTCCTTGGGGACACCCGCTACTGCACCTACGGCGGTTCGGGATTCGGCGTACCCCTCGCGGTGACCCAGGTCATCGGATCCGCCTCGTTCAACTGGGACCTTGGCTGGCCGGTGGTGGGGCATCCGATGGTGAACGGTCACCGGGCAACCTTTCGAGTTGCGACGAGCTTCTCACGAGCGGACATCTATTCGATTATTTGGGACACGGACGGGTACACGTTCGTGATCATCAGCCAGCCGGAAGATGTGCACGAGACGCCGGTCACAAGTCGGCAGTTCATCGCAATCGCGGATGGCCTGCGCCCCTAGCCGACAGCGAGAGGGCGCGGCCGGGAAGCACGGGCGGCCATCGCTGCGGCAGTTCCCTGCGAATAACAACCCGTAGGGAAATCGCGGGTGGAATGCATGTCTTTGACCGCCTAAAGGGCTGACCAGCCGCCGTCGGAGGCAGTGACCTGTCCGGTGATCCAGTCGGCTTCGTCGCTTGCCAGCCAAGCGAGTGCGATCTTCGCCTGGTCGATCTCACCGCCAAGTTGGTCCAGAGCTGCAATAGCCGGCATTCGCCCAAACCAGTCAGTCGACAATTGGTGGCCTCGCGCGGTACGGCGGCGACAGTGCGGGAATGCTCTCGACGCCCCAGCTCCGCCCCCCATCAGTCGTCGACACGAAGACGTTCGGCTGCAAGGCTCCCAAGTTCAGGCGGTGGCCAATGGCGACACACCGCTCGGCGCTTGGGCACGCGACGATCCCAGCCTCGGGAGGCGCGCCGCCGTATCGGAAGGGGGCCGAGCCGAAGGCCACTCCACGGGGAAGTGGAGAGGCTTCGGCCCAGTGTCGTCCACCGTCGGCGCTCCGCCAGATCTCCTGTTGGCCTTCGGATAGAGGGAGTGCCCAACAAACGAGACGGGCAACGCAGGTCACGGTGATGTCGTCTTGGCCCCATGCCGTGGGCGCAGTCGCCACAGAGAACGTCGCTCCGCCGTCGGCGGTCAACAGCACCCGGGCAGGTCCGCCTGTGTCTGCGGGAGCGACGAGCACACAGTGCAACGCGTCTGCACAGGCGAAGCTGCTGGTGACGAATATCGGGACACTCAAGCCTGTCGTTCGGACCGTTAGCGGTCCGATCGGGCGTCGGCTCCACGTTCGGCCGGCGTCGTGCGTCGCGAACAGCCATGTCGCGGAGGATTCGTGCCCCCGCGCCCTCGCGACGGTCTCGACCGTGACAAAACAGACCCGGGCGGCGGGGCACGCCACTCCGGCGAGGTAGTTGTTAAGTTGGCCGTGCGCCGGCACCCCTACCGGTATGGGCAGCGAGGAGTAGAGCGTCGTATTAGCCCATGAGGAGCCACCGTCCAACGTCACAGCGAAGCCCTGCGGGCCAGCGAAGACGCACGCACTATCCGACATGCACGCTGCTTGTATGCCGGGGATGCCGTACGGGCTCAACGGTTCGCTTTGTTTGAACGGCAGAACGATCGGTCGCCAACGAAGACCGCCGTCGGTCGACTTGTCGAGTCTTGCCGGTTGCGGTGCGTTCAGGCTGAGCGCGTAACACGTGCCCGAGCCAGGGCAGGTCAGCACGTTCTTGCTGAAAGGCGCCGTTGAGGACTGGGCCGTGGTGATCGGGAAGGGTGCGACCTGCCATTGGCCACCCGATGCCGAGTAGAACGCTCCGTAGGAGGTGGCTCCGGAGAGGTCCCAAGGCAGACCGATGGCCACGCAGTGCGCAGGGTCCGAGCAGGCGACGGACAACGGTTCTGTCTGGCCTGTTGCGGCGAGTCGTACGGTCGTGAAGCCGGTCCCGAGATCCCTTCCCCCCGGAGCCGTCGGGCCATACGAGATCACCGGTGCCCACGCCAGATTCGAGCCCGGTGCTCCGAACCGGCCACCGGCGACGCCAAAGGCGATCCACGGCACAGCCACGAGCACGAGCGTCACCATCGCTGCGCGACCCATCGGCGGTGCGCCAAGGCGCATGCGCCGCCACATGAGGCCGATGAGGACGAAGCCCGTCGCCAGCCCGACGACGAGGATGGCCGTCGACACGCTGGCCTGGTCCTTCGACAGTGCACCAACGGAAGGAGGCACCGCGTCGACCCTCACGCTCAGTGCCAAGGCGCCCATGAAAGCAATCACCGGTTGAGCGATGAGAACTCCGGCGTCGAGCTCTGACCAGCGTTCCATGACGACGACTGATCCGGTCGGCTCCCGATCATCTGGAATCGCGTCGAGCACCGGGGTCCCGACCCGCTCCCAGGCCCGGGTCGCCGCCAGACCAAGCGCTACGGCCAGCACAACGAGCAGCAGCAGGTAGCCGGCCAGGTCCAACAGATGATGCTGGTAGCCGCCAATCCGAAACGCGAGGTTCTGCAATTGCGGAAGAGGATACGGAGAGCTCGACCAGAGATCTATTGCGAGCCTGATCCCGGTCGCGACAAGACTGAGCGCCCCGACGCACTCCAGTGTCACGGCGAACGCGTACCCGGCACTGGCCTTGTCAGACCGGGCTGCGGCAACTCGGCGCCCCAGCCCTGCGGCGACGAGTGATGCGCACTCTCGCACCGAGGGACGCCGTTCTCCGGCATGAGACTCCTCGAGCACAGCCACCAGGTCGTCACCAAAGGCGAGCCGGTACCACGCCGGGTAAGCCCTCAGGCAATAGCGATACGCTCGCGGAAGCGAGTTCGCGGGGTCCTCCGGCCCCACCGTGGTCATACGATCGCCGGCGTCCCGTAGGGCAGACCCGGAGCCGGCGTGCGCCCACCGGAGCGCCTGACGCCGACCTTCTGCCTCCCCGCTCGTGCCCTCATCGCCTTCTGGACCGCCTCGGCCGCTTGAGCGAGCCGTTCGGCTTCGAGCTGCACTGCGCCGGATCCCTTGTCAGTGATCTCGAAGTACTGGCGCGCCCGGCCCCGTACGATCTCACTTCCCGCCCGCTGGATGAGCCCCTCATCGACGAGCCGGTCGAGCGTGCCGTAGAGCGTTCCGGTCGTGAGTGAAACCTTGCCCCCGGTGATCTCCTTCACTCGCTCGAGCACCGCGTAGCCGTGAGAAGGTCCATCGAGGAGCACGGCCAGCGTGTAGTACGTCGCGTCTCTCATGGTTCCAGTGTACTCGTAATATTACGACACTAGGAGTATTACAGCAGTTTGCTTATCTCGAACTACTCTTGCAAATGTTCGGGGTGGCCGACCGAGCAGAAGGTCATATGACAGCGCTAACGAAGCGGGTCTTCAGCATCACTCCCCTCGCGACTCTGATTGCGCTGCTCGTCTGGGCGGACTTGACGGTGGCGTCGCTCCGGCTCAAGATCGCGCTGCTCCTTCTCGGTATCGCGGCGTTCTCCGTGGTTCTTGTCGGATCTCGAGTGTTGTCGCCGAATCGTCCGAAGCAGTTATACGGGACGTTCAGTCTCCGGGACCGTCCATGGTGGACCCTTGGCGCGGTGGTGTTGGTCGCCGGGATCTTCGCACTACCCGCCGTCCTCGTGGCAGCGATAGGACAAACGGGAAGCTCTCCGCTCCCGGAGTCGTGGTGGGATGTGGCCTGGATCGTTGGCGCGCAGATCGTGGCGGTAGCGGTCGCGTGGGCGGTGACCAGATTTTCGGGCGCGGCGATCGCGGACATACTTGGCTCGCAGCCCGGCGCCGCCCAAAGGGCAACTACGACAACGCATCGCGCTGGATGGCCATCGCTTCCGCAGCGAACAACCGAAGTTCCGAGCGAGCTGACCGTCCGCGGCGAAGCCCCACCTGCCGACGCGATTGTCATTTCCTCTCTCGCCCTGCTCTTGGCGGCACGACTAGAAGTAGCGCTCGGCCCCGAGTTTCAGGTGTCCCTGGACGAAGCGGGGCACTCAATCGTGGTCGGCTATGGGGAGAGGGCTTGTCGCGTCGATCTTCCGGTTGGTCGGTTCAAGCTTCGCCCCGCTGCCGAGGCTGCCTGTCTTACTTGCCGGTTGGCGCTTGCGGGCGTGCAACAGTTCGCATCAGCGAGTTTCGGATACGACTGGCCACGGGGTGCCGTGGACGTGGACCAGCTGTCGCCGTTACGCAGCCGCAGCTCCTCGCCGGTAGTAACCGAACGTGAAGGCCTGATCATTCTGGAGTGGCGGAACGAAGCTGGCACCGTGCTCGCCCTCAACCCCTTTGCGCTTTCTGAGATGTTCGCCGCCCAGGGTGTCTGAGAACTCCCACATTCTTGCCGCCCCTGACGGCGATCACCCAGTGATGTTCCGCCTTTTGCGGCCTTGGCAAACGCTTTTCGCGTTGTTCCGCTCGATCTCGGGTTGTTCCGCTGCGACCAGTCGATCGCAGCGCCGGCTGCGCTGTCCCCCCTGCCCCTCCGGCGTCGTCGGACGGCTCCTCGTCCGGTCTGGTCGGCGGGCGTCCGAGACGGGGCTTGCTGTGCCGCTATCCACGAGTGCGCCGAAGCCGTGCGTCGGCACAGCGATCGACACCAAGTGGTGCGATCGCTGCATCGGAGTCCGGCGCGGCGAGATCGGGACGGAGATGGCGTCGAGGGGACGCCAGGCAGCTCAGAGCTCGAAGGAGAGCGTCGGTGTGCTTTCCTCGCATACGGAGGAGGCTCAGCAGCGGCGGAGAGAGGCAACCGCCAGCGGGAGTTCGAACGGCTGGCGTGGGAGGTCAACCACGCGGACGAGGTCCTGGACGTCGAGTGGTATCTGAGCGAAATTGCCCCCAAGCTTCGTGGTCTGGGTTGATGGCGACGGCACGAGCACTTGGCGTATCGAGGTCGGCCGTCATCCAAGCAGGGGCTGGCAAACATGTACTTCATCCAAGACATTGGGCGGCGCTGGCGCAGCTAGTGACGTACGGACGAGGGAAACGACCAGCGCACAGGCGCTCATCGCGGACTTCTGACGAATCGCATTCCGATCCGCGCGATCATTGCGTGGACTTTCTAACAGGAGAGACCGAGCAACATGAGGCTGAACACGCTTTATCCGGAAGACGAACGGGTCAAGACCTTTATGCTGCCTGTCACTGGAGCCGTGCGGCTAGCTGGCCCAGAAATCGATATCGTCCGAAGTCCCGAATTCCAGCGCCTAGCCGGCATTCGGCAACTGGGAACCTCATATGTCGTGTTCCGAGGAGCAAATCACACCCGATTCGAGCACAGCCTCGGCTCTCTCGCGCAAGCGGAGCGGATGCTCTTGGCCATCGAGAACAATGCGGTGACTCCGCATGACATCCCCCCGGAGGCACGGAGGCTAGCTCGCCTCGGCGCACTTCTCCACGACCTGCCGCACGTTCCCTTCGGCCATACGTTGGAGGATGAATTTCACCTTCTGGAGAGGCACGACACCAACAAACATAGGTGGAGAACCTTGCTATTGGAAGGATCCATCGCTCAAATCCTCAGGCGATCCATAGGTGAGAGCGAATTCGACGAGCTCGTGCGAGTTTTACGAGCCAAGACGGATAGACAGTTCGGGAGGCTGCGATACCCATATGTCGGAGACATTATCGGCAACACAGTGTGCGCGGATTTGCTCGACTACGTTCCGAGAGACCTCGCGGCCTGTGGAATGCCGGTGACGATCGGCGACCATTTTCTTGACTATCTGACGCTTACTCCCCCCGATGCCGAGGGTCTCCACCGTTCGCGTGTCGCGCTGAACCTTGATAAGCGCGGCATGCCGCGACCAGATGTGGAATCTGAGGTGGTCGACCTCCTGAGTCGTCGGTATGAACTCGCGGAGCGCGTTTATTTCCACCACGCGAAGAACTCCGCCTCAGTCATGATTGCTCGCGCGGTACTCGACGCTGGATTCGCCGGAGGGAAGAAGGCCCGACGCGTGTCGGACCCAAACTTTCTGGGTTTGTCGGACGAGGGTCTGCTTCTTGCGCTTCGTGAGCCGGCGGCAGCCGATGCCTTGGGTCTTCACCGCACGCCCGAAGCGGACGCCGCTGGCATTCAGCGCGCCAGCGCGATGGCGTCAGCCGTGAGTCAAAGACGACTTTACAAAATTGCCTACCTGGCAGTCCACGACGATGTGGTGAACCGGGTGGACACGATCTGCGACCGGTACGGGAAGGAACCGCTTGAGCGTCGCGGGCTAGAGGATTGGCTAGGGGGTCTGGCGGATCTCGAGGTCGGACATGCGCTGGTGCATATTCCTGCTGCGAGCATGATGGAGAAGCGCGCCGACGTTCGTGTCTGCACGCAGGCGGGCGACATCGTCACCCTCAGCCAGTGGGACGCGAGTCACAGTCGCCGGCTCCAAGCACTCAACGAGGCACATCGGCGCTTGTGGCGGGTGACCGTCTACGTTCATCCGGACGCCGCCAAGGAGCAGGTGCGCCTTCTCACCGCGGCAGCGGCAGCTCAGTTCGGTGCACCGTCGAGATACCGCCCAACGGCCTCAGCAACGGTCTCCTACCTTCGTGAAGTTTTCGACCGAGAGGGACAGACGGAGGGCTGGGACGTTCGAGACTGGAACTCGATTGTCGACACAAGTGAAGGCGTGGCGGCATTGTCGTTTGCAGACAGCTATCAGGAGATCGCGGCCGGGCTCCGAACACGCGTGCAGCTAGCTCGTGAGATCGGGGCTGAAGCGGGAATCGTGCCACCCTCAACTGGTGTGTAGGCAATGCTCCTCGCGGTTGTTTCGTAGCCGCGCACACCGGCAGTACCAGGACCGCCGTCTGGGGCCACATCGGACGCAGACGACGATGTCACCCACTCGCTGATAGGTCGGCGCGGCTCCGGTGTCGCGAAGACTGTTCCAACTAGCTAGCCACGGTTCGGGCCGCCCATCTTGCGTCCGGGGTCTCACGGAGTCGAAGCCTTCCGCAAGGCGAAGGAGCGCTCTCGCAAACTCATCTGCGAATGCCTCCTCGTCCCATTCGACGCTACGGCCGATGACGTCACCAGTTCGGACGAGCACGTGCGCCAGTTCGTGAGCAAGGGCGAATCGACGGCGTGGAACTGAGAGGGCGGCATTCAGGACGACGTGTCGCGCTCCATACGTCACGCCCCAGAGTGTCTGGGGCAGCAGTCGATGATCGATCTCGACGCCGAGGCGGCATGCCAGCTCGGTCGGCTCACATGAGATCTCGCGTTCCACCCGCTCGGCTGTCGAGTCGGCCAGTTTTTGCCACCACATCAAGTCAAGGTACGAGGTGCATGACTTGACTTGCGTGCCCATCTCGGCAAGTAAACCAGACTTGTCACTTGACTTGGTGGATGGAACCACCGCCTTGTACCTGGTAACAAGCCATATTTCAGATGACTTCGGAAGCGGTGTGAGACTTGACTTGATGATCGCCAAGGCCCCGCCGATCGCCATCCGTAACTGGTACAACGCGGCGGAGCTCGCGCCAATGTGGGGCGTTTCGCGACAGGCCATCTACGACGCGGCCAAGTCTGGGCGGTTGCCGTGCGTCATCGAGACTCGGGGCACCCAAGTCATGCGTCGGTTCCCGAAAGACGAAATCGATGCTCTCGACAAGTCACGGTTGCCATCCACGCGACAGCCACGCGCTGCCATCAGGAGTCCGGATCGTTCGGAGCGTTTACGCCTAGAACAGGAGCTGAGGGATGAGCAGTTGGGCCGCGCCCTGGCTGAACAAAGGATAAACGACCTGATGGGGCAGCTCGATCTTGCACACCGGAGGATCCGTCACCTTCTAGCGGCGCTCGCAGAGGACGCATCCGAATTGTCGATCCCGCCGGACTTTGCCGATCCCATCGGATAGCGCCTCTGCTCGCTCCGATCCCATTGCAGGACAGGCCCAGACAGCCTGAGAGCCGGTCAGCCCCGATGCAGACGGAAGCGGGTGCCCCGGGCAGCTCGAGGTCTTCGCGGGGGGTCCGGACCCGGCCCAAGTTTCTCGGTGCGGGCTGCCCTCGAGACTGGGCTTGCTCGGCCCGCATACTATGCTGCCTTCTGGAAAGAAGAGGTACGCCGTGCCGGCGCCCACCGAACGTCACATCTTCGTTGCCTACCCGTGGAGCCTGTACGAGGACAGAGTGCGATACAAGCGGGCCTACAGCTCGATGCAGACCGCACTCAACGTGAAGTTCCTCTTCGCCGAGCAACGGGTGACGACCGGAACGGTGCTCGAGAAGATTGTCGAGATGATCGAGTCCGCAGCTTTCGGCATTTATGACGTTTCGCAGTGGAATGCCAACGTCACGTTGGAGTATGGGGTCGCTATAGGTCTCGGCAGCAAGGCGTTCATCGCCTTCAATCCCGATCTGACCGACTTAGGGGATGTGCCCAGCGACGTCAAGGGATACGACCGCCTTCAATATCGGGACCTCGATAGCCTTTCGGCCGCGGTCGAAGACCTCGTCGTTCAGGAACTGGGTACTGGAGCGGCGAGTATCGATCCGCTCGAGGCCGACCGCCGCGAGCTGATGAATCTGGTAAGAGACAACCCCAACCAGACCGTGCGGCAACTGACCGAGCTCAGCGGTCAAAGGAAGGATTACGTTCAACTGCTCATTCGCAGAAGCAGCAGCCAACTCGTCAGTACCGGCGCCACTCGAGGAACTCGGTACTCCTTGGCGCCCGAGCGTCCGCGCCGAGTTGCGAAACGGACGGGGCGAAACAGTCCATGAGTCGCTGCTTCGGCTGGCTGGGTCGCCGGTTCCAGGCCGTCTCTGACGAGTGGTCGGGCGCCCACCCCGCCCCTCTCTCATCCCGTGCGAGGCGACCGCACATCGCGCGTCCATCGCGCGGACGCCGACATTCCGGGTGGTTCATCAGCGTGTGGATAACTCTCTGACCTGCTGTAGCACACCGCTGTAGTTCGTAGAAATACGCCCAAAAGTGGTTTGCAACCAGGGGGTCAGGGGTTCAAATCCCCTCAGCTCCACTCGCATTTACGCAGTTTGTGTGTCCATGAAAGGAGCGTGATGGTGACGTAGAAGGTCGCCAGCACAAACCTGTGCTG
>Ga0182015_10004513_pt1 | contig 14933 bp, 21 predicted proteins | sample 712P3MmetaG_FD_120478 | JGI IMG/M metagenome (GOLD analysis project Ga0182015, IMG submission 120478) | Permafrost microbial communities from Stordalen Mire, Sweden - 712P3M metaG | ecosystem: Environmental > Terrestrial > Soil > Wetlands > Permafrost | place: Sweden: Stordalen | collected...
TGGCGATCTCCTATGCCCGCTACCATGAACTATTTTATAACTTGTGTCAAGGGGATAATCCCCAAATAAAATGTCAATGCACTCGCGATCTACCCCTCCCGCTCGGCATAAGCCCTTCGAACTTTAGGGCCTCGCGGACTTCTTCTTTTTTGATGCCAAAGTCGTCTGCAATCTCCCTATCACTTTCGCCCGCATTCCATCGCCCCTTTATCACCCAGGTCGGAGTGCCCCCAATTGTGGGCGCACCGAATGCAATGCGCGGGTCGATTATGATCGGCGACGAGCGTCCGGCAACACGCCAGCGAATGACGATGCCTTCATGCTCGTATTCGAATTCCCTCAGACGGCCGATGATGCTTTCCCAAGTCAACTGGCCTTCCTGATCAGCTTGAACAACCGTTCCGGGGTTCACACCGCTAACTTGCTCAGAATCCAGCCAAAGATGTTTTGCTTCCTCTTTGAACCGAAATTCGGCGAACGGATATTCGGCTTTGAGCGTCTTGCTTGCGTATTCTCTCGCCGCGCGTATTCGTTTGAGTGAAACCCCGGACTTGCGAAAGGCGCTAACGACGGCAACCTCTATCAATTGCATATAAGACAGTTCGACGCGCCGCTCTTTGTGCGAAAGGGTCCGCGCCTGCTTGCCGGTTTCTCTGTGCCAACCTACGATGGTTTGCGTCGCAATATCCGCATACTTCGCCGCTTCCCCAATCTGATAATTGGGGAGGTAAAGTCTTCTGCGCCAAGGCTCGCTTGACCGCTCTGAAGCAGACATTGTCACCGGCTTTTCCTTTGGCTTTACGCCTGTTCTTACCGCATTGCTCCTCAATGCAAAAGATATTGGCCGTTGATGGTTTGCCCCAGGCGGTCGTTATCCTCGACAAAGGCGGTGATGAATTCATGCAGGCCGGTCTTGAAAATTTCCTTTGTCGTAGCGTTCGCGAGCCGCGCCAACACCTCATGCGCCTGTCTTTGCGAGGGGCCGGCGCGGCCGTAGGCGCCGCCGATCGCGTCGAGGAAATGGACGATATTGTCGTAGCAGGCGATGAGCGAGCGCGGCATTTCCTTTTTGAGGATCAGAAGATCGGCGATCAGCCACGGCTTCACGCTCTCGTGATAGACCCAATTATAGGCGGTGAGCGACGAGACCGCGCGCAGGATCGCGGTCCATTGGAAATAGTCGACCGAGCCGCCGACCGTTTCGGTTTCCGGCAATAGCACATGATATTTCACGTCGAGGATACGGGCGGTGTTGTCCGCCCGCTCGATATAGAGGCCGACGCGCGAGAACCAATAAGCGTCGTTGCGCAACATGGTCCGGTCGACGCAACCGTCATAGTCGAGCGACGTCTTTTTGACGAATTCGAAGAAATGCGACAGTGCCTCGCGGTCGTAGCGGCTGGAACCGTTGTTGCTTGCTTCGAAACGTCCAAGTTCGATCCAGGCGCCGTTAATGGCTTCCCACATTTCGGCGGTGAGCGCGGTGCGCACCGCCCGCCCGTTGGCCCGGGCAAACTTGATGCAATTGCAGATCGAGGAAGGATTGTCCGGCGCGAAGGTCAGGTAGTCGACGACACTGGCCTCCCCGGCGGCGCCGCGGGTCGCGCGGAAACCCTCCGCCGCGCCCGACGATTCAAGCGCGCTTTCCCATTCGGTGCCGGTCCCGGAATAGCTCGCGGGCAGGGTGGCGAGGCGTTGCGCCGCCTTGATGATCCGGGCAAGAAAATCGGCGCGCTCGACGTAGCGCGCTAGCCAGTAGAGATTGTCCGCCGTGCGGGAAAGCATGGCCTGCCTCTAAAGCATAAAAATCATGTCGATTGGTTTTGGCTTTGCAACGGGAGTTTGTCATCGAAGATCGAATCCTCGACAATCCAGGTATCCTTGGTGCCGCCGCCCTGGCTCGAATTGACGACAAGCGATTTTTCCTTCAAGGCCACTCTTGTCAATCCGCCCGGCACGACCCGAACGCCATTCGCGCCGGTAAGAACGAAGGGCCGCAAATCGACATGGCGCGGGGCGATGCCGGCATCGAAAAAAGTCGGAGTTGTGGAGAGCGCGAGCGTCGGTTGCGCAATGAATTTAGCAGGATCGCGGGCGAGTTTCGCCGCGAAAGCCTCGTGTTCAGCCTTTGAGGCATGCGGCCCAACAAGCATGCCGTAGCCGCCCGAGCCATTGACTTCCTTCACAACGAGTTCGGCGAGATGTTCCTGCACATAACGCAAGGCGCTGGGCTCGCGACAACGCCATGTCGGCACGTTGTTCAAAATCGCGGTTTCGCCAAGATAAAATTCGATGAATTCTGGCACATAGGTATAGATCGCCTTGTCGTCGGCGATGCCGGTGCCGACGGCATTGGAGATGGTTACATTGCCCGCCCGGTAGGCGCTCATCAGGCCGGCGACGCCGATGATCGACTCTTTCTTGAACGCGCGCGGATCGAGGAAACCGTCGTCGATCCGCCGGTAGACGACATCGACTCTTTTCGTGCCTTCCGTGGTGCGCATATAGACGACATCGTCCTCGACGAGCAGATCGGAGCCCTCGACGAGCTCGACGCCGAGTTTATCGGCCAGGAACGAATGTTCGTAATAGGCCGAGTTGAACCGGCCGGGTGTCAACACCACGATGGTGGGCTCGCCGGCCGCCGCCGGGGGCGCCAGCGAACGCAAGGTGGCAAGCAAGGCATCTGGATAATTCTCGATCGGGGCGACGCGGTGCTCGGCGAAAAGATCGGGCGCGACGCGGATCATGACCTCGCGATTCTCCAGCATGTAGGAGACCCCCGAGGGCGTGCGCAAATTGTCTTCGAGCACGTAGAAATCATCTTCGCCGGTGCGGACCACGTCAATGCCGGCGATATGCACGTAAATACCGTGCGGCACGCGAAAGCCCGCCATTTCGGGCCGGAATTCGGCGTTGCGCGCGACGAGACCGGCCGGGATGCGCCCCGCCTTGAGGATTTCTTGAGCGCCATAGATATCGGCGAGGAACAAATTGAGGGCTTTCACCCGCTGCACGAGGCCTGCTTCGAGACGGCTCCATTCCGAGCGCAGCAGCATGCGAGGAATAATGTCGAAAGGGATCAACCGCTCGGCGCCGTCTGATTCTCCTTCGCCATATACCGCGAAGGTGATGCCGATCCGGCGAAACAACAGCTCCGCTTGCGCGCGGCGCGCGGCGAGTAGCCCGGCCGGCGTCGCCGCGAGCCAGCTCGCGATCTTGCCATAGACGGGGCGGATCGCGCCGTCCGCCAAGGTCATTTCATCGAAACATCGTGGCTGCAGCATCTGCCTGCGCTCCTTCCGCCGGCGCTCTTGGTCCTGGGTGGCGGCACATGGCCGTTCTCGAATGTATGCTCTTATAAAAGCAAATCGTGAGGACGGAGCGAGCGGTCAAGAAAGGGCCGTGGGACCGCAGCGCCACGAGCCACGCGGCGAACCGAAGCGATTGGCGCGCCAAAAAGTGGAAGCATTTACTATGCCAGAGTTTAGCTAAAAAAGCCCAGAAAATCGCGATGGGGGCGCGTGCGCGCGGCCGTGCCATGCATGGGCCTGCGGTTCCATTGCGAGTGAAGCAATCCTGCGCGCTTGCCGAAGGCGCAAAGCGACCGCAAAGGCAGCGAACGGCTGGACAGAAGCGCGAACGGCTGCCTCGACGATGAGATTTGTCATAGCGACCCAAACCATACAAATGCAACCACCAGTGGGGCTGGAGCAGAATACGCCGCGCTGAAAAAACGATTTTTTACCCGATTACGAAAAGCGCCATATCCTCCGGATCGTTCAAGTAGACCCTCTTCGCATTTGGCCCTTAGAAAGAGACCCAGAGCGAGGATGGCGGTTACGATGATGTTATGGAGGGTCGGTACGACCACCGTGAAGCATATCGCCAAGTGCAAATACGCGGAATATATCGGGTGCCGTACCATGGTGTAAGGCCCGCCCGTCACAAGTCGGCGTATCGAAGGAAAAATTGCAAAGCTTCGTCCAATATTACAAAACGCCCATGCTAAATTTATTATGTAAAAAAGAACAGCAGCAGTAAAGACGAACCCGACGTAACTTGAGGCAAATAAAGGAAGTGGACTATGAAATTCCAAAAAAGTCAGAGCCGGATAGCTTATCACCATTCCGAAGAAGCCCGACATTGTCGGCAGCGGCAGCGTCAAAAGGGGGCTACGAAAAACAATGGTAAGAAGAAATAGTGGGAACGCCATGGCGACAATAAAAGTATACGGCGGAAGCCCGTATGACCGAACCAATACTATTATAAAGGAAAGAAGCATTAAAACTTTATCCGCCCACGGCCAAACAACCACACGCTTGTCGTAAATTTCCTTGAAACGAGCCAACAGACCGCCCCGCACTCTCGATACACGAGACCGCCAGATATCTAGACTTTTCGCCATTTTAATCGCCTCCGAGGTATGTCAAACCGTTACTGATCGCTCCGCCGTGCATCATTTTAAAGAGAGCGCGGGCGCATCGCCGAGTCGAATAGTTTTCATCAAGGGTCGCCATATCCCAGATGAAACGTACCCGGGCACGCTTATGGTCAAAGCAGCTAAAATAAAGCCGGCGATGATATCGACAAAATAGTGCCCCCCCATGGCGGGAGAGGACAAGATGATGAGCAGATTTAAAGCCATCAATGGGAATTTGAGCAGGCGCAGCGGCCATGCGGCGCAGGCACAGAGCACGGCGAGGGCGGTGTGGAAGGAAGGAAAGACCACCAGGCCTTGATTGTCTAACGGGTTGACGGTGCGCAATGTGCCATTGCGCAGGTCGGCCCATTGGGAAACGTAACCGGAAATGGAGGCTACGGGCAGGTGGTAGTAGACAAAAGCGCCTGCGGCAGGGAAGAGTGTCCCGATCCCTAGGGTGGCAATCGCCGAAACCATGAACCAGCGTAGAAATGTTCGTGCCTGGCTGTGGTGGCCAAGCAGTTCCAGGGCGATAAGCAGGACCAGCATCTCCGGGCCAAGGCTACTGTATACTGTGTGTGCGCTGGCTTCGATGGCCGGGTGACGGGTGAGCCACTGGTACATATCAAGCCAATTCAGTCCGAGCGCGCGATCGGCGGTCGCCAGTGCCTCATCCCATCTTGGCAGGGGCAGAATACCGGTGAGGATGAAATTCAGAATTACGGCGGCATTGGTGAACAGCGACAGGGTGAGCCAGGTGTGGGCAAAATGGGCTAATCTAGGGAAACGTCTCCAGCGGCAAACCACAAAAACGACGGCCATAAGGATCCACACAACGGCGATCCTCAGTTGCGGGGAAGCTTCGAGGCGAAAGGAGGTTTCCGCCAGAAGGATGGCGTCGGAGACAACAACCACCAGGATGATGGCCCACTCTATCGGCATCGCGGCAACTCCATGCAGGTTTAATGGATAGCGGCGGCGGCGAGCCAGATCGCGGTTTCGGGATAGAGAATGAAGCCAGCGGTCGCGAGGGCGATGCCATAAGGGATACCGGTGCCGGGCTCATGCAAGCGGGTGGCCCATTGGCGTGCCAGGAGAACACCCGGCAAGGGCCATTTTCGTAGCACGATGATCGAGGCGGTCAGCACACCGCCGAGAAGGCTGGCCGAAAGCGCGTAGTCGCCGAGATGATCAAACCCCAGCCAAATCGCGGTCGCCGCCGCGAGCTTTGCATCGCCGCCGCCGATCCAGCCCCTCGCGAACAAGCCGAATGCGAAAACGAGCATCGCCGCGCCGCATGCGAGATGCCACAAAATTTGGGTCGCGGGGAGGCCGCAGGCGAACGCCATGGCAATGAACAGGGCGGCGAGCGCGATCGAGACGCGATTCGAAATCGTCATCGTCAAGAGGTCGGAAATGGCGGCGAAGACCATCAGGGCCGGAAAAAACAAGAGCGTCGCGGCTTCAAGCATGATCTTTCAAGGTCCATTTCAACGCCTAGCGGATAAAGCTTCAGGGCGGCAAGTGATCGCGAGTCCAGCGGTCTCTCGAACCCGATAGCGGGGATTTGCGATATCAAGCCGGCGCGGAGCCGGTGTCATTTAACTGAAACCAGCGGCGATAGGTCCGAAGAAATTGGCGGCAATAGTCGTGCCGATGGTTTTCACGGCGGCGATGATGCCGATCACGATCAAAGCGGCGATCATGCCGTATTCGATGACCGTGACGCCAGACTCATCGCCGGCAAATCGGATGAACATGCGCATCATGGGGTAAGGCTCCTGGTGGCTTCCGGCGCCCGCCGCCCCGCCGCACGCAGTCGGCGCGGCGGGAGCGGCTTGGTATCGTGGACGCTATCCGCCTAACGCGCCGGCGACGGAAGTGAATGTGGCCGTGAGGTCGGTGCCGACCAAACCCACGGCGACGATGATGACGACCGCGATCAAAGCGGCGATGAGACCATATTCGATGGCCGTGACGCCGGATTGATTACCGAAAAAGCGGTGCAACAAATTACGCATGATTGAACTTCCTTTGTTCGCGCCCGGCCGGACGCCCGTCTTTGGCATCTGCCAAAATCCACGCCAGACAGGCGGCGCCGACGCTATCCGGATAAAGCGGTGGAGATGGAAGTGAATGTGGCAACGAGGTCGGTGCCGACCAATTTCACGGCGGCGATGATGACGACGGCGATCAAGCTAGCGATAAGACCATATTCGATGGCCGTGACGCCGGATTGATTGTCGAAAAAGCGGTGCAACAAATTACGCATGATTGAACTTCCTTTGTTGGTGCCCGGCCGGCCGCCCGTCTTTGGCATCTGCCAAAATCCAGGCGCCAGACCGGCGTCGCCGACGCTATCCGGATAAAGCGGTGGAGATGGAAGTGAATGTGGCCGTGAGGTCGGTGCCGACCAATTTCACGGCGGTGATGATGACGACGGCGATCAAAGAGGCGATGAGACCATATTCGATGGCCGTGACGGCGGATTGATCGTCGGAAAAGCGGTGCAACAAATTACGCATGATTGAACTTCCTTTGTTGGTGTTCTGCCGGACGCCCGTGTTTGGCTTCCGCCAAAATCCAGGCGCCAGACCGGCGGCGCCGACGCTATCCGGCTAAAGCGGCGGAGATGGAAGTGAATGTGGCAACGAGGTCGGTGCCGACCAATTTCACGGCGGTGATGATGACGACGGCGATCAAGCTAGCGATGAGACCATATTCGATGGCCGTGACGCCGGATTGATTGTCGATAAAGCGGCGAAGCAAAAGACGCATGATTGAAACTCCTGAGGTTCCGGTTACTTGAAGGTTCCAGTCCAGGTTTTTGCCTGGGTGTTTCTGGAATACGGCGATAATAAACAGTGAGAACTTTGAAAGTACTTAGTATCTCGCATAAATATTTAAATTAACGTATAATAACTATTTTATTGGTTATATATTTCTTTATGGCAACTATGGTTCGAAAGATTGAATTGCGGCTTTGCCACGGGATTAGCGCAAGCGGCGGTGAGTCAAGCTTCGCGCGAACGGTTCTCCTTGGCGATTCCAGCCGTAGCCCACCGGCCTATTGTTCATCCCTGCTTAAGGCGTTTTTGACGGTTGGCATTCTAGATTACCGCGAGCCCGGCCATCCTGCCGCGCGCGAAGCGATCCACCCCGGCGAAGAATCGAATTGAGCGGAACCGGTCGGCTGCGGCCTGATCCGATACTCCGCGGCCACGCTCCGCCAGCCTTCCACACAGGGAACGAAAAGGCGATTATATCGTTGACAAACACGCAAATCGGGGTAGGTTGTCGGATACCGTTCAGGAGAAGTCTCCCATGTCCGACGCGAATGATTTTAAGACCCAAGTTTTGCGAGTATTTGTAGCACTGTATCGTGCGCATCCACGTGTGATCGAATTAAGTTCGGAACAGACTCATTCCCCGCCGCCAAATCGCAATGACATTAGTTACACTGATGAACTTATATCATCAGGCGGAACGATCGCTTGGCTTTACAGAAATCGCTTCGTCAGCGGCGAATTTCACGAGATGAACCCCGGTTCGTGCATGACAGGTGCGCAGCTATCAGCAAGCGGCTACGCGATCTTTCGGAAGGTTCACTCCAACGTTGGGAGGTCCTTAGGCGAAGCAGCCGTTGAAGCAATTGACAAACATGATGAACGGGAAATATCTGTGTTGGCTGGTTTGTTAATGGACGAATTAGCCTGAGCGTTTCCGCCGCAACTATCGCGGATTGCATTTTCGATCGTGTGATCAACCGCATCCACAAACATGGGGTCTGAAACTCCCATTTTGTTGCGGATCAGCCAGTTTTGAAGATGAAAGCCAAGTGTTTTTTCCATTTTGATCATCCAATGAAAAACCCGCCTATTTGGCGGATTGATTCGTCCTAGATATCTTTGGCGATTTAGGCGGCGGCCTGTGCCGCGCGATCTTCTTTAGGTTTTCATCGAACACGGCTTCGTCTTCGCTGCACCCAGCCTTGCGCGCGGCTTCGATGAAACGTTCGGATTGATTCACTCTAGCATCGGGTGCATCGTTCTTAGCTCTGCGATTCGCCATTGCCCAGCTCTCTCCTACCATGCCTGAACGCCACCTAATCATATATTGTGACGAGTCATTAGAGAAAGGGCGGTACTTTTCGCATTTTTATGGTGGCGCACTGCTAGAGTCTAATAATCGACAGAAAATAGAAAGCGGTCTGCGGCAGGCTAAAGACGACAATAATCTTTTTGCAGAACTAAAGTGGACGAAAATAACATTTTCCTACAAGGGCAAATATATAGCATTCATTAAAGTATTTTTTGACTTAATTGCGGAGGGAGATATCAAGATACGAGTTATGTTTACGCAGAATTCTAACAAGCCGACAGGGCTAGAAGAATATCAGATTGGCAACCAGTACTGGTTATTATATTATCAGTTGGTAAAGCATACCTTTGGACTAATGTATTGTGGAGCACATCAAATAAACACTCGGGTATCTCTCTACCTTGACGATGTGCCAGATACAAAAGAAAAATTCGACCAATTCGCTAATTATGTTTCTAGCCTGACCCAGTTCCCTAAGTTTATCTCACAGAGAGTCTATATACCAATTACAGAAATAACCGACGTCAGCTCGAAAGATCATCTGATCTTGCAAGGACTGGATATAATCTTAGGCGCAATTCAGTTCAGGCTTAATGATAAACACTTGGAGATTCCACGAGGTAAGAAACGTCGATCTAAGCGGACCGTAGCGAAAGAAGAAGTGTACAAATACATTAACAGCAGAATTAGGGCGATCTACCCAAACTTTAATATAGGTGTGAGCACGGCCTCACGGGGCGATTATGCCAACATGTGGAACCACCCGTACCGACATTGGCTCTTTGTCCCATCTGATCACCGTGTTCAAGTCGGCTCAGGGAAACAAAGGAACAAGACAACCCCGCGAGCGACTACATAAATGCCCCTAATATCAAACTAGGGGGTTCGCCGCCCGCAGGGTATTGTTAAGGATAGCGATTCTCTGCCGAATTTCAAGCCAAAAGGTCTTGACAACTGTGGATTAATCTGACTCACGCCGACGCCCCGTAAGGCCCCCCATAAGTCAGCCGCTTGCCGACGATGCCCTTCAACGCGCGATCTGTCCGCTCTGCGTCATTGATGCCCAAGGTGATACGGTTGTTGTAACGGAAATCAAATTCAGCAACGTAGCGATGCAAATGGCGCTCGCCGCAATGCTGATAAATGCCCTTCATGCCGCGTTTGAAGATGCTGTAGAAGCCTTCGAGCGTATTCGTATGAACCTCGCCACGGCCATATTCTCCGGCGCCGTGGTTGACATATTCGTGGCTTGCAAAGTCTTTGTTCAGGTGCGCGTACTGACCGGCTTCATCTGTCATAACGGCCGTTTCCTTCGAGATGTTAGCGCGAAGGATCGGAACCAAATGAGCGGCGGACGTGCCCGCGACATGAAAGCTGCGAACCCTGCCGCCGCGTTCGACAAGCGACAGAACCGCGTGCTTGTGTGCGAAGCCGCGACGCTTCGGCATATCCTCTTTCTGGCCGATGAATGTTTCATCGACCTCAACAATGTTGCCGTTGCCGCCGAATGGCACAAACTCGCCGCTGCGCATTGCCTCGCGCAACCGATGCGTCATAAACCAGGCGGTTCTATACGTAACGCCGATAGTGCGATGGATTTGATGGCTGCTCATGCCTTTTTTGCTGGTGCAAAGCATGTGCGAAGCCTGCAGCCACAGGTTCAGTTTGACGTGGCTTGACTCAAACACGGTGCCGACCGTCACAGTGAATTGACGCTTGCAATGGCCGCAACGCTTTAAGCCCATGCGAGCCGTCTTGCCGCTGACGACAGTAATCCGATCCATGCAACCGCAACGCGGGCAGACGGGGCCATCCGGCCACAATAGGCTTTCTAGCTTCTCATACGCAGCGGCTTCGTCATGAAAGAATTTGGCGGAAAGTGCGGAACTGGACATTTCTTAACTCCTTGATTCTGATCCTATACCAAGGAGAAGTGTTTGTCAACGATATAATCGCCAACGAAAACAGGTATGACTGGCCAGAAGAAGAGACTTGGGGATTCATCCCGGCCAAGCCGGACGCTTCAATGGCTGGGCCAGGCGAAGCTCGATTTTCCGGCCGCAATGCGCTCGACTTCGGGATACGTGCTCTTGGCAAATGTTATGGCTTCTTATGTGCTCTTTGTTTTCGATGGGCGCGGCACGCTTGCTTTCGACGAGCTTCCGGACCCCGATTCCTGGACCCGCGCCGTTCTGCTCCGCGACGCTCTGGAAACCGGATCATGGCAGCAGATTCTCGGCCGCGACTCCTCCGGATCCGGGACTTCCCTCCACTGGACGCGGCTCGTCGAAATACTCGCCCTGCCGTTCGTTTTGCTGCTGGAACCGTTGCTTGGGCGCGACGGCGCGATCCTGGCGGTGGCAACGATGTTCGGCCCGGTCATGTTCGGCTCCTTGACGGCCGCCCTTTGGTGGCTGTCCGACCCTTCGTCGCGTGGAGGCCGGCAATGTTGTTCGTCCCGGCCGCCACCGTCATGGCGCCGGCGCTGCTAGCTTACGGCGGAGCCGGTCGTTTCGGCCACCACCTCATCATTCCTCTTTGCGCCGCCATGGCATTTGCCCATGCGGTCCGGGCCGCCTCCAGCCGCGGCGGTTGCGCAAACTCGGCCATCTATGCGGGCCTCTGGTGCGGCATCGTGACCGCCGTCTCGGTCGAAATGTTGCCCTTTGCGCTCCTCACTTTCGCGGGACTCGCCCTCGCATGGGTACTCGATGGGGACGAGGCGGCTGCCGGCCGCGTGGAGGGATGCGCGGTTGGCTTCACCGTCATCGCGGCCGCGGCCTGGCTGCTCGATCCGCCAAACGGCGGGCTTCTCGCAATCGAGGTGGACCGGCTTTCGCTTCCCTACGTCCTCCTCGGCCCCGCTCTCCTCGCCGCGGCGAAGGCGCTGGCCCGCTTCAGCCTGCCCGGCGCTGGCGGCCGACTCGCGGCGGTCCTCGGCGTCGGTCTGCTTACCTTAGTCTTGTGGCTCGCCGCCTTCCCGGAGCTTGCGCGGGGGATCGCCCCCGGGACCCCAGCCGAGGTTCAGCGCCTCATCTGGGACAACAATCCAGAACTGCAACCCATCGGCACGGCGAGGCGCTTGATCGGCTGGGGCGGCGGCGGCATCCTCCTGCTTGCTCTTTTTCTCGCTGGAACTCTTAAACGTCCGCCACGACCGGCGCAGGTTCTGGCTTCTCTCCTACGCCACCTTTTGCGCCGCGACGCTCCTCGCAATAAGCCTCATTCATATCCGCCTCGCCCCGTACGCTTCGGCGGCCGGCGCCGCCGCGCTCGCCATACTGGTATCGCACCTCAGGAACCGGGCCGGATCGCTGCCTGTTCTTGTCTTCGGAACGATCCTTGCCGTGGCTCCGTTCTACGCCGCCGCGACCGAGGCGGCCGCCGCGCAAATATTTTCCTGTTGCGTCACGCCGGCCGCAAGGTGGCTCGAGGATGAACGGGACGTCGTGTTCGTCGACATCGAATTCGCACCCGAACTGTTGTGGAGGACGCGCGCGATGACGATCGGCACGCTTTACCATCGAGGATACAAGGGGATCGCAAGGTATTTGCGGGCAAGCCGGGCACTGACCGACGACGACGCCAGAGCGGCGTTGGAAGCCGCACGGGTCAAACGGGTGCTTCTTTGCGTGCGGCCGTCAAACACCCGTGCTCCCTACGTTGCCGATTTGCCCATGACCGCGATGGAGCGATGGAAGCGAGGCGAACTGCCTGGCTTCCTGCACAAGGATTATGAGGATGATGCCGCCGGCCTGATCCTACTCAGCCTGTCGCCGGAGTAGAGGATGCTGGCAAGGTCAGGCAAAAGGTTGACGCGCCATGGGCCGGGCAGGATGGTTTGAAATTAAGCCGAATTGGCGCCGCGCCGCTAGTTGTCCAAACGACATAAATCTGCTTTGATAACGACGCAAATTTGAGCCGCCGGCGCGGACCGGCCCGCTGGCCGAAGCAGGAACGATTGGTGTGCCATGGCTGCCCCTTTCTTCGCGGATTATCTTGCCGAGCGCCGTGTTTTGCGGCGAAAATTGTCCTATTGGCGAATCGCCGCGGTCGCGGCGGTAATCCTGGCCGCCGCTGCCGCGGGCCTCCGCCTGCTCGGACCGGATGGGGCCGTGGGCTTCACGCCGCATATTGCGAGGCTCTCCATCGAAGGCATCATCACCGGCGATCGCCAAACTCTGAAACTGATCCAGAAAATAGAAGATTCCAAAGCCGCTGAAGCAGTTCTGATTTCGATCGACAGTCCCGGCGGCACGACGGCGGGAGCGGAGCGGCTTTATGATGCGATCCGCCGTCTCTCGGCGAAGAAACCGACAGTTGCCGTAGTCGGGAGCATGGCCGCTTCCGGCGCCTATATTGCGGCCCTCGGGTCCGACCGGATTGTCGCGTTGGGAAATGCGCTGGTTGGTTCGATCGGCGTCCTTGTTGAATATCCGAACTTCGCCAAATTGCTCGACACGGTTGGGGTCAAAATAGAGGACGTGAAGTCGTCCCCGCTGAAGGCTTCGCCGAACGGATTCGAGCCAACGAGTCCAGAAGCGCGCGCCGCGCTCGCCGCGCTCGTCGGCGACAGTTTCACCTGGTTCAAAACGCTCGTGAAGGAGCGCCGGAACATGACCAGCGAGCAGCTCGAGGCGGTCGCGGATGGACGGGTGTTTACCGGCCGCCAAGGGATAGAACTGCATCTTATCGATCGCCTCGGCGGCGAGCGCGAAGCCATCGAATGGTTGGAGCAGAAAAAAAATATTCAAAAGGGGCTGCCGGTGCGGGACTGGAAACAGGAACGAACGCTGGAAAGTTTAGGCATCTTGAGCTTTTCCGCGCGGGCCGCGGGTTTCCTTGGACTTGGCGAGTTGAGCGGCGCGCTCGATCGTGCCGCGAATGCCGCGCAAGAGCGTATGCTTGACGGGCTAGTCTCGATTTGGCAAGTTGGCGGCGCCAACTGAAGCTCGGCGCGCCACGGGTTGGTTTTGGACAAAGAAAAATTGGGGGACGGGGCCGATGATAAAATCCGAGCTAGTACAGCGGATAGCTGCCCGAAATCCGCATCTCTACCTCCGCGACGTGGAAAAAATCGTCAATGCAATTCTCGACGAAATCACGAGCGCCTTGTCGCGCGGCGACCGGGTCGAACTGCGTGGATTCGGCGCCTTCTCGGTGAAACACCGGGACGCAAGGATTGGCCGCAATCCGCGCACCGGGGCACATGTTCCGGTGGATGAAAAAGCCGTTCCGTTTTTCAAAACCGGCAAGGAAATGCGCGAGCGCCTGAACGATGCCGGTGCCGGCTAAGCTTGCCGCTCGCAATTGCAGGCCGATGTTCGATTGCTCGCGCATAAAGCTTTGGCCAGGCCGCGGGGGGAGCGCGGCCCTTCTCCTAACTGGCCAGGCGGATTCGTTGGCTTCGGGCATTCCCCGGGGGATCTTATCAACATAAGAAAAATCATCTAAAAGCGCGCTGCAAATGGGCGCGAATTCATCGGCGAGGCAAATGAAGCAATCTTTAAAACTTCTTTTTCTGGTTCTGCTCGCGCTTCCCGCGATAGCCTTGCTGGTGGCCAACCGCCATGACGTTATTGTATACCTTGATCCTTTTGCCGGGGCTGCACCGGAAGGCACTCAAATCACCGTGCGGCTTTTCGTTGTCATAGGCGTTGCAATCATGGTTGGGGTTATTTTCGGCGGCGTCGTGACCTATCTCGAACAAGGCAGGCACCGCCGCGCGGCCCGGCGGGCGAGAGCCGAAGCGAACGCGTTGCGTGCGGAAGTCGCGCGGCTCTCCGTTTCCAAGCCGGGCGAAAAACGGAAGATTCCGTAATTTTTCCAAGCAAAGCCTGCTGAAAACGCCGCGGTCCGCCCGCGACCTGCAAAAACCTCGCCGCCATGGTACAAACGAAACATCCCTTCGGTCGATGGAGGTCGGGCAGGCCGATGAGCGTCATCGTCAAAATCTGCGGCCTCGCGACGGAGGACGGGCTCGACGCGGCAGTTGCGAGCGGCGCCGACATGATCGGCTTTGTCGTTTTTGACAAGAGTCCGCGGCATGTCTCCTTGGAGCTCGCGGCAAATCTCGGTCAGCGGGCCGCGCGCCGGACCTGCAAGGTTTTGGTGACGGTCGATGCCGGCGATGCCTTGCTCGCGGCGGCGATCAAAGCGCTCGATCCCGGGCTCCTTCAATTGCATGGAAGCGAAACACCGGAACGGGTCGCCGCCATTCGTGCCCGGTTTGGCCTTCCCGTGATAAAAGCGATCGGGATCTTTGAGGCCGCCGATCTCGCCATGATTCCGTGCTTTAGTGCCATCGCCGACTACCTCCTTTTCGACGCCAAGCCGGGTCAAGCCGCTGCGCGGCCCGGAGGCAATGGGGCCGCTTTCGACTGGAGCTTGCTTGGCGGGATTAAAACCA
>Ga0182015_10004514_pt1 | contig 14929 bp, 10 predicted proteins | sample 712P3MmetaG_FD_120478 | JGI IMG/M metagenome (GOLD analysis project Ga0182015, IMG submission 120478) | Permafrost microbial communities from Stordalen Mire, Sweden - 712P3M metaG | ecosystem: Environmental > Terrestrial > Soil > Wetlands > Permafrost | place: Sweden: Stordalen | collected...
GTAGCCGATGATGTCGTAGCCCTTCTGGAAGAAGGCATCAACGGTCGTCGGGGCCGTCGACGGATCCTTGATGTCGATGTCGATCGTCTTCAACGTGGGCTTCGGAGAACCCCACCAGTTCGGTACTTGCGAGAAAACCATCGACTGCGAGGGGATGTAGGAGGTGAGCTTGTAGGCGCCCGTACCGACCAGATCGGCGGGGGTCTGCCACCAGTTCACGGGGTCGACGCCAGGAGCATCGATGACCTTCTCATCGACGATCGCGCCGACGGTGCTCTCGAGTGTCCATGCGGTGAGGCACCAGCCGCAAGCGGTGCTCAGCTTGATCTGCACCACGTAGCCATTGGGGCCATCGGGCGCGGTCAGTCCACTCATCATGAAGGCGGGGTTCTTGGCAGCAAGCTGCTTCTCGATGTTGGCCTGGAAGCTCTCGGGCGTCCCGGACGACGGCGGAGCGCCGGCCGCGGTCTGCGCCTGATTGAATCCCTGGATCGCGCTGAGAATGGATGCGTAAGCACCGTGCAAATCAGCCCCGCGATTCCATGAGTAGAGCACGTCCTTGGCCGTGACGGGATCGCCGTTCGAAAACTTCGCGGCTGGGTTCAAGTGCACGGTATAGGTCAGCCCATCGGCGGAGATGCCACCGTTGGCCTGCGTCGGCACGGTGGTGGCGATGTCCGGAATGATGTTCAGCTTGTCGTCGAAGCGCCAGAGATTGTCGAACACGTTCTGCATGAGCTCGCTGTCGACCTCGGCGTCCATCTCACCCGGATCCCATGTCCCTGGGTCCTGGAAGACGGGGAAGTGCAGCACCTGCGACGCGGCCAGTGCGCCGGTCGTCGGGGTATTGCTGGTGCTCCCGCAGGCAGCGGCGGTGAGCAGCCCAAGCATGCCCAAGCCGATGCCACCAATGGTGAATTTATTGACACGCAACGTGACACCTCCGCTTATCACCGCACGAGGGCGGCCTAGCTGCAATGCTCCTCATGGACGATCCACGAACAACCTGATGCGCAAACCATACGCACCGGTTTCGCCTATGAAAAGCATGAGCACACAAAATCATTCCGTTGGGTGATGTGTTGCGCAGGTTGCATGCCTTGTGCGAGCAGATTGGCACGGTCTGTTGCATGAAAGCGGCTGCAAAATGGTTACCTACCGTGAAACCAAAGAGGCACTACATCGAGGCTCTGAGCAACACGCCTTGCAGCGCTAGAGTCCGCGATAAGGAGGTGACGAGTGGCTGGTGGAGATGACGTGGAGAGCCGGAACATCGAAGCGTTGTGCGTGCGCTTACTGGACCGTTCCCATCCGGATGGTCCGACCCACGTGGAGCTCTTCGTGAGCCGTCTGCCGGAATCGATTGCGGCCGCAATTCCGATGTCGCCCGATTGGCGCGTCGTCGGGAGCGCGCTCTACTCGCGTAGCGGTCGACCAACGCTGCTGGAGGCGGTCATCGACGCACCGAACTCATTTGCCGAGTTGGTGGCGCCTTTCCAGACTGCTCTAGGCGCGACCGGATGGACGGTCCTCGAGCCCACTGCTCCGATGCATGGAGGCTTCGTCTCTGCCGACTCGGGAGAGGCCCGAGCATTTCGCCGAGGAGGGGAGGGCCCAGTTCTGTCGATCCGCGGCGTCAGTCGCGAGGGCATTGCGACAGACGTGCGCGTGAGGTTGGACTGGGATACGCGCGCGTATCTCTCTCGGACCCGGCAGGTGCGACCTGACGGGGCGGAGCGGCTACCGTTGATCAGTGCGCCGGCCGGGGCTCGCCTACGGGGACAACACGGAGGAGGGGGAAGCAGCCATTGGAGTTCCGACTCGACCATCCAGACCGATTGGTCTGTTGGTGAGACAGAGGCCCACTTCGCCGAACAGCTTGCCCGAGCAGGTTGGAGACGGGTGCGCGGCAGCGTCGATGACACCGTCGGCTGGAGTTCCTGGCTGCTCCCGGGCGATGGACAGTGGCATGGACTGCTCCTCGTCCTCGCCGCTTTCCGCCCCGGCGAGCAGTCGCTGACGCTGCGTGTAGAGCAGAGCGAAACGAGCGAGGAAGGTTGGAGTTCCTACGTGGGTGTCCAGCAAGTCCGACTAACTCTTTCCGTTCAATGTCGGTGGCCAACCGTCCGAGCGCGGCACTCGCCAGGCGCGCACTCACTCATGTCGCTTGATCTCCCGGCTGCAGCGCGATGCTTCGCCGTCCAAACCCCCACGCCACCATCAGTGAAAACTCTGCTCGCCACAGCTTGGCTCCGTGCGACACGTCCCGCTCGCTCATCACGACGTCCGCGCCTGCATCGCGCAGCGCGACCGCCCACCTGGTCGCGTTGTCGAGGAAGAACGGCTCCAGCGTGCCGGCGAAGAGGTACACCCGCGGAAGCGACCTCGGCATCTCATCAGGCGGCTTGTAACCACCGCCCGGCGAGCCAGAGAAGACCGCACCGTAGACGTCCGGATGGCGAAGCCCCAGGGCGAGCGCGAGCTCCCCGCCCGCCGAGTAACCGAACACCGCGGTGCGTTCGGCGGGCAGCGCGACTCCGAAACGCGACCGCACCCATCGGCGGACATCCTCGACGAAGAACTTCTCATGTGCGGAGAATCGCTCCGCGTCAAAGACCGCTGAGTACTCATGGAGCCGCGGCATCTCCTCGGCCAGCCCGTGGACGCCGACGATCATCGTGGGCGGTACGACGGCCGCTTCCAGGAACCGACCCCACTTCGAGAACCCTTGACCGTCACCGGTAAAGACAACTGCCTCGGGCGGATCCGGAGGGACGTACACCGTGACCTGGCGACCTCCGTCGTACTCGAGCAGCGTCTCGGTCACATACTCACCCGCTATCGGGTGAGCACGCGTCGATCCCTGCGGGGCTTCGGGACCGCCGGCGCCGCCTGCTGTTTCGCCATCCATCGTAGAACTCCTTGACGGGGTACATCGAGGCGGCTCTCCGAGGCCACCCCGCATCCCTTGACGCGATTCGGCAGGATAGAGGTACGCAGGCTCCGGTCGCTGCCGCCGTGGCGTCAACCCGTCTGCTTTGTGGGCTCTGCCGCCATTCGCCTCGCACCAGTACGATCCCAACCATGCGTGAGGTGCTGGGGGTCGGGCGCACCGCGCAGGTTCTCGCCGAAAACGATGGCGCTGTGGTCAAGCTCTTTTTCGACTGGGTGCCGATCCACCTCATCGATGCGGAGGAGCACGCCACAGCCGCGGCCGTCGCGGCGAACGCTCCGGCACCACGCCTACTCGGCCGCGTCGAGCGGGACGGACGAACAGGGCTGGTCCTGGAACGCGTCGATGGACCCTCGATGCTTGATGAGTTCACCGCCCATCCCTCGCAGGTTCTGCCCCTCGCAACACGCCTAGCGCAACTCCAAGCGGATATCCACGCGTGCGACGGCGTCGGGCTGCCGATGCTCCGCGAGCGGCTCCGATCGCGGATCGAGTCGGCCGGCGAACTGTCGAGCCGCGCGCGTGACTGGTCGCTGGCTCGGCTGGAGACCCTCCCCAACGGAGATCACCTGCTCCATGGAGACCTTCACCCGGACAACGTTATTTTGGGCACTCGAGGCGCCATCGCAATTGACTGGATGGGAGCTGCTCGCGGTGACGCCGCGGCAGATGCTGCACGGACAGCGTTGATCCTGGAGCTCGGCTCTCCACCGCCCGGACTGCCCGCGACGCGACGGACAGTGATTGCGAGCGGTCGCCGCGAATTCCGCGCGCGCTGGTTTGCCGCCTACATTCGCGCGAGTATGGTGCGGCGTGCTGACATCACCGCCTGGAGGCCGGTCGTAGCCGCTGCTCGTTTGGGCGACGACATCCCCGAGGAGAAGCGCAGGCTGTGCAGCATCGTTGATGCAGCCGCAAGCGCCAAGAGTTGAGCGTATATGGAGGTGACGCATGGGTGTGCCTAGACCCATCTCACCCGAACAGCGACTGGTCCGCGGGCGCGGGTGTCCTCCGCCACTCACCTGCAGTCCCGGCCTCATCCCCATCCACCACGTCGGGGACGGCAACATGGCAAGCGGCATCATGTGCCGGACCCATCGGCCTCGGCAATGGCGTCACTGTTGCGCACTTGTCGATCGCGTAAGGGCACCGCTGCCGGAAGCGACATCCCTCACCGGGATCGATGACACGGGGCGGCTCCCCGCTGTCCGCTGAGACTGGCACAGCCTTCTCGCGAGGGTCGGGCACTGCGGAGAGGAGGAGTCGCGTGTATGGATGTTTGGGTCGTGAGAGCACGACCTCGGTGGGTCCCTGTTCGACCGCATGCCCCGCATACATCACGATGATCCGATCGGCGACGTAGCGTGCGCTCGCGATGTCGTGCGTGATGTAGAGGATCGACGTCTCTTCCTCGGCACGCAGCCGGGCCATCATGTTGAGGATCCCTGCGCGGATCGAGACGTCGAGCATCGACACCGGCTCATCGGCAAGGATCAGCTTGGGTCGGACCGCGAGCGCCTGGGCGAAGCCGACACGCTGGCGCTGGCCACCGCTCATCTCATACGGAAACTTTCGGAGCATGTCGGCCGCGGGGTTGAGACCCACGATGTCGAAAACTCGCTCGGCTTCCTCGCGTTGCTGCGCACCGTCAAGGTCACGGCGATGCAGTTTGAGATTGCGCATCACGCCATGGGCAACACGGAACACCGGATTCATCGCGCTGTACGGATCCTGGAAGACCATCGGCACCTCGCCCCGGTACCAGAGCACGTCCTTGCGCGAGTGCAACTTGTGCACGGAGCGCCCACGGTAGAGGATGTCGCCGCGGGTCGGTGGATAGATCATCGCCAGGAGGCGGGCGACGGTGGTCTTGCCGCTCCCGCTTTCTCCAACAAGGGCCACGATCTCACGCTCATGGATGACCATGTCGAGGTCGTCGACCGCGTGGAGCATCCGGCGCGAGAGCAGACCACCGAGGCGGAAGTGCCGGGTGAGACCGGTGGTCCGGAGCAGCACGTTGTCGTCGGCGACGGTGGCCGGAGTGGAGATCATCGCGCCACCGCCGGCTCGGCGCTGTCCGCGTACAGGAGGCAGCGCACCTCCGTGGCCTCAACGGAGAACAGCTCGGGCTCGGTGGTGAGGCACTGCGTCATCACCTCGCTGCACCGGGGATGGAAGCGGCACCCCGTGGGTGGGCGGCCGAGATCCGGTGGGCTTCCGGGGATGCCGGTGAGCGGCCGGCGTGGACCGCGGACCGATGGAAACGCATCCAGGAGCCCCTTGCTGTATGGGTGCAGCGGTCGCTCGAAGATCGATCTGGTCGCACCGATCTCGGCCACCTGACCGGCGTACATGACCATCAGCCGGTCCGAGTAATTGGCGATGACCGACATGTCGTGGGTCACGAACATGACCGCGAAGCCGAGCTTCTGCTGCAGTTCCTTGATCTGCGTCATCAGCGAGCGTTGCGCCACGACGTCGAGCGCTGACGTGGGCTCGTCCATGATCACCAGTTGCGGCGTGAAGAGCAGCGCCATAGCGATCATCGCTCGCTGGCGCATGCCGCCACTCAGCTGATGGGGGTAGCTCTCGAGGTGTGTCGCGTCGATGCCGACCAGATGCAGCACCTCGGCCGATCGAGTTCGGATGGCATTCGCGGACACCCGCTCATGTGCGCGCATCGTGTCCTTGAACTGCGCGCCAATGCTCTTCATCGGGTTGAGCGCATTCATGGCGCTCTGCATCACCACCGAGTAATCCCGCCAGCGCACGAGCCGGAGCTCGTTGTCGGTCAGGCGGACAAGGTCCTGGCCTCGGAACACGACCCGCCCCGAAGTAACCTCAGCGGGCGGCGACAGCAGCTGCGCGATTGCGAAGAGCAGCGTTGACTTTCCACAGCCGGATTCGCCCACGATGCCAAGGAATTCGCCCGCCTGGACGCTCAGGTTGACCTTCTCCACCGCCCGGATGTCCGCCGTGTCCGTGAGGTAGGAGACCGACAGGTTCTCGACTTCAAGCAGTGGTTCTGGCACGTCGCTTTCTCACCGGCCGCAGCGCGGGATTGCCGATCTCGTCGAAGGCGTAGTTGACAAGCGCGAAGCCGGCTCCCATGAAGGCGACCGCCGCGCCGGGCGCCAACGCCCACCAAGCATTCCCGGCCTCGAGTGCGCCGCCCTGCTGCGCGTAATACAGCATCGTTCCCCAGGTCAGTTCCGTGCTGTTGCCGAGACCGAGGAACTGGAGGCCGGCGGCGAACCCGACCACGAACACGGAGAGTCCGAGGAATGACGCGACGATCAGCGACGTCATCGTCGGGATGATCTCGACGAAGATGATGTACGAGGTGCGTTCGCCTCGCACCTTCGCCGCCGAAAGGAAATCGCGGGCGCGCAGCGAAAGTCCCTGCGACCGCAGCTGCCGGGCCTGGAACGCCCAGCTCGTGAGGGTGAGCACCACGATCATGGTGACCGAGCCAGGAGGAAGGTACGAGGCGAGCACGATCAGGAGCGGCAACGTCGGGATGATCAGGAAGATGTCGGTGAGCAGGGAGAGGGAGCGATCGGTGAGGCCGCCGATGTACGCGGCGCTGACCCCGATGACCATGGAGATGACCGTGGCGAGCGCGCTGACCACGACGGTCACGATCAGCGTAAGGCGAGTGCCCCAGATCAGCTGTGAGAAAACATCCTGCCCGAGCTGCGTTGTACCGAGCAGATGCTGCGCTGACGGACCGAGGTTCTGACCGTAGATGGCCGCCTCGGGATCATCACGCGCAATGACGCCGGGAAAGATGGCGAGTAGGACGAGAATCAGGAGGATCACCGTCCCGGCGGAAGCCTTGCGGTTGCGAAGGATGGCCCGCGTGAAACGCGCAAAGGCACTCTGGCTACGCGTGCCGGCGACCACCTCGATCGGCTCCGTTTCGGCGGCGATGGTGGCTGTGCTCATATATTTTTCCGCCTACGCATCACGGGTCCGCGGATCCAACCTGGCGGTGGCCAGGTCCGCGAGCAGCACGCACACGAGCACCGCAAGCGTGTACACGAGGAACAGGGCCTGCATCAGCGGCAGATCGTGGTCGGTCGTGCTGGTGTAGAAGAGATATCCCAGTCCGGGGTACGAGAAGGTGTACTCAACCAGGATCGACCCGCCGAGGACGTATCCCAGTTGCATGGCGAATCCCGTCAGATTGGGAAGGATCGCGTTGCGCGCGGCGTAGTCGACCATGATCCGCCAGCTGCGCAGCCCCTTGGCGCGACCCATCTTCACGTAGTCCTCGGCCAGCGTGGTGATCATGTTGTTGCGCATCGAGTAGATCCAGAGCCCGGCTGTCACCACGACGAGGCTGAGGCCGGGGAGCACCGCATGGACGAGAACATCTCCGATGAACGACAACGACAGCGACGGCTCGAGGCCGATGCTGTAGTTGGAGCTGAGCGGAAGCCAGTTGAGCGTCACCGCGAACACATAGAGCAAGAGCAACCCGACGAAGAACACCGGAAACGACGCGACGATGAAGAGCATTGGAGGAAGGAGACCGTCGAGCTTGCCGCCGCGCCGCCACGCGCCGAGGACGCCGACGAGCGTTCCGATGGCGAACGCGATGATGGTCGTGACACCGACCAGCCCCAGCGTCCAGGGCAGCTTGCTGATGATTTCGGTCAGCACCGGGACCCGTTGCGCCGTGAGGCCGAACTGACCGGTGAGGCAGTTCCCGATGTACTGAACATATGTCAGGAGGATGTTCTGATGGACGTTGACGCCGAACTCGATCTGCAGCGCATGCAACGCTGCCGGGTTGACGTCGCGGAATGTGGCCAGCACCGCGGTTGCCTCATTGCCCGGCATGACCCGCGGGATGATGAAGTTGACCGTGAGCGCCGCCCAGAGCGTGATGAGGAATAAGCCGACGCGACGGGAGACGTACTTCACCGCCGCGTCGGCCGCGCCTTGACCCTGCGCATCGGGACTACGCTAGCTCACCGGATAGAGTTGCGTGAGGACCATTCCGTTATCGGGCGTCGCCCAGACCGGAGGCTGTGCGTAGGGATTGGACGGGGTCGGCCAGCCTCCGAAGCTCGTCGTGTCGTACTGGTACCAGTCGACGCCCTCGACCACCGGTATCACGGGGAGATCCTGGGCCATGACAGCTGAGATCTGATGGATGATCTGCAACTGCTGAGCGGGCGTCGCGCCGGAGTACTGGTTGAAGAGCGCGTCCGTTGAGCTCGACTTGTAGCGCTCGTAGTTGGTGGAGCCGATGCTGCCGCTGAAGAGCATCGGCCGGAGCTCGTAGTAGGGGCCCGGGCCGGCCACCGGCATCTCCCCATATGCGAGCTGGAAATTGCCGTTCTGGGTGTCGTTGGTATACGGCGTGCTGTCCTCGTCCTGGACGGTCACCTGGATGCCCACGGCTTTGAGCTCCTCGGTGATCACTTGGAGCGAGGCGTCCCAGTCGGTGTAGCCGCTGATCGTCTTGATGGTGAAGGACAGCTTCTGACCCTGCGCGTTCGCGTAGATCCCATCGGAGCCCTTGGTGAACCCGGCCGCCTGGAGCGTCGACTCCGCCTTGGACGGGCTATAGGTCGTCGTGTCGAGCGATTTCTCGTACCACGCCTTGTATGTGGGCAGGACGATGCCGGTCTGGTTCGCGGGAGGCTCGTATCCGCTCTCACCGCGCTGCGAGACCTGCGAGCGATCGATCGCCATCGAGATCGCCTGGCGAACCGCCAGGTTGCCGAGCAGCGGGTTGTTCAGATTGGGGAAGAGCGAGACGTTGAGCGTCGGCGGGAACCAGTAGTGGCGCGTCGAGGGGCTCTTGCTGATGTAGTACGACTGGATGTTGGGAATGTACTGGGCGCCCCACTCGGCCTCACCCTGGGCGAGGTAGAGGTTGGCCGATGTGTTGCTGAGGAACGCGGGGTAGTCGACCTCTGCCACCTGGGGAACCGGATGTCCCGGCTTGCTCTGCCAGTAGGACGTGTTGCGCAGGTACTTGATGTTGTCCTGCGAGCAGTTCGACATCAGATACGGGCCGGTGCCGACGGGTGTTGTGTCGGCGTAGGTGTCCAGCTTCGTCTGGTCGAGCGTGCTCCAGATGTGCTGCGGAATGATCGGAGTCTGATCGGCGACGTAGTAGAAGTACGACTGCGCCGGTGCGTTGAAGGTGAAGACGACCTGGTTGCTCCCTTGGAGCGCGACGTTGGTGAGCGGTCCGCTATCCACCGACCAGAGCGCGTTGAGATCGAGTGCCGGGTCCGCCTTCAGGGCGTCGAAGGTATACAGAACGTCATTGGCCGTGAACGGCGAGCCGTCGCTCCACTTGACACCCGACCGGATGGTCATGGTCAGCGTCATGAAGCCGTTGCTCCAACTCGATCCTGTTGCGAGCCACGGAGTCACCTTCGGGGTGCCATCGGCATTCGTCTCGAGGATATTGATGAACTCGAGAGGTTCGTAGATGAAGCCGATCGACGTGATGTTCACCGACGGGTTGAACGGGTTGAACTGGCAGGTCCAGGTGCTCCCGCTCTCGTTGTCGATGAGCAGCTTGCCGCCCACCTTGCCGGTGTTTGCAGTTCCGCCGCTCGTCGTCGATGAGGTGGAGCCACACGCTGCGGCAAGGACGCCGGCCACGACCAGCAGGGTCATCGGCCTCATGCGCCGTGTGTTCGGTCGCCACGTCCATACCATCCGGGTTTCCTCCGAAGTCTGGGGCTACCACCGTGCGGTGGAGTGAGAGATGATCCGCGGCCGGTAATTTATAGGAAAGCTACCTTAACATCGGCGCGGTGGTCAACCATTTGGTGCTGACAAGATCCAGATCATCGTCCCGCCTTCTGCCGTGGAGGTTCACCACGCCGCTTGACATCGGGCCAACCGATAGGAAGAATTCCTAACCATGCCTACACGACTGCGACCGCGACGCCCCGGATCGACCGCACGGCGCGTGTTGATGGTCGCCGCTTCCTTGCTGGTCACGGTGCCGGCGCTCATCCCGATCAACGCCGCCGAGGCAGCGCCGACTTCGGCTCGAGCCCAGGTCCGCGTGGACCAGGTCGGCTACGCCACCACGGCAACCAAGCGCGCGTACCTGATGACAGCGGCGGCAGAGCCGGGAGCGGTGTTCCGTGTCGTGGATTCGCGGGGCGATGTCGCGTACTCGTCAGGCATCGGTGCCGACCAGGGAGCGTGGAGCACCACCTACAACCATGTGTACGCGCTCGACTTCAACCTTCTCCACCGTGAGGGTTCGTTCCACATCGTCGTGAGCGACGGGTCGATGCAGGTGCGCTCGCCGGTGTTTCGCATCGATACGCCGGCCCGGGTCTACGCGACCGCGATGGCGAATTCGCTGTCGTTCTATGAGAACGAGCGCGACGGTCCCGACTTCATCCCATCCGCACTGCGCAACGAGCCAGGGCACCTCAACGATGAGGATGCGATGACGTATCTCATCCCCAAGGTCGACAGCAACGGCAACTTCAAGGGTGACCTGACCTCGCTCGGCGTGACCGTCGACGCCGCAGGTGGCTGGTGGGACGCGGGTGACTATCTGAAGTTCACCGAGACCATCAGCTACGTCGTGGGCATGATGGAGACCGACGTCCGCGACTTCCCGAATCAGCTCGGACCCGGATCGGCCACCGCCAACTACAGCGCCGAGGCGGCCTTCGGCCTGAGCTGGCTCGAGAACATGTGGAACGACAGCACCAAGACGCTCTACCTGCAGGTCGGCATCGGCGAGGGCAACAATGCCATCGTCGGCGACCACGACATCTGGCGGCTGCCTCAGGCGGACGACACGTACGGTGGCACCAATCCCGAGGATCGATACATCCGCAACCGTCCGGTCTTCCGGGCGGGACCACCGGGGTCGTTGGTCAGCCCCAACATCGCGGGACGGCTCGCGGCCGACTTCGCGCTGTGCTACCAGCTCGACCGCGTCACTGAGCCGAAGCAGGCCGCGACCTGCCTCAAGGACGCCGAGGATGTGTTCGCCCTCGCGGACACGCACCCCGGACAGCTGCAGACCGCGATTCCTTACGACTTCTACCCTGAGAAGGAATGGCGCGACGATCTCGAATGGGGAGCGACGGAAATCTACGATGCGTTGTCGGCAGGCCCGGTGCCCGCCGGAATGCCCAACACAAACGCGATGTATTACCTACGGCAGGCCGCACATTGGGCGCACGCGTACATCACCGGGCCCAACGACGCAGCCGACACGCTCAATCTGTACGACGTCACCGGACTGGCGCACTTCGAGCTGTACAACGCCATCGAACACGCCGGAAATCCGGGCGGTCTCGAGGTGACCAGGGCGCAACTGCTCGGCGACCTCCGCAAGCAGCTCGACAAGGCAGTCACGCAGAGCAACTCCGACCCGTTCGGATTCGGATTCCCGTGGGATACGTTCGACACCACGAGCCACGGCGCGGGCCTGGTGGTGATGGCCGCGGAGTACGACGAGCTCACGGGTACCGACGAATTCGCTCGCGACGATTCACGCTGGCTCGGCAACATCCTCGGCGCCAACGCGTGGGGGACCTCGCTCATCGTCGGCGACGGCAGCACCTTCCCGGACTGCATGCAGCACCAGGTCGCGAACCTCGTGGGGTCGCGCAACGGCACAGCCCCGGTGCTCGTCGGTGCGGCAGTCGAAGGCCCGAACTCCTTCGCTGCCACCGGTGTTGTCGCGGGTATGCGCCGGTGCCCCGCCAACGGCGTCGACACTTTTGCGCAGTTCAACAGCGCGACGGCCGTGTACCAGGACAACGTGCAGTCGTGGTCGACCGATGAGCCCGCACTCGATCTGACTGCCGCGACACCGATGGCGTTTGCGTGGCAGATCGACAACGACCCGCGTGTTCCTTGACAGCCGTCCGGCAGGATGCTGTAGATAACCAACCTTACTAACGTTCGTCGGGAGACACACTGGATGCCGGCACCGGAAGCTGCGAAGCCCAGCCTGCTTCGCGCCATCAACCTGCGCACCACCTTTGAGCTGGTGCACACGGGTGGACCCGTTGCCGCGCCCCACGTGGTGCGGAGCACGGGTCTCTCCAAGCCGACGGTTTCCGAGGTCCTCGGACAGCTCGTCGATCTGGGGCTGCTGCGCCGGGTAGGGCGAACCAGCGGGCTCCCGGGGCCGAGTGCGCAGCTCTATGACGTCAACCCGCGCGCCGGATGGGTGCTGAGCCTCGATGTCGGCCGGGAGTGGGTGAGGGCGGCGCTCGTGGACCTCACCGGCGCGGTGGTCGGACGCTGCGCGACGCGAACACCGCGCACCACCGCCAAAGCCGTCATCTCGCAACTGCGCAATGCCGCGGAAACGCTGACTGCCGAAGCCGGTATCAGCCTGGACGACATCAACCAGGTCGTGGTCGGAACGCCCGGTGTGCTCCGCCCCGGCGCAGATCATCTGTCGCTCGCGCCGCAGCTTGCTGGGTGGGAGAGCCCCAAGGTGATCCCGGCCATTCGCGAGGCACTGGTTGCGCCGGTCGTGTTCGAGAACGATGTGAACATGGCGGCAGTCGGGGAGCACGTCCACGGCGTCGCGCAGGACAGTGAGGACTTCGTGCTGCTGTCGGTCGGAAGCGGTGTCGGAACCGGGGTGTTCGTTGACGGCGCGCTGCGTCGCGGTGCAGCCGGGCTCGCGGGCGAGATCGGGTTCCTGCGGCTCGACCTGGGCGCGGAGGTCCGCGACGGACACCGCGAGACATGGGGGACCGGCGCCTACGAGAGCCTCGTCGGCTCCGCCGCCATCGTGACCCTCGCGCGAGAGCACGGCATGAGCGCCGCAAATTCCGTGGCCGAGATCTTCGATGCCGCCCGCCATGGCGATCCGAACGCGGACAAGGTGGTGCGCATCGAGGCCCGCCGGCTCGCGCATGCGATCGCGGCGGTTGCGGCGGTGCTCGACCCGGAGCTTGTGGTCCTCGGTGGCGGCATCGGGACCGGTGGGGGAGATCTGCTGCTCCGGCCGATGGCCGACGCACTCGCCTCGATCTCGCCTTTCACACCGCGGCTCGAGGTGTCGACGCTCGGTGTGGATGCGGTCATCGCAGGCTGCAGCACGACTGGGCTTCGTCTCGCCTTCGATCGCATCTTCGGGTCCGATACGCCGATCGCCCGCACCGCCATCGATCTCATGAAGGTTCGCGAGCAGCGCCGCGGCGAGGAAACCCCCGCCGACAAGAGCGCATGAAGGTAGCCGTCGTTGGTGGGGGCAGCACGTACAGCCCCGAGTTGGTCGAAGGTTTCGGGCGGGTCGGCGAGCGCCTCGGCGTCGGCGAGCTGGTGCTCCAGGACACCGACGACAAGCGACTCGCGGTGGTGGGCGGCGCCGCGCAGCGCATCGCCCGCGCGCACGGCTATGAGGGCACGATCACACTGACCAGCGACCTCGATGCGGCGGTGGCTGGCGCCTCAGCCGTGCTCCTGCAGATCCGCGTCGGCGGGCAGGCAGCGCGACTCACCGACGAGACCATCCCGCTTCGCTGCGGGTGCATCGGTCAGGAAACGACCGGTGCGGGCGGATTCGCCAAGGCATTGCGCACCGTGCCGGTGGTGCTCGGCATCGCCGAACGGGTGCGAGAGCTCGCAGCGGATGACGCGTGGATTGTCGATTTCACGAACCCGGTCGGCATTGTCACGCGTGCCCTGCTCGACCACGGCCACCGAGCGGTCGGGCTCTGCAACGTGGCCATCGGGTTCCAGCGGCTGTTCGCCGAATGGCTGCGCGTGACGCCGGAGTCCGTGCAACTCGGGCACGCCGGGCTGAATCACCTCACATGGATCCGTTCGGTGTGCGTCGACGGTGAGGACGTCCTGCCCGCTTTGCTCCGGGACCACGGCGACGAGATCGCGGCTCACGTCGAGCTGCCCCGCCACCTCATCGACAGCCTCGGGGCCGTGCCCTCGTACTACCTGCGCTACTACTACCAGCACGATCTCGTCGTGCAGGAGCTCCTCGAATCGCGCAGCCGTGCCGAGGAGGTCATGGACGTCGAGCGAGACCTGCTCACGCTGTACCGCGATCCGCAGCTCCACGACAAACCCGACCTGCTCATGCAGCGCGGCGGCGCCTATTACAGCGAGGCGGCGATCAACCTGCTCTGCGGACTGTTTGGCGACAGCAGCGATGTTCAGGTCGTTGATGTCCGCAACAACGGGCTCATTCCGGAGCTGCCTGCTGATGCGGTGATCGAGGTGCCCGCGCACGTCAGCCCCACCGGCACGGCACCGCTCCCGGTCCCGGCGCTGCCCGCGCATCAGGCAGGCCTCATCGCGCACACCGCGGCGTACGAGTCGCTGGCCGCGGCTGCGGCGGTGAGCGGTGATCGCGAGATCGCGTTTCGCGCATTGCTCACCCATCCGCTCATCGGGCAGAGCGCGCTTGCCGAGCAGCTGCTCACCGACCTGCTCGACGCCAATCGCAAGTTCTTGCCGGCCTTCGCATGAACGAGCCCCTGATCGTCGCCGTCGACGGGGGAAACTCCAAGACGGACGTGCTGCTGCTCCGCGTCGATGGAACCGTGCTCGCCTCGGTTCGGGGAGCCGGGTCGTCGCCGCACCAGCTGGGCCTCGGACCTGCCCTCCAGGTCGTCGATGACCTGATCGATCGCGCCTGGCTCGCAGGTGGACTTGCGCCGCGCAACGGCGACAGGGCGGCGGTGGCGGCGGTATTCATGGCGGGCGCGGACCTCCCGTCGGAAGAGATTGCGCTCGCGGACGCCGTGACAGCGCAGGGCTGGGCGATGCAGAACCACGTGGCCAACGACGTCTTCGCGGTCCTGTGGGCGGCCACGGGGACGGGTCACGGTGTTGCGGTCACAGTCGGCGCCGGAGTGAACTGCGTCGGAGCCTCCCCATCGGGTCGCCGCGCATGGTTCCCCGCGCTTGGTGAGATCACCGGCGACTGGGGTGGCGGACCCGACATCGGCATGGCGGCGCTCGGCGCCGGCGTGCGGA
>Ga0182015_10004515_pt1 | contig 14925 bp, 15 predicted proteins | sample 712P3MmetaG_FD_120478 | JGI IMG/M metagenome (GOLD analysis project Ga0182015, IMG submission 120478) | Permafrost microbial communities from Stordalen Mire, Sweden - 712P3M metaG | ecosystem: Environmental > Terrestrial > Soil > Wetlands > Permafrost | place: Sweden: Stordalen | collected...
CTCCACATACCCGATCGCTCCCGGCATCTGCCGCACCAGTCCGGCCACTCCTTCGTTCTGCTTCCCGCCAATACCCTTGGGCCACGCCACTGCGGTGTTCTTACCCACATTGTTCTTCCAGTCCGCGCTCACTTTAGACAGGTAATCGGTAAAAATATACGTCGTCCCGCTGCCATCCGAACGATGCACCACAAATATGTCCTGGTTTGGCAGCTTCACCCCCGGATTATCCTTCGCGATCCGCCCATCGCTCCAGTTGCTGATCTTGCCCAGATAAATATCCGCCAGCACGTCCGGCGCGAACTTCAGATCGCCCACCCCCGGCAGGTTATACACCGGTACCACCGCCCCCATCACCGTCGGAATGTGCACCAGTTTGATCTTCGATTCCGAAAGCTGCTCGTCGGTCATCGGCCCGTCGCTGGCTCCAAAATCCACCGTCCCCGACGTCACCTGCCGAATTCCGCCACCCGACCCGATCGACTGATAGTTAATCTGCACCCCAGGGTGCTGCTGGCTGTACTCGCTGAACCACTTCGAATAGATGGGATACGGGAACGAAGCCCCCGCTCCGTTGATTTTCTGTGCCCCGGCGCTCAGAGCTGCGCAAACCAAGGCTGTAACCACAAATGTCAGGCTCTTTCTCACGGACCTCTCCCTCAAACAAACCTTGATTCGATTCTTCGTCCCGATTGTTAAGGTCCGTTTACACAGCCATGAAAAGCGGAACAATGCCCGCAGCTTCCGCCGAGTTGCCTCAGGCTATGGCATTCAGCTTCAGCCGAACCGTCCTCGCCAGCTTCCGCCGTCGCTCATCGAAGCTGTTAAAAATATTCCGCGCCCAACTCCAGCGCCGCCGCCACATGCAGCAAGTCGACCGTTCTGGTCCCCAGGGTCGCCGTGGTTCGCTCTGAGATTTCTCTCGCTCTCGCGAACAGTCTCGCCGGCAATGGTACAAGACGCAATAAACCCGCCTCGACATCCTCATCGAAGCGTTCCCGCCCCATATGCGCGCGCGCTACAGAGATTTCCTTTCGGAAAACCCGCTGCTCCAGGCCATTCACAACTTCAAAATCCGCAAGAGGAGTGATGACGAACTCGCCGCCAATCCCGGACATCGCCTTCGCCGCCTCTGCGGAATTTACGTCGAGGCTATAGAGCGAAATGAGAAAACTGCTGTCCGGATAAATCACAAGTCGCGATTTCGATCTGCGGCGATGATTTCTGAGCCCGGCGTCGACAGTACCTTGTCACCATAGATTTTGCGCAACCGAGCCATGAAATCGGGCATCTTCCTCGGCGCCTCCGGCCTCTCCGGCAACAGCCGCGCGATCACCTTCCGCCTCTTCGTGATCCGGATCTCCTCGCCCTGCCGCAGCAGCCGTTCGATCTTCTTGAAGTCGTATCGCAGTTCTCTTACCGATGCTTCCCTCATGCGATTGCGCTCCCTTTTTTCAATACCAGCGGAAAATCCCGATTCCGGCTTTCAGCGATGATCTCCGCCCCTGTTACGTCCAGCACTTTGTCGCCGTAAATCTCCCGAATCTGCGCCAGGAAATCCGGCATCTTCCTCGGCGCCTCCGGCTTCTCCGGCGACAGCCGCGCGATCACCTTCCGCCTCTTCGTAATCCGGATCTCCTCGCCCTGCCGCAGCAGCCGTTCGATCTTCTTGAAGTCGTACCGCAGGTCTCGTACCGACGCTTCCTTCATGTGATCTATTTTTGCATCACATTCGCTGCCAGGCAACTCGAGTCCTCGCTTTTCGCTAAAAGCCTTTGGCTAAGAGTCTTTCGTTAACAGTTTCTCGCTAATAGCTTTTCACTAAAAGCCCTTCGTTAACCGTTTCTCCAGCTAACCACTTCACCAGCTAACCGTCTTTCGCTAAGAGCCCCTCGCTGCAAAGTTTTTCGCTAAACGCTTCTCGCCCGCCCGCCAGCACCCTGTACCCTGTTCTGCATGACCACACGGCGCGATTTCCTCTCACTCGGAGCCATCACCACCGCCGCCCTCACCATCCCCGACGCTTTCTCCCAAACCGCCGACTCCGTCAAGGCGCTTCAGCCTCCCGCAAAACCCGTCATCGTCACCCGCGTCACCGGCGACAACTCCATCCAGGAGGCGTACCAGATGCTCCTGGATGGCCAGGACACCCTCGACGCCGTCCACCACATCTGCATCGGCCGCGAAAACGATCCCAAAGATCACTCCGTAGGCCTCGGCGGCCTTCCCAACGAAGAAGGAGTCGTCGAGCTCGATTCCTGCTGCATGCACGGACCCTCCCGTTCCGCCGGCTCCGTCGGCGGCCTCCGCGACATCAAAAACGTCTGCCTCGTCGCCCGCAAAGTTTACGAACACACCGGTCACGTCATGCTCGTCGCCGAAGGAGCCCAGCGCTTCGCCATCGACCTCGGCTTCCCCAAAGAAAACCTCCTCACCGACGACGCCCGCAAAATCTGGATGCTCTGGAAAGAAAACAACTCCCAGCAGGACTGGTGGGGCCCCTCCATGACCCAGCCCACCTGGAAAGATCCCTACGCAGGCAAACCCGCCCCCAAACCCACCATGGACCTCCACGGCCTCTCGTCCCTGAATCCGGACGGGATGCCCCATGTCCCTGGTGCCGGGGCATGGGATCCCAGCTCTCTTCGCTCCGGACCCATCCCCCGTCACCCCACCCCCGAGTGGGCTGAAACAATCCGCCTCCGCACCCAAAAACTAGTCAACATGGCCGCCGACCTCGGCATCGCCAATGAAGACCGCCTCTACGCCGCCGAGCAAGTCCTCTGGCCCACCACCGGCACCATCCACGTCTCCGTCGTCAATCCCAAAGGCGAAATCTCCGGCTCCACCACCACTTCCGGCCTGGCCTGGAAACTCCCCGGCCGCCTCGGCGACTCACCCATCCTCGGCGCAGGCAGCTATACCGACCAGGACGTAGGCTCAGCAGGCGCCACCGGTTCCGGCGAAGAGAACATCAAAGTCGCCGGCGCCCACACCATCGTCGAGCTCATGCGCCAGGGACGCACTCCTCAGGAAGCCGGCATCGAAACCCTCCGCCGCATCGTCCGCAACTACAACGGCGACATGACCAAAATCCGCCTCCTCGACATGGAGTACTACATCGTCCGCAAAGACGGCTCCTACGCCGGCTGCTCCCTATGGAGCACCAGCCCCACCGGCCGCCCCCGCGTCTTTGCCGTCCACGACGCCAACGGCTACCGCGTAGAAAAATGCGCCGCGTTGTTGGAAGGCGGAAGCCTGGAATGGCCACCGTTCTGAGCGAAGCGAAGAATCCCGACGATTTCGTCGCGCGCAGCTGCAGCGAGGACCCTACTTCATGAATCCCTTGGTGCCGATCTGGTGTCCCCAAAGGTCAGTCATCTCGGTGATTCTCTGAAGAGCAACATCGACGGTGTGAATAATTCCTTTGGCCGCTTCTAACCCTATGACATTCGATGGAGCAACGATCTTTCCATCCCTCAGATTCACGTACATGGCATCGTTGCGACTGGCGAATGTCGGCTCCTCGACCTCAATCAGTTCACCGTCTACGGAGAAGTAACGCTTTGCGTCCGCAGTCGCCCAAGCCATCCGTTTAATCTTTGCCCGATGGTCACGATACGCGTCCTGGAAATCTTGTTCCGGAATCAGTTCGGTATACACGTCAGCAGCAAGCTGCGATTTTGAAATCTCCTCCAAGGCAGTGAACGCAAGGGAATAGGCTCGGGAGTAACACTTGTTTGCAAATAGGATTTCCGCTTCTTTGAGCAGGCTCACCGCGTTGTTGTGGGATGCAACATACAGTTGATAGAAGAGTTCCTTTTTGGTTCCATTTACCACGATTAGCTCCTGATAAGAGGACTGGCGTGCGACGGGCTGCAACTCGCCGGTAGCGCTCCACCGTCAGAACCTGACAAAGCGCATCAGCCGATAGAGTTGTGCAGTCTGAGGCGCGCCTCGCTTTGACGTTGATTCACGCTCTCGCCAGATGTACTCTGCAACTGCCATCCCATGAATACATACCGTCCCCGCTTGTTCTACGTCGCCCTGGTGGCGGTGGCCATTTGCAATCTTGGTTCCGTTTGCACCATCGGGCAAAACCCCTCCACATCGACTGCGGCAGCAAAAAGCTGCGTCGGTCTGCACTGCGCTTTCGTTCGAATCGTCCATGTCACGTCGTACGGCAAGAATGGGGACCTCAAGTACATCATCGCTTCTGGAAAAGCTGGAACGTACATCCTCTCCTGCCTCACATTCGAGTGCCAAGTGCCAGTCGAGGGAAAAGAATACGAATATTCCGAACTCGCGGTTACGGAGCCCGGCGACGATCGATATGCCTTCCTGACCGGGCCTGCTGTGCAACATGGGCAATATCATCTCGAAGTCATCGTGCCCGAGCTCCCTACGTTAGACGTCCGTGCGTTGATCGGACAGTGCCAGCGTGCCGATCGCTTTGCAACCGAAGGTGACTGCGGACGGTGGATCTTCAGGAAACAGGCTATCGAAAAAGCCCCCTGCCCTGACCCGGGAGCCGCATCTGCGTGCAAGTCTTTCCAAGAGCTTGTTCGGGCGAATGACCCAGATGTGATGGACGACTTGGCGCATCAGGATCATGTCTACGCGTGTTTCCTCCCGGGTAAGGAAGACTTCTTCGAAGTGATCTTCTCAGAGCCGACTCCATTTGGGTTCGGAGCGCCTTCCGGGGATGAGACGAAAGAAGGTGTGCCTTCTAATGCGCTAACTGAACCTGGAGGGAGCGAATTCGCCTATTACACGAACGGCGTCGGCGACGAAAACAAGACGCTCCACAATCTTGGAACTTGGATCTACTATCCGCTCGGTGAGAAGACCGACCCGCAGTCGCTGAAAAGAAATGCGTCGAGCAAGCAAGCACAATTCAAAGGCAAGAACATCGAGATCGACAGTGATCGCTGGGCTTTAACCGAGACGTATAAGAACCAAGCCGGAACGGAGACACAGCACACGGTCACCGTCCAGCTCGCAACGGGGCGATTCAGAGAGCAGTTCGTGCTGACCGCAAGTGGACGTGACACGAGCGACACCTCCGGCCGTTGCCTGATTGTCCCATCGGATTATTTTTAGTTGATTTGCGGAGTGTCCCCCCGATTCGAGTCGGCCCCACCAAAACCATCCCCCCAATTCCGTGTTCATAGCCAAAGGACCCCAGTAACCCCGCACAACTTCAGGGCGACAGGGACCACCGGGCAGACGCAGCAAGGCCCGCCTGCCGATCCACGAAGCATAGGTATTTCAAGTACCTATGGGGCCATGAGGGGCATATGACATTCCGCGCGTTCCTTCCTTCCCCGCGCAAGATTCTCTCGACCAGCCGGCAATCCAGCCCAAACCCCGCCGAACCCACAACGCCCGTCTGGCGTCGCCTTACGGCCCTCACGCTCGCCGTCCTCCTGCTCCCTTTCGCTCAGCTCGACCTCTTCGCCCAGCAAGCGCCCCAGACAAGTCCCGGCTACGACCAGCAGCAACAGAACTACCCACCTCCGCCCCCGGACTACCCGCAATCCCAGTCCAATCAGCAGCAGGATGTCCCTCCCCCACCCCCCGACTATCCGCAGTCTCAACCCCCGCAGTCCCAACCTGACCAGCAGCAGCCCTACCAGCAGCCCTACCCCCAGCAGCCCGCGCAACAGCCGGATTATCAGCAGCAGGCGCCGCCTCCCAATTACGCCCAGCCCCAACCGGCTCAGCCCCAAACGCAGCAGTACGCTCAGCCATACGATCAGCAATATGCTCCCCAATACCCGCAGCAGCAGGCGCCCCCCTATCCGGACCAGCCCTATAACCAGCCGCCACCCCAGCCCCTGAACCAACCCCAGCCCCAGGGCCTGGCCCCCGATCAGCTGGACCAGCTCGTAGCCCCCATAGCCCTCTACCCCGACGCCCTCGTAGCCCAGGTTCTCGCCGCCTCCACCTTCCCCACCCAGATCGCCGAAGCCGACCGCTGGCGCCAGATGCAGCCCTACGCATCCCCCCAGGACATCGCCGCCGGAGCCAACGTCCAGCCCTGGGATCCCAGCATCAAAGCCCTCACCGCCTTCCCCCAGGTCCTCGCCGAGATGAACCAGAACCTCTCCTGGACCACCGAGCTCGGCAACGCCTACTACAACCAGCCCTCGGACGTCTTCGACTCCATCCAGGCCATGCGTCAGCGCGCCCAGGCCGCCGGTACTCTCCAGAGCACGCCCCAGGAAACCGTCTCCGACGACCAGGGCTACATTGCCCTCGCCCCCTCCAACCCGCAGGTCGTCTACGTCCCCGCCTACAATCCGTGGGCCGTCTACGGCGCGCCAGTAGCCCCGTGGCCCGGCTTCTCAGTCCTCGGCGCCCTGGGCTCCCTCGCCGGAGGCTTCGGGCTCCGCTTCGGCCCCGGCATCGTGACCGCGGCCTTCCTCGGCATGCCCTGGGGCTGGTTCGGTTGGGGCCTCAGCTGGCTCGGCCACTGCCTCTTCTTCGACCACCAGGGTTACTACCCCCATAGCCGTACCCTCGCCGACTGGGGCCTCCCCCACGGCGGCCCGCGCGGCTACTGGGGTCGAGACGCCTGGGCCCACAACTACAACCACGGCTACGCTCGTGGCAATTTCTACGGCCGCCCAGCAGGCAATAACTACAACAACCGCGGCTTCGCAGACAATCGTGGCCTTGCCAATAACCACAGCTTCGGCGACAACCGCGGCTTTGCCGACAACCGCAGCTTTGCTGAGAACCGCGGCAACTACGGCCGCCAGCAAGCCTTCAACAGCGCACCCGCCATCAACGCACGCCCCGGCTACGGAAACGAAGCCCGCTATGGCTCCAACTTAGACAACCGCAGCCAGCAGAGCTACCGCAGCTCCACCCCGAGTTACGGACAGAGTTATAACCGCCCCAGCCAGAGCTATAGCCATAACTATGGGCGAGGCCAAAGTTATACCCAGAACTACGGCCGATCCCCACAGACCTATGGCCAGAGTTACGGCCAATCCAACAGCTTCGCCCGAGGCGGCTACAACAACTCCTTCCGCCAGCCCCAATCCAGTTTCCGCGAATCGACCCCAACCTACCGCGCCTACTCCGGCAACTCCGGTTTTAGCCAAAGCTCCCGCGCCTTCAGCGGATACTCCCAACACTCCAGCAGCTTCTCTGGCGGTAGCCGCTCCGAGAGCACCCCTCACTACAGCAGCCACAGCTTCAACGGCGGAGGCAGCCACTCCAGTGGAGGGCACTCGAGCGGCGGAGGCCACTCCAGCCACGGCGGCGGAGGCCACCACCGCTAAACTCGGCGCGCTATAAATCCGAAAACAATGCGGGTGCCCCACATCTCGATCTTGAGATGTGGGAAAGCGCGAAGCGCGCCGCTTTTCTATTCCCTGTTCCCTATTCCCCGTACTGCGTTTTCCGAAACTATCCACACCCCGCGCTCATCGAAACTATCGTGAGCAAAAATCCAAAAACCTTCGCCCTCGCCAAAGACATCACCGTCAACCGCCTCGGCTTCGGAGCCATGCGCATCGTCGGCGACGGCATCTGGGGTGAGCCCAAAGACCCTGAAAACTCCCACAAAGTCCTCCGCCGTGCCGTTGAGCTTGGCGTCAACTTCATCGACACCGCTGACGCTTACGGTCCGGCCGTCAGCGAGCGCCTCATCGGCGAAGCCCTCGCCCCCTATAAGCACGGCGTCATCGTCGCCACCAAAAGCGGCCTCACCCGCCAGGGTCCCAACACCTGGCAGCCCGTCGGCCGCGCCCCCTACATCGTCCAGCAGGTCGAGCTGAGCCTCCGCTTCCTCCGGCTTGAAGCCCTCCCCCTCTGGCAGCTCCATCGCATCGACCCCCAAACGCCTCTCGAAGAATCCCTGGGCGCCGCCAAAGACCTCCAAAAGCAGGGAAAAATCCGCCACATCGGCCTCAGTGAAGTCAAAGTCCCCGAAATCGAGCAGGCCCGCAAAATCGTCGACATCGTCAGCGTCCAGAACAAATACAACATCGCCGACCGCGCCCACGAGGATGTCCTCCTCTACTGCGAGAAGCACTCGATCGCCTTCATCCCCTGGTTCCCCGTCGCCGCCGGCAAGCTCACCAAACCAGGCGGCCCGCTCGACAAAGCCGCAAAGAAATACGGCGCAACCCTCAGCCAGCTCTCACTCGCCTGGCTCCTCCATCACTCGCCCGTCATCCTGCCCATCCCGGGCACTTCGTCCGTACAGCACCTCGAAGAAAACATGAAAGCCGCCGACCTCAACCTCACCGAACCCGACTGGGCCGAAATCGAAGGCACAGCCAAAGCCGCCTGATGCTGGCATCACCACGGATCTCGCGGAGAAGAAAAACTCTGCCATCCTGAGAGCGAAGCGAAAGGGCCTCGCATTTCTGGCATCAACACAGGGTAAAGGAAGAAAAAACTTCGCCATCCTGTGAGCGAAGCGCCGCCAGCGGTATTTCCGGCGAGCACATCTTTCCCCGGCGCGTAGCCGAAGGCCCCCCCGAAGGGGAGCCGGTCGCGCAGCGGCCGAAAAAGATCTCAAGCGGGCATGCCGTCCGCTATTTCTTTCTGGCCCCGCACTGCCCCCTACCGTGCACGGTGCACCCTGTTCTCTGTACCCTGCACCCTCCACCTTGTACCCTGCATTCATGCGCCCCCTGATCATCCTCCTCGCCCTCGCCGGCGTCCTCGTCTCCGCCCTCGCCCTCCACGTCCACTACTCCACCGGCGTCGAGCCCTGCGACATCAATTCCCACTGGGATTGCGGCACCGTCAACCGCAGTTCCTACGCCACCGTCAACGGAATCCTCTGGCATCTCCGCGCCTCCCGGCATCCCGATGCCGACTACGGTCCCGCCCCCAGAACCGGCTTTCCGGTTGCGCTGGCCGGCATCCTCGGATACGCCGCCATCGCCCTCTTCGCCTTTCTCCGCCAGCGCGGGCTCACCCTCATCCTGTCGCTCGGAGCCCTCGGCTTTGCCCTTTACCTCAGTAACATCGAGGCCCACGTGCTCGAAGTCTGGTGCCTCTACTGCGTCATCTCCCAGGCCCTTATCGCCCTCATCACCCTGCTCTCCGCGATTACTCTATTTTCCCGTCGGGCCTAGCCGCGGAACACCGTATCATCACTGCATAACCCAGCGCACAATCGGCCCCGCGGCCCGCACGATGGACCACACGCCCCGCAATTATCTCCGCTGGCTCTTCGACGTGGACTCCGGCCCACGCAACCGCTTTGCGCCGCGTTGGATCTTCCTCCGCGCACTCGCCGCCATCTACTTCTCCGCCTTCCTCGCTCTCGTCTTTCAGATCAAGGGCCTCATCGGCCCCAACGGCATCCTCCCCGCGCAGAACTTCCTCGACGCCGTCGCGCGCCAGGCCGGCTCACTGCGCTTCTGGTACGCCCCCACTCTCTTCTGGCACTCCTCCAGCTCCCACGCCATGATGGTCGTCGTCTGGAGCGGCCTCATCGCCTCTGTCATCGCCTTCCTTAACCTCTGGCCGCGCCTCAGCTTCTTCATCTGCTTCGTCTGCTTCCTCTCCTTCGTCTCCGCAGCCGGCGACTTCTCCGGCTACCAGTCCGACGGCATGCTCCTTGAAGCCGGCTTCCTCGCCCTCTTCTTCGCCCCGCGCGGACTCTGGCCCGGCTGGGGCGTCGACTCCCCGCCGCCCCGCGCCGCCCTCTTCCTTCTCCTGTGGGAGTGGTTCCGCATCTACTTCGAATCCGGCATCGTCAAGCTTCTCTCCGGCGACCCCGAGTGGCGTCACCTCACCGCGATGGACGAGTACTACCAGAACGGCCCGCTCCCCACTTTCATCGGCTGGTACGTCGAGCACCTGCCCCACTGGTTCCACGTCGCCACCGCCGGCGGCACGCTCGTCATGGAACTCGGCATCGTCTGGATGCTCTTCCTCCCTCGGCGCGTCCGCCTTATCTGCTTCTGCATCGTCACGCCCTGGGAAATCGGCGTCATCCTCACCGCAAATTACGCCTTTCTCAACTACCTCGTCCTCGCCCTCGGCTTCCTTCTTCTCGACGACCAAAGCCTCTTCTTCCGCATCCCCGAGCGCTTCCGCAATCCGCTCGAAAACGTCGTAGCTCCTGAGGCCTTTGGGACAACCGAGGAGCGCCTCTCGATTCTCGCCACCTCTGAAGAGCGGTTTTTCCCTAATCCCCCGGCTTCAACTCCCAAACCCGAGTCGTCGACCACCCGCATCCTGCGCCGCGTGTCCGGCCACCTGCGCGCCCTCCGCATCGCCGTCACCGCCGTGCTCCTCACCTGGATCGCCTACGACACCACTGCGGAAATGCTCCGCATGCCCTGGCCCGGCATTCCGCTCCTCACCGCGCCCATCACCTTACTCGAGCCTTTCCGCATCGCCAATCAGTACGGCCTCTTCGCCATCATGACCCGCGGCCGTTACGAAATCGAATTCCAGGGCTCTAATGACGGTCAGAACTGGACCCCGTACCTCTTCCGCCACAAACCCCAGGCCCTGAACGAAGCGCCCGGCATCTACGCGCCCTATCAACCCCGCTTCGACTGGAACCTGTGGTTCGCCTCGCTCACCGACGTCCAGCAGGCTGAAATCGTCCCCCTCACCGAAGAACGACTCCTCGAAGGCGACCCCGACGTCCTGTCCCTCTTCCGCGCCAATCCTTTCCCAATCGCTCCGCCGCGCTACGTCAAAGCCGTCCTCTGGCAGTACTGGTTCACCTCCCTTGAAGAGAAAAGCTCCACCGGCAACTGGTGGCGTCGCCAGTTGCTCGGTCTCTACGCCCCCATCCTCACCCGCGAACCCAACGGCAAATTCGGAGTCCTCCAGTGGCCCGATCAATTACCACCCCATGACTAGGCAAAGGTGCCATCTATGCCAAGGCCCAAGAAATTCATAGCGAAGAATGATTACGACACTTCGATAGAATGTACGGCCTGTGCGGCTGCCATCCATCCGAACATGCTTGTATCGGTTAGCAAGGACAAAGTGCGATGCCCACGATGCAACGCCGTATTTAAGCCGAAGCCGGAAGACATCCGCTAACACTTAAACTGAACCACTACCGAGTTGTGATCCGGACCGGAGCGCGTGGCGTGCAGCGGAGGGACCTGCTTCCGACAGTCACATGGGACCCTGCTTCCGGTCTTCAGCTAACCGGTTTTAGCTAACCTCCAACGCTTCTTAGCTACAATCAACCCATGCCCGACCGCATCTCCCAATCCCTCCCCATCGCCGACCCCGAGGTCTCCGCCGCCATCGACGCCGAAGTCCGCCGCCAGCATGAAGGCCTCGAGATGATTGCCTCGGAGAACTTCGTCAGCCGCGCCGTGCTCGAAGCCGCTGGCTCCGTCTTCACCAACAAATATGCCGAAGGCTATCCGGGACGCCGCTATTACGGCGGATGCGAGTACGCCGACGTCGTCGAGAACCTGGCCCGCGATCGCGCCAAACAAATCTTCTCGGCCGAACACGCCAACGTGCAGCCGCATTCCGGTTCACAGGCCAATGCCGCGGCCTACATGTCCGTCCTCCAGCCCGGCGACACTATCCTCGGCCTCGACCTCGCCATGGGCGGCCATCTCACCCACGGCCACAAGCTCAATTTCTCTGGCAAACTGTATCGCGTCGTCTCTTACGGCGTGAAAAAAGACACCGAGACCATCGATTACGATCTCCTCGAGCAGACCGCGATCCGCGAAAAACCAAAAGTCATCATCGGCGGAGGCAGCGCCTATCCGCGCTTCTTCGACTTCGCCCGCATGCGCCACATCGCCGACGCATCCGGCGCCATCCTCATCGTCGACATGGCCCACTTCGCCGGACTCGTCGCCGGAGGCGTCCATCCCTCGCCCCTGCCCCACGCGCAGATCGTCACCACTACCACACACAAAACGCTCCGCGGCCCGCGCGCCGGCCTGATCCTCAGCCGCGAAGAATTCGCCAAAGAAATCGACAAAGCCGTCTTCCCCGGCCAGCAAGGCGGCCCGCTGATGCACATCATCGCCGCCAAAGCGGTCGCCTTCCGCGAAGCTCTCCAGCCCGATTTCAAAACCTACGCCGCGCAAATCGTAGCCAACGCCAAAGCTCTCGCCGAAGCCCTGGCCAACGCCGGCTATCGCGTCGTCTCCGGCGGCACCGACACGCACCTCATGCTCGTCGACGTCTTCGCCAAAGGCATGCTCGGCAGCGAAGCCGAAGCGGCTCTCGGCGAAGCCGGCATCACCGTCAACAAAAACGCCATTCCCTTCGACACCAATCCGCCCCTCAAGCCCTCCGGCATCCGTATCGGCACGCCAGCGCTAACCACACGCGGCATGAAAGAACCCGAGATGCGCACCATCGGCGGCTGGATCGCCCAAGCCCTCGAACACCGCACCGATCCAAAAGAGCTGGCAAAGATCCGCGGACAAGTCCTCGAACTAGCCGAACAGTTCCCCCTCTACAACTGGCTCCGCGAAACCGCCAGCGTCACGCAGTAACGGTGAGGACTGGGGGTGGTGGCCCATTCAAGCCCGATTTTGGCTTGAGTGGGCACGCACCAGCACGTCCGCTTGTAGACAAAATGGCATCGCAGTGAGTGGTGGCCTATTCAAGGCTTCTTTTGGCTTGAATAGGCACGCACGCCGTTTCGACGGCGGGCGTCCGGGAGACACGACAGTATGCACATTCCACTGATCTTCTCTTTCTGGTTTATGGTTGCCGCCTACGTTATTCATGTCCTTGATGAGTCCCTGCTGGGCGGAAGCTTTGTCGAGAAGGTTCAGCAGCACTGGTGGCCGGATTACTCCTGGACCAAGTTCTTCTGGTTCAATACCGGCTACTTCGTCATCATGATTACCAGCGTTATTCTCTATGACCTGCGTGGGGGCGACTGGGTTATTCTCCCGCTTGCATGGGCGATAGAGAGACTCTGTAACGGTTTTTGGCACGTCTGGTGGTCCGTGCGTTTCCACGAGTATTCTCCGGGATTGCTGACCAGCATTCTCATCTGGATGGACTCTTATTTCATCATGAGATACCGTCCCGTCGCAGAGCCCATCGCATCGCGCTCCCTGTCGCTCGCACTGACCATCGGATTGCTCGCTGCCGCTTTTCTGCTCTTCTATTTCCCTCTTGTAAAGGGCAGACACATGCGCAATACGGTTGGACCATGAACCCTGTGGGCGCTATAGCCGCCTCGGCGGCGGATGTTCACAAAATAGAATCCTGTACACATCCATGCTAATTTATGGATGGAGGAGTCCATGCCAAACGCAAAACCCCGTGTCACCCACAAGCATTTCCGTCTCGACCCGGTGAAGATCACCCGCGTCCGCAAGGCCCTCCGTGCCTCCACCGAAACGGAGGCGATTGACCGAGCCCTCGACCTTGCCCTGGCAGAGCACGAGCGAAACAAGCTCGCCACCGAAGCCCACCAGCGCTTCGTGAAGAGCGGCATTGTCATCCGCGACGTCTACGGCAAGCTCGACAACGCAAATTGATCCGTAGATGCCGCCGGTCCTCTTCGACTCTTCCGTCTACATCAGCGCCTTCCGGCGTGGTGGCGATACTTCGCTCCCTTTTCGTCGATGGACTGGTGACTCGCCCGTCTGGCTCAGTTCCATCGCGCTCGAGGAGCTTTACGCGGGCGCCCTGCGCAAAGACCATTCGATAATCGAAAAGCTCGAACGTGACTTCGACGCGGCAAAGCGAATCCTGGTTCCCAATCTCAGCGACTGGACCCAAACAGGCAGGATTCTCGCGCGGCTCGCTCAAAAGTACGGCTATGAAAGCATCGGCAGGACGCGACTCACGAACGACGCACTTCTTGCAACGAGCGCGGCACGGACCGGCATGATGATCATCACCGCCAACCAGCGCGATTTCGCCCGCCTTGCCGAATTTCGCCCGTTTTCATGGCGGTCCTCATAGTCTGCCGATATCTGGCGACGGCTACCTCGGATCTAAACCCGGGCCGGGCCCACCGCCCCCACAATCCGCCGAATCTGCTTCAAATGCGACCGCTCGTGCACCGCGATCCGCGTTGCATAAATCAGCACCGTCCACTCCAGCAAGCTTCCCGCGCCCGTAATAATCGCCTTCCGCGACCAGTTCCTGCGAGGAAGCGCTTCCAGAACCGCCAACAGATCAGCCCGCTGCCTGGCGAATGCCTTGAACGACGACCGAAACTTCAGCTCGGGATAATTCGTGCTCTTCATCCACGTCCGAGGATTCACAGCCTGGATCGTCGGCGTGTCCTCGGCGAGAATCGTTGCAATTCCGTCGCCCCAAACATCAGCGCACGCCCGCAAATGAGCCAGGACTTCGTTGACCGACCACTCACCAGGACCAGGAGAAGCCTGCAATTGATCGGGCCCCAGACCGGCCGTCAACTCGCCAATCCGCGGCACCGTCTCTCGAAGCAACGGCAAGACCTGCTCAACAGTGAGTAATGGACGAGACACGTGACATCTCCGCTGGATTACATAGTCCAGTTCAGGGTATAGCGTCCGCCCCTATTGGCCCGCCGCGCCCCGTCGATAGAACTGCAAAGTCACCGTTGAACCGCAGATGCGCTTGTCGGAGTAATCCGAAACAGACCCGTCGGGACGGAGCAAGAACACCGTGTACGGCGGTCCGACCATCGCGTTCGGTTCGGACGCTTCCGATTCAAGAATTCTTATCAGTTCTGCCTTCGGGCTTTTCGCAATCCGTTTCGCGTACTCAGGATCCCGGGAGGCGCGTTCCCGTGCCTCGTCCACTCCCTTGCCGAAGCCATAGGGGATCCCCTCCCGGAGCGGCACGGGCACGATTCGCCGCGCGGTCAAATCGGTCGCCAGGAATGCCTTGTAGCTCCGAAAATCCCCGGCGCCCACCACTTCGACGATCCCCGCGTCCTCCGCCGCCACATCCGGGCGATTCGCCGTCCCGACCGGCAATTCCTGA
>Ga0182015_10004516_pt1 | contig 14924 bp, 27 predicted proteins | sample 712P3MmetaG_FD_120478 | JGI IMG/M metagenome (GOLD analysis project Ga0182015, IMG submission 120478) | Permafrost microbial communities from Stordalen Mire, Sweden - 712P3M metaG | ecosystem: Environmental > Terrestrial > Soil > Wetlands > Permafrost | place: Sweden: Stordalen | collected...
ATTTGAGTAAATCAAGGTTTACAAATTGGTACATAGTCTATAAATAATCGGTTGCTTATTTCCCCGCCCCTTTCTGCGCGCCACGTTCGCGACATCACCAACCGAGACATATAGCAACTTCTGCAGAGCTTCCTGCCAACGAGCGGCCTCGCTCAGCTCATCAACCTCTCTAAAACCCCGCATAGCAGCGTCGCGACGACCGATGACCTCTACTCACTAATGAGAACGAAGTTAATGGGAACAGGAAATCGATATGGTTATTATAATATCGTCTTCCGACAGACTCAGCAGAACCTTCTCTAAAGTTTTCCACGAGTCGTCCATAGTAAAAAATACTAATAGTAATAGACGAGTAATAACAAGTCAAATATCAGGAAACAGGGAGTGGATACTCTGTCACCGAAGTCACGCTGTCTGACAACGCACAGGAGGCACCCATTTTCAGGGGCCAACCCAAAAAGAGACAAGTTGACGCCCACCTAGCCTCGCCGCCAGGCCAATCTCTAAGAATCCTAACGAACCACTAATTACTGCTAGACTAACACACACAAACTAATGGAGAGACTCAACTGGGATGCATACGGAGAGTATAGTACTATAGCGGGAGACAAAAGTTATTCATGAACGAGAGTGTCGAAAACGAACTGTATCCTTGTTAATTCCAACCCTGACCTGGCAGGAACAAGGGTCACGCCGATGAAAAGCCGCCGTGTTCTTACATACATGTCTTGTCACAGTTCGTGGCTAGTGTAGCCTAATCCTAAACTGAATCGTTCCTCTGTATTTATCATTTCTTTCCTGCCCGTTTCAGAGCTCTTTTCTCCTTCTTCATCCTCGGATCAACCATCTTGTACCTCCCTTTAACTCCTCTAGGCCGTCCACTGACTCCTCTATTCTTTCCATGCGCAACAACAACCTTTACCCCCTTCTTTTTCTGTCCTCCCCGTTTACCCCTTGCCATCATCTTTGCGATACTCTGCGCCTTTTCTCGTTCCGAGATATCACTCGTCTCATTAATAACATCCGCCTTCTTTTGCAGTTTATTAAGCTTTCGTACAGCTTTCATTTTTTTCCGGGCTTTGGCCTCTGCGACTTTTTTGATGGGACGAGCGTTGAGGGCACGAAGTTTGGCCTTGATGGTGGCGGCGGCTTCGGCTGTTATGGGGGTTTGAGGGGTATTATGTCGGGATTCATCATCTGTAAACCATTCTGGTAGGGCGGATTTGTCGGCGAAGGTCCAGCGGTTATACGAGTCGTCGATGAGGGAAGATTTTGTTTTTGCGCCGGTGGCAAGTTGGTGGGCTAAGGTCATGGCTTCAGCGGTGACTATATCGATGTCTAGGTTGTTAGATTGATATGAGGATTATTGGTACCTTGTTTAGGGGCAGGTTTTTCATTATCGGAATCATCGTTCCATGGATCGAGATCCATGACTTTTGAAGGAACCTCTTCAAAACCATTCTCACAGGCGGAATCTTCTTCCATTCCTTCTTGATTTATTTCGATCCGTTCCACGGCTTCAGGCAACCCGTTCTCAATTGCATCTTCATCATCGTCTGCGCCAATTGCTTCAAATTCCGGCCGATCGTAGAATAGAGCAGCACGCTCACTAAGCTGCCCATTTGATGTTGCCTCGAGTCGAGGTTTCAAACTCGTAAGTAACGAGTCCACGGGATTCTCCACTTCTTCCTCAGAGTCTGATTCCGAGTCCGAGCTGTTTCCATTCTGATCGCCGTTCGTTTCATGTATACCATCCCACTCTTCTACCTCTTCACGCGCACGTTTTGCCCTAAACTTGGCATTCGCCTCTGCTTTTCGTTCTTGGTACTGATCATACCTGAAATTAGTTGACATCTTGGAAAGAGTTACATCGTATCGAGCTGCGCCTCTAATTCGTCCGCATCTTCATCGTCGTCACTGCCCTCGAGGTTTTCGTCGTCTTCTTCCTCACTTGAATTTTCCGGAACAGCACCGCTCAATAATCCCTGCATAGCGCCCTTCTGTTCCGCTCTTTTCAGTCCGAAAATCTCATCCGAGTCCATAGCATCCTGTTCCATGCCCAGCTCATGTGGCGTCAACATCCCCATTTGCATTCGAGATATCTCTCTCTGTTTCCGTTCATTTAGTTTCCGCCGCTCCTTCTTCTTGGTGGCAGTGTCCTGCGCTGCCAATCGAGCCATCTCCGCGTCAATCTGGTCATCCTCCGTTATCGTAACAGTCTCTTTAGCTACTTCCGTACTAGGTTCCTCTTTCTTCGATGACAGTCCTAGATCCTCTCGCATAGACAGTCTCCACTTTAATAAACTCCGAAACTCTTTTTTCCCAAGAACTTTGAGATCTTCAGAAGATGCACCAATATCTTTCGTTGTCAACTCCTTGAACCGCAACTTTCGACTCGTCTCATCAGTCCATGTGATTCGAGAGGTAGAGCTTAGAAGTTGGATTGGGTCTTGACTTTCGACGAATGACGCTGCTGAGACTTCTTTGTAAAAGGTGTAATCCCCGTCTTCGTAGCCTTCTCTCTGACGTTTCCGCTTTTCGGGGTGAAATACTTTTGCTTCGGCATTGGGAGTGGGATCAGGGAGTTCTTCGAATACTGATCTTGGATCGAGAAATTTAGGATCGAGTTTTTGTGGAGCTTTGAATCCTCGGCAGACAACGAAAATTTCTGCGGATACATTTCTAGTTGTGAGTGGAGTTGTTTGGGGTGGATACCTTGAGGCAGGAGGCTTTGTCGCTTCTACTTTGGTGAACAGTTGGTTGAACACCCACATCAGTTTGTTGTAATCCTTTGATCGAAACACTTTGGTCACAAAGGTCCCTACACAAGATTTAATTGTGGAATTTGGTGCAGGTATACCTCCCGGCATGAGAAATTCCGTTGCAAGTTTCAAGGCCATTAATACCAACACAGCCTGCGAATATGCATCTTGCAGCCAGGCAGTCCCAACATTGGGAGCACCATCATGTAAAACCCTACTTGTCAGACTCCCATGAAGAAGAGGTGGGGGTACGTATCAGCCTTCCAGGTCTTCAAATGTTGTCGCAACTGTGCACGACATTTGTCACTCGCAATGTCCTCTGCAAAAGTAATGACATTCGCAATAGACTTGATAGGCACCAAATCCACTCCAACAATCAGACTCTGCACTGGCATAAATTTTGCAGCGACTTGCAACCATCCTCCCGGTGCGGCACACAAATCGATGAGAACTTTTGACTTTCCGAGGAAGTTGTACTTTTTGTTGAGTTGGATCAATTTGAATGCGGCTCGAGAGCGGTATCCTTGCTCTTTGGCGAGATGGTAATACTTGTCTAATCGCCCTTTGCCCGTTTTCTTCTGAGCTTTGACCATTGCTGTCTCCTTCGCGAAAGTTTTTTTCCGTCGATCATTTATTTATATGCGCCCAGCCGGGGTTCCGGACCGAAGATCCAAATCGTCTCGTTTTGATCTCCGACCGGAATTTTTTGTCTGAAAGGACTTGGAATCAGATTTGATCATGCAAACAAGGACGCAAGATCCCCAGGATAATAAGAAGTATTCTCACACCAGCAACGATCTTGAAAACGTGCTTGACGTTCCGCCTTCAACTTGCCAACCGGAGACGATGCCTCAGCGTCTCTTCCTCTACGGAACTTTGATGGCTAGTCCTTTGCTTGCCTGGCTCACAACTGGAACTTCAAGTAATTGGAAACTGGTCGAAGAACGACGGGTGAGAGGAGTTCTTCACGGGTACTCTCGTCGGGCAGTTTTGAATGCATATTACCCTGCCATTATCAAGGGAGACGAAAACGATAAAGTTGAAGGATTCATCTTCTACCCACGAAATGACGATGACCGCCGCCATATGGATGATTTCGAGGGTGACCTATATCGCAAGGAGAAGGTGACAGTGGTCACAACAAACGGAGTGGAAGTAGAGGCGTATGTCTACGTTTGGAACAAAGGACTTGAGGACTTGGCCGAAACGGATTGGAGTTACGAGGAATTTGAATCAACGAGATTACAGGACTGTCTGGATCTTTACGACGGCATGGAGTTTATATAGAGAGCATCTTAGACTAGTGACTTGAACAAATTTTAAACATAAAACACTTGAATTATCACCAACTCCAGTAAACTACATACACGACAACCATGCTCTTGCGAATCCGAGATATACATCTCCAGAGATATCGGATACCTACTGAGGTTGTTCCTGCTCCACAAAGTCAAGCGCATTCGCTTGAGTAATCTCCTGAATACTACTGACCTTATTCTGAAAGATGACTCCAAAAAACTTGTCCGCAGCCTGAATCATCTCAGGTCTAAACGTAGTACAAATATACTGCGCATTCTCCGACAACTCCTCAATCATAGCAGCAACAGCAGTCCGATACTGAGCATCCAAATTCGCATCCAACTCATCCAAACAATAAAACGGCGCAGGATCACATTGTTGAATGGCGAAAATCAACGCGAGTGCACACAACGATTTCTGGCCGCCACTGAGTTGTTGAATCCGTTGTTGTTCATCGTTCTTCGAGTTGAAGGATACACTGATGGCGACGCCAACATAATTCTCCACGGCTTGATTATCGTCTGTGTTGGAGAGGTCGTGTTTCCGTTGGATGACGAGACAACCGGTTCCGGCGGGGACGAGTTTTTCAAAGACTTCGGAAAAGTTTTTGGAGACTTGTTTGAAGGTTCGTTCGATGACTTCGTCTTTGCGTTGGTCGAGGACTTCGATGAGTTCTCGGATGGATTTTTGGGAGGCTTCGAGTTCTGTGCGACGGGTGGTTAGGGATTCGCGTTGTTTGGTAAAGTTGTTGAATTGTTCGAATGCTTTCTTGTTGACTCCACTGAATTTCTTTAACGTTTCTTGCACTTTGTGAAGCTTTTTCAAGAGCTACTGGTTAGAATGATATGAGATAAGGGACGTACTTTTGCCGGATCTGCGTTCTTGTATTTCTCGTACGCTTCTTGAGGGAGGACACCGAGATCTCGGATTCCCTGATTACATTCGTCGCGTTGATGGAGTAAGTTGGTGCGTTTAGCCATGCTTTGCTCAACAGTCTTCTGATTTCTCTCGATTTGACGAGCAATCTCCGCATGCGTAGCCTATTGTCAGCGACAGTGACCAGTCGAAAAACCTGAAGCTCAGCAAATTTCGCTTGATTCTCCCGCATCGATTTCGCAATCTTCTCAACTTCAGACTCTGTAGCCTTCTGTCTCGTCTGGATATCTTTCAATGCTGCGTGAAGTGCTTCCAACTCCTTTCTCCTGTCTTCGAGTTGATCGTCCTCGTCATCTGCAGAGCGTGACTTTAGTTGATCCCGACGTGGGTACAAAGTTGTGCGAATTTCTTGCTCGAGATTCTGTTTCTGAGTTTCGAGATTGAGTCGTTCGATAGAGGTGTCGGAATACTCTTTTTGAAGCTTCTCGATGTTCTTGGTGAGATCGTCTAGTCGATCCAATTCCTCATTGGTCAAGGTCTTTTTGAATTCGGATTTCATCTCATCTTGCATCGCTGTAACTTGATCCTTGAGATTCTTGACATCCAATTTCAATGATTCGAGCGATTGTTGCTACCATTAACAACATCAAGGAGTGTGTTACCCTCTGAGAAAGTAGATCCTTCAAAGCATTTTCCTCACGATATTTCGCTTGTAAATCCCGTTGCAAAGGTCCAAATCCTTCATCAATCTGAGTCCGTTTACTCTTAGCATTCTTCAAAACACCAACGAGTCTCGTAACCTCCTGATGAATCTCCTCCACCCTCCCCTTCGTCTTCCTCGCCTCCGCAGCCTTCTCCTCATATGTTCCCCTCCACTTCCTCATCTTCTCCGCAGCTTGAAGTCTCGAATGAGAAGTATCATGATAACCCCCCGTCAACGCGCCCTTTCTATCCGAACGACTTCCATTGAGAGTTACCCCGTCAAGTTGATACTCTCTCGCCAATTCGGCTGCAGTTTCAAGACGGGTACATACGATGGTTCGACTGTAGACTGATTGGAGTGCTTTGCGGAATTTCTCGTCGACGGGTTCGATTCGTTCGAGGATGGGGACGGTTTCGTTGAGGGGTTGGCCATCTTCGCCGATGGGGTATTTTACGGGTCTGACGCGGACGGTGTTGAGGGGGATGAACGTAATTCGACCGGCTTTTTCTTTGATGAGGACGTCGAGGATCTTGCGGGCTGTTTCTTCGGAGTCAACTACGGCATGGAATAAACTTTTGTCAGTATGATATCAAGATGTGTGTACCTTGCGCCAGCAGTGACTTCAGCAGCTGTACGATATCGGTTATCGGTCAAGGTGAATAGTTCGTAGAGAGGGCCGTAGTATCCTGTCAATTTGAGATCTTTGGCGATTCGAGCTGCTGCTGCTAAACCAGTTTGAATATTTCTATCCATGGTATTGTGTAATTGGTGTTCAGATTTTCGCAACTCGTCTTTCGCACTATCCTCTTCTGCTGAGATCTTGGCCTCAAGTCGCCACAATTCCCTATAATCAACTCCAAACCTGGTGAGATATACCGTCTTTCGTCATCGAGTTTAGCTTTCTCTTCCTCCGCATCTCGACACTCTTTGGTCAACTGGTCGATAGTCTCCTTTCGACCGTCAAGTTGAGCGCGTAAATCAAGCGTCTCAGACTCGACGTTGTCAATCTGAATTTCGAGATCTTTGGATTTGGAAGTCATGTCCTTCAAGAGATTGTCTTTGCGTTTCATGAGTTGTTGGACTTGTTCGATTTCCTGAGCAATCGCCTTGTCTCGTTCGGCTTTACTCTTGAATTGGACTTGTCTTCCTTGTTTGGACCGAAGACGCGACTCTTCTCCCTGTGCTTCATCGAGACTAGGATCAGACGAGTCAGATGCGACATATACTTTTTCTTGACTTTTGCTTCCTTTTCCTTTATGGTAGTGAGCTTGGGAACAAGGTCTTTGAGTTCCTTCTCTTTTGCGGTGATTTGCTTTTCGACATCTGCGAGATCTTGAACAAGTTGGTCGCGAGATTGTGCTCCGTCGTCTTGATCTTCTTCGAGATCGTTGACCGTACATTCCAGGTCAGCAATTTCCTTGACTCGCTCATCTCGCTGTGCATAAATCATTCTGACTTCAGCAGTCTTCTGACTCAAATCATGTCTCAAACTCGTCAACAGACTCTCCAATTCCTGCCGTCAGATCCCATCTTTCGTTAGGCAAGTACATCAATCTCCTGTTCTCTCTCCTCGAATTCCGCTTTATCATCCCCATCTCTTCCCACCGCCATCCGCTGCATTTGATCCAACTCTGAAATCTGTGTATCAATCCGATTCAAATCCGCATCTTTCAAGGCATAATCCAAGCACCGTCTCTCCTTATCCTTATCCTGATACTCTCGTAACTCCTCTTTTTCGGCCTCGAGTTCAGCGAGACGTTCTTCGATGTACGTGAGTAATTCGTCGATTTTGCCACTTTTGGAGTCTGTTTCGTCCATGATTTTGAGAGATTCTTGACGTCTTTGTTCGTAGACTTTTGTGCCTGCGACTTCCTTGAGGAGGTTCAGACGGTCTTGGTCTTTTGCGTTGGTGAGGGAGGTGATCTATGTTAGACAGGTGTGAAAGGGAGGGGAGATACTCGGCCTTGAGGGACGATGTAGTATGGGTTTGAGCGGGAGAAGCCCGCACTTTCGAGAAGATTCATCACGTCGGATTTACTACCATAAGCGTCGTGTGGGGCGAGGAATGTTACCTCGCGTTTTTTCGGTCTAGTGAGTATTCGTCTTTTTTGAGCCCGATTGTTCGGCGGAGGATGACTTCCTCCTTGCCAGTCTATCATTAGTTTCATGCTGGGTGGGGGAATACAGGAAACCTGCCGTCGGAATTGTCAAACACAATTTCGACGTATGCACTCATAACGGTAGTCCCACTACCTTCCTACACGATCAGCTCATTTTTCAACGAGTGTGTGTACATGAAGCAGCTGCTGTCGCTCTTCGCGACTCAAATGAGCATAGCTATCACTCAACACGAATCGGATGGCTACGCGTTAGAATCACAAGTCACAAAGTGAATGTCTACCAGAGAAGAAATTGCTCTTCCCTGACCCATTTCGGCCCACTACGCAGATGTCAGTGCTTGTATTATACGGGGATAAGAGGTGAGTGTACCCACGACGTTGTGCCGTGGACTGAAGGGGTCGATCTTGGTGAGGTCTTTGTACGACTTGAAGCCCTGGATTGTAATCTAGCCAAGTCAGCTTCAAGCACGGATACATGAACACACCTCTTTGATATGCATTGTGTGATGGTGTCTCGGTGGTGAATGGCTGAGGAGTTGGAGTGCACAATATCAGCACAAACACTGCACTAACCTTCAAGACAGTGTCTCAATTTCCCAATAATAAGGCGCAAACGCGAATTTCAATATCGACTGGGGAATCGTTCGTTTTTACATAAGCTTGCATATCCATCATCGTCACACAATAAAATTGATTTGCTGCACATTTTGAAACCAATTTCATCATCACCACCTTCAAATAATGAAGGCAAAGTCGTTTTCCTGGGGAATTGTCCTTGTTGTCGCCGCTCTCTCAGCACTAGCATCAGCGGATCCAGATCAACATCCTCTCGTCGAAAATACAAACACCATATCCGATGTCCTCAACGACGACATCATCCCAGACCTCGTCCTCGACGACTTAGATAAGGACCCCGTCCCACCGCCAGTGTGGAAACTCTGCGGAGACCCCTCCAAACATCTCCTAATACCGTACGCACCCCCCTCCCGGATTCTTTATCTCGGGACTGACGGATAGTGATAAAAATGGAGTGACGATCGAGCCGGCTCAACCGGTGGTGGGAGAAAACATCACCGTCACAGTCAAAGGTCAAGTCCTCAAACGAGTCACGGATGGGACAATAGACGTCGACCTCCGACTCATGAAATTCATTAAATTAACCCCTTCGTTTGATCTATGTGAACAACTTGAGGGGGATTTATTCGCTGAATCAAATGTCAGTTGTCCGTTGGAAGAAGGTCCCGTCACGCTTATCGCCAAAAAACTCATTCCGGAGGATGTTCCGAAAGTGTCGGTTCAGGGAAATATTACATTGACTAATCAGGATGGAGAGACGTTGACTTGTATTGACCCACTCGGGGATTTGTTGACTAATTGTAGGTGTGCATATTGATGTGGTGTTGCAGTCCAAGGATGGGAGTAATAAGTGGGGGATATTCTAGTCAACGATACTGACGAGGGTTTTTAATTGGGATGAATGGACTATATCGTTGTGAATTTGGTATAGCATTGGTTTTGTTTGTTAGCAGAGAGTGCGCTTCTGTATCATGTCTTATCCTAGTATCCATATTTTGTCATGGGTTGTGAAATATAACTATCAATGTCATGACTAGAGTCATGTGAGAGCATGCATGCTTAGATGTGTCTGGAGTATACTGTATATCATTAAATCTGTTTTAGAATGCACTGCTATTCTCTTGTCATCTAGACTTCCCTATCGTTTCGTCTGCGATCAATCGCCGCGTCAATGCCCATGTCCCAAACTCCCTAAAACCAAAGGAATACCCATCCCAATCGCACCCGCAACCAACTCCTTAATCGCGTCTTTCTTCACCGTCATCTTTTCTTCTTCCTCCTCTGGTGTATGTAAATGTACATTTGTGCTCGCAAAAATCAATGTCCCCGCGGAAAACAATAATATCGCACCACTCCAAAATTGAATGTTCTGCTGGTTCAATGAGATCATGGATAACATGAAATATGTGACAATCGTCGACAATGGAGATGACAGCGCAAATAGAAGTAGTTGTCGTTTTGTAGAATGACGAGGGTATGATTCGCGAAGGAGGATGGCTGTCAAAGAAAACGAAGCCGGTGCCTTACTGTTAGTGCGTGACTCTGTGGATACAAACCTTGTGTAGCATTATTGCAAGAAATACGATACCCTCCAGGGCAATGTTATTGCTAACTGCGCTAGAACCAAGAGCAACTCCATCGGCAAGAGCATGTATACATAGTCCGATAGTCGTATTTGAGAGACCGTGGGGAGTGTCAACAGACGCGCCTGAAGGAACTCGTTCAAGTCGAGGTGATGACGGTAGAGATGACAACGGAATTGGAGATCGAGGATTGCGGGCCAGTAGTAAAGGTGGTAGAAACGTCAATAGATGCATAACGAGATATCCCAGCACCAAAGCTATTGCGATCGCCAGGTGCAACGATTTATCGTTGTGTTGCGGTTGATGTTCGGACGCGCGTTCTTGTCGGGCTAGATGGGCAACGGATGGTGCTGACTCGATTGATTGATACAGCATCTCGACTCCTTCAGGTAATACTACTCCCAGACTTGTTCCGACGAGTAACCCGACTCCAAGCGAACTGACGATGTTCATTCGTTCATGGCTGAGGGACATTACGAGTGGTAACGTTCCAGCGGCAAATGAAGCCGCAAACATGATGGCGGACAATACTCCTACTGTAACTGCACCATGTCCAGACATGTCAGCGTCCACTCGATCTTTTTCGATCTCGTTCCTGACGTTGCCCGATCGCCCGTCCTGAGTTGGAAATTATTATTATTGGGGGAACGGAATTTCGAGTTTCTGTGTGGTTGTTGTGGCAACCATCCCTTGACAGCACGTAAACAAATTCCAGACATATTTCACAAAGTCACTCACTCACTCTGTCCATCACTACTCCTCCAACCATGTCCAAACCAGTCATGCGCACATACGGCTCCAAACCACGTAAAATATCCACCACCCATCTCTGGGACGGAAGTCGCGATATCCCCCGTCGTCAACCCCTCGGCGAAAACACAACAGAATCAAACGAACGTAAAAACAACACTGGCCTCGGAGGATTCATGAAAGGCGTTGTAGATTGGTTGAGTCCCAAGAAACCACGTCAGACGACCGTATCCAGAAAAGTGTCGAGGAAGGAGAATAGGCTGGTGAAACGGGGAGCGAGGTTTAGTCTGTCGGATGATGATGACGGGGATGTGAGTGTTGCGTCGACATCCACGACGGAAACATTGATTGCTTCCACACCAAAGAAGGAGGTAAAGGAGGAAAGTGAAAAGAAAGAGGGGATTGATTTGTTGTTGCAATTCTGTTCGAAGGAGGAGGTGGTGGGGTTTTCAGAGTATATCGACGAGTTGTTTGTGAACGCGGAAATTCGAAAGATTGGCGAGGCGTCGTATTCCGAGGTGTTCAGTCTCAAACACGGTGACGGAACTACTGCTGTTCTCAAAATGGTCCCATTTGATGTTGAGGGGAAAGATACTTCCATAAGTAATCTGGAAGATATCCTGCAAGAAATACGCATCTCTCGAGCAATGACAAAAATTGAAGGATTCGCAGACTTTCATGGGTAACACGATACTAAACTGCCATCTGACAATAGTGCAATGGTGGTCAAAGGAGTCTATCCGCAACAACTATTGACAGCCTGGGACGCTTACACCACAGACAACAAGTCTGAAAACGACCGTCCTTCCAAATTCACCGAAACTCAAACCTACTGTATCATTCAACTCGCCCATCACGGTCAAGATCTCGAATCTCACGCTATCTCTACGTGGTCCGAAGCAGCACATATCTTTTGGTCCGTCGTTCGAACCCTCGCACGAGGCGAAACAGACACGGAATTCGAACATCGCGATTTACATTGGGGAAACATCCTAATCGATAAAAGCGAAGAAGACGATATTCTGGAGAGATTACTTGATAATCTCAATCTCGAGGACGACGGGAAGGAGCTGTTAGACGGAGGATGGGGGGGAGTTAAAGTGACATTGATCGATTTCACGCTGAGTCGTGCAACCGTAAACGATCTCATCGGACAAGTCGCGCATTACGGATTTAAAGATGAAACTTTATTCGAGGGAAAACGTATTCTCCTCCCCCGAACAAATAAACTGACTTCCCAGGAGACTATCAATTCGACATTTATCGACAAATGAGGTCGATTGTATCAGACGAGAACGGAACAGCATGGGCAGAATACAGACCTGCAACAAACGTCCTCTGGCTACATTACCTCGCCAACAAACTGCTATATGCAAAACAACTCCCCACACCTGTAACTCGTCTCTCTGCACGAAATCAATCGAAACAACAATTCGGTGGTGGGCCGAGGAAGAGAGGCCACGAAAGGAGTTTCAGCGTCATCCTCGAGGGAGAAGATAAAGAAGCCTATGAAGGATTATTCAACATCTACACACGAATCAATCCCAAGAATAACAATCCTTTGGAATCTGCGGCAGGTGTTTTGGAGCTGGGTAAGGAGAATGGGTGGGTGGCATAATTAATTGTCTGATTGATTTTTTTTGGGTGTGGTTGAGGTGATATTCCGATCGCGAAACTGCAGAGATTAGACTGAACCCGTCGTCTATGTAACTATTTATGTATTTCTAACAGTCTATACAGTCTTGTATTGTTCCTCGATGGAGGTGTTTTCATCCAACTTGATGTCCTTGTTGTCTACTTTACCATGACGTTCACGACTTACACTCTCACGGGCACCCAATTTGATTTGACCGGTACACAACTTCCACAATCTAATGAAGGAGTTCCTCGATTCCCAGAGGGGATAGAAGGTGATGAAGAGTGCAGCAAGCCAGAGCCAGATAAACTCCACAGCAACCCATCCAGTGAAAACTTTCGTCAGCTTCCCATCTCATGGGGCGTTATACATTGTTTGCTGAAGATGTATCGAGAGCCATACATTGGCATTGGCCATAGAACGACAATACACCCAGCCGCCTTCCAGGATCTCTTTGGTCTCCAACCATCTCACGGCCGAATGCCGTATGCCCGTGCGGTGAACAGCGTATTTTCTCTGCGTGTCATTGCTAACAGAAGTACGAAGGTCAAGAGGATGTGCGGTGTGTCTGTGGTCCCGTCGCCCACAATCTCGGTGACATCAAAATGTTCAAGTCCGTGTTGGGACAGAGGCCATGGTTCCGTGATTCTAAGGTCATCGAACCGGAATGGTGTGAAAGCGCTGTCTAGGAGGTCCGCAATGAGGAAAAATTGTGTTTCTGGATCATGAAATGGAATGGGATGTTCCATCCCCATCCTCCCTTTGCTCGAGGTATGGAAATGGTCGCTGATGCGTTGAGGAAAGCAGGCCATGAGGCATGTTTTGTGTTAGGGCGTAACTGACAAGATGTCGTTGAATGGGAACCTTATCAACACCAACAAGGAATCGATTTGATCTTCAGTGTCTTCCGCCAAGATGGCGGCAAGGTGATCATCTCCGAATATTGGGACTGACAAAAAAGGACGTTTTAGATGTATGTGAGAAGTCTGGGGAGCCGGTTTGCGAGATCCTGAACCAGTTTATGACCGGCACAATACCCGTCTCTTGCAATGAAAGCTGGGACATCAATCTCGATCGCTATGCATACCAGCAAGAGGCACAACAACACTGGAACGACACCATCAAACGGACAAGCACTGGTCGTCCGTTTGACGCGTTCATCTCACCCGTCGCTGCCTCGGCCGCGATTAAACCAGGAGGATGGCATGCAATCAGTAGTTCCCAATTCGATCTTACTAACGACGAACATACACACCAATGATCAACTTGCTTGGTTGCTCTACCTGCGTCGCTCCTGTTACCCATGCAGACAAGGAGATCGACGTTAAAGATGAGCCGTATGTTCCCACATGCGACAAGGACAGGGAATGCTGGGAATCATATGATGCAGATCTCTGTGCACCCGTCTCCGTTCAGGTTGTCGCAAGGAGACTCCAAGAGGAGAACCTTACTTATGCAGAGATCATCGATGAGGCACTGAAGATGGCGGAATCGTCAAAGCTGCCAAACTGATTTGGAGATAGGTGGACGAGGTAAATAGATTCCAACTTGATTCTACACAGGCGGAGAAACGCTCCAGGCGATCACCAACCCCATATCTGACTTCTCATTTATCTCAGCGGCCTGATAAAGCTTGACATGCTTGACCTCAAATCCCCGAGTTGTCAAGTCCTCTTCCACAAGCTTGGCAACATTACAATATCTGGAGCTCCACTCGTAAGCCCTGAACCCGATATGCTCGTCGACTGAACTTTTCATCGCCCCTCTGTCATTGGTTTTGTCCTACCATCAAATCAGTCTTAGAATCGATGTACCATAACATAAGGCCAAGCCAGAGGCTGTGGAGTCTCGAACGTAAGCGACTCGAAATTGCTCAGAAGGAATTTAACAAGGAAGGCGGCAAAGATGCGATCCCGTTGAAGGATAAACTTCTTCAGGGAGGCGGCAGTAGTAGGAAGCTCGGGCTCAAGGAGTCGACTGGGTAGGGATTGAGAGTAAGCTGGAGGGGGTTCCATGAGAAAAAGACGAGTGGTGTGTGATGTTCACCCGAAATGTGGTCACCCGAGAAGAGAAGAAAGTGTGAAATCGGGTGTGATGCCCTATATTGAACTATAATACAGACAGCCCCGAAACCACGAAAGCAAACAATTATTGGATCCTCACCCTTTTAGGTGGTCTGTCTTCGACATCGTCCGATTCCTCTTCACTTTCGTCCGTATCCATCCTGTCCCCATTGAACCCATTTGTATTGATTCTCAAAATTCGAAGATAATCATCCTCCACACCTTTGAAGGTCTGCTGCAATTTGTCAATACGCTCCACTCTGTCTAGTTGAGCCAAAGCATCCTGCAATTAGTTGAATCAATGAATCATGTGTTTACAATATTGTGATTGTAGAGTCTTTGCTTGACTTGCAACCGCCAATCTCGATAATCTTCAGTTTCCTCATTAGTTTTAATATCTCTCAACATCGACATCTCCAGGACCCGCCGAAATTGTCTCTATTCTGTTAGTCGAAACAGAAAAGGCATGATTACAGGAGGCATCTTGTATTGCTTCCGTGTTTGTTCAACCCATTGTTTCGGGGCGGGGGCTTTGATTCCTTCGAACACCTTATTC
>Ga0182015_10004518_pt1 | contig 14921 bp, 11 predicted proteins | sample 712P3MmetaG_FD_120478 | JGI IMG/M metagenome (GOLD analysis project Ga0182015, IMG submission 120478) | Permafrost microbial communities from Stordalen Mire, Sweden - 712P3M metaG | ecosystem: Environmental > Terrestrial > Soil > Wetlands > Permafrost | place: Sweden: Stordalen | collected...
GTCAGCGTAAAGTGCAACATCCTGGGTGTGGTTTTGAACGCCGTGGATGCCAGCGCCCCGGATTACTACTATTCTTACCGGTATTATCCGTATTCGTACGGATACGGTCCTCAAGAATCCGACGAACATCGGCGCGAAAATGAATATTCAGAACCCGTCACCGAGAGCATGTCCCGCGATCGAGACGACGACTCCCAAGCGTTATAAGGAGACTCATTGCGTTATCTAATCACTGGCGGCGCAGGCTTCATCGGTTCACATCTTGCAGAGCGGTTGGTTGATCGCGGGGATCATGTGGTGCTGTTGGATAATCTTTCGACCGGAAGCATGGAGAACATCCGGCATCTGAAGTCTTCTCCACGCATGGAGTATCACCTCGACGGCATTGACAATCGGCAGTTGGTGGCCGAGTTGGTCGATGACGCGGATGTAATCGTGCACCTTGCTGCGGCCGTGGGCGTAAAACTCATTGTTGAAAGCCCGGTACGCACCATCGAAACCAACGTGAATGGCACGCAGATGATCCTGGAAGCGGCCTGCCGCAAGCGCAAACCTGTGCTGATCGCTTCAACCTCGGAAGTGTACGGAAAAAACACGAATGTTCCGTTTCATGAAGATGCCGACCTGGTCCTGGGCCCTACGACGAAGGGACGCTGGAGCTACGCGGCCTCGAAAGCACTCGACGAATTTCTGGCATTGTCCTATTGGAAAGAAAAGAAACTACCGGTAATTATTGTGAGACTTTTCAATACCGTGGGACCGCGTCAAACGGGACGCTATGGAATGGTGCTCCCTAATTTTGTGAAGGCGGCGTTGGAGAACACCCCGATCAGTATTTTTGGCAACGGTAAACAATCGCGATGCTTTTGCGACGTTCGCGACACAGTGGAAGCGCTGATCCGTCTCATGGATACGGAACGCTCCGTGGGCGAAGTTACAAATGTCGGCAACACGGAAGAAATTACGATTGAGAATCTGGCGCAGGTTGTGAAAGAACGTACCAAGAGCACTTCGCCCATCGAATATGTGCCCTACGATAAAGCCTACGAGCCAGGTTTCGAGGACATGATGCGACGGGTCCCTTCGGTGGACAAATTATTTGCGCTGACCGGATTCCTTCCGCAGACTCCGCTAAGCGAGATCATTGATCGCGTGACGCAATCTTTTCGGGTCAAACAGGAGCACCCCGTTGAATTCCACTCTCCGCTAAAGGTTAAAACCGCCCACCAGGGTGGCGAACTGTTGTCGTAAAATTCCCCAAGTCGCGCCATCGCCGGCCTTCATGAAATCGCCCACCACACTTTCTGTTTTGGTGCCTGTCTACAATGAAGAATACCTGGTCGCTACCAGCTTGGAGCGACTGCTCTGTCTTGCGGATACCCCTTTGCTGGAGCGCGTCCAGATCATCGTGGTCGATGATGGGTCCTCCGATCGCAGTGCGGAAGCAATTGCTGGATTCAAGGCCTTGCTTGAGGAATCGCCGCAACAAAAGCTGGTGTGGCTGTTCATTCGGCACGAGAAAAATCAAGGAAAAGCTGCCGCGATTCATACCGCACTGTCAGCAGCAACCGAAGAGTTGTGCGTCATTCACGATGCCGACCTTGAATATCATCCCGATGACCTGATCAAGATGGTGGAGGTGTTTCTCCTCGAACAGGCTGACGCGGTATTTGGTTCGCGTTTTATAGCCAGCGAGTACCGGCGGGTGCTCTTCTTTCGCCATGAACTGGGAAATCGCTTTTTAACGCTGCTCTGCAACATGGTTTCCGATCTAAACCTTAGCGACATGGAGACCTGCTACAAAATGGTACGGACCAGGTTGCTCAAGAGCATACCGCTGACTGGCAAAGGCTTCGAAATCGAACCGGAAATAACGATCAAACTCGCTAAACGAGGCGCCCGAATTTTTGAAGTACCCATTCGCTATTCGGGGCGTACCTATCAGGAGGGCAAGAAAATCGGTTGGCGGGACGGCGTGCGCGCGGTCTCCGCCATTCTTCGATACTCCTGGTCGGATCAAATATATGTCGAGGATATTTACGGCAGCCAAATTCTAGGCCGTTTGAATCGCGCGCCGCGCTTTACCGAATGGATGGCTGATGTGATCCGTCCCTTCGTTGGCCAGAAGGTGTTGGAGATAGGTGCGGGAACAGGTAATCTTACCGCTCAGTTAATCCCACGAATTGTTTATTGGGCCACGGACATCAACCCCTTATATCTGACGCACCTTGAAAACGTTGGCCGCAATCGGCCCTATATGCGCGTAGCCTTCACCGACGCTGAAAAGCGGGACTCGTACCCACAAGGCCAGCAGTTCGATACGGTGATCTGCTTGAACGTGGTCGAGCATCTGATCAATGATTGCGGCGCGCTGCTAAACATTCGCTCCATCCTGGAGCCTGGGGGCCGCGCGATTATTCTGGTGCCCTGCGGGCCGGACCTGTACGGAACGTTGGACGAAGTGCTCGGCCATCAGCGGAGGTACACGCGCCAATCTTTGGAAGCCGTAATTAAAAAGGCGGGCTTCAGTCTTGAAAATCTGCTTGAATTTAACCGCGTCGGAGTGATTGCCTGGTGGCTCAATGGCCGTGTATTGCGCCGCCGCACTTTTGGCCTCGCACAAATCAAAACCCTAAACGTATTGACGCCTATTTTTCGAACAGTGGATAAAGTTTTGCCTCTTCCGCCGCTTTCGCTGATTGCCGTCGTGAAAAAACCAAAAACCACACAATCGCCTGCTCATTTGCCATCTGAGTTTCAGGAACCTCAGGTCGGCATTCGCGCATGACATGGGTGCTTCGCTGTTGTCGAATCGATCTGTGAATTCCACAAGCGCGATCGCGAGAAAAGTTCCCTACCTTAAATGCTTGCTGGTGTTTTTTCTGCTGTCGCTGCCGCTGGTTAATCCCACCGTGCATGGAGATGGCGTCGGATATTACGCCTATGCACGCGCTCTTCTGATTCAACATAACCTGCGGTTTGAGCAGGATTGGCGGCACGCCAACCGCAAGTTTTCTTCCGCGCCGACTCAAGGCGATGAGCAACTGAGGCCGGACCAGTTCACACCCACCGGTTACGTCGACAATCGTTTCTCGGTCGGGCCGGCGATACTGTGGTCTCCCTTTCTGATCGCGGCGCACCTCCTGGTATTGGCCTGGGACGCGTTTGGCGGCCACGTTCCCGCTGACGGATTTTCAGAGCCGTATCTCCTGGCCATGGCCATCGGAACCGCCGTCTGCGGATTTTTGGGACTATTGTTCTCGTTTTTGTTAGCGAAGAAATATGTGCAGGATTATTGGGCATTTTTGGCCACAGCGGGTATCTGGTTGGCTAGCTCCCTGCCGGTATACATGTATTTCAACCCGTCCTGGTCGCATGCGCAGTCGGCCTTCGCGGTTGCGCTATTTCTTTGGTATTGGGACCGTACGCGCGACACGCGTGCGCCGGTGCAGTGGCTTGCGTTAGGGGCGTTTGCTGGACTGATGATCGATGTTTATTTGCCTAACGGCGTTTTCCTGCTGGTGCCCATGATCGAATCGCTACTCGCACATTGGGCCCGCTGGAAAGAAAGTAACGCGGTCTTGCAGAAGCAGCTATTCCTGGGCGAGGCGGTGTTCCTGGTTTCCATTTGGATGACGCTGCTGCCGACCTTAGTCACGCGCAAAGTCGTTTTTGGAGGCTTCTTTCGCATAGGAGCGTACAGCACCTTGCCATGGAATTGGGCTGCTCCCCATTGGCGACAGGTGCTTTTTTCCTCTGATCACGGAGCGTTAAGTTGGACGCCGATTTTGGCACTGGCGATTATTGGTCTCATTGAGACGTCGCGAACGGCGCGTACAACCGCGATGTATCTGGCGGCAAGTGCCGTGGCGTTCTATTACGTTATTTCCAGTTATCCCTTTTGGGATGGCATGGCGTCGTTCGGAAATCGTTTTTTTATTTCGTTAACATCCATTTTCATATTTGGTCTGGCGCTGTTTTTTGAGCGATGCAGCAAATATTTCCGCGACAACGGCCGAGCCTTTGTGGCCGGCGTGGGTTTAGTTGCGGTTCTGGCGGCGTGGAACGCCGGTTTCATTTTTCAGTGGGGGGAGCACCTGATCCCGGTGCGCGGCGAGATCTCTTTTCGTGAAATGATCCACAACCAATTTTTCGTCGTGCCACGGGACGTGGCAGGGCACCTGCAGGCTTACCTGTTCAAGCGTAAAGACGAAATGCGCAAAATCGAAGAGCGCGACATGGAGGAAATGCGCAACGAGCAGATCAACTCAACCGCGCCCTGATCTTGTGAGTTATAGTTCGTCGTGTGCGCGTAACGTTCGCGTACTCGTCACCACTGCACACCCGGATAAAAGCTGGGTATGCGGAAGCCACGATACGCATATTGTCCGGTGACCTGCATCTGCCACACCGGTTGTACCGGAGTGGTTTTGGTCACTTCCATAATGGTCGACATGTTGTTCAGAGTGCTTGTACCCGGCACAGTCAAACCGCAGGCATCGTATTCCACGTTGCTGTTTTGCAAAAGGCGAGATGAGCCTCCGAAAAAGGAGAAGGCTGGGGCAAGATCGTCGACCCATTCAATCGTTGCGGTTTTGGCCGTTTCATCCAATTGAAAGATCGGCACTCGGCTTACACACGGAGTAGTGGTGCCGCAAATCGTGCCGCTCGTGTCCAAAACCCGTGCGTCACCATCGTCAAATAGCAACAACTGAAAAACTCCGCTGCTATTGGGGCTAATCACGTTGGCGTCGTGCTGGGTGTAGAACCAGTCCTGCGGGTCTGTACCACCCACCAGCGTGAAGTCTCCCTGGTAGCCCAATCTCCAAACGATGTTGCCGGTTCCCTGCCCGTCGTTGTAATCAATCTTGATGACCCAGCTCTGATCCCGCATAGAAACGATCAGGTCGTGATCATCCGGGGAATAAACGACTGAATTTGTGTGCGTCCAATCTGGAAAAGCTACGGGATGGCGGTTCAGGTCCAGGTGATCGAACTCGGACCACAGCCACACCGGTTTGTGATTCTCGTCAAGCTCGATCAGCACGTCGCCGGTCACCGTAATGGGGCTCGGCTCATTGGTCAATCCAGTCTCAGGGATATCTTCAGCGGCAATCACGATCAGATGCCCATTTGGCAACACGGCGAAATCATGATGAACGCCGACCACGGTGATATCGCAGCCCGCGCAGGTCGCAGCTGCCAGTTCCTGATTCAACTGGGCGCCGGTCAATTGCCAGATGACTGTTCCGGCCAGGTCGATTTCCTGAAGTTCTGAGTTGTTGCCGTCGGGTTGACCGGAAAAACTCAACATGAAGTGACCATTGGGAAGCAACTTGATGGGGTTTGGTTGAGACGGCCCTCCATTGTAGGTCCACAGTATATTTCCACCTAGATCTGTAACCACGGCTCCCGATGATTGGCCAGCCGTGGCTGTAACGAAATCGAGCAGTTCGATGCCGCTTTGCGGAATGGCGCCGGGGGTGGTAGTCACGGTCAAATTAGGCACCAGGGTCCCGGCAGGCAATGTTCCCGTTGTGAACGTGTGATCGACATCGTCGAACGTGCTGCCGTCGGCAAGAGCCAAGACTGCGCGCATGTGATAAGCGCTACTAAGCTTCATACCGGCAACCAGGATGCTTACCGCTCCGCCTCCGGCTGGCGCCGGCTGCTGCCAGGTCGTCAGTCCATAGTTCGTGTCCGGTCCGAATTGAATAGCCACCGTCGCGCCTGTCGGCAGAGTAATGGTGTAGTTCGCCACCTGCACGTTGGCAGTCGAGGCCACAATGCCGGGAGCGATGATGGTCACCGCGGCCGACGCGCTTTTGGTGGAGTCGGCGTTGCTCGTAGCCGTCACCGTGGCAGTCGCATTGGTGGTCACGGCAGGCGCGGCGTAATTACCAGAAGCGTCGATCGTCCCCACCGTCGAGCTGCCCCCGGCTGTTCCATTCACCGACCACGTCACCCCAGTGGTGCTGCCAGTAACGGTAGCCATGAATTGCGTGACTTGGCTTGCTCCCACCGTCGCGGTGGCGGGAGTAATGGCGACACTAACGTTTACTGGAGCGGTTATGCTCACTGCAGCGGAGCCGCTCTTGCTCGAATCCGCCTTGCTCGTCGCGGTCACCGTGGAGGTGGTGTTGCTGGTCACGGTCGGAGCCGTGTAGTTGCCAAAAGTATCGATCGTGCCCGTCGCGGAGCTCCCGCCGACATTTCCGTTGACGGACCAGCTCACCCCGGCGATGGAACCGCTAACGGACGCAGTAAACTGGATCGTTTTGCCGGAGGCCACCGTGGCCGTGGAAGGCGAGACGGTTACAGTGATGGCCTGTGTCGAGGAACTGCCCCCTCCGCACCCTGTCACGAACAGGATTCCGCACAGCAATGGGAAACCCAAAGCGAGAATTCTTCGCATGTGATGCACACGCCCCAATTTCGATTTTTTGTCGCTCGCGAGAATCAGACGTAACTCGTTATTTCCCCGTTTCAAATGCGCATCACATTAGTAACACGGGTGATTAAGAAAAGTTAATAAAAATTGAGAAATGTCCTATGTCAGGTGTAGAAGCCGGGATGATTTCAACAGGCCGCCCAATGTCTCTTCCCGCTCGCCGGAGAGAGGATTCGTGACCGCGACACATGGAATCCTTCACCGCGAGATTTGGCGCTTATGCTTCTCGAATCATCAGGCGTTCACAGCAAAGATAGAATAAACTGGTACCAAGCTGCATGGTTCGCCGTCTCGATTTTTTGACAATCGCCCCTGGCCTAAGCGGATCACTTTGAGGTTGCATTGAGCTTGAGCAAAACCCTGAGCGGAGAGTAATACCTAAACCACGGTGGCTTCCGTAACCACATCTTCCCCTATCGCGGCCCCGCTTCCCGCTCCGGTCAAGCAGCCGGCCATTGTCCGCATTGAGCCCCCACGCGGCTGGCTCGACCTGCGCCTAGGCGATCTCTGGGAATATCGCGAATTGCTGTATTTCTTCGTCTGGCGCGACGTCAAAATCCGTTACAAACAAACTGTGGTCGGGGTCCTGTGGGTGGTATTGCAGCCGCTCCTGACCATGGGTGTCTTCACCATTTTCTTTGGCCGCCTGGCCAGGTTACCTTCCGAGGGTTTGCCCTACCCGGTCTTTTACTTTGCAGCCCTGGTGCCGTGGGCTTATTTCGCGACGTCCCTGGGCACTTGCACGACCATCCTGGTCTCTAACCAGCATGTGATCACCAAGGTGTATTTTCCCAGGCTGGTCTTGCCCTTCGCGGCGGTTTCCACCGGGCTAATCGACATGGCTATCGGCCTGGTGGTCATGACGATCATCACCCTGGCCTACGGCTTTCGGCCGGGGTTGTCGCTGCTGCTGATACCGCTCTTCGTCTTATTGGCGCAGATGACCGCCTTGGCTGTAGGCCTATGGACCTCGGCCCTCAATGCGCTGTATCGCGACATGGCCGCGATCGTGCCATTCGTCATCCAGTTTCTGATGTTGGCTTCTCCGGTTGCCTATTCCAGCAGCCTGGTTCCCCCGAAATGGCGGGCTCTGTATCACCTCAATCCCATGGCCAACGTGATCGACGGGTTTCGCTGGGCGTTCACCGGGCATGGCAGCCCGCCGGGACCCATGCTGTTCGTTTCGGCCGGGTCGGTCGCCGTGATCCTGGTCGGCGGGCTGATCTTCTTCCAGCGCGTGGAGGGGACGGTTGTCGACCGTGTTTAGCGGCCGTCTCGATCGTCCCGGTCGCGCCGCGTTGCCGATTCATCGCCGATTTACAGGTAAACTAGCCGGCAATGTCTGACATCGTCATCCGCGCCGAAGGCCTCAGTAAGCGCTACCGGCGTGGTGTAATCGGCCCGCCGGAAACTTTGCGCGACCTTCTTTCGCGCGTGGCTCGCTCGCCTTTGGCAGCCATGCGCAAGCCCAGCCAGGAATTTTTCTGGGCTTTGAGCGACGTGGGGCTGGAAGTCCGCCATGGCGAAGTTCTCGGCCTGATCGGCCGCAATGGCGCCGGCAAGACCACGCTGCTGAAAATCCTGTCGCGCATCACCCGGCCCACCACCGGCTGGGCGGAAATTCACGGGCGGGTGCGCAGCCTGCTGGAGGTCGGCACCGGCTTCCACGGCGAGCTTTCCGGGCGCGAAAACACCTACCTCAGCGGCTCCATCCTGGGTATGAGCAAGCGCGAGATTGATCGCAAATTCGACGAGATTGTGGCCTTCGCGGAAGTCGACAAATTCATCGACACCCCGGTAAAACATTATTCCAGCGGCATGTATGTGCGGCTCGCATTTGCCGTGGCCGCGCACCTGGAGCCGGAAATTCTTCTCGTGGATGAAGTTCTGGCCGTCGGCGATATCAATTTCCAAAAAAAATGTATGGGGAAGATGGAGGACGTCGCCCGCCTCGGCCGGACGATCATACTAGTCAGTCACAATATGGCAGCGGTCAACGCGTTATGCCCACGGTGCATTATCCTTAATCAAGGCAGCGTGGAATTCGACGGCCCTACTAACGAGGGCACAGCCCGCTATTATGTCGAAGCACTTAGCGTAGGGAGTGGGTCCGATTTGTCAGACCGTCGCAGAGAAGGCAACGCAAAGGCGCGGTTCACCTCCATTTCAATCCAGCCGCTTGACAAGTCGGGGCAGCCGCTGGACGTCGCGTATCCTGGCTGCGATCTGAGCATTAACGTTGAGGTCGAATGCAAATCAGATTTTTCCCCCGCTAACTTAGCTATCATAATTTCCGACTCTAACGGCTATCGAGTAATAGATGCTAATACAGCACAGAAGGGCCAGTTCATTACCATGCGATCAGGGCAAGCCGCCAAGGCTAACTTCCGGCTTCGAGAAGTTCTGCTAAAGCCGGGCAAATACCTTGTTGGGTTGTGGCTGGGACGTGAAGCAATGGAGATTCTCGATTATGTCGAGCATGCGACGAATCTAGATGTGATGGAGGGAGAGGAAACGAAGCAGCACGTCATAATTTTTCCCGGCGTCTATTTATGCAGATTCAATAATGACATCACAATTCAAGACCATCCGAAGGATTCCTACAATTAATGCAGTGCCCTCTATGTCATTCCCCCAAAACTTCTAAGAAGAAGTTAATAGAGGTCGAGCCGGTTGTTGCTTTGTGGCGCGACTATTACGGGATAGACATTAAGTCCGAGTTCCGTGGTGTCAAACAGATGGAATTATGGGGCTGCATGGACTGCTTCATTGGCTTCTTTTCGCCCCGATGGCTTGCGGGATCGGCCCAGATGTATTGTCAACTCGGCAACTGCGGTTTTTATTACGCCGCCCAAAAGTGGGAGTATGACGCCGCGCTTGAGGATCTACGTAGTCGCCAGCGGATACTGGAAATTGGTTGTGGCTCGGGAAGCTTCATGGTCTTGGCAAAGGCACGCGGGTTATTCGTCGAAGGCCTGGAGCAAAATGGAGACGCGATAAGCCAAGCCACGAAGCGTGGCTTGCCGGTCATCGAGGCAACTGCCGAGGACGTAGCGAGACAGTCGCCGGGCATGTACGACGCGGTCTGCAGCTTTCAAGTTCTGGAACATGTTGTAAATCCGAAAGAGTTTCTGGATGCTTGCTGCATATTGTTGCGGCCAGGAGGGCTATTGGTACTTGGGGTTCCCAATCAGGACAGCTACGTTCGACATATGGTCAATCCTCTCGATATGCCCCCGCACCACATGACACGTTGGACCCGGCGACCATTGAATCGGATACAGTCTTATTTTCCCTTGAAGGTGATCCGTATAGCCTGTGAGCCTTTACCTGACAACCAAATTGAATTGTATGTGAACACTTATACCAGTTTCCTCAGAAGACGAAACCTCGGCTTTCTTGTACGTCCGTCAATCGATTCGCGGATTGTTCATGTAATGAGACGTTTCCGACTTAGCAGCTTCCTTAGAGGCCAAAATATTTACGTATGTTATGTTCGAAACTAGAGTGCGCCCGCAATATTCATGCGCCTAACTTCCGGACCACATTTTTGACCTCGACAGATGAAAAAAAAATATCTATTCGTTGCCTCTAACGAGTGGGCCAATTGGGGAGGAAGCGAACTACTTTGGAGCTTGGCGGCTGAGAAGTTGGCACGCCAGGGACACGAAGTTCGCGTGAGTGTTCCTGATTTTGTCAGGGGCACTCCCCAACTCGAGACGTTACGTTCCGCGGGATGCGGGATTTTTCTCCGCCCACACTACAGCCCCTTTTTACACCGATGGACCCGTCGTCTCTTTCGGTTTCTTCCGGAATACAGACTCATGCAGCTCCGTAAGGCTTGTGCCGGCGTTGACTTGGTGGTCGTTTCGCAAGGATCCTTTGGAGACATAATTTGGTGGCTGGAGGCTTTCAAGGCAGAAGGATTGAAATTTGCCATCATCGTGCAGAGTGCCTCCGACTTGTGGTGGCCGGATGATGTACTAGCAGGGCGCTTGGCCGCCGGTTATGAAAAAGCTGCCCGCATTTATTTCGTGTCCGAAGACACGCTGGCGCTCTCCAAACGACAGCTGGCCACTTCTCTCAGCCGCGGAAAAATCGTTCGAAATCCATTCAACGTTTCATACGACGCTCGGCCCGATTGGCCGGAAACGAGCTCGTATGAGCTGTCCCTCGCCTGCATTGGGCGGCTCGACGGTGCGACCAAGGGCCACGATCTGCTGCTTGCAGTTCTGGCTCTACCGCACTGGCGAAAACGACGTGTCCACGTATCGCTGATCGGAACAGGAATGAACGAACGTGTGCTCCGCGCACTGACAAACGATTTGAAGCTGGACAGCGTGGAATTTGCGGGCCATCAAAGCGATATAGAAGCGGTCTGGAAAACGCACCACGCATTAGTCCTGCCATCGCGCTTTGAGGGTATGCCGCTGGTGGTTGTGGAAGCAATGCTGTGCGGCCGCCCGTGCATTGCGACTGACGTGGGCGGAAGCCGCGAGTTGATACGCGATGGGATAAACGGTTTCTTGGCAAAGGCGGCAACTGTCGAAATGCTTGACGATGCCATGAACGGGGCGTGGGATAATCGCAGTCGGCTTAGAGAGATGGGTGCGCAAGCAAGCGCGGACGCCCACGCGTTTGTTCCTCGCGACCCGGTGGAACACTTTGTGCGCGATCTTGAGAATGTGATTACGGCAAAGCCATAGCATTGATTTGCGAGCGAGTAAAAGTGCTTACCCCGAAAGACTCAGCGCGATTTCTCAAGCCTGGATACGAAACGACGAAAATGGCTTCAGCTCAGGTCTCATGAAACGCCTCAACCTTGGCTGCGGTAGCAGGGCCCATCCGGATTGGGTCAACGTTGATTTTGTGGCTGCCGGGCCCGGAGTCCAGTCCTATGATTTGCGTAAAGGCATTCCTTTTCCCGACCAATCGTTCGACGTGGTGTACCACTCCCACGTGTTGGAACATTTTCAAAGGCCGGCAGCCGTTGATTTTATGCGGGAATGCCACCGGGTTCTGAAATCCGGCGGAATCATTCGCGTAGCAGTACCTGACCTCGAGCAGATCGTGCGTGATTATCTCGAAGCTCTGAAAAACGCTTCCAGTGGTTTACCTGGCTGGGACGAGAATCACGACTGGATGGTGCTGGAACTGTATGATCAGACAGTTCGAGAACGCAGCTGCGGGGAATTGATCAAATATTTTCAGCGTGATCCGATTCCTAACTGGGATTTCATCCACAAACGCTGGGGTATTCAAGCTGAAATCCTTCGCGAAAATCTGAAGCCGCAGTCCACTGCCGTTTCACTTCATCGGAATTTCCGCGGAACCGCGTGGGGCTACTTGTTCCGCCATCCGGTAACGGTGCTTCGCAACAAGCTCATCAGAGTGCTGTTGGGCTCCGAAGACTGGGAGGCCCTGCAGGTCGCAAAATTCCGGAAGCAAGGGGAAATTCATTTCTGGATGTATGACACGTATTCGTTGGGAAAGGTGCTTCAGACCACCGGGTTTTCCGATGTGCGGCGATGCGCGGCGGACCAAAGCTTAATACCGGATTGGACGCGCTTCCATCTCGACACCGAGCCGGATGGTACCGTCTATAAGCCGGACTCGCTGTATCTGGAAGCGCGAAAATCTTGAGGATTGTACACATCAACAGAGACGAGTGTACCGGGGGCGCGTCGCGTTCAGCCTACCGGCTTCATGAAGGCTTGCGAAATTTAAGCCATGATTCGCTGATGTATGTGTATAACCGTTCCACGAACAGTTCTGCAACCAAACGCTTTGAACCGCCGCAGGACCGTCTTAGTTTCCATCTTAGAAATTTTCGCCGCCGGCGGTTGGAGCGGGATATTCATCGCTATGACCAGACTTCTTCGAAGGATCGCACTTTTTTCAGCGACGATCGCACCGTCTTTTACAAAGATGTTTGCCGTCAAATTCCTGCTTCGGACGTCATAAATCTTCACTGGGTCGCGGAATTTCTGGATTACGGCGCTTTTTTTGACTGGCTGCCCGGCACCATGCCGCTGATCTGGACGCTTCACGATATGTCCCCGTTCACCGGCGGGTGCTGTTATGACTTGGGCTGCGGAAAATTCACGCAAAGTTGCGGGGCTTGCCCCCAGCTCGGCTCAAAAAACGACGACGACCTCACTCGCGAGATGTGGAAACGAAAGCAAAAATACTATCGAGCGATCTCGTCGGAGCGATTTCACATCGTTACGCCCAGCCGCTGGCTGGGTGAAGAAGTGCAGCGCAGTTCTCTGCTAGCGCGTTTTCCGCGCTCCGTAATTCCCTACGGTCTGAATCTGGACGTTTTTCGCCCGCGAGATCGCCGTTTCGCTCGCGAAATATTGGCAATTCCGTTCGAAGCAAAAGTGTTGTTGTTTATTGCGCAAGATATTTCTACGGAGCGCAAGGGCTTTCCCGTCCTCGCAAAAGCATTGGAAACTTTGCAGGGAGAAAATATCTTCTTGTTGTCGCTTGGTATCGGTGGACCTCCGCAAGTCCCTGGTTTCGCCCATGTGCATATTCCCTCGGTCAATCACGACGGACTGCTTGCGCTTATTTACAGTGCTGCGGATGTTTTTGTGCTGCCCTCATTGGCCGACAATCTACCGAACACGATGCTGGAGTCGATCGCTTGCGGAACGCCGGTGGTAGCCTTCGCGGCGGGCGGAATTCCAGACACGGTGCGTCCGGGAATTTCCGGCTCACTTGCACAACCCGGCGACGCCGCCGGATTGCGTTCAGCAATTCTTGAAGTGTTGCGTGACGATTCCAAGCGCGCCGAAATGTCCACCAACTGTCGCAACATCGCTTTGGCCGAATATTCGCTGGAACTTCAAGCGAAGCGTTACGTGGCACTTTACAAATCGATGCTGTCCGTTACAAACGCAAAGAGGGCGAGTTGAGCGCCTTGCTGGTCACCGCGCTGATTGACACCTACAACTATGGCCATTTTATCGAGCAGGCTATCGATAGCGTCCTTGCGCAGGATTATCCCCGCGAGCACATTGAAATTCTGGTGGTAGATGATGGGTCGACGGACGATACCGGCGAACGCGTAAAAAAGTACGGCAATCAACTGCAATACCTTCCAAAACCGAACGGAGGGCAGGCCTCCGCATTCAACTTTGGATTTGAAAGAGCCAGGGGCGAGATTATTGCATTTTTGGATGCCGACGATTATTGGCTGCCCGGCAAATTATCACAAGTGGTGCGCGCGTTCGAAGAGCATCCCGACGCAGGACTGGTCTACCACCGGCGAATGGAGCTGAATTCGGCAACGGGAGAATCTCACGAGGGTAATTTCGCGCAGTGTAGCGGCTACTTGCCGGATAGTGTGAAAAGCATGCTTGATTTCCGCGTGCTTCCAACATCATCCCTTTCGTTTCGGCTTCGGGCCCTTGCGCAACTGATGCCGGTACCCGAGTGGATCAAACTGCAAGCCGACGCCTACATCGCGCTGCTGGCGGTATTTATCGCGCCGGTGGCATCCGTGCCGGAAGTTTTGTCGGTTTACCGTTTGCACGGCAAAAATTTGTACGCGGCTGGGAATCGCAGCGCAACGCAGATTCGAGAGCACATCGATATGCGTAAAATGATTGTATCGGCCACGCGAAAATGGCTTGGCGAACATCAATTCGATCTTCATCGACCAGAAACGGAAGCATTTTTTGAGCAACTATCCTTGACGCTGGCCTCCGATGAATTTGAAATCGAGCCGCCCACAAGGTCCGCATTTTTTAAACATATGATGCGACGCAACCGGCTTTACCGCGGCCAATTTAGCTGGAAACTCCGTTTGATGAATTGGTTCAACCTGATCGCCGGCCCTGTGGTCGGTTATGAAAGATTCCAGGCCGTGTATCAAACGGAAGTCCGCGTACTGTCTTCTCTTCAACATTTCAGGTCTAAACATGCTTGAGCGCCTGGGTGGGAGCCCGGTGGAGTGTTGAAGATCACGCATCTAAGCACTGAAGACATTTCGGGTGGGGCGGCGCGTGCCGCGGCCAGACTGCATGCCGGGTTGCTGCGGCTCGGTCACGACTCCAGAATGATCGTGGCGCATCGCAGCTCCGATGATCCGGCGGTTTCGACATTAACCCGCGCTGCTTCGCCATATAAGTCATTGGTGCGCGCGATCGACCGCTATCGAATCCATCGCAGCTTTCAGCCTTATGTAAGAAGTCGGCCCGCCGGTTCAGATATGTTCAGCGATGACCGCAGTGAGTTCGCCGGGGATTTCCCGGATGGAATACCGCCTTCGGACGTAATGAACCTGCACTGGGTCGCTGGATTCGTCGACTACGCCAAGTTTGTTGCAATCTATGGCAAGTCGGTCCCGGTGGTCTGGACCCTGCACGACATGAATGTTTTCACCGGCGGGTGCCACTACGACGAAGGCTGTGGGAAATTCATGGCTTTCTGTGGGGCTTGTCCCCAATTAGGCTCGACGGAC
>Ga0182015_10004519_pt1 | contig 14920 bp, 20 predicted proteins | sample 712P3MmetaG_FD_120478 | JGI IMG/M metagenome (GOLD analysis project Ga0182015, IMG submission 120478) | Permafrost microbial communities from Stordalen Mire, Sweden - 712P3M metaG | ecosystem: Environmental > Terrestrial > Soil > Wetlands > Permafrost | place: Sweden: Stordalen | collected...
AATTTCTTTGGATTTTACTTTCGATATATGAGGACTGCAAAGCAAGGACAGAAAAGGATTTAAATTGTTTAGAAGAAGAGGACTGGTATTTCTTTTGAGGATTATTTTAGGTCGGTCTCCTGGATTTTTGGGTTTTTTTACACGTTTTGAGGATTGGATACTATTATCTTGTTTGGGATCCGTGGCTTTTTCGACGGGAGTGAAGCCCCCAAAGGGTCAAGACTACGGTCGCTTCTATTTTTCAATACATTCACGATCGTGATCGTGGAAGTATAGAAAAGTGGTGAACCCGTAAAAATCATTCAATAGTCGAAGGTCTAGATCATTATATCGGGCCTTGTGTAAACACTCCAGAAGTTTGGAATATGAGACATGACATGGTTTTCCATTTGCTATGCTAATTTTAACCCGCTACCTACAGAATCGTCCACCCATGCATAAGAAATCCATCTTCACTGAAACGCCTCGGCTGGGATCTGATTTTGTGCCTAAAATTAGCAAATCTTTTCATGTTTTTGCGATACCTTTGCTTCCTCAAACCTTCGCATCCCAGCTTCCAAATCACCACGACACTCCTCTAACAGCATCCTCGTATACTGCTCATTCATCCCTGTCCGCCGTCTCATTTCCTCCACCAACGCTTGCGGATCCACCCCCGAAGCAGCGGGGGCAACTGCATTATCCTCTGGAACCCACGCATCCCGTCCACTCCAGGGCCTCAACACCAATAAATCCGAAACCACAACACACTGACTTCCCGGGTTCGTCTGCGCCGGTGGCCCCAACAAAAACGTCCTATCAAAACTCCGTCGATGTTCCCCTCCTCGATCAGATTGTTCGTAGAACTCTCCATGCACGGAAACCATGATGCCTGCCGTCGACCCAATTTGCACTTGAAATCCGTCGGCGACGAATGCCGCGGGGTCGTCGATGGGGTGTCGTGTTTGAGGGATAACACGGAATGCTTGGGCGATTTGATCTCGGCCGTTGTGGAGACGTGTGGCGCGGGCTTGCGCGCCGTTTGTGCGGAGGAGGTTTCGTGATTGCGGGAGGTATCCTGATAGATTTGTTGATGAAGGGGTTGGGTTTTGTCCTGAGAACGCGTTTCGACGGTGGTGGGTTGGGGCGTGGGGGGTTAATGTGTCGACGGATAGGGAGAAGAGACTTGTGGGAGTGTAGTATTGTTGAAGTAAGGTTTGTCGGTCCGAATCGTACAGGTGGAAGAATAGGGATAGGAAGCCAACGCCGATTTCGTTACTTCCTTCGCCCCAGGCACCTTGTCGGATTTTGCCGGGGAGGTCAACTTTCATGCCAGAGGGAGCTTTGTCTGTAGTGTCGACGTCAAACCGAATTCCTTTGACAAGAGCGGGGAGAGCAGTTCCGTCTAACATTTTCAATGAAGGGAATCTTTTTGCAATTTCGCTTTGATATTCGTTGGCGGAACGTGCGTTGCGCTGAATCGGATTGTCGAGGAGAAGTAACTCTTGGAGTTGTGGGAATCTGGAGGCTTGTTTGGGACCTTCAGCCCATGCTTCCAGGTCGTTCCAGCGAGTGATACCGTTTTGTTGGAGACTCAGGTTCTATTGTTAGCGAGTCTCTTTGAAGAGATGGTTGAGTACTTTGAGATTGGGGAAGGTGTCGGCAAGACCTCGAATTGCGAAGACGTCTCGTAGCCCATTTTCGGCGAGACTTACGCTGACGACTCCCACGCCTTGTTTGGGTATATTTTGGTCTGCAACTTTCATTAGTGCAGGAAATAACTGATTGTTAGTGGATGTCATTTTGAGGTGATACTTTCGCTTGCGTCGTGGTACTGTTGAAGAATCCAGATCCTTGTAATGTCTCGTCAGCAGCCAGATTACTCAGATCCAATAATCCGATCTCTGCATTATATCGACGACTTAGAAATCCTTTCAGTATTTCATACGTAGTCTGAGTATGCTGACTCTGAAATCCGGTCCCTTGAGTTTGATTACCCGTATATCCCCCCCTGTTTTGCGATGGCTGTATTTGAAGCGATTTTCCGGCAAAACGTACGCCATTTGCATTCAGCAATGTTTGATATGCAGTTGGACTTGGTGCTGAACAGAATAAAATCTGGCCTGAAAATCTTTGATTTTGGACTTGAATGCCAAATTTCCGCGATAAAAACGCAATCACATCATTGCGGTTGTCTGCTCCATCCCATCCACGTATTTGTACCTCCAAACTTGCATCACCGGCAAAGTTTCCACCTTGCTGTTGATATCCGTCACGGGAGTTGGCATTATTGAACGCACCGCGTCCACGTCCTCGACCGCGGGGAGCATTGTTACTATATCACCGTATCAGACTGATATCGACGAAACACCGAAAAGAAGGGATTCAAAATGGTAAAATTTGGTACGTTCAAGATCAAAGATTTACTGTAGTAGAAACTTAAGCATTTCATTGATCTAAGAACGACCAAAGTACGGACGGAACGAAGGGAACACGGGGAGGGAAAATACAATATTGGCTGTGGATTCGGTGCAGACTGTTGTTGAGCTTGAAACGTCGAGGGCTCATCTATCCCAAAAATGTCGAAGTCGGGGTCTGAAGCGGCGGCAGCTCCTCCTACTGGACCGAAGCCTTGGTCCACTCGTCCTGAAGCGTCTATCCGCAGTGGAGGAGTGTTGTAGCCAGAGTTGTTGCTGGCATATCTGTTTCCACTTCCACCCCCGCGTCCACCGCCACCTCCTCGTGGGCCTCGAGGCGGGTTCAGATTGACTGAGCGAAAGGCCATCGTCGCTTTTGGGTGAAGGCCTTTCCTGTAGCGGAGCAAGTAAGGATTTTCATACGCGATTTCAATGCCAACTGATTAAATAGCCCTAAATATTAACCCTAGAAAGTTGAAATAAAGCTTTTAACGTTGCCGTCGACAGCCGTCGATCAATTCGTGATCCGGCGCCTGCCTTCATCAGCTGTTTGGCTGTTCCTGATCAGAAAACTATCTCAAAATGGTTCATAAAGTCCCGATCGAGTTCACTTTGGATACTGGTATTCTCAAAACTTGCACGGATTCTTTGACTAACGTCTTCTAGTCTGTCCATTCACGGTAACGTTTGCTTCTGTTCCCCGCATTTACTCCACAGTATGTCGCCCGCAAACGACTTGAATCTGCCATGCAGAAAGCTACATCGGAGCTTAACCTGCCACTCGAATTCGGTGATTTCTTAGGGGTCCAATCTAATGTAAAGAATTGCAGTTCCTTCCATACGAATTGAACAAGGGTATTCCGGAGGAAGGGATCTCAAAGCGCAAACAATACGCGGATAAATTTGGAGGGGAAGACAAGGGAAAGAACGCAGAAGAGTATATGAAGATCTTAGGACAAACGTATTCTCCCCGCCGGTGCGATTTTGACAGAAGGGTTGGAATAAACTTCAACTACGTACGATTGAGCTGGACGTCAGATTGATTTGTAGGACGGCATAATCACACCAACCCTCGATGCCCATCGCCTCATTTATTACGCGCAGGAGAGCGGGCCAAAGGGATCTAATGTTAAAGTCCTCGATTCATTGTACAAATCGTACTTCGAAGATGCGCAGCCTCCCGCTAGCATGGAGACTTTAATGAAGGCAGCCACAGCTGGCGGATTGGATGAGAAGGAAGTCAAAGAATTTCTCGAAAGTGGAGAAGATAGAATGACTATCAAAAACCAAATTCGAAGGACAAATGGCGAAATTGATGGAGTGCCACATATAGTTATCTGCGGTACGGACTCCTGTTCTCCAAACTGACTTGCAGGGAGGAAACGCGATTTCACCATCGAAGGTGCAGTCGAGGAGGAAAAGTACATCAACACATTCGTTCAAGTCGACAAGGAATTCAATTGATAAGTATACAGCCAAAAATACATACATAAAAGGATGTGAGAAATACGCAAGTGTCTAAAAGTTCGACTCAGCGGGGGGACTATCTGTTGGATGCAACTTATAATCGCTTTGAAGCCTCTGATGCCCGTCCCGCATCTTCCAATCTCCTTGCTCGTAATCGTCAGCTTGTGCAAGTCGCGCTTCAATGACATCTTGGTTTCCATCTTCGGTCCAGCGTTCGGGAACAGCTTTCGCCGGCCAGATTCGGCAGAGGATGTAGTAGGTTAGACTAGCCACGATAAAGCCAGCGAAGAAGTTGAGACGGTAGATGTATGTGGCGCCGATAGGGACGGTTTGGCCTACCGCTCCGGCGAAGCCAACAACATTGATAATGATGCCGAAGACATACGCGATCTGAGCATTAGTTTCAGAAGGGAAATGAGATACATATGCTTTGGGGTTGAAGCCGCCGGCGTACCAGTAGGGTCCATCATGATCTGCCGTGTAAAGGTTTGGGACAGAGAAGTAGCCTTTTCGAACGGCATAGTAGTCGGTGAAGATAACGCCGGCAATACTGGAGAGGAAGACCGAATAACTTTTCTCAGCTAAACTTATGGTGGAAGAGGTACCTCGACAAGTAAGATGTAAAGTTCGATGAGCTGCTCAAAACTTTCCAGGGACACATGACAATCCCCACCACCGCAGCGATATAACCGCCTCGACGAATGTTGATATATCGTGGCATCAAAGCAGATAAATCGTTTCCTGCAGAGACAGAGTTGGCGGCGATGTTAACACCAAGTTGGGCGAGGGCAAATGCCAGCGCTATAAAGAACACTCCAGCGCGAGTTGCGGAACTGGGATTATCATTAAGGAAGTTGTTCAACAGATCGAGAGGATTCTTGAATCAGCATTCTGTTAATAAAGAGATCTCACCCAAATTGGCTGTCCGTAGATGATGTTGGAAGAACTGGATACAATGACACCAATAAACGACGTCAAAGCAAAACCGATTGGAATTGTGAACAACTGAGACCAAAGCGCATCTCGCGGCTTCTTTGCGAATCGAGCAAAATCAGGATCGTTGACAATCAAAGTCGCGAAATTTGAGACACAGTCCATAATAGCACCAATACACGCCCAGGCTTTCGCGCTTCCGTGAACTGTGGACCCTTGATGAACGATTGGACCGACTCCGCCGGCTTTAACAATAGCCCACACCATGAACAACACCCCAGCAACAGGCACGGTGTATGACTTCACCGTGAACAAATGTCGGATCTTGTAGACGGGGAACCAGATGGCCGGCAACGAGAACAACCAGAAGAGAAAGAAAGAGAGATAGTATGCCGTAGTCGTTCCTGAATTGGGGATACCGTTGGGGAGATTGGCGAAGCTCGGCCAGATGGAACGGAGCATGATGTAGACGCATTCGCCTCCGATCCAGGATTGCACGCCGTACCAGATGCAAGCCATGACACCGCGATTGAAGACTGGCCAGAGGGAACCCCAGATACCGAAAGATGCACGATTGATGACGGGGAATGAGATGTGGTATACAGCGCCCATCCGCCCCGAGGCCACAATGAAACAGGCAGTGATCGAATAACCAGCCCACACACACAGCCATGTCTCCCACCATGAAAGACCAGCAAGAACACTGGACGAAACTGGCGTCAGTCTCAATTTGGAGCTGTGGATCTCACCAATCATCCACGTATTGATATTAATTGAATCAGCAAGCCAAAACGCAACAAAGTTCCACGGGCCCCACTTTCGTTGATAAACCGGTACAGGATCAAGATCATTGCTACCCGCTTAGTACCCAGCCACCTGCTCGGACGATACTTTGTCAAAAACAATTGCGTTTTACTCGTAACAGGTCCATGAGGAACCTGAATAAACTTATCCACTCGTGCAAGAAAACTCTTAAACCCCATGTTGCGGTACGTGCGTTGCCCCTCTTTTCCTGCAAGCGACGAATATTTGGCCTCTTTATAGTTCCTGGGCATCCATTCACCACCCGTCGTAGCTTAGTCTGTGGTGAATTTTTCTCACGTTGGCCCCACGTAGGTCTCGTGCCGATCCTGAGGTCATTTTTTGCAAAAGCAACAAAAGTTCCCTATCTTATCGTGGGGTTGAACCAATGAAGGGTGGGGGATGAGGTGACCGGTCGGAAGGGAAGTGCGTCTGACTACTTCCGAATGGGAAATTCGAGAAGATACGGTTATACCGACGCCGTTGCCAGTGATTTAGTAACATAGCCAATTGAAAAAATGTGTCGTTTTTGAGCAAGTGATAGCTCCAGTCTACCGTCAAAATTCTCCGAATTGTCCCTCAAATTGGTCTTTGCGGACAGGTTTCGGGACCTCCGACTCGGAAAATTAAGGTTACCCCGGCGCGCTTTACCGATAACAAGTAAGTAACTGGACCTGCAGGTGCTACAAAATCTGAGGACCTAGAACGGCACGGACCCTTATATCTTCAGATCGACATCTAGTTGCAGACGTCTTGTGATATCGAGCTGCATATTGTATCTATATAAATTTATAATAAACCAAGTGTTGCCCGTGCTCCGCGACGGAGTCGAACGCCACTCCCCGCATAATTTAATGATGAGCTACAAATGGATAGGTACCCATTCGCCACGATTCAACTGGATTATCAGATGGGGGACCGATTTGAATTGGGATATCAAACGCAGAACAATACTGGAGGCTGGTAGGCAGATCGGGCGACGCGAGGTACAGTAGATCAGTTATCGAAGAAAGGACGGAAATGCCTATCGTGTACCGCGTGGTCGAGAATATGTGAGGTGTTGGATGGTATTGAGGACGAAGAGCAACTGTCTTCACATGCGCGACTATTGCCGAGAATCTGTCTGGGCAGTGCGCGCAGCGACTCCTCCAATGATTTTGATTGATCTGACGCTGATTGTTCACCTGGATAAAAAGCGGAAGAGTCGACGCACCTTCCTCCCTCGACGAGCCCTGGCTTCACAGGTACATCTCTGCAAGTCTCTCTCCCAAATGGTATCTAGACTCTTCGATCTTGGAGTATAGTAATATTGTATTAGATATTGTGCCTATCAATGATCTTTGAAATAGGCTTTAACTTCCTTCTGAAATTTTGGATCTTCAAGAAAATCGACAGCCACAGCAGCCAGTGATTTGGAACTGATAACAGTCTTTTCATGAGCTTCTATCGATTTAGCCGCCTGATCAGTCAGCCTAATAATCCGCGTGGGATGAGTACATCCGCGAAACCAGGGGTATGATTTCCGACCCCGGGGGGAGTATCGATTTTGTATACTGCGTGAATTGCGGGGACTTCGTAGGTTACATTACCTTGGTCGGTGGAACCTAGTGACTGGCCCTCCTGATCTCGTTTAGAAGGAAACTTTATTCCCAGGTCCGAGGCGTAACTCTCGTATCGTGCAGCGAGAGGTGCGTTAATGTTCAAGTCTAAAGTCAGATTTGCAGGAATTGGGAAATGGATGCTTTTATAGTTCATCTTCTCTGTGATTTTAAGCTTGCAACCTGTACTGACCGCTGCTCCTTCGAAGCACTTTTGAACCTCCTTTTTGAGCGTTTTGAGAACGTCATTTGTCAATGCCCGAACAATGAAAAGGCCCTCGGTGTAGTCTCTACGTTATTAGCGAGATGGAGAGAGGCTCTCACGGAATGATATTGGCGGCACTTCCTCCGTTCACAATATAACCGTGTACCCTGGTAGCAAGCGGTAACTGTTGCCTCAGTGCACTGATATTATTGAAGGCCAGAATCATGGCATCCAGAGCATTAATCCCTTCCCAAGGGGCACCCGACTTCAGTTAGCAAACATCTCCGGACACGATACCGCATGAGCTGCCTTTCCAAAGAATTCAGCCTTGAACATATCAATTGCAAACATCGGAACGAAACAGCCATCGAATGTGGTCGGATGGGTCATGAGTGAAATATCGACGTCTTTATAGAATCCTGCATCGATGATATCAATTTTCCCTCCACCTCCTTCTTCCGCCTAACCGTCAACTACATTGTGGAGAATGGGCAACCGGAGTGCCAAAGAGTTTCACAGTGCCTTCTCGTGATGAATCTTCCTCTAGCCACGCCTTGGTCGCAAGCGCCGCACCAAGGGAAGCAATTGCGATCAAGTTGTGTCCGCAAGCCATTCCAATTTTGGGCAATCCATCATATTCCTTCTATTAATTCTGGTTTGCCAGGAAACTACAGCGTTGAAAGAAACAACTGGCCCTTTCTTGCCCTGAGTGAACGTTCCCACAAACGCAGTTTCATCATCCGCAATTCCTCGTTTAACTGAAAATCCTTCTTTCTCCAAGTAACCAGTGAGGAGTTTGGCAGCTTTGAACTCTTTATAGGCTAGTTCGTGATAGCCATGAAGTTTGAGGGAGATATCCCGCAAGTCGCCGTCATACTTTTTGTATGTGTCGTCGATGATTTTCGGAGCAGTCCTTTCCTTTTCGGCGTACACCGGTGGAGGAATAGCATCAACGGGCTCGTTTCTAGCTAGCTCACTTTTAGGAGTGTCACCATCCTTAGGTGTTCTGCGTCGATTGAATGAGAATGGCAAACATAGCGGCATGATGAATCTCGCTTGCGTTTGGAGGTGGAATGAAAAGGTGTTGACGTAGATCCCCTTCTTTGAATGCGGGGATTGATCGACGGGTCTTTTCAGGCATAGCTTCCGGGTATTAGATAAGACTACAGTGGCCAAGTATTACTCGACAAGCGCTATGTCATGACAAACTATGCTAGTTCTGCTTCAAATCTAAACAACTCCGTACTCCGAATCATAGGATCGCAACCATAATCTACCATACATTCGGCCCAACATGCTGTCTACCACGGTCAACGGCATTGAGGGAGGATCATACCCTGGTGGAACGGTTTTTAATGGTGTGCCCAAGACGTCTGCTGTCCCCTTAACCACTTCGGTACCCCACCAAGATGGAAACTCTATCTCGTGGTATGTGAAAACCTAAGATCAGCCAAGCCACGGTGGATTATCGGACGAAAAAGATGAAGAGGGTCCCGATTGCAAGTCCGATATCCAATCCCGCAGACTAACGTCAAAAAATTACGAGAAAACCGTACCAGAACATAGTTGTACTTTGTCCACCATCCAGACCATCTCCTCTTGATCATAAAGTTGAAAATAAAGCTAACAGTAAGTCAGAACAGATGGGTAAAAACTTGACAATGACCCACGAGATATAGTTCATGGGAGTGGCAGGAGGTATCATGCCAAGACCTACCAGTCAGCACCTGTGCAAGAACAGATCAACCTCCCATAATAAGCGGAACATGAACATATTGGAACCAATGTTTCGGATGTTTTCTAACCCAGAGATATACTGGAACAGGCAGAATTGCTCCCAACAAAAAGAACCACAATGTAGCCGAGTAAATCATTCCTGGTGCAAAGATCCGTTGTGGACCGATGACCTTTACCATCAGCATTTTCAAATCGAGTTCATACTCCCCAGATGACCGAAGCGTTGAAAAAAACGGTAGCATTCGGACAGGTAAAGTGGTTCGGTTGATCGGGCGAACACACGCCAGGAACGTTCCCCAATACCCAATTCATAACACCGACCTGTACTAATGCACTGGTATTAGTTGTAACTCCACGACTTTGATTACGCGAGAGTGGTGCACCAGATCTGTGTTCTGAACATCGACCGGGGAGGTACTTTCATGTACAATCCCAGTTTCAAGTCTGCCACGAAATCAAGTCCCTAATCATTAGATTGAGTATCCGGATGTTGTACCTGGGACATAGTCATATATCCATACGTCTTGATCATCATATTTGCTAATGGTCTTCCTGGAAACATGTACCCAGCTATAAACTCGGTGATCACATTCAAACCTATCGTCAACGAGATCGTCTTCGAGGCGTACCGATTCCGACATTTGTGACAGCTGTGATCATCCCAATTGGTAGGGTAAACAAAAAGGGAATGAGCTGCGTGACAAGAAAGCCCCACCATGGTAGTCTTGTATCCCACCCCTCACATACAATGATACTGCAAACCATCATGATGGCGAAGAGAGTCAAGTACCACCAGTCTGGAACTTCGAGGTACTTCTTGTATAGTCGAGCATGTATATCGTCTTCCTTATCTGACACTGCCCGGAATTTGTTGAAGATTTCGCGATGGTGGAAGAGTAGAGTATGCGCCAGTACGGCAGTCAAAGAGCCAAATGAAAAGGCATAACTGAATGCGAATGTCGTCGACATATACAATGGTGAGTAGTTTCTGTACGCCACTTCGTCGAGTGTAACTTCTGGTGTAAGAATCCTCAAGACCTGCAATCAGCAACCCTCATCACTTCAAAGTACATCATATTGCTGCTGAGTATTATCATATGCTGCAGATCTATCGTTAGCTTTGTCACAGTTTAAAAGGTATACGAGCTAAATGGAAAATACAACCCCTCCCAAACGTTCCCAAAATGTAACACGGGACAAACAATCCAAATCCACAAGACAATCCCCAGAAGCATATTCCCCGCCGCAAACCACGGCGTCGTCAACGGACTACCCAAATACCCCGTAATCTGACTCCAATCAAACGTAACCGGAAACAATGCCATCCCCGTACTCATCCCGAAAACCTGATTCACAAGCACATTCCCCGGAAACATCCACGTCATAAACGCAAACGTGCTCAATGCAGGGAACATTAGCCCGGGAATAAAGTACCAGAAGCACGAACCAAGGAGGACGAGCAGGAAGAATCGGTAGCGGGAGATGGTCCAGCCGTCGGCGGGGGAGTTACGACGATTATGGAGGGTGTTGAGGAAGGTTGTTGTTGCGAGGAGGCCCGGCCAGATCATGGCGGGCGGATAGACTAGCCAGCGACGACAGATGCCGGCGATGCCGTAGCCGAGCATTTGGGTTGTTAGGGTGAGGAGAATTTGGAAGATGTAGCCGAAGTGTTGGTCGTAAAAGGCTTCCTGCGCAATGAGGATGTCGGTTGCACTATCTCAGCAAACAAATATATGTAAAGGTATGTACTAGGCTACGTGGAACGAGACGTTTGCCATGATGGTGATGAGAGTGTGTTCTTTGATTGTGAATTGACCAGGATTGAGTTCCCACTCGATGCCAAAGGTGGTAAAAGTTCGGTTAGGCATGTACTTTCCCCACAGATTGCCGAGGGGGTAGGCTACGAGCTGGGCGATAAGTGTGGATACTGAGATTGACGGAGCACGCATAGAGAATAGAATATTGACTCCAGAGCCAGTAATCGCAAACAGACTGCCCATCACCCAAACTCGAAATGTCTCCTACAAAATCAATTCGGAATAAGCACAGACGTACACAAGCCATTGAGGAATCATCTGTGTTGGACACTGCAGCTCTGACCTCCTCATACGGTGAATCGTGCATTAGAAGTTTCGCTTCATCCTCAAGTTCCATATCGGACTCAGTCTGTTCGATGTCTACAGCTGCTTCGTCCCATCCATTGGCGTCAAGAAGACGATCCGTATCCTCGTCTTCTTCCTCTAAGAATCCATTAAACGAATCACTTGATTTCCCTTCCAGTAGAGCTGTCCTCGTTTCACGAGTAAAATCCGGTTCCTCAGTGTCGTCGTTCCAGCTATTTCGATTGCGCGACCCGCGTCGCAATTGGCGTCGTAGAGGGATGAGAGGTACATTATCTCCAGACTGTCGAGGTCTCGCTGGATTTCGGGGATCGCTGGGCTTGTCGAATCGGCCCATGCTGAATTCGTCCTTCATCGTGAGTAATGTAGAAATGAAGAAAAGCACCTACAGCAGCTTCCTTAAGGCCGCGTTCGTTTGTCCAAACCGTTCGCAAGTGATTCTGGCCGTGGATCGAGAGGGGTTGGACAGATTCTAACGGATGGTTGCTCTCAAATCGTCCGATAAAGACTCTGCTAAAATCCGATTTCAAATGACTGTTATAGAAGAATATCCATTATTGCTCGGCAGAGTTGTCCTCAACTTTTCTTACCTCCAGTCGAACGTTGCCATTTGATCTTCAATGGCATTTGATCTTCAATGGCACATTATTGCTCAAGATTGGGCGTTTTAGCTGGCGGTCGGCTGTCAGCACCGGACGGAGATTTTCCCCTAGTTTTCCCGTTTGTGTATTCAGCCCGTCGTCTTGGTCATTGCGCGTCATGGCTCGAGTGCCTCTTCTCCCACGGACGGCGCTCCATCTATTGCATGCCTTCATCATCATTGCATTTCTGTTGATTGTCTTGTTCCCAACACTTGGATACACAAAATCGGTCTACCGTCCCAACGAAGATTCCCCGTCCATCCTCCCCGACGAATCCTTGCCGCCAGACAGCACAGCTGCTCACCACAACATCTTGTACAAACTCCAACATGCAGGAGACAACATCCTTCACAGAGACCATTCTACCACTGCTAGAACAATCGATGCTCCGCCACGAGTCTCTGTGTGGAGCGTCATCTGGTCGACCTTGCAAGTCATATGGAGAGGAATCGTTATTGTCGGACAATTCACCAAAGCGGTTATTTTACGTCCGTTGCAGATACTTACGTTCTTTCTGTTCGATAAAGTTCTGTTCCTTCTTCATCCGTTTATTATCATGGGAATGGGATTGTACACCTTTGCGATCGTCTGGCCACTTCGAATCGTCACATATTTGGCAACTTTATTTTATCCCATCTATGTCTTCTTGGCATGTGCTTCAGTCGTCGGTCTCATCATCGGCGGAGTAGGAAGTGTCATCTCAAACGTCCTCAATGATTACATCTTTCCACCCAACCGTCCATCTCAGAGGAAATCAATCCCACCTCCTCTCTCAAGACCTAAAACCGCCGATTCCCTCACGGATTCACAAATCTCCTCCGGCGAAGTCACGCCCGCTGCTTCTCAACAAGTTCATCCCCTCAGAGCACCTCCACCAAGTAAATACCCCAGCGGACTAACCGGTCTCGATCCAGTCCATATCCTTGATACAAACGCTCTTTTCAGCTCATTCTCTCTCCCTGTCCCTCCCGCAACGCCACCCAGTATTTTATATTCTGCACCGACTCCAGCGGCAAGTGTTTCCGGAGGGGCAGGCGGTGTGGTAGGGGAGACGATTTTCGAAGAAGAGGATGATTCGGATGAGAAGACTCCTGTTGCGAGGGATAGACAGCAGGAGAGTTGGGGGTTTGGTGCAGGAAGGCCGTTGACCAGGCCAGAGAGTGCGCATGGGAGGTTGGTGGGTAGAGAGGACGGGGGAGGGACGACGACTTGGCATGCAAAGGTCAAGAGGGAGGATGCGGACGCTCGAGGGATTGATTGGGGAGAGGAAGATGGCGTTAGGAAGAGGAAGCGTGGCGTTGCTGGGACTTAGTCATTGATATTGCGCGGTTTGCTGGGTTCGTGCATGGCGTTTGCTGGTGAGGAGTGTTATACATAGCTGGTTGCTAGAATTGTACATGATAATTCATCTAATTCCAAAGAGTTGTTTATCCCATTTCCTCTCAAGATGTCAGAATAAATGAAAATAAAAGTATGAGATGAATGACAGAATGAATTGAGACTAGTACCTTGAGAACCTCACTTCAAAAGAGAGGTCGTCAAGACCGGTAATCCAGTCAGACACACATGATCGAGCAAGTGAAGTGAACTGTGAGAATCGACGGAAAAATCTTCCCGCGCAGATTGGGGAGGACGCGCAGAGATGCGATTGAGGAGGACGCGGGGTTTGCGTTTGCAGCAATTTCATTGGCAATTCGGCAAATGCACTTTTTTTCGCCATTGTCCCTCCACATGTCGAACCATCCCCCATCGAACAAAGACTGTCCTTTCAGCCGGCTCTGATCAGGAGAGCTCAACATCGACGTAAAAGTTCTATCTACCCAAACTAGGTTTTTGTCTTTGAAAATGGTCCCTACAGCTTCTCGTACACTAGAGGCCATCATTTATTCGAGGGGGAGCCTGTCCATCCTCGATCAACTGGCACTCCCTCACGAAACGAAATATGTGTCGGTATATCATTTGTTCTTCTATCGCTAACAGCTCAGATAAGGTCCTCAGAAGACGGCTTCCATGCAATAAAATCAATGACCGTCCGCGGTGCCCCCGCCATTGCCATCGTCGCCGCCCTCTCCCTCGCCATCGAACTTCACTCATTGCCACCCAACCATTTCCGCTCTGTCGACGAAGCTGTTGCCTACACAATACAAAAACTAAACTACCTAGAAGGTTCTCGCCCTACGGCAGTAAATCTCTTTGAAGCAACCGCCAAACTACGAAAACTAGTCCTATCGGCTACAAACGCAACCCCGAACGAGATAATCGAAACGTATATACAGGCGGCAGAACAAATGCTAATAGACGACGTGGCGGATAACCGCGCAATTGGCGACCACGGTGCCAAATGGCTCATCAATCAGAATCCATCGCTCCCTAAATTCAAAGTCCTCACACATTGTAATACCGGTTCTCTTGCCACTGCCGGGTACGGTACTGCGTTGGGAGTGATACGCTCGTTGCATACGTCAGGGACGTTGGACCATGTGTTTTGTACGGAGACGAGGCCGTATAATCAGGGATCGAGGCTTACTGCGTATGAACTTGTTTATGAAAAGATTCCGGCGACGTTGATTACTGATTCCATGGCGAGTGCTCTGTTCAAGAAGGAAAGCGGTGTGATTCGGGCGGTTATTGTGGGGGCGGATAGAGTTGCTAGGAACGGAGATACTGCAAATAAAGTGACCTCCCCCCTCCTTCAATGTGGACTGTTGTTGAGACTAGATTGGAACGTATCAACTTGCGATCTCAGCACAATTTCACAAGATTCCGTTTTTGGTTGCGGCGCCGACCACCACGATCGATTTAGCTACTCCGTCAGGGGAGACGATTAATATTGAAGAAAGACCATCTCATGAGTTGGTTACGATTCGTGGTCCTTTGGTGTCGAAGGGGCTGGAGGTACATGCAAGTGATGTTCGGACGGTGAGCATTGCGGCAGATGGGATTGGCGTCTGGAATGCGGCATTTGATGTCACGCCTGCATCATTAATTACTGGGATCGTTACCGAAAAGGGAGTCATCGTTA